>Ga0306921_10006669_pt1 | contig 12049 bp, 4 predicted proteins | sample sta12Cox44000080_FD_203760 | JGI IMG/M metagenome (GOLD analysis project Ga0306921, IMG submission 203760) | Lab enrichment of tropical soil microbial communities from Luquillo Experimental Forest, Puerto Rico - statoxic.12C.oxic.44.000.080 (v2)... | ecosystem: Environmental > Terrestrial > Soil... | reverse complement strand
TTACGGCGGGAACAAATACCCGGTTAGCGGCGCGGCGTCGCTTAGCACGCTTGCGAAGGCGATCGGGGTCGCGCTCGACAAGCTGCTGTCGGATAGCGATGTCCTGACGTCGACAACAGTTCTGCAACCGGCGGCCGCGATGGGTCTGCCGCCCTTCACCTACCAAACCAAGAGCAGCGACACGCTGCTCTCAGTCGCGGCACAGCACGGCATTTCGGTAAAAGACCTCGCGGGCGTCAATCGGCCCGGCAATCCCAACCCGCTCCCGAACGCCGCAGGCATCAAAAACGGCTATGTGGCCGATCTCTTCGATGCATCGTCCTCGCCCGATATCCACATCACGCATTTGGTTCAGTTCCGCGTCGGCGACTTGATTGCGGAGTCCCAGCGCGCGGGCGCGCTGCAGCACCTGTCTGGAATGGTCTCACGTTACTACTTCCACGGTCTGCGTCTTCCGACCGACAAGATCACACCGCTGAAGCCGGGTATGTGGGTCACGCCCCAATTGACCCTGCCGCCGGAGGCTGGTCTGTTCGCGCTGACCGGTCAGCAATTCCCGATCCCGGCGCTGGCCGCGGGTACTTCGCTCACCATTACCCTCTCGCGTCCGCCCGTGACGAACCGCAATGATCCATTGCCCTGGCTGAAATTTGCAGGCGGCGGCAATAGCATCGCGTTCACCGTGGTGCCGCCTGATCCGAAGGTGAAGGACGATAAGGGGGACTTTAATTACCGCTGCTACGCCGCATTGAAGGCATACGCCACGACAACCGTGCTCGATAGCCAGCTGTTGTCGCTCGGCGCTGGCGACACGATACAGTCCAGCGCGATGCGGTATCCGTTGTCGTCGGCCATACCGTGGCAGAGCGCGGCGGCGATCAATTTCCCGACCGGCGGCACGCCGGCGACCGCGCAGCCGCGGCTCTGGCCGCTGCCGACGGCGATGACCAGCCTCCCGAACCCGGCGGCTGGCTCAGGCGCCAATGACCCCGGCTTTTCGCTACAGGTGCAGCGCTACGACGAAGCGAGCGGCGCGAGCACCACAACGGCGCTTGGCTACTTCGGCTGGGCGTCGTCGGTGCAGTTCACGGTGAAGAAGCTGCTGACTGTCACCGCCGCTGCCTCCGCTGCCTATGGGACGACCTACGAAATCTCCGGAGCGAGCGCCGAGAACACGCTGGTGCTCGAGCGGATCGTGCAACGCGTCCAGAATAACGACAATGCCTTCGCCGCGCTGATCCTCGGCTATCAGGCGCCGGGCGGTGCCGGATCAGCATTGACGGCCGATACCAGCCCGACTGTCACGTTCGGCATCTCGCAAGTCAACCTGTCGACCGTCACGCGACCGTCAACGAGCCTCCTTGCGATGTTCGAAGGCGCACCGCAGGACGCGGCGAAACCTACCCTGCTCAACAAGCCGTCGCAATTCGTGCGTCTGCTGTGGGAAGCGTGCATCACCCGCGCCGGTGGTTTCTATCTTTATTTTGTCGACGCCACGACCGGCGAGGGCCTGCCCGACTCGATCTTCAACGACAAGGGCGAGGCGACCGTCACCTTGATCGCGCTCTACCCGTCGGGCCAATTGCTGGCGCCATTCGTCAACGCGGTCGCGACCGGTGATCCGCTCGATCTGTCGAATTCCAGCGTGCTCGCCGTGACGGCTTCGCGCTCCGTCGCGCACACCGTCACAGCCACTGACAGTCTGCAAACAATCGCCGATTCGGTCTTCTCGACCGTGCTCGCGACGGTCAAGGCCAACCCGACGCTGGCTTTCGCGGCGGACGCATCCGTGCTGTTGCCGACCGGCACCTACATGGTCTCGCCGACCGGAGCGCAGCCGGGCGGCTCGCTCGCCGCGATCGCCGCGTATTTCGCGATGACGCCGAATGCGATCATGGCGACCAATCCTCGCATACCGGGCGCCGACTGGCAGAGCGGGCTGAAGCCGTTCACTGCGATACGCCTGCCGGCGACGACCCTCGTTATCGGCACTTCACCGGGTGGAAACACGCTGCAGGGCCTAGCGCAGTTCTACGGGACGACCGCGACGTCCCTTGCCGGTTACAACGCCGCGACGCCCGGTCTGCTAGCGCGTGGCCAGATGCTGGCGCTGACCGTCGGCCCCATAGCCGAGCTCGGCTCCAAGACCCTCGCGGTTCAGGCGATCTATGCAAGCCGCAAGGCACTGCCGACGATTCCCGGCGATCCCGGCGATGCGGGTTACGCCGCGGCTGTGTTGCTCAATCGCTACACGCTGCTCGCCTATCAGGTTGTGAGCAACCAGGACTTCGAGCAAAGCAATCTCGGACTGCCGCTAGGACCGCACGGCAAGGGTGCCAGCGCAACGCCGGCCACGAAGGTTCGCTTCGCGGTGAGCCAGGATGGTGATCCGCTCGAATATGGCGGCTCGATCGCCTACCTCGGTCGGGTGATTGGCAAGCCAACCAGCCCTTACGGCGGCAACGGCCGGTTGCTTCAGCTCGCGTATGACTGGAACGATCTCTATGGCAATCGCCTCGTCACCGATCTCGACGTAACGACGAGCCGGTTCGGCCAAAATAACCAGTCGCCGGTTCTCGTCGGCTATACCGATGCCATCGTGGCGCTGCCGCAATGGCCATCGATCTCCGGTGCCTGGGCCGTCGCCGCGTCGCAAGAAGGCACGGGCTATTTCACTATCTCGGTCGATCTGAGCTTCGATCCGGATCCGTTCAATCCAAAATCCGAGGATACGCAAAACCCTCCGGCCTGGCAGACGCGTGCCCAAGCCTCGCTGGCGACCATCAACCGGATGATCGCCCAGTTCAGCGATCCGAACGGGATCGCCTTCGCGCTCAGCACCACGCTGTTGCGCGACGCCCTACCGATCCCCGCGAGCGAGATCGGTACGACAACGTCGCCGCCGAGCACGCTCGTTGGCTGGCTGGTGCCGATTCAGACCTTCCTCAGCCAGCGCGCCAATGGAAACACGAGCGCGCCGGTCCCCAGCGCTTTGAAATTCTCATTCTCAGTGGACGCGGCCAAGTCGGCGGTGACGTCGCACCAGGTCTTTGCGCTGTCGCTCGCACTGCAGATTGAGCGCCCGAACGGCATTGTTGAGGCCGCCTTCGCCGCGCTGCCGGGCATCCGCAGCGTCAGCAGTGTCGTCCCGCCCAAGACCGACGCTATGACCGCGGTCGATGCGTTGAGCGGGTTCGCGACGGCGATTCGCGACAACCTCTCGGTCGCCGGCCAGTACACGCTCAACGTCGCGACCGGGGTCAACCGCGACGCCGCGCTTGAGGCGGAGGCCGCGGTCTGGGGTGTGCGGTTCGGCGCCCCCGGCACGGGCCAGGGGATCTCGTTCAGCATTAATGACGCCGGCACGCCGGAAATCTATGCGCCGCGGCCGATTTCCAACCAGCTCGTGACACGGTCCGTCATGGTGCACGGCTATACGCAGATCGCTGATTTCGACCCGAAGACAAACAGCCTGGTAGGGCCGTCCCAGACGCTCACCTTCAGCGACATCGACGTCGATACCTGGGTCGTGCAGTTCTTCCAGTCCTTCGACGAGCTGCTATCGCCAGTATTTGTTTCCTCGATGCTGGTCATCGACAAGAGAGCAACGAACCTGCCCCAGGGCGTTCCCAGCCTGTTGCAGGCCCTGGCCGATGCGAAAGAACTGCTCGCGGTGTCCGGTGCCGCGCTGATGGCGGCGGTTTTCGACAAGCAGCCCCAGACTCGCCTCGCCTCGGCGGGGGAAGCGCTGCGTCAGGAAATGCTAACCAAGCTCTCGAACCTCTACACAACGCGCGCGGCGGTGTCGTTTGGCGCCACGGTTTCCGCCGATATTCACGATGGCGGTGATCCGAGGACCCCTGGGCCGGCGCTGTTCGGCAACGTCACCTGGCCGGCCGCGGATCCGAATATTCGCAACCAGGTGACATTCTCATCGCCGAAGCTGCCGCTCACCGACGGCGACAACCAGCCTGTCACTTTCCTCATCGAAGCTCCACAGCTGGTCAACGAGGGCTCGGCCGGGATCGTCGACAGGATCACCTTGAACCTGAATTACGCCGGCTCCGCGATCGAGCATCAGGTTGCTGAAGTGCCCGGCATTACCGGCGGCTATTTTGCGTCGAGTTGGCTCATTCCAGTGCTCAGTGACGCGATGGCGCCGCTGATGGCGAGCCTTGGCACGTTCGACCTGCCAATGATCCTCCGCGGCTTCCCCAACACGCCGCAGATGAACACCCAGCTCGGCGCCGCAACGAGCCCCGGCTCTAAGAACCTCGATGATCTGACACTGTGGACCTACAGCTTTAGCTATGGCCTAGGCTACCACTACGAGCAGGACACCATCTATTGCCTCGTCGAGTACAACATCGCCGATGTCAACACACTCGCGCTTGCCGGCCTCCTCGATGCATTCGGCCAGCTGGCGCAGTTCCTCGTGGCCTCTCCTGCGCTGGTCACGCTGCTCCAGCAGACCGTCCCCACCATCACCGCGCAGACAACCGACCAAAAAAAGATCGACGACGCGGCGCAGGTGGTCGGAGCGTATGTGAAGATCGCCTCTGATGTGGCCAATGCCGCAAAAATGTCCGGCGGTTTGCCGCTCCACCCCTTTGCGGCCTTGGAGCATGGGACGGACCCGTTGCCCTATCGCTTCCACATTGTCGAGGCAAGCAAAACCTTCCAGAACGACCAAGGCCAGACGATCACAGCTTATGTGATCACCATCGTCTCGGATAATGGTCCACCGAGTGGGTTGGGTGACAACCCTTACGTGCTCATCGACGACCCGTCGATCGTCTCGCGCCAATACATCACCGCGCTCAGCAACCCGACGACCGGCGTTTACGCCTATTATTACCAAACCTCCGATGGGCCGCTAACCGGAGACAAAGCGCAGGCGATTTCGGCACGGCGGGTCTGCCTACCGGGGCTGCAGATCCTCGCGCGACAGGATGCCAAGACCACGGTTCATCTGACCCGCAACGAGGACCTCCTGCCAGGGAAGGCAACCGCTCGGCCCTTTGTCTATCAGACGCCAAATGTCTCGTTCGCGAACCCGTTCCACCCTACGATCGCGTCGAACACGCCGGTCAATATCGCGACGCTGGGCACCCCCGAGGGCAACCCGGTCAGCCGTTCTCTTGACGCGCATCTGACCGCGCTGTTCGCGGCGCTGTTCGAGAATCGGTTTGCCGGCGATGTCACGTTGCAGGTCGAAATTTCCTACGCCTACGCTTTGGCGTCGACGCTCGGCAGCCTGTCGGTGCCGCTCCCGGTCGCTCTCCAGCCGCCACTGTGGGTCAAGGTGGGCGACACCGGTAGCGCTTCCACAGCCCTCGCGACGATGATCGCCGATCTGTCAGCCGCAACCCGTCACTGGTTCACCAGCTACGCGCCATCGCTACTGCTTGGCGTCCTAAATTTCGACGTCAAGATCATGTCGAACCTAACGAAGCAGCCGATGCCATTGCTTGAGTTGACGGCGCTGACGCTGCCAGTTCAGTACATCGCCCCGGCTTTGCTTGCGATCGCGGCTGAATAGCTCAGGCGGGCCGCGAACGGCACCGTCAACTTAGTGTCTGAATCTGAATCGGCAGAGTTGTATTATAACCTGATTAGATTGTGTGCGGTCAGGTCAATCTCCTGATGAGGAGCTGCACCGAGGCGATATAGACCCACGCTTTGGCGCTAGCGATCGATGCTTCGAAATCCTCTGCCAAGCGGCGGTTTCGATTGAGCCAAGCGAGGGTTCGTTCAACAACCCATCGCCGGGGTAGCAGGTGAAAGCCGGCCGTGTCAGCGGCGCGTTTGACGATCTCGACGGTCGGCTTTGTCACGGCAACGAAGGAGGTACGCACCGAGGACATTGTCAGCTTAACTTGTGGCGAGCAAAAAACGAGTTGGAGGCCGGATGCACGATCACACGGCCGCGACCACATCCCGCCATTGGTTCGCCGCCTCGGCTCGGAAGATCCGGAGCGTCGAGCGCGAGACGAGATGGCGTTGAAGGTTGAAGTATTGTGGACGGCGGCGTGCATGCTGAGAAAACGCTGTGCGGAACGAGCCGACTTGAACCGCTGCATTTTGTGCTCTCGTCGTCGCACCACCTGATGCGAATTTTCGGCTCGATTGTTCTTCCGGAGCCCCTGCTCATGCGGGCAGGTCAGTCGCAGACGGCGGAGCGCGGAGGCGTAAGAGCGCAGCTTGTCGGTGATCAGCAATTTCGGCGCGAAGCCTTGCTTCTTGAGCAGCTTGCGCATCAGCCGCAGCGCCGCCCGACTGTCGCGCCGACGCTGAACCAGCATGTCGAGGACCTCGCCCTCGCGGTCGACGGCGCGCCACAGATACATCCGCTCGCCGGCGATCCGCACTACCATCTCGTCGAGATGCCAGCGATTGCTCGGCCGCGGACGGCACCGGCGTAGCCGTCGCGCGATGACCGGTCCGAATTTCCGCACCCAACACCGGACGGTTTCATAGGTGATGTCGAGCCCCCGCTCGGCGAGGAGTTCCTCGACGTCCCGATAGCTCAACGTGAAGCGCAGGTAGAGCCAGACCGCATACTGGATGATCACCGGGGCAGAAAGCGGTGGCGTTGGTAGGAGATTTCAGCCATCGCGCTAGCCTACCTTCGGTCTCGCTTCCGGGCTATCCGTTAAACTGACAAGGCCCTCTTCCGGTATATCGAGGGCTTCTACAATTCCCGCCGCCTGTATTCGGCGCTGGGCTACATCAGCCCAGCTTTTGCTGAGCGTATGGCGGCCTAACCCCGTCCACTTTTTTGGGGAAGATCAGCCGAGCGTGTCGTCGCCTTCTACAACCAGCGCGGCACGGCAGAGCAGTGGATCAAAGAGGGCATTGAAGAGCGCTTGTGCGTAGAATTCGACGGTTTTGGCGATGAGGCGGCGGTAGGCGTCGTCAGACGCCGTCTTTATGGTCGCGAAGACTCCGCCGAAAAACTCGGGCAGCGAGTGCGTGCGCAGGGTGACGCGGGTGACGACGCCGAACCCGCCGCCGCCGCCTTTGAGTGCCCAGAAGAGGTCCGGGTTCCTGCAGGCGTTGGCGATCTTGGCGTCGCCGTCTGCGGTGACGACCTCGGCCTCGATGAGATTCGCGCCGGCCAGTCCATAGGCCTTCGAGAAACTGCCGAAGCCGCCACCGAGGACGAGGCCGGCGACGCCGACCGTCATGCAGCCGCCGCCCTGCACGTAACGTCCAGCCTTGGTCGTCACTGCATCGTAGGCCTGGCGCCAGTACGCGCCAGCCTCTATCGACACGGCCGGTTGCGGCTCCGAGCGGCCCTCGCAGCCCGCGCCGACGAAGGCGTCGTGTACGACGATCGCGTTCATGTGACGCGTCCAGATGAGCAGCGAGTCAGCGGCGTTGGATGTTCCCTTGTAGCTATGGCCGCCGCCCTTGACCACCAGCCGCAGATTGTTCGTCCGTGCGAAATTGACCGCGGCGACCACATCCTGCGTCGTCTCTGCCGCGACCGCATAGACGCTCGGGCGCGACGTCCATGCCCCGACCCAGCCCAGCGACTGCGTCAGCCCGACTTCGTCGCCGAGATAGTAGGGGTTTTTGAGCTCACTGAATATTTGTGCGCACGCGGTGCTCGAGGGCGCGTCAAGACAGGCAATGAGCGGCGACTGCACTTTCATAAGCCGCCCTTGGACCTGGTGGTTGAGCTCCGCCCACGCGGCGTCGGAAGGCCACCCCGGATCGCCGGGACGAACGCGCGCAGCAGGAGGGGACTGCGCCCGCACCGAAGTCGAGGCGCTAGGCACGATAGCGCTCACGAACGGAAGTCCGGCGAGGACCTCAAGTAAGCGTCTCCGAGTCATTCGCTTCGTCATCCGCCGCTCCGTGGCCTCCGCCGGAGGATCGTTCTCTACCCGTCGCCCCAGAGCTGATCAAGGCGTCCCGCCAGCTCGATCTCGCCGCCCTGAAAGGAGAAGGTGGCGAGAAACGCCGGCGCCAATGGGCGCGGATCAGCGCGACGTGATGCGGCCGGCGATCAGCGGTTCGAGTGCCGGATAGGCCGAGGGCTTGGCAAAGCTGTTGAGCCGGCGGTTCTTCAGGTCCCGGATGCGCGGCGCAAACTGAAGCGGCACCTTGCCGGTCTCGCTCGATCCCGATCTCCAGCGTTTCATCGCTGGCCGCCGCGCCCTTCTCGATGCGCGTCTGGCGGCGGTCGACGCCAAGGCAACAAAGTTCGCCTGACTCACCGCTGGAGGGAGGTGGATTCGAACCATCGGTCCCGCCGAGAAAGAGACGGCCGTCGAGAGAGGCCCCGCGGCCGACCATCGTCGTCTCGCGAGACGACCGGTGCTTAATAACCCCCTCCAGCTTATCGGTCCGGTATCTCTCGTCGGCAACAGCCGAGAGACCTTTCACAAGAGCGGGACTGATGGTTCGAATCCACCTCCCTCCAGCGGACAGTCCGCGTCTCGCGGGATTTTGCCCTCCCACGGCGAAAGGCCGGCTTTTCGCGCGGGTGTGCGGCTGTTCTCACGCAGAAAGGCCTGCAGCCACACCAGCCGCGCATCAAGAAAGGTCAGCGCGGGCTGGCCAGCGGACGCGAATTGCCCGATGTTGAGCTGCAGGTTACTCACCACGCCGTCGCCGGGTGCGAGCAGGGTAGTGCGGGTGAGGTCGAGGCGTGCCTGCTCGAGCGCGGCGAGCGCCTCGCGGATCTGCGGATTGTCGGCACCCTTGGGGCCCAGAGCCTGACGCGCCTGCTCCAGCGAGGCCTGCGCCCGCTGCACTTGCGCCTCGGCCGTGCCCAACTCCGACCGTGCCTGGTCGCCTTTTGACGTTGCATAGACGCGCACCAGTTCGATGACGCGCGCTGCCTGCTTGCGAACGTTGTCCCGCTGTGCGAGCTCCTGCACAAGTTGCGCCTGGGCCTCGTCCACCGCTGCTGTCGAGGCACCGACAGCTTTCCGGGGTTCCTACCGCCGGCATGCTGTCCAAAGGTTTCATGTGAACAAGGGAGAGCCGTCGGGCTCAAGCGAGAGCTTGTAGGACCCGCCAAGCCGAAACGGCGAGAATTGTTCGAAGGCAACATGGTCTCCATGCAAAGGGAAGATACGGTCATCCATTCAAAGAGATGAACTGTCGATCATGGCAACAGGACTCGAACGAATAGCAGCCCATGCTGTGAATCAGCGCCCGAAGAGCGTAGTGCGGGAAATCCGCATGCTACGTTCTGTGGGAGGCGGAGGCGGGTGACTGCCTCCGCCGACCGGTGGGATGGGAAACGGGGCGTTGGCCATCGGCCCCAAGCTACCGCGCCCATCCTCGACTCTACCTCAAGAGATAATTGATTTGGCTTGGACGGCTTTCTGCGGCGAGGCTGACGCTCTTTCGCAAGTGCAGGCTGCCAATGAGTCCGGTTAACGCACTCACGGCCGACATCCAGCCGCGGCTCGGCCCGTTCAAGTCGAACGGCGGCTGCTTACTCTTTGTTTTAAGGAATCCGTTCCTCTGCGGAACAATCCCGGCTGATCAGCTGGCCAACCGCAAAGGGCCTTCTTCTTGCAAGCGGCACATCCGATCGAACAGTCCGCGCCGCCGACGCAGTTCGGCGGGGGTTCCCTGCTCCACGATCCGGCCTTCGCGAAGAACGACGAGCCGGTCGAACTTCGCCACGGTCGATAGCCGATGGGCGATCGCCAACACAGTGCGACCCCTCATCACGGCGGCGAGTGCCCGCTGAATCTCCAGTTCGGCCTCGGTATCGAGCGCCGAGGTGGCTTCGTCGAGAACGATGATCGGAGCGTCCTTTAACAGAGCCCGAGCGATACCGAGGCGTTGTCGCTGTCCTCCGGAGAGCTTTGCGCCGCGCTCGCCGACGATCGTTGCGTACCCTTGCGGCAAAGCATGAATGAAATCATCGCAACGCGCCGCCTTGGCGGCGGCCAAGACGGCTTCATCGCTTGCCTCGGGCTTGGCATAACGGATGTTCTCAAGGACCGAGCGATGAAACAGTGAGACCTCTTGCGGCACCACAGCGATCGCGGCGCGCAGGCTGTCCTGTGTCATTGTGCGGACGTCCTGGCCGTCGATCAGAAGCCGACCGCCATCGATATCGAAGAGGCGCTGCACGAGACTAATCACAGTCGATTTCCCGGCACCGGATGGGCCCACCAGACCGACACGTTGTCCCTGCTCGATGCGCAGAGTGAAACCGCGCAAGACTTCACGTCCGCCCGGATAGGAGAAATCGACATTCTCGAACGCGATGCTGCCGCCTCGCTGAACAAGCTGGCGCGCTCCAGGCCGATCGATCACTTTGTGGTCTTCGCCAATCACATGGAGCGCGTCGGCAATGCGCGAAATGAACTGGGTTGCATTGACCGCCGCAAATGCGAGATCGCGCGAACCTTGGAGGATCCGAAGGGAAACCGCAACGGTCAAAATCACATCGCCGGGACTGATCTTGCCCTTGCTCCATAGATGGAGGGACCAGATCGACATGCCACCCGCCATCAGCCACAGAGCCAGATCGTGCAGCACGCGCATTCGCTCGATATACATCACGCTGTTCTGATGCGCGGTGGCCTCGGTATTCAGCAGCTGCGCGAACCGCCGACGCTCCCGTGAATGCGCGGAGAAGGCCTTGACCGCCCAGATGTTGGAGACGACATCGACCAGAGCACCGCCGACTTCTGCCGCACGATCGGCGTAGGCTCGATGGCGCGCTGTACCGTGCTGACCGAGAATCGCAAGGGTGCCTGCGGCCACCAGCACGAAGAGACCAAGAGCCACCACAAGACGCCACCCAACAGCGGCGAGAATGACTAGCGCCGCGCAAAAATCGGCGCATACCGGAGCAATATTGAACAGAACAATCGACAGGGTCTGCTGTACCGCGTCTCCCGTGGACGAGATCCGATTGGCGAGCGACCCGCTCAATAGGTCGCTGAAATAGCGGCTAGAATGGCCACCGAGATGGTCGAACAGATCGAGCTTGGCCTCCGCCTTGTCGACAAACATGGCGCGATAGCCGAGCCAGCTGCCAAAACGCCAAAACATACTCTCTCCAGCTAGCAACCCCGCGAACAAGGCGAGCGCCCGCCACGCCACAGCGATATGATCGATGCCTTGAGCCATTGCGTCGACGATCAACTTCAAGCCGTATTGGGCGGCGCAGGCACACGAGGCCGCCGCCAACACCGAGGCGACGGCGGCAAAATGCAGGAGGGGCCGCCGACGAACGTAGTGCCAGAGAAAGGCAATCGGTCGGCGAGGAAAGGCGGCGACCCCACATGGGCCGGCGCCATCGCTGGATAGCGAGTGCGCGAGCCTCAGCGGTGCCGTCGAAAACCGCCCTGGCAGAACCAGGCTTACCGGAGCCGCTCGTTTTGCTCTGACGAGTATCATCGGGCGTCATCCTAATATTAAGTTGATAAACTCGACGTCGCTGGGCGTTTCCTCATGTATCGCCTGATACGCGAACTATCCCGTCAGGCGCGAACGTCCTGATTTATTTCGGTAGAACGTATCGTCTCGAGATCTGCTTCGCTTCGGCGCCAAACGGCGATCAACCCGCCCTTATTCCCAAGACATAACTTTGCCCCTGTAACGGCGTATGAGACCCCGGGGGTGCTTTGTGGCCATCGTTGCCTAAGTCGGCGTCGAAATGCCGCGGCCATGAAACGATCCCCCTGTGGCGGTGTTTGCCGGCTGACGAAGCGGGAGGGACAATGCGGATCGCGCAAATTTCGCCGCTGATGGAAGCCGTTCCTCCGAAACTCTATGGCGGCACTGAGCGCATTGTCGCCTATCTCAGCGAAGCGCTGGTGGCGATGGGTCACGATGTGACCCTTTTCGCCAGCGGCGACAGTGTGACAACGGCTACCCTTGCGCCGGCCTGTCCGCAGGCGCTACGCCTCGATCCGACGATCCGCGATCACGTTGCGCCGCTGATAGCGATGCTGGAGAGCGTTGCGCAACGTGCAGGCGAATTCGACGTCATCCACCTGCACTGCGACTATCTCGGATATTCGGCTCTGCGGCGAGCAGGCACGCCGTTCCTCGCTAC
>Ga0306921_10006668_pt1 | contig 12049 bp, 11 predicted proteins | sample sta12Cox44000080_FD_203760 | JGI IMG/M metagenome (GOLD analysis project Ga0306921, IMG submission 203760) | Lab enrichment of tropical soil microbial communities from Luquillo Experimental Forest, Puerto Rico - statoxic.12C.oxic.44.000.080 (v2)... | ecosystem: Environmental > Terrestrial >... | reverse complement strand
AGGCGGCCGCTGGCGAGCGCATCGCGGACCGATTTTTCGATCTCGCGCTGCGAGGTGATGCCGACTTTCTTCAGGAACCTGCGCAGGCTGGTATTGAAGACGTCTTCATTCATGAGACCCTCCTGGTGGAGTGGATTTGGCATTTGCTACCCCGCCTGGCCACGGTTTCTCAAGGCAAATGTCAAATCCTGAACTCCACTGGAATATTGGATTTGCTGGTGGTCTTTTGATTCTAACATTCGCAAACGTGCGCGCTGCTATGGGAAGCGAATGTCGGAATCAGACCACCAGGTTCAAGGCCGGACCGGATTATTGATCATATATTCCCCGAGATCGCGCTGCTTCTTGTCGGCGCGCGCGATCGCGTTGCCGCGCTGCGCGTCGCGGTCCTTGCGGCAGGCGACGTATTCGGACGAGCCGACCGCGACCTTGCCGCCCGCACGGCAGAACGTGTCGTCGTCCTCGCTCAAGCTCGAGTTGACCGGCAGCTCATTGCGCTTGGCGCAAGCCGTGAGCGTCAGCGCCGCAAGCGCCAGCGCGAGGAGGAGCGGCGCGGATTGTCGTCCCATGCGCAAATACCCTGGTTCTTTCGTCGTTGCCGATCACAGCCGTCCAAAGGACGGCGTCACCGCCGCTCGCCTATGCCGGCAATCCATCAAAAGCAAGGCGTTTGTCCGAGATGGATGGCCGAGCCTTCGCCGCGCCGAAGGGGCTTCGGCCCCGCAGGCGGGTCAAGCCCGGGCATGACGGCCGGGATCACAACCGGCTCTTCAACGCCTCGCCGATCTCGTCGAGCACTTTGGGATCCTCGATGGTGGCGGGCATCGTCCATGTTTCGCCGTCGGCGATCTTCTTGATGGTGCCACGCAGGATTTTCCCGGAACGCGTCTTCGGCAACCGGCCGACCGTGATCGCGAGCTTGAAGGCGGCGACAGGACCGAGCTTTTCGCGCACCAGCGACACGATCTCCTTTTCGATCTCGGAGGCGCTTCGGGTCACGCCGGCCTTGAGCACCAGAAAGCCGCACGGCACCTCGCCCTTGATCGCGTCCCTGACGCCGAGCACGGCGCATTCGGCGACATCGGGATGTGAGGCGAGGATTTCCTCCATGCCGCCCGTGGAAAGACGGTGGCCGGCGACATTGATGATGTCATCGGTGCGTCCCATCACGAAGACGTAGCCGTCCTCGTCGAGATAGCCGGCGTCGGAGGTCTTGTAGTAGCCGGGGAACTCGGTGAGGTAAGACTCTGCGAAGCGATCGTCCTGCTGCCACAGCGTCGGCAGGCAGCCGGGCGGCATCGGCAATTTGATCACGATCGAACCCATGGTGTTGGCGGGGACCGGCTTTGCCGCTTCATCGACCACGTCGACCTGATAACCCGGCATCGACACCGTCGGCGAGCCATGCTTCACCGGAAGCATGCCGAGGCCTACCGGGTTGCCCGCGATGCACCAGCCGGTTTCGGTCTGCCACCAGTGATCGATCACCGGCACCTTCAATTGCGCTTCCGCCCATTCCACCGTCGGCGGGTCGGCGCGCTCGCCCGCCAGAAACAGCGTGCGAAATTTCGACAGGTCGTATTGGCGGATGAACTTGCCTTCCGGATCCTCCTTGCGGATGGCGCGGAACGCGGTCGGCGCGGTGAACAGCGCTACCGCCTCGTGCTCGGAAATGACGCGCCAGAATGCGCCGGCATCCGGCGTGCCGATTGGCTTGCCCTCGTACATGACTGAGGTGGTGCCATGAAACAGCGGCCCGTAGATGATGTAACTGTGGCCGACTACCCAGCCGATGTCGGAGGCGCACCACCAGACTTCTCCCGGCTTGACGCCGTAGAGATTGAACATCGACCATTTCACCGCGACCAGATGCCCGCCATTGTCACGCACCACGCCCTTGGGCATACCCGTCGTGCCCGAGGTATAGAGGATATAAAGCGGATCGGTCGCGAGAACGGGGACGCAGTCGGTCGATTTCTTCGCCTTGATGGCCGCCGACCGCAGATTTGCCCAATCGTGATCGCGCCCCGCGATGAGTTCGCAAGCCCGCTGCGGCCGCTGCAGGATGATGCAGGCCTGCGGCTTGACGCTGGAGAGCTTGATCGCCTCATCGAGCAGCGGCTTGTATGACACGATGCGGCCGGGCTCGAGCCCGCAGCTTGCCGAGAACACCAGCTTGGGCTTTGCGTCCTCGATCCGGGTCGCCAGTTCCTTGGCGGCGAAGCCACCGAATACCACCGAATGCACCGCGCCGATCCGCGCGCAGGCCAGCATCGCGACCACGGCTTCCGGCACCATCGGCATGTAGACGATGACGCGATCGCCCTTGGTGACGCCAAAGTCGGCCATGATCGCCGCAAGCGTCTTTACTTCGTTCAGCAACTCGGCATAGGTCAACCTGGTTTGGCTGCCCGAGAGCGGGGAATCGTGAATCAATGCCAACTGCTCGGCGCGCCCGCCTGCCACGTGGCGATCGAGCGCGTTGTAACAGGTGTTGACCACGGCACCGGCGAACCAGCGGCCGTAAAGCCCTTGCGAGGGATCGAAGATCTTTTTGGCGGGTTCGATCCAGTCGATCTCGCGGGCCGCCTCGCCCCAAAACCCTTCGGGATCGCGGAGCGAACGGGCATGGACCTCATGATATCGGCTTTTGCCCTGGATGTTCATGGCGTTCTCCCGCTCATTTGCCCGGCGACCCTGCAATTCGATGAAATCTAGATGGCCCGGGCATCACCCGACCATGACAAGGATCAAGCCGGGCCATGTTTTGCCTGGCATTTTCACGCGAAGCGGCATCAATTCAAGGTCAAACGGCACAGAATTTCATGCGGTCAGTAGCCGCGGGCGTTCGCCCGCGGATCAAGCCCGAAGGCGTGCTTCGCTCGAAAATGCTTCACTTCCGTACTGACGCGTTTTGCGCGAAGCGGTATCCACTTTGCTCCAAAAGGCTTCAGCGCCGATCGAGCGCCAGCAGGTGATTGAGCCGCTCGCGCATCATCTTCTGCAAATCGAAATCCGGCCGGCCGAATTCGGCATTGCGGCGGGCGACAAACTCATCCTGCTCATGCTGCATGGCACGGCCGGCGCGGAGGTTATCCTTGCCCGCCTCGCGGACGATCCTGGTATTCACGGCGTTGATCTCGCGGTCGAGATTGGCAAGCTCGGGATTGGCGCAGATCGCCTTTTCGACCGGGCGCCTGGCCGTGGCACAATTGAAGCTCGGCTTGTTGTTGACCGCCATCATCGCGCCGATGCGCTCGATCTCGAGCGACAGCGACTTGTAATTGGCCCGTGCCGCCGCGTGATTAGGGTTGAGCCTGACCGCGGTGCCGAAATCGTTGAGTGCGCGCGGCCGGTCGCCCTTCTTGCGCCAGAGCTCGCCCCGGGCGTTGAAAATATCGGCGAGCGAGGGGTCAAGCCGGAGCGCCAGGTCGTAGTCGGAGATCGCGCGGTCGACCTGCTCCTTGCGTTCATAGGCGGCGGCGCGCGCGGTCGCGGCCTTGATGCGATCGGCTTTGGCTGCCTTGTCGTTGTCGATCAGCGAGGTGCAGCCGGCGATGATCTTGTCGTCCTCATGGGAGGTGACGGCGGCCAGGCAGGGCGCGGAATCGATCTGTTCTTCGGTCGGCTCGGCGGTCGCCGCGAATGCGCAATTCGGAAGAAGTCGCGAAACCGCGCAAGCTATGACGAGGCCCGCGGTCAGGGCTGTGAAGGTCCGTCGCATCAAAATTCAGGTCACTTTGAGCGTGATCCCGCCATCGACCACGAGTTCGATGCCGGTAATGTATTTCGATTCGTCGGAGGCGAGAAACAGCGCCGCATTGGCGACGTCCCAGGCGTCGCCCATGTGTCCCATCGGCACCTGCGCATCGCGCGCACGCCACATCGCTTCGATATCGCCTCCGGCATAACTCGCCGCAAGACCAGCAGAGTGTTCCACCATCGGCGTCTTCATCAGCCCGGGCAGGATCGCGTTCACCCGCACCTTTCCCGGCGCGAATTCGACCGCCGTCGTGCGCGTCATCTGGTTCATCGCGGCCTTGGTCGTACCATAGGTGACATAGGATATGCCGAGGTGGCGGATCGAGGCGATCGAAGAGATATTGATGATCGAGCCTCCGCCCTGCGCTACCATCACCGGGATAACGTGCTTCATGGCCAGGAACGCACTTTTGAGGTTGACGGCGAACACGCGATCCCAGTCGGATTCCGCCACATCGATCACGCTTCCGGTTTCGGCGATGCCGACATTGTTGTCGAGCACGTCGATGCGACCATAGGCCTTCAGGCAGGCCGCCACCATCGTTGCAATGTCTTCGGCACGCGAAGCGTCCGCGGCGAACGCAATCGCCCTGCCGCCCTCGCCAGCGATGATTCCGGCCGTTTCTTCCGCGGCCGCCGCGTTGCGATCGACGCAAAAGACTTGCGCGCCCTCGCGCGCAAAGGTCACGGCAGTGGCCTTGCCATTGCCCCAGCCTGGCCCGATCGATCCGGCGCCGACCACGATCGCTGTCTTTCCCGCAAGCCGTCCCACGAAACCATCTCCCTGTTGATTCGAAACTGACCGGCCGAAAGCCCATGGTCAACCCATCCCAATGGACGGCTTGGGGAAGATGCTCCGACACCAGTGCCCACTTTCCGAAGTTCGTGTTACATCGCATCATCCACGTTCACGAACTTCGGAAAGTCGTGGGCACTAGCAAAGATATTGATTCCAGTGCCGCTTTTCTATTTGAAGTTCCTGGATCGAATTCGCCGCTCGTGGTGCAGGAACTTCAAACAGGCGGCGCCAGTGGAGTGGATTTGACATTCGCTACCCACCCAGCCGCGGCATCGAAAGCGAATGTCAGATCCTGAACTCCACTGGAATCCTGCATTTGCTGGCGGCCCTTGATTCCAGCATTCGCAAAAGTGTCCGCGCCCCAACGGGCGGCGAATGTTGGAATCGGACCACTAGCAAGCATGCAATTCCCCGCATACTGTTGATATGTGCACCGGCCCGCAGAGGCCGGCCCTCACCTGGAGAACGCCATAATGCCTGTCTTCCGTACCGTTGGATTGTCCCTAAGCGCCGCAATCCTGCTTTATAGCACGTCCCTCAATCTCGCCCACGCCAGACCCTTCATGATCGTCGGCCTCGACGAGAAGGTTTGGTGGGACGATGACGGCAAGGTCGTCCTTTCACCGCCCGGCAAGGACTCGGTGCTGCTGGTCGATCTCGCCGATCCTGAAAATCCGAAGATCGCAGCCACGCTGCCGCTGGAAAATTCGGTGGTCGGGCCGCCGGTCAATCTCGACATCGATCCGTCGGGTTCGGTCGCCCTGGTTGCGAATTCCGTCGACGTGGTGAAAGACGGCGATGCGTTAAAGCAGGTCCCGGACAACAAGATCTTCGTGATCGATCTGAAAGCCAATCCGCCGAAGCTCGCCGCTACCCTCACCGGGGGCAAGCAGCCGTCGGGCTTGAGCTTCAGTCCGGACGGCAAGATGGCGCTGGTGGCCAATCGCGCCGACAATTCGGTCAGCGTGCTCTCGGTCAACGGCACCGACGTCAAGATCACCGACACCATCAGCTTCCCCGACAGCGTCGCGCATGTGCTGTTCACGCCGGACGGCAAGCGGGCGCTGGCGGTCCGATTCCCGGCTCACAAGGTGTCGGTGCTCGACGTTGCCGGCGACAAGGTGACCTACAACAAGATCGACCTGCCGACCGGCCAGTGGCCCTATAACGTGGTGGTGACGCCGAACGGCAAGATCGCACTGACGTCCGATAATGGCGGCGCCGGCTCTTCCGATGGCAGCGTCGATACGACGAGCGTGATCGACCTCCAGGCCAATCCGCCGCGGATCATCGATCGCGTCGTGGTCGGCGACGGTCCCGAAGGACTGGCGATGTCGCCAAAGGGCGACATTGCAGTGGCTGCGATCCTGCGCGGATCGAACAACAAGAAGGCCTTCTATTACAACAAGAACGGCAGTCTCTCGATCCTGAAGATCGACGGCAAGAAGGTGACCAAGACCCAGGATATCGAGGTCGGCGGATTGCCCGAAGCGGTCGTGTTCACGCCGGACGGCAAGTATCTTCTCGCCGGTAATTACATGACCCAGGATTTTTCGATCCTGAAGGTCAACGGCAGCAAGGTCACCGACACCGGCAAGCGGTTCAAGGTACCGGGTCATCCGGCCTCGGCGCGGATCGGGCATTGAATTGATCGCAGTTGAAGTTGTCTGCTCAATTCGAGTTGCCGGGCTTGACCCGGCAACTCATCTTGTTCCGAAGAAATCCCTTGGAGAATGATGGATGCGCGGGTCGAAGCCCGCGCATGAGGCGACCGTTGAGGTGGAAGCTGCCTCTCTTGCCGACTTAGCCAGACCCGCCTTGCTCGAACTGGCGCATCGCCTCGCCGCGCGCGAGCAGGCGTTTGGCGTTGCTGTAGGTCGGCAATTCCACCAGCGAACCATCCAGTTCGACGCGGGCCTCGCCCCTGGCGCGGGCCGATTCGAACGCCGCGACGATGTCACGGGCATGGCGGACCTCTTGATCACCCGGGGACAGGATCGCGTTGATGACGGCGGCATGCGCCGGCTCGACCAGACTCTTTGCGACGTAGCCCAGTCTCCGCGCCCAGAGCGTATCCCGCCCCACACCCCCGCCATCGCTCCAGGTATAGGGACAGTCCACCGCGACGACGCCGGCAGCTACGCATTCGACGATGAAGCGCTGCCGGCAATAGGCGAGTTCGAGTCCGTCCTGGTCGCGCTCGGCGCCGAGGTCGGCGGCAAGGTCTTCTGCGGCGAGCAGGCAGGCGGTCGTTCGAGCGCTTGCCTTTGCAATCGCAGCCGTCTGCACCAGACCGCGCACATATTCGATGTTAGGCAGCAAGGCCGTGGAGCCCGAAGCAATGCCGTAGTCGCGTTCGAACCGCGTCACCGCCTCATCCAGCCGCACCACATGATGCGGTTCGGCGACTTTCGGCAGCGCCACGATATCGGGTGCGCCGCGCATCACCGCGGCCAGATCGTCCATGCCGTCCTGTTCGAGCGGATTGACGCGCACCGCGACCACGGCGCCCGCCGCTCGCCAGGATGCGTAGAGGTCCGGCGCAAGCGCGCGAGCGAGAGGGCGCGATGCGGGCGGCGTAAAGTCCTCCAGCTCATGGATCAGAACGTCGGCACCGCTCGCCGCGGCGCGACCCAACACCGCTTCGTTTGCGCCTTCCAGGAATAGCCAGGACCTGCAGAGTTGCGCGGGTCGGATGCGACGCATCGGCGTTGTCCTTGAGCGGAATTCCGGCTCAGCCAAGCCCGATGGCGAGCCTATTGAAAGGTCATGTCCAGGCACTTGGAAATGTCGGAGCCAAGACCCGAACTGATGATGATGCAGCCGCGTACTCTTTGCGCGGTATTGTCGCTGGCCCATACCGAATAGCCGCCGCTGCCGAAGAAGGAATTGGTATTGGGCGGTTCGGTCTCGGCCGCGTCGAACGAATAGCTCGAATCGGTATCGAAGATGCGAGGTCTCCTGGTGCAGCCGCCCTCGGTCTGCACGTTGATCACTTCCTTGTTGTCGCGTGTCAGCGCCAGGCTGACCTGGCACCTGAAATATTCGGATGTCCTGACGTTGAAGACATAGGCGTAGGATTTGCAGGTCGCTGTATTGAGTTTGCCGGCGCTCAAACCCCGGCTGCAGGAAATCCGCTGGTTATTGCTGAGCTTGAACTCGTCGGCCTGCGCGAGCGCGCCGGATAGAGCAAACAGCGCAATGCTTGAACAAAATTTCACAACGTGGTTCATCCGAATTATCCCCATGGGCGTTTTGTAAACACGAGGGTTCTACATTTGCGTTCTGGAGCGGTGGGCCAGAATCGGCGAGGAAGATAGTCGCGAAGTGCGAGCCGGGAAATCACAAACTCTAAAAGCACCACTAAGGTCGGAACAGGCCTCGTGTTGACGCATCGATACCGTTCGTGATTTGTTCAGAAACGATGGACCGCGCAGGTTTTGCGGGCCGGTGGTGGGAGCATGCAGGATGACGCGATTTTCGACCAAGACCCTCGTGATGGCCGCAGCGATGGCCGCCCTGACGACATCGGCATTCGCCGAGCCGCCGACGCCATGGGAGCTGAAGCCGGACATGGGGTATGGCTATGACAAGGAAGGCAAGATGCTTGCCTACAAAATGGGGACCAGCAATGCAGGCGTGCTGATGAAGGGCGCAAAGAAGGTGCCGAAGGGCACGCTGTTTTTCATCGGCCAGAACGGTCAACTCTACATGCGCACCGGCCCGTTCCTCGAGGGCGACGGCAAGTTCATGTTCGGGCCGCACTGAGCTGTCGTGACCTGATCGCGCGCCTCGCGGGCGAGGCTGCCGGCGACGGCTTCCCTAAAGCGCGATGGCTTTAGGCCGAGTCGCGATCGCGCTTTAGCTTATTGTTAGCGCATGATCTCCGCGCGAACGCGTTTCGCGTTCGTCGCGAGGGAAAACCGGTTCCCACTTTTCCGGATCATGCTTTAGAACGCGGCCGCCAATTCCCTTGCGCCCGGCAGATTGCTGTTGCTGTCCATCCGGCTGTCGGTGATCGCCAATAGCCTCGCCACGGTATTGTGGCGGATCGCCACGGGATTTCGCTCATAGCCTGCACGCTGGAAGAAATTCGAAGTCGGGACCAGCTCGCGCCGGGCTTGTGGCATCGTCACCATGTCGAGCCCGGTGCCATCGCCAGTGAGGTTCATCATCTCGAGTTCGGCCGCGCTCAGCGGGTGGGCATAGCCCTTGGCGCGGGCGAAAATGACCGAGGTCAGGAGCTTGTGGGTCTGCAACATCGGTCCGACGTCGACATCGAGCACCATGGCATGGATGGCCCAGCCCTGCGGCGAATCGGCAAGTTTTTCATGCGCCGACCAGTCGTCCGGCACCGATCGCGCATAGGCGACCATCTTCTTCAGCACGGCGATCTTGTTGTCCATCGCCTTGCGCGGCGCTCCCGACAGTTGCGCGGCCCGTTGCGCCAGTTCACGAAGGAATTCGCTGCCCTGCTCGGCGATCAGTTCGACGCTGTTGGTGGTGAGCAACTGGTTGTATCCGATGGCGGTGGAAATCGCCCGGCCGCTGCGCAGGCCGGACTGCATGTCGTAATTGCCGTTGCCGCCGGTCTCGAACGAATAAACCCGCACCGCCTGTTCGCGGGTCAGACCCGCGGCCGAAGCCATGCGCGCATAGGCGCGCTTGAACTCGAACTCGCTCGCCGGTTTTTGCGGCGCCCACTGGAAATGCTCGCTCGCCGCCTGCAAGAGATCGCCGACCAGCGGAATGGCCTTGTGCTGGCGTGGCCTTGCTTCCGGCGCCTCCTCGCCTTCCGGATTGATCGGCCGCTTCGGCCCGGTGTAAACCGGCGGCTGCGTCAGCACGTAATCGTCAAGGCCAATGGCGAGGTGCTCGCGCCGCCTGGCGTTGCGGCCCCGCCGCTTCTCCGCAATCGAGTTCCAATAGGCGCCCGCCTCCTCCTCAAACGCCGCGCGCGCCTCCTGATATTGGCGAAGCAGCCGGCGGTATTCCGCGATCGCCTGGGGTGAGGCGGCCTGCGCCAAGGCGTCGGCGCTTGCCGTCCGCGGCGGGGAGGCCGCATCCATGGCGCTTGCCTGCGGCACAATCATGATCAGGACCAGTGCGGCCCAAAGACGAATCGCGTGAGGTGGCATGGCGATGTTTTAGAGCATGATTCGGAAAAGTGGGACCGTTTTCGAACGCGATTCCTCACTCCGGCTCGACGCCGCTGGCCCTGACGAGTTCCGACCATTTCCGCTCATCGCGGTCGATGAAAGCGGCATAGTCTTCCGGACTGCCCGGCGTGATCTCGGTGCCGTCGAGGGCGAGCTGCTTCTTTATCTCCTCGGAACCGAGCGCCGCGCGCAATTCCTTGTTGAGCCGATCGATGATCGGACGCGGCGTGCCCAACGGGGCCGCCAGCCCGTAATAAAGCGAGGCATCGAAGGATGAAAGGCCAGCCTCGATCATCGTCGGGACCTCCGGCAGCAATCCATTGCGCGTGGTGCTCGTCACCGCCAGCGCACGCAAAAATCCCGCGCTGACGTTGGCGTGGGTCGCCGGTATCGGCGCAAACGCCATCGGAATATGCCCGCCCAACAGATCGCTCAGCGCAGGCCCCGTGCCCTTGTAGGGAATATGCACGAGCTTGATTCCCGCCGCGCGCGCGAAATATTCGCCGGTGATGTGGCTCACCGTGCCGACGCCGGCGGATCCGAAATTGACCTTGCCGGGATTAGCCTTCGCATAAGCGATCAGCTCGGCGACCGTTTTGGCCGGAAATGACGGATGCACCACCAGCGAGGTGGGCGCGTGACCGATCATTCCGATCGGCACAAAATCCTTGCGCGGATCATAACCGACATTCTTGTAGAGGGACGGGCCGATGGCGAGCGTCCCGGTGTAACCTACAAGAATTGTATAGCCGTCGGGTTCGGCCTTGGCCGCCGCCTTGGTGCCGACGGTGCCACCGGCACCGCCGCGATTGTCGACAATGATGCTTTGACCGAGCAGCTGGCTCATCTTGTCGGCGATAACCCGCGCAACGATCGAGGTGCTGCCTCCGGGCGGGAACGGAACGATGAACGTGATGGTGCGGCTCGGCCAGGCTTGCGCCTGTGCATGTTGGACGCCGCCGACACAGCCGAGCATAAAAGCGAGAATGCAAAGCGAAGCGTTCAAGCTGCGCATCCGGCGAACCTCCATCACAGGCTTGTCTTTGTTGCTGGCGGCATCGTCCTCGAATGACCGGAGGTCCGCAAGGCGACTTCCGGACCAAGCCCGCAAAAACCTTTTACTTCCAGGCAAAGACCGGCTGTTCCAGTTCGGCCACCCGGGTATCGCGGCCTGCGAGCACCTCGCGGAACTGGTAGATCAGCGCAGCGGTCGGCGCGTGGATGAATTGGCCGTCGTGGCGAAAGCGAATCACGCGCCGCGGACTCTCCGCAATCGCGACGAAGTCGAACGCCTGCGCCCGTTCAATGTCTTCGATCGCGATTCGATGTACCGAAGCCACCTCTGCCGGATTGGGCAGGATCGCCGCTCTGTTTTCTGCCCACACCACGACCGGTGTGATGAGATAGCCGGACCGCGTCGGATAATCATCGAGCAGGCCGAGCACGGCGCTTTCCGGAAGTGCAAGGCCCACTTCCTCGCGCAATTCGCGCAGGCCTGCTGCGATGGCGGTTTCACCTTGGTCGCAGCGCCCGCCCGGCAGCGCCCATTGTCCGCGATGCGCGCGCAGGTCCGCTGCGCGCATGGTGAGCAGAAGCGCCGTCCCGCCCCGACCTGCATTGCCTTCGACGAGTGCGATCGCCACCGCGGCCCGCTTCAATTCGGTCCGGGTCGGGTCTGGTGGCAGACGCATAAATGCCGCGCAGCGCTCTGCAACGTATCGCCGCGTCGTCTCGTCAAATGGCCTAGTGCCCACTTTCCGAAGCTCGCGATCCATCTCAGCAATACCTCTTTGCGAACTTCGGAAAGTTATGAGCACTAGCAAATCGATAATTCTAGTACCGCTTATCGATAGTCCCTGAAATAACTGGCCGCTTGTGGTGCAGGGACTTCAGATCGGCGGTACTAGTCATCCCGCTTGACTACACCACGACGGCGATTGATGAAATGGCCACCAAATGCCCTCCCGCCCGCGAAGACTTTCGACGACGAAAGACATTTCATGACAAAGGACTTGGCTACCGAGAAACTGAAGGCCGGCGGCTGGACGATCGTCGAGACGAGCGGATTTCTGAGCCTCGTCGGACCGCTATGGCAGCGCGTGGTGAACGGCGAGCATGAATATGCGATTTTGGCCCAGGACAAGCACCACAACCGCCGCGGCCTGGTGCAGGGTGGGTTGTTGACGACGTTTGCCGATCGCGCTTCCGGCATGACAGCGCGATATGTTTCCGGCAAGCCCACACTCGCCACGGTCCAGATGGACACCCATTTCATCGACAGCGCCAGGATCGGCGAGATTCTGATGTCCAGGCCTCGCGTGATCCGTGC
>Ga0306921_10006667_pt1 | contig 12051 bp, 11 predicted proteins | sample sta12Cox44000080_FD_203760 | JGI IMG/M metagenome (GOLD analysis project Ga0306921, IMG submission 203760) | Lab enrichment of tropical soil microbial communities from Luquillo Experimental Forest, Puerto Rico - statoxic.12C.oxic.44.000.080 (v2)... | ecosystem: Environmental > Terrestrial >... | reverse complement strand
CTGGGCCTTGGCGCACAGAAGACCTTCGAGAACATGTTCGGCGGCGTTTCCATTCTGTTCGACAAAGTGGTTCAGATTGGCGACACCTGCCGCATCAACAATCAGATCGGCGTGGTCGAAGACATCGGGCTGCGCTCCACGCGGCTGAGAACTCCCGAGCGCACGCTGCTGTCGATTCCGAACGGCACGATGTCCACGGCCACGATCGAAAACCTGCGTTTCCGCGACAAATTCCTGTGCCAGCAGACCATTCGTCTGCGTTACGACCTTTCACCGGACCACCTGCGGTATGTGCTGGGGAAGATTCACGACCTTCTGCGGGACGATCCGAAGGTGGAGGACTCGACGGCGCGTGTGCGCCTTGCAAGGTTTGCCGAATACGCGTTAGAGATCGAAATTTTCTGCTATATTCTCGAGCCGGAATTTGCGATCTACCTGGCCACGCAGGAGCAGCTCTTCCTGAGAATCATGGACACCATTGAAAAGGCTGGGGCAGTCGTGGCGCTGCCGACGCAAACGACGTTTGTGACACAAGACTCCTGGGTCAATCCGTCGAAGGCCAAGGCGGCGCAGGCAGCGGTGGAAAAAGCCCGTGATCCGGGCGTTCCGGGAATACGCGGGACGCCTGACGTGGATTAGCAAATCACTGTTGCGAGAACGTGTTGCAGGCCGCGATCGAGCCGGTCTCTAGCCCCTTGTTGAACCAGTCCATGCGCTGCTGCGAGCTTCCGTGAGTGAAGGTTTCCGGCTGCACGCGGCCACGCGTCATCTGTTGAATATGGTCGTCGCCAACGGCGGCCGCCGCTTTCAGGGCCGATTCGACGTCGCCCTGTTCCAACAGTCCGCGCTGCTGTGTGGAGTGCGCCCAAACGCCCGCAAAACAATCGGCCTGGAGTTCCATGGCCACCGAGAGACGATTGGCTGCGCCCGGATTGCCGTTCTGCAGTTGCCGGACTTTGCTTTCGACGCCGATGATTTTCTGGACGTGGTGGCCGACTTCGTGCGCCAGCACGTAGGCCTGCGCGAATTCGCCTGGCGCGCCGAAGCGGCGCTTCAGTTCATCGTAGAAGCTTAGATCGATATAGACCTTTTCGTCGGCGGGACAGTAAAACGGCCCGGTCGAAGCTTCTGCGCCGCCGCAGCCGGAATTGGCTTCATCGCGAAACAGCACAAGCCTGGCATGGCGATAGGGAGTGCCGGCCTGTTGCGGCAGGGACTCATCCCAGGTCTTCTGAGTGTCGTTCAACACGAAGGTGACGAATTGCACGAGCGGCTTTTCCTGCTCGTCCATGGCCGGATTTGGTCGGCTGACCGCGCCAGGGGCGGGCGAGCCGCTGCCTGCACCACCCAACAACGCAAAAAAGTTCTGTTTGAAGATCAGGCTAAGGATAAACAGGATGACGATGCCGCCGATCCCGAGGTGCATGCCGCCAAATCCGAACCCTCCGCCGCCTCCGCCACTCTGGTCTCGACGATCTTCAATGTCCTCGGATGAACCGCCAGGGGTCCAGCGCATGGGAGGGTCTCCTCGAGAAAAGATTTCCGATTGGGAAGACGGGCGGTGAACCCCCAAATCCTACCATTTCGTTTTGGTCGCGCGGTAGGAATCTCGGGATTTGGCCGGGGCCTGCTCGCCGGGCAAGGCCGTTTCCAGCGAGGATGGCATTTCCAGTTGATATAACTTGTGAAAAGCTGTATACAACGTTAAACGCTTACCCGCATTATTGGTGCACGAGTCCCTGATTGCGCTGCGGCATTTGCGCATGCTCGGTCCCGGTTTGCGTTTTGCGCGAGAGTAACCTAGGTGAACATGAAAGCGGCCTCATCTCCGGATTCCGTTGGTCAGCAGCGGGAAGCAAGCGGGCCTTTTGGGGTTCGTGAGCTCTGGATCGATGTCCTGGTCGTCGTTGCGTACTTTATCTTGGCACGTTTCGACTTGCGGTTGGCGCACTTGCAGCCCGGCATGGACATCATCTGGCTGCCCGCGGGGATTGCTTTCGCCGCAATCGTGTTGAAAGGCAACCGAATCGCGCCGGCGCTCTTCATCGGGTCTCTGCTGGTTGAGCTCACCACTCGTGTCCCGTTTCCGCCCGCCGTGGCAATTGCGGCGGGCAATACAGCGGAAGCCATGCTCGGCGGCTACCTGATCAACCGGTTCGCCGGAGGCGTGAAAGCTTTTTCGCGGCCCGCGTTCGTGATGCGTTTCGCGCTTCTGGGAGCTCTGCTGTCCACCTTTGTCAGCGCTTTTGTCGGCACTTCCGTTGTCAGCGCTTCCGGTTTGATGATGCATTCAACACCGACAGCCACGCTGGCGGCCTGGTGGGCGGGACACGCGCTGGGTGTCCTGGTCTTGACGCCATTTCTGGTTCTGTTGCTGGACGGGTCGCATCATCCGCTGCATCTGAGAGAGCTTACGGAGATGGCGATTTTACTGGTGGGACTGAGTGCGGTATGCATCATCAGCTTCGGTCCTGCCGGTGTCTTTTCCGACCGCATGGACACACCCTTGTTTCTTTGCGTGCCGTTCCTTGTCTGGGCTGGCATCCGCTTCTGTCCGCTCGAGGTTTCCGGGGCCTGCCTGGTACTGTGCGGGTTTGCCACCTGGGGTTCCATTCACGGCTACGGGCCTTTTGCCAACAACACAGCCATGCCCCTGGCGCTAGCCGCCTATCTTTGTGTTGCTACGGCCATGAGTCTGGTGGGTTCGGCAACGGTGATGAGGCAGAAGGCATTTTCCGAGCAGCTTCTTGAGAATCTTTACCGTATGGAGCAGGCCAAAGACCTGGAGATTCACCGACTGACCTCGGAGCTCGATTTCTTCCGGGACGAATTAATTCGCCGGGTGCATGCAAAGTCCCGGCCTGAGCTCGACCGGGACCTCACGGGAGCGGGCAAGGATGCCAAAGAAGTGATCTGGTTTCTCGAAGCAGAGACCGAAAACACGCTTTATGTCAGCCCGTCCTACGAAACGGTTTGGGGCCGCTCGCGAGAGGAGCTCGGGCGCGATGCTCACGACTGGCTTGATGCCGTGGTCCCCGAGGATCGTGAATACGCCATCCAGTTTGTAGGCCAGGATTTCCCAAGCGACCGCGCGGATACTACCTACCGCATCCGGCGCCCCGACGGTTCGATTCGCTGGATTTTTGATCGAGGCTTCGTCATTCGCGATCCCTCAGGACGTGCAATCCGCTACCTGGGGTTGGCGAGCGACATCACCGAGCAGGTCGAGCAGGGAGAAGTTGTTCCAGTGCAGTTCGAAAAACGGTCCCCAATCCCTCAGGAGAGAGAAGCAGGCACACACATAAGGAGAATACAGGAATGATTGGAGAAAGACTACGGGATATCCGTAAGGAAAAGAAACTCTCGCAAGGAGATCTGGAGGATCGGACAGGGCTGTCCCGCTGCTATCTGTCCCGGATCGAGAACGGTCACACCACGCCGTCCATCGAGACTCTGGAGAAACTGGCTAGCGCGATGGAAGTTCCACTCTACCAGCTTTTCTACCAGGGCAGCGGACCGGCCAAGCCTCTGGTGATTCCCCGCAAGAAGGATTCAGCGTCCGAGGAATGGGGACTCTCGGGCAAGTGGGGAGCGTTCATCAACCGCATCCGCGGTTTGCTGGGACAGATGGAAGAGAACGACCGCAAACTGCTTCTCGGGGTGGCCGTCAAGCTGGCGCGCCGGAAGTGAAGCGAGTTTCGAGGTTGTGATTGCGGCGACGGATTCGCTGAGCGACCCAGAGCAAAGGCGAGGGTAGGGAACACCGGGGGGGGAACTCCCCCCGTCAGCGTAGGCGTGTGGCTTCGGCTTTGGCTTGCTTGAGCACCGGAATCTCGGGGTCCGCCTCTTTCCACAGTTTCAGGAACTTCGCATAAGATTGTTTGGCCGCCGCCTGAGGGCCGGTCAGCGCTTGCGCGCGGGCTTCGCCCAATTTTGCCAGTGGTGCGGACCAGCAGCTTCCGACCACTCCGGCATTGGTGGTGAATTTCTGAAATTCGCCGAGGGCCGGAGCGCCTTTCCCGGAACCGAGATTTGCCTCTCCGCGCAGAAACGCGGGAATCATGCAGGAGTCGGTCAGATTTCCCGTGAGCTGTCCCTTTTCGAAGGGTGTCACGCCTTCCAGGACGCTGATCGCCTCGGCATAGCGCTTTTTCGTCAGGTTCATTTGTGCGTGCACTACAGGCAGCCAGGCTTTCTGAATGACCATGTTGGAAACGTAGAGGGCGCGCAGGTCGTCCAGGATTTTTTGCGATCTGGCTTCGTCTCCGATGCGCGCGAAAACGAACGCAGCGAGGGCCCGCACGTCCTTGCTCTCCGGTGCAAATTGCAGCGCTGCCTCGGCGTGCTTTTTTCCTTCCTCCGGAAAGCCAAACATCACTTCACGCATGCCCGCTTCCACTTCCCAAATCGCGGCGGACTCGGGGAGTTCTGCTTTCTTCGCGGATTCAACGGCGCGGTGCGTGTACTCGCGGGCCTTCTTGAGGCGGCCGTAATAGGCTTCGGTGTCAGCCTGTGCGGCCAGAATGGAGTCTTCTCCATTCGGTTTGCCTTCCGCCCATTGCAGTTCCTTCTGCATACTTGCCGTGTCACCCTTGGCGAACGCAACGGCGTAGCGGTTGGCGTGCAGCGCTGGGTCGTCCAGTTTGCGGGAAAACGCTTCATTCAAGGTTTTTTCGGCTTCGTCCACAAGGGAAAGCGCCAGCAGTGCGGTCGAGTAATTTTCGTACCAGGCGGCGGAATCTGGATCAATTTTCAGAGCGGACTCGGCATATTTTGCCGCATTCGTATAGTCGCCTATGACGAAATATTCGCTCGAGAGATTGCCCATGGCGACGTCGTCGCGGGGATAAGCTCGGATATATTCTTTGTAGCCTTGGATGGCTTTTTCGATGTCTCCCTGCGCGAGATCGTAATAGAGGGTGGCGATATTCAGATGTTCGCGATAGGTCTGGCGATCGCCTGCTTCGTATGCCTGGCGGACTTCTTCCGCGGCCAGCCTCATCTGATTGAGGTTGTAGCAGCTCACGGCCAGACCGGAGTGGGCCATGGCGAAACGCGCGTCCAGTTCGATGGCGTGTTTATAGTGCGGGATGGATTCGAGGTCGCCCTTTTCGCGGATGGTTTTGCGGGCCTCCGCATATGCTTTCAACGCCGCAGGAATCGGAGTCGTCGCGCGCTCCAGAGGAACGTCGTATTTCTGGATGGAAGCTGGGGCTTCGCCGAGATCCTCGCGCAACCTGCGCGCCGCATCACCAAGGTGCTGAACAACCAGGTCCATTCGCGGCGCACTGGCTTGTTCCCTCGCAATGCGTCTGCCGCCGCAACGGTAGATTTCCAGTTCCACGAGGTAGGAACTTCCATCCTTGGCGATTGTTCCAGTCACATAGGCTTGCGCGCTGAGGTTTTGGCACAGGGAGGCGCTCAATTCGGGTGTCAGCACGACATCTTCCGGTTTGCCCAATTCGCGCAGCGCGGTGCGGATTTTCTCGTCGGAGAGAAGATTCAGGAAAGGCGACTGCAACAATGCCACACGCAGGGCTTCCCGCAGCGACCCATCGAAGTCCGGCTCCCCGCTATCGTTGGTGATTTCGCCGACCAAAACCGAATCCGTGTCACCAAGGCCAGCAGGCCTGTGCCACCACCGGTAGGCCGCATAGAGCGCGCCTGCCGCGATCAAGGCCGCCAGAAGGATTTTGATTTTCATTGGAAGAGCCGCTTGCTTGTTCAAACTCTACGACGGTTTGCCGGCAGTTGGTGAACCTTGTGACGCAACTGTGCCCAAGGGGAAACCCGGGTTGGCCTTGGTTGCTGTTAGTAGGCCTTGGAACAGAACCATTGCCCGATTTGCCGGATTGCGGGGTAAAATTCTTTCACTACGCCTCCTATGACTGTCAAGACCGAACGACGGATCCAATCGCGGAAGCGGCCGCTAAGCTTGGTCTACGTAGAGTTGCCGCCAGCCAATGGTGGGATGATGCGGGATCTGTCTGAAACAGGTTTTGCACTGCGCGCGATGATGCCTCTGCAGCAGTCCGAAAAAGTGCCGTTTTCGTTTTCGCTGGATGCTTCGGCGCGCATAGACGGCGACGCCATCGTGGTCTGGGTCGAAGACGAAGGGCGAGTAGCCGCACTCGAATTTGCGGGGCTGCCTGCCCACTCGCGTGATCAGATCCGCCGCTGGCTGGAAAAATTCGATGAGCCGCTCGCAAAGGATGCGGCGCCGGCAAAGCCTGTCGCTCAGGACAATGTTTCGTTCGATGAGCTGCGCTCGGAGATTCGCGCCACCGCTCCGCGGCCTTTGCCAGCGGCGGAGCGTGAGTCACCCGGCCCTCCGCCTGTGGTTGAATCGCCGCCGGCACCATCGCCTGCAGCGGCGCTGCCGCCTGCGCCACCGGCTCAAGCGCACGTGCCGCGCGCGCGAAAATGGAAACTCGACGCCGTCCGCCCGGCCGCATCAACCGAAGATGCTCCGAAGGGGGTTCCTTGTTTTCCAGAGGGACAAGAAGCCGCTCCGCCGGCACGTTCCATCGCACCGCCGCCACTTAGAGTGTCCTTGCCGCCGGCGGTGAGGGAAAAGCCCGCCGTTCAAGCTCCGGCTCCTGCCGCAGAGCAACAGCTGCCCGCGGCGCCCGCTCTGGAACCATTGTCACCATGGGAAGGAGAAGCCGACAAGCAAGTTCCTGGTTGGATGGAGCGTTTCACGTTGACCCGTGCCATCGGCATCATGCTGGTGCTGACATTGTTCGCGGGCTTGTTCGTCTATCATCGCGAGCTTGGTCATGCCTTGATCTGGTTGGGGCAGAAAATCGCCGGCGAAGAACCTGCGGAAAATTCTAAGGCTTCGCAAATGCCGCTGCCGCAGCAACAACCCACGCAAACGCCGGCGCCTTCGGCAGAATCACAAACCGGGCAGCCTGCTGATGCAAGAGAAGAAACGGTTTCCAAGCCCGATGCGGCCCCTGTGACTTCCAACGAACCCAAGAGTGCGGACATTCCAGCGACCCCGGAAAACACGCCAGCGCCGCAATTGAAGGATTCCACTTCTGGAGCGCTGGTTCCGCTGACGCAGATGAACCGCACGCCCGCAACTCCCGTACCCGCGGATGCCTCCGGCGAAGCCGGCCTTCAGGAGTATCAGCAGGCGGAACAAATCCTGCGCACGCCGGAGCGCGAGGCCGAGGTGCCGGAAGCAGTGAAACTGCTTTGGAGTGCTGTCGAAAAAGGGCACCTGGGAGCAGAGATCGCACTTGCCGACCTGTTCCGCCAGGGTCGCGGAGTGGCCCGGAATTGCGACCAGGCGAAGATTCTGTTATCCGCGGCAGCGCGCAAAGGCAGCGCCGACGCGCAGAAGCGCCTCGCAGAGTTGGAGCGCCAGGGTTGCGGAGAATAGCGCGAACAAGTTTTTGCGAGAGAATTTGAGCTTTAGAAAATCTGGGGACCAGCTCGACCGGTACGGAGGAGACTCACCGTGTACTGTTCCAAGTGTGGTGCGCAACTTGCCGAAGACTCTGCATTCTGCGGTTTCTGCGGAACTCCCACGGGCCGGACGACCACGGCAGCCGCCCCCGCACCGCTTTCCCCCTCTCCGTCCTACCCTCGTCCGGCGATAGCATCACCGTACGCCGATCCTGCGGGCCTTGCCGCCTCTCGCGGATTCAACTACGCGGGCTTCTGGCTTCGTTTTGTAGCTCATCTGATTGATAGCCTGATTATCACCGGGGCCGCTTTGCTCGTTTTCGTTCCGCTGATTTTCCTGACCGGCTTGACCGCGAATTTCGAAGCCATGGCGCACAATCATGGCCAACCGAATCCCGCAGTCATCGGGGCATTCATTGCAATGATCCTTGTTTTTGCTTCCGTAGCGGTGGTGGCACAATGGCTGTATTTCGCGTACACCGAAAGCGGGGAAAAGCAGGCGACATGGGGCAAGCAAGCGATGGGCGTTTATGTCACCGATTTGCTGGGCAACCCCTTGACGTTTGGACGCGCCTCGGGGCGCTTCTTTGCCAAGATCGTGAGCGGCATGATTCCCCTCGGCATCGGCTATATCATGGCGGGCTTCACGGAACGCAAACAGGCGCTGCACGACATGATCGCCAGTTGCCTCGTTCTTCGCCGTTAAGCCTTGTCGTTTGATTCCAGCAGCGTAATGTTCCCGGCTCGCCAGACATTTGTAAGGAGCCCGAAGTTAGTTAAGTGGCTCTGAAAACAGACGGTTCCCGCACTTTCCAAACCGAGCCCCGGCCGGACTACCGGGGCCTTTTACCCGACACCAAGCCCTCTCGCGGTATCCAGTACTAGGAGAGGCGGTTGACTGAACCAGCGCAAAACCTGCCGCCGGTTGCCGCCACTTTCTTGACTTACCCCGCAACTGCCCAAATAATGGATAGGCATGAGCGTACGCGCCGGAGGCGCTGAAGACATGTTCCTTGACGTTAAGGACCTTGCCGTCCGCAAAGTGCATATCCGGAAAGAGTACGCTCCGGGCAGCATCGATTACGGCATCAGCGAGGTAAGGCAGGCGGGAGTTCTGGAAGTGACGGCAACCGCCGAACTTCTGGACGGGCAGATCCGCATCGCCGGGAACCTGGAGACCAAGATTGAGATGGTCTGCGCCCGGTGCCTGGAGTCGGTGATCGAGGAAGTCCACAAGGATTTTGACCTCTTCTATCAGCCGCTTCCCAAAACGGGGATGAAACACGAGGAAGAGCGGCTGAAAGACGACGATACCGAGATAGGGTTCTTTCAAGGAGAAGGCCTGTTCCTGGCCGACGTGCTCAAGGAACAGGTGCTGCTGTCATTGCCGATGAAAGTCATCTGCCAGAGCGATTGTCGTGGTTTGTGCCCGAATTGTGGCGCGAATCTCAATCACGAAGAGTGCCGCTGCGAAACTCACGCCTCGGATCCCCGCCTGGCTCCCCTCGCGCGGTTGAAGCAGGACTGGCTCAAGAAACAATAGATTTCTGGGCCAAAAGCCCATAGAATCCGACCTTGTTCGGACTGGAGCAGTGTGTTGCCGCGAGCAAGGCGAGAACTAGGAGTGATGTAATGCCGAATCCAAAACGCCGACATTCCAAGATGCGCAAAAACAAGCGTCGCGCTCACGACCACTTGTTTGCGCCCGCCATGGCCAAGTGTCCGAATTGCCACGAAATGAAGCAGCCCCACCGGGCCTGCCCTCATTGCGGCTATTACAAGGGCCGGCCGGTTCACGACACGAAGTAACTGCCCCAATTTTTGCCAGGCCCCGGATGGGCTTGACCGCTGGTGTGTGCGGGCATCCCGGGCTTGCCGGAGTCGCCGGAAGAAAATCCCATGATCACAATCGCTGTGGATGCCATGGGGGGAGACCACGCACCCCGTCCGGAGGTGGAGGGGAGTGTTCGCGCCGCCGAAGAGTACGGCGTGCGCGTGCTTCTGGTCGGGCAGACCCAGGTGATTCGGCCGGTGCTAGCGAGCTTTGCCAAGCCTGCGCTGCCGATTGAGATCGTACCGGCCAGCGAGGTGATCACCATGGAGGATCATCCCGCGCAGGCATTCCGGCGCAAGAAGGATTCCTCGGTCCACGTGGGCATGCGGCTCGTCAAAGAAGGAAAGGCCGATGCGGTCGTCAGCGCTGGAAACACCGGCGCGGTCATGACCGCGGCAAAGTTCATTCTTGGCACGCTCGAGTCGGTCGACCGAGTGGCGCTGGCCGCGCCGTTTCCCAACGCCAAGGGTGGCGTTTCGGTGCTGCTCGACGTCGGAGCCAACGTGGATTCGCGTCCGGAGCATCTGCTGCAGTTTGGCGTGATGGGTGAGATCTATTACCGCCTCACTTTCGGCAGCCGCAAGCCGCGGGTCGGCCTGCTCTCGGTAGGCGAGGAAGAGATCAAAGGCAATGAGTTGACGCGAGCGGTCTACGACCGCTTCAAGGCTTTGCCCGTGCAGTTTGTCGGCAATGTCGAGGGGAACGATCTGTTTTCCGGCAAGGTCGACGTAATCGTTTGCGACGGCTTTGTTGGTAACATCGCGCTGAAGATTTGTGAGGCGCTGGCCATGGAGATTGTCAAGTTTTTGCGAAAGAGTTTCAAAAGCTCGGTCGCATCGCAGTTGGGCTATCTGTTTTCGAAGGGAACGCTGAAAGGGATTAGGCGGACGATGGACTACTCGGAGTATGGCGGCGCGCCGCTCCTGGGAGTCCGGGGCGTTTGCGTGATCGGTCACGGCCGGTCCAACGCCAACGCCGTCAAGAACGCCATCCGTGTCGCGGCGGGCCTTGCGCGGGCACGGGTGAACGAAAAAATCGAACAAGAGCTCTCCCTGACGCACGCAGATGCGTGACGTCCGGAGAGAGGAGTACTTTATGGGCAATGTAGCATTTATCTTCCCGGGACAGGCTTCGCAATACTCCGGTATGGGCAAGGAGCTGGCGGAGAAGTATCCAACAGCCCGCGCTGTCTTTGACGAGGCCGACAAGGCCTTGGGCTTTTCGATCTCCAAGATTTGCTTTGAAGGCACGGAAGATGAGTTGAAGCTCACCGCCAACACGCAGCCGGCAATTCTTACTGTTTCGGTTGCCACGATGTGGGTGCTTTCCGAGAAAAGCATTGGCGCGGATTTCGTGGCCGGGCACAGCCTCGGCGAATATTCCGCGCTGGTTGCGGCGGGTTCACTGAAATTTGCGGACGCGGTACGGCTGGTGCACCAGCGCGGCAAGTACATGCAGGATGCCGTTCCCGCCGGGCGGGGCGCGATGGCGGCGATACTTGGGTTGTCTCCCGCCGTAGTTGCCGACGCATGCAAGCGGGCGGCGGAAGGCGGCGTCTGCACTCCCGCGAACATGAATTCACCGGAACAGACCGTGATTTCCGGTGACGCCGCCGCGGTCAAGCGTGCGGTGGAGATTGCTTCGCAGTTGGGCGCCAAGCGCGCCGTGATCTTGCCAGTCTCGGCGCCGTTCCATTCCGCGCTGATGCTGCCTGCACAGGAGAAGCTCGAGAAGGATTTGCGCGCCACACCCTTTGCCGATCCGCACGTGCCCGTGGTTACTAACGTGGATGCGGACACCATTAGGAAAGGCAACGAGGCGCGTGAGGCTCTGATTCGCCAGGTGTCCATGCCTGTGCGCTGGGAAGAGTCCATGCGCCTGCTGCTCGATGAGGGTGTGAACACGTTTGTGGAAGTTGGACCTGGCCGTGTGCTGACAGGCATCATGCGGCAGATTGAGCGTTCGGTGACAACGCTGAATGTAGAAGACGAAAAGAGTTTGCAGGCTACGGTCGAAAAGATCGCCGCCGAGAAGTCCGACGCCGCTTAAAACGTTGTGGAATTCGGGACGGCCGACTGTTGTCGTGCCGTGGATGTTGCCAAAAAAGGTTGCGCTCTAGCCCCTGAGGGCTAGGCCAGAGGACCGAATCGAATGTTCCGTTTGAAGGATAAGGTTGCCGTTGTTACCGGTGCATCTCAAGGCATCGGCCGGGATACCGCGCACGTTCTTGCCGAGGCGGGTGCCAAGGTTGCCGTCGCTGCGCGCAACGAAGAAAAGCTCGCCGAACTCGTCCAGGAAATCACCGGCAAAGGTAGCGAAGCCTTCGCCGTGAAAATGGACGTCGCCGACGGCGAGCAGATCAAGGCCGGCTTCAAATCCATTTTCGAGAAATTCGCCAAAGTCGATATCCTGGTGAACAACGCCGCCATTACCCGCGACGGTCTGGCCATGCGCATGAAACCCGACGATTGGGAAGCGGTGCTGCGCACCAATCTCACCGGCGCACATTTATGCATCCAGCAGGTGCTCGGGCCGATGATGAAAGCCCGCTCGGGACGCATCATCAACATCTCTTCGGTTGTTGCGGAAAGCGGGAACGCAGGACAAGCGAATTACGTTGCTTCCAAAGCTGGCCTCATCGGCCTTACCAAGGCCATCGCCATCGAAATCGCTTCGCGCAACATCACGGTGAATGCCATCGCCCCTGGCTTCATCGAAACGCCCATGACCGCGGTGCTTCCCGACAAAGTGAAGGAAGAGCTGAAAGAGCGCATCCCGCTTGGGCGTCTGGGTTCCGGCCG
>Ga0306921_10006665_pt1 | contig 12053 bp, 12 predicted proteins | sample sta12Cox44000080_FD_203760 | JGI IMG/M metagenome (GOLD analysis project Ga0306921, IMG submission 203760) | Lab enrichment of tropical soil microbial communities from Luquillo Experimental Forest, Puerto Rico - statoxic.12C.oxic.44.000.080 (v2)... | ecosystem: Environmental > Terrestrial >... | reverse complement strand
ATCCCTCGCCCCGCGCGAGCGGGGAGAGGGAGGGGCCCATCACGACCGTGATGGGAGGGTGAGGGGCAGACTTCACCCGACGGCGCCGCCGGGGACGCGGCGCAGCACCATCCCGGGCGTGGCGCCGGTATGCTGGGCGTCTTCGACGACGAGAACGCCGTTGACGAGAACCGTCGTCCGCTCGCCGCTAGGGTATTGGTGCGGATCTGCGTAAGTTGCGCGATCGTTGAAATCGGCGGGATCGAAGATCGTGATGTCGGCCCGGTAGCCCTCCTTCAGCAGACCGCGGTCGCGCAGCCGCAGCGCCTGCGCCGTCGCTCCCGTCATCTTGCGGACGGCGGTTTCGAGCGGGAGGAGTCGCTCTTCGTGGACGTAGCGGGCGAGGACGCGGGGAAAGGTCCCATAGAAGCGGGGATGCGGCTTTCCCTGCGACACAATCCCGTAATCGGCAACGCAATTGCCGTCGGAGCCGACGAGCGCGGTGGGCGAGCATACGATCTCGCGGATGTCATCCTCGGCGATCGAGGTGATCAGCACGCGGGTCGCGCCATTATCCTCGATCAGGTAATCGCAAACGAGATCGACCGGATTACAGTCCTGCGCCACCGCGAGTGTGGCGACCGTTTCTCCGGCATGCTGCGGCAACTTTGGCGATACCGAGATCTGCACCGCCTCCCATGACGGAATGCGGCCCCAATTGTTGAGCCCGTCGCGCTCGATGTCGCGGCGGATCCGGTCGCGGGTTTCATGAAGCGCGAGGCGCGCCAGCATCGCCTCCTGGCCGCTGACCTGCACCCAGGGCGGCAGCAGGTTTTTGAGCGGGTTGGCCCCCGCGGTATAGGGATAGGCGTCGCAATCAACGTCGCAGCCCTCGGCGCGCGCCGCCTCGAGCATCTTGAGGATCTGCGCCGCCTTTCCCCAATTGTCGACACCGGAGCATTTGAGATGCACGATTTCGACATGGACGCCGACCCGGCGCGCGAAATCGATCGCTTCCTCGACGGCGCCGATGACGCCGTTCGACTCGTCGCGGAGATGCGTGAAATAAAGGGCGTTATGGCGCTTCAGCGCCGGGCCAAAGGCGAGCATTTCCGCCGGCTCCGCAAAACTGCCCGGCGGCGTGAAGAGACCCGATGACATGCCCAAGGCGCCGGCGGCGAGTCCCTCCTCCAACAACTCGGTCATCGCATCGAGCTCGGCCGGCGTTGGCGCGCGGTCTTCGAGCCCCATCACCATGAGCCGCAATGTGTTGTGCCCGACCAGCATGCCGGTATTGACCGCAACCGCGGGAAAACTGTCGAGATATTCCGGAAAGCGCATCTCGCGGAACGGCAGCCACGGCGCGCCGCCGCTCAGATAATCGGCAAGCAGTTTCGCCTTCCCCGGCAGCACCGGCGCGACCGAGAACCCGCAATGACCGATGATCTCGGTCGTCACACCCTGACGCACCTTGCTCTCGGCCTTCGGGTTGATCGGCAAGGTGAAGTCCGAATGCGTCTTGATGTCGATAAAGCCTGGCGTCACCACGAGACCCTCGGCATTGATGACCTTGGCCGCGTCGGTCGGCAGAGACCGGCCGATTGCAGCGATCCGCCCACCGCGAACTGCCAGGTCGCCGAGTTCGCCGGGCCGCTCGCTGCCGTCGATCAGCGTGCCGCCGCGGATCAGGATGTCGCTATTCATTGCGCGGCCAGATGCGCCTCGCGGCGGCGGTAGAGCTCGTCATCGGCGTAGCCCATCGCCTCGGGGCGGCCGCGGCCGAGCATCACCTGCATATAGACCGGCTCGAGACTGTCGTTCTGAAAGCCGTGAATGACCCCGGGCGGGCAGGCGATGCATTCCCATGGGCCCAGCTTGCGGCTTACCTGCCGCCCGTCTTCGTCCTCGAGGAAGACGGTCAGATATCCCTGCAGGACAAAAAAGACTTCCTCGACTTCGTGAGTGTGCGCCGCGTTGCCCTGCCCCGGCGGCACGTACATGATGCTGAGTGTAAAGCCGCGCGCCGGTATCGTGTTCGGGTCATCGTGCTTGCCGGATCCGCCGGCGCCGATAAAGCGGTGCTGCGCGCGGCGGTAGCCTTCGATCTTAGCGTCCTCGAAGGCTTCCCAATCGGCCTTCTTGTCGCGAAACCGCCCGATATAGCGCTCGGCGATCTCTTCCAGCGACAGCGCGGCGACTTCTGGCGGGATTTGGTGGCGGGCTCTGGCCATCGGGGTCCTCTCGGCTGTTCCGCGCCACTATACGCCATCCCGGATTAGAAGACGCCGGTCCGCATGGCCTACAACCGGAAATCGAGCGATTTGTACACACGGAACCAAACTGCAGCGAATCAGCAGCGAGATTCCCGTATTGGTAGCAGAACCAGGTTTTCCGAAAAGCACCTCTTTCGCTCCAGCAGGCCCCTCGCCGAACATTGCTCTAATTGGGAATATGCAATAAGAATGAGGCAATTGTACGATCGCAATATCACGGAACTTGGAGGACAAGCTTTTGACGCTACCCATCGAGGACCCGGAAACCGAAAGAATTGTCCGCGAGCTGGCGTCCCTGACCGGAGAGACGGTAGCCCTCGCGCTGCGCCGCCCTGCCGGATCTCGACGCACGGACGGCCAACAACATCCTCGGTTACGACGAGCATGGGCTGCCAAGCTGATAGCCATTGATATGATATCTCCGTAAGCTCGCTAAGAGGCCCAAACTGCCCCCTCGTCGTCTCGGCGAAGGCCGGGAGCCATCAGTGCCCGATCGCGTGATACCGGTCGGCAGATTACGATCGGTGAGACGTCTCGGAGATCGCGATCATGAATGAAATCAAGCCAATCCGCATCGAACCGGATTATGAGGCGGCCCTCGCAAAGGCCGAGCGGATGTGGGTGCGCGCTCGGGTACGCCGGAGGGAGATCGGCTTGATGTGCTGGCGGTGTTGATCGACGCCTACGAGAGCGAGTACCACCCAATCGATCCTCCCGACCCCATCGAGGCGATCAAATTCCGGATGAAGGAGCAGGGCCTCACCCGCAAGGATCTGGAAGGGATTCTCGGCAGCCGTACTCGGATTGCGGAAGTGCTCAACCGCCGCCAAGGTTTGTCGATCAATATGATCCGCCGGCTGCACGACAAGCTCGGCATTTCGGTCGATATTTTGATCGGCCCGTCTCCTTTGAGACCAAGAGCGCAGCGTCCCTAAACATAAGGTCCTGGAGAATGAAGATCTCGAAGCACGGCCACGACATAACCTCAGTGTGTGATTGGTTCGCATATGCACCGCCAAAGAAGAGAAAAGCTCATTGGGTAGATGGGCGGAGTGCGAAGGAGCTGGCTAAAGTTTGGTTTCCGACTAAAGGAAAGATGTCTGTACCTGAGGAACTTTCATCCCTCCTTGTTTCTTCAAACGCACTTGGCAGCGTAAAACTGTGTTACGGAGAACCAGAGGTTACCGTTCCGTTCGATAGTTTCCGGGGTGAGAAACGCAACTGCGACTTACTCGTCCACGGGGTCTGCGATCTGGGGAAGATCTCGATCAGCATCGAGGCGAAGGCGGACGAAAAGTTCGAAAAAACAATCGGCGAGGAGTTCGACGCCGGCGGGCGTAAGCCGCGAAGCAATGTTCCCGAACGGATCCGGTTGCTTTGCGATGCTGTCCTACATCGAAGTGTCCACGAGAGTCGCGATGTCCGTTACCAGCTTCTATACGGCGTTGCCGCAGCTCTCAGTGCCGCGCAGCAACACGGGGCCACCGTCGCCGTATTTGTGGTCCACGAATTCGTCACGACGCTGACGAAGGGTATTAACCACGCGAGTAACAGAGCTGATCTTGACCGATTTGTGCACGTTCTGAGCGGAGATGTAGACGCTCACCTGCACGCCGGGCAAATGTTAGGATCTATCCGGGTTCGTGGAAATTCCTATATCCCAGGAAATGTCGATTTATACCTAGGCAAGATAATGCGAGATTTGAAGCTTTGCGCGCCCCGGCGTTTATCGAGCTGAAGCTTTCGAGATTGCCTCACTCCGGGGATAGAGCGTTCAGAACGCTTCAACCACGATCTCGAGCGTTTCGTATCGCCGTCAGGACGCGGCGGGGGCTGATCGGGGTTTCGTTGACTTCCGCCCCGATGGCAGAAAGGGCGTCGCGGACGGCGTTGGCGATTGCCGCGGGCGGGGCGACGGCGCCGCCTTCGCCCATACCCTTCATGCCGTATTCGGTGTGCGGCGTCGGCGTGTGCAGATGGCCGATCTTGATCGCCGGCATTTCGGCGGCGCCCGGCATCAGGTAATCCGCTAACGTGCCGGCCAGCGGCTGGCCGGTCTCGTCGTACGGAATTTCTTCGTAGAGAGCGGTGCCGATGCCCTGCACGACGCCGCCCCTGATCTGGCCTTCGACGAGCAGCGGGTTGACCATCGTGCCGCAATCCTCGGCGACGGCATAGTCGAGCAGCTCGACAAACCCGGTCTCGGGATCGACCGCGACGACGGCCCCGTGCGTCGCGTACGAAAAGACGCCGGTGCTGATCCCCGGCTCGTAGGTCGCGGTCACGTCGAGCAGCGGGTCGACGCCGGCCGGCAATCCGTCCATGCGCAGGTGCGCGACTTTGGCGATCTCGGCGATCGTTACCGACCCTCGCGGTCCCGCCACGACACCGTCGGCGCAGCGCACCTCGGCGAGGTCGCATTGCAACAGATGCGCGCCAATGCGGCAGAGCTTGTCGCGCAACATGCGGCCGGCGCGCGCCACCGCGCCGCCCGACATCACCATGCTGCGCGACGCAAAGGTGCCGAAGCCGAACGCCGTGCTTTCGGTGTCGCCGTGGCGCACCGAGATGCGCGCCGGATCGATGCCGAGCTCCTCCGCGGCGACCTGTGAGAGCACCGTTTCGAGGCCCTGTCCGTGCGACTGGATGCCGACCATCAGCACGACGGAGCCGTCGGTCAGCACCCGCGCGGTACAGCTCTCAAAGCCGGGGATGATCGAGGCGCCACGCGAGGCGAATTCGGCGGCGCCGTGCGCGGTCTGCTCCGCGAACGTCGCAAAGCCGATGCCGACCTTTCGCCCATCCAGCTCGCCACGCTGCTGTCGCGCGCGGGCCGCGGGCAGGTCCAACAGCTCGGCGCACAGCTTGACACTGGCCACGTAATCGCCGTTGTCGAGGCGCAACCCGCCGATTGTCGTGAACGGCATTTGCTCCGGCCGCACGAGGTTCAGCGCCCGCACATCGTTGGGCTCGCGCGCGACGGCGCGGGCGATCTCGTCGATGAGCCGTTCGATCACAAAACACGCGCCCGGGCGGCCAACCCCGCGATAGGGGCCGAGCGGCGTTTTGTTGGTCGCGACCGTGTGGTGCCTGGCGCGGTAATTCGGGAACGTGTACGGCCCGGGCAGCGCGCGCGCTACCATGCTGGCTTCGTGATACGGCCCCTGCGGCCACAGCCCATAGGCGCCGGCATCGACGACGATCTCGGCATCGACACCGAGAATGCGGCCGCCTCTGTCGGCATAGGCGGTGACCTTGTAGTGGTGGTCGCGGGTGTGTGCTGCGGTCAGTAGATGCTCGCCGCGATCCTCGATCCAGCGCACCGGATGGTCGAGCTGCAGCGCCAGGGCCGCGAGGATGATTTCCTCGGGATAGAGCCGCGCCTTGGGCCCGAACCCGCCGCCGACATCGGGCGCGACAACGCGGATGCAGCGCTCTTCGAGGTCGAGGATCTCGGCGAGCGCAACGCGGACGGTATGCGGCGTCTGGGTAGAGGAATAGAGCACGACCTCGTCGAGGCGGTGATCGCGATAGGCGAGGATGCCGCGGCATTCGAGCGGTGCACCCGATTGCCGCTGCGTGCGGAACTCGCGGGTCACCGTCACTTCGGCGGTGCGCGCCGCAGCCTCGATGTCGCCGCCCTCGAGGACGTGCTCGATATAGAGATTGTCGCCCCATTGCTCGTGCACCGGGTGGCGGCTGCCGCGCATGTCACGCACCGGGTCGATGACCGGGTCCAGCGGCTCGAACACTACCGTACCGGCGGCGGCGAGGTCTTCCGCCTCGCCGCGCGACGGCGCAATGCACGCGGCGATGGCTTCGCCGACATAGCGGACCTTGTCGGTCGCGAGAGGCGGCCACGGCGGCGATTTGGCGCCCGCCGAATGCGAGACGACGCGGATCGGCTTGACCCCAGGCAGATCAGCCGCAGTGAAAACGAGGCCCTTCGCCTCCGGCGGCACCGAGACCCCGCGGATGCGGGCATGCGCATGCGGACTGCGCACAAACGCGACGTCCATTGTGCCTGGCAATTTGACATCGGCGACGAACTGGCCGCGCCCGTGCAGGTGACGCTCATCCTCCTTGCGCAATAGCGAGGCGCCGATCCCGCGAACGTCATCAGGCATCAGGCGCCTCCTTCCCCGATCTCGCCGACGGCCGCGGCAATCGCCGTGACGATATTGGTATAGCCGGTGCAGCGGCAGATATTGCCGGCAAGCCCGTCGCGGATCTCGCGCTCCGAGCCGGCGCGGCGGCGCAGAATCAGGTCGCGCGCGGTGATCAGCATTGCCGGCGTGCAGTAGCCGCACTGCAATGCGTGATGCCGGTGAAAGTTGCGGCGCAGTACGTCCATTACCCGGTCGCCGGCAAAGCCCTCGATCGTCTCGATCTCGCGTTCATCGCAGGCGACCGCGAGCATCAGGCAGGAGCGCGCCGGCTCGCCGTCGACCAGGATCGTGCAGGCCCCACACACGCCGTGCTCACAGCCGAGATGGGTGCCAGTCAGATTGCGGCGCTCACGCAGAAAATCGGCCAGCGACAATCGAGCCGGCACATCCTCCGCCACCTCAGCGCCATTGATGCGAAGGCGGATCGCGGTCATTGCAGTGCCTGCTGCACGGCGCGCATCGCCGCGACGGTGAGGAGATTGCGCTGGTAGTCGTCGAGATGCCGGTCCGCGGCGCGATCGAGATCGGCAGTGACCGCCTCTCGCATGCCGTTATCAGTGCTGCCGGCAAGCACGCGCGAGGTCTCTTCGAGCACCAGCGGCGCGCCATTGGCGGCGCCGATCACAACGCGGCGATCCTCGCCGCCGGCATCGATGATCGCGACGGCGAGCGCGTTGGCGAATTCGCCGGCTTTGCGGCACAGCTTCAGATAGCCCCAGCGGGCATCGCCAGAGAGCTTGGGGATGCGCACGCTTTCAATAATTTCGTCACCGTTGAGCCGCGTCTCAAAGATCCCGGTCGTGAACCCGGCGCATTTGAGCGAGCGCCGCCCATTGGGGCCGCGGACCACGATTTCGGCGTCGAGGGCGGTCAGCACAACCGGCCATTCGGCCGCCGGGTCGGACAGCGCCAAGCTGCCGCCGAGCGTGCCGCGGTTGCGGACCGCACGATGGGAGAGAGTCGCCGCAACGCGCGGCATCAGCCCGCACGATGGATCGGGCACCCGGCCGTCCTCGATTGCGGCATGCGTAATACAAGCCCCGAGCGTCACCGCAGCGCCGTCCTCCGAAGCGACTGCGAGCTCGGGCAGCCGCGCGATATCGATCAACAGACCCGGCGAAGCAATGCGCAGGTTCATCATTGCTGTCAGCGACTGCCCGCCGGCGAGCACCCGCGCCTCGTCGCTCCTTCGGGCCAGCAGCTCGATCGCCTCAGCCAGACTCTGCGGCCTGATGTAATCGACGGCGGGGGGTTTCATGATGGTGGCACCGATTGCCCCTCACCCTCCCGCCCCGCGGGTCCCTCCCTCTCCCCGCTCGCGGGGAGAGGGGTGGGGTGAGGGGCCCGCCCAACGCGGCTGGCCCTCAATCGGGCGGCCATTTCCACCGCGGCGGGGGGCGAAAATTCGGCGGCCTTACACGGATCGGGCGCCGATATCGCGATGTGGCGCAGTCTCCCCATCGAACTCTTCGACCTCCGCAGACGTCGGGAGGACTGCAACACCGGCCACGGCCGGTGTCAATCAAAAGCGGGCCAGTTGCCGGCCCCGCGGTGAGCCAAAATTGTCACAATCGCTCGCGAGTTAGCCTTTTATTTTAACCTTCGTTAACATCGATCGTGCGCCTTGATATAGGGTAAAGGCGCATGGCCACAACGCCCGATTTGCCTCGGTCGTTGACCGAGTTCGAGCAGCGCTTCGGCGATGAGGACGCCTGCGCCGAGTATCTCGCGGCGGTACGCTGGCCGGACGGCTTTGTCTGCCCCGGGTGTGGCGGCAGAAAAGCCTGGCGGCTCGAAAGCAAGCAGTGGACTTATGAGTGTGTCGGTTGCGGTCGGCAGACTTCGGTCACCGCCGGAACCATCATGCACCACTCGAAGCTGCCGCTCACCACTTGGTTCTGGGCCGCCTTCGTAATGGCGACGCAGCCTAACGGCATTTCGGCCCTGCAACTTCAGCGCGAACTCTCCCTCGGCTCCTACAAGACAGCCTGGCTGCTTTGCACGAAGCTCCGCCGCACCATGGCTGCGCCCGACCGAAACCTCCTATCCGGCCTGGTCGAGGTCGACAAGACTGAAATCACCTGTCGCAGCAGGCACGACCGCGCGGCCGGGAGCGCAAGCAGTGGCCATGGCAAGCTTCTGATCGCCGGTGCCGTCGAGGTTCAGGATCTCCGGCTCGGACGTCTGCGCTTGAGCACTGTGCCCGACGGCTCCGCGGTGAGCCTGCACGCCTTCTTCGTCTCCAACCTCGCGCCGGACGCCACCGCCCAGACCAGCGGAGAGGCGGGCAATTCCAGTGGTCCCGCCCGCAACGACGACCGTCCTGCCATTGACGCGAGCGGCGCCCACAAAACCAGCCCCCGGGTGCACCGCATCTTGTCCGACCTGAAAGTCTGGGCCTTGAGCGTCTATCATGGCCTGCGCCGCAGGCATCTGCAGTCCTATCTCGACGAGTTCGTTTTCCGCTTCAACCGCCGGCGTAATCGACACGCCGCCTTTCCCGCCCTTCTCGGCTCCGTAGCCGGGCACCAGCCCGTCACGTACGACACGTTGGTGTCGCTCGCAGCAAAGGCATAAGCCTAAAGGCTCCGGGCGGCGGACAACGAGATCTTTCCAGTGTGCTGATCGACCGACCCTGTTGTTGTCGCCCTGTGGGCCTTCAGCCCACGGACGTAGTTCCGTGGGGCAGGCCGGGGCCCACCCGTCAACCGCTCGTGCGTTGCAACAGTGGAGAATAGCCAGAGCTGGTCGTCGGGCGGCGCTCCGCGCGGACCCGTGGGCCGGTATGAGCGTCGAGGGCCGGACAACAATCCGCATGAATTAAGTGATCACATCACTGAAGCCTTAGAGCTCGTGACCGGAAGGCAGTAGCCGAGACCGACCGCCCACGGCCGTCCGGGAACCGTTTTCGCCGCGCCGCGCTTTTTTCCCCTCGAATTATCGCGTCACTGAAGAAATTACCGTAAAAGGGATAAGATTCCTCGGTAACCGTTTACACACAAATCAAGGTCATACGTGCCGCGTCAGCGGGTTCCTTGCGTCTAACCTTAGATAACAGAATAAGTCCAACAGCGAGGATGTCGCGGCCCGTTACTGACCCCATGATTCAAACGGCAGGCCAACTACTTGATGTTTAACGCTATCTTAAGGATGGCACACGTCTTGCCCTACCTATTGATTGGGGCTGGACACCGGAGCGATGGCTGCGACGGCAAGCCAGCCCAGGGTCTAAAACGCGGGAGATCACTCGATGAGAAAATTGCTTTTGGCGGCCGCGGCCGGTATCGCCGCGACCCTTGCTCTGGCGCCGGGTCCAGCCAGCGCTGCGCTTATGTTCACCAACACGACGTTTAACGGTTTTAATGCCGTGATCGAGCCCAGCGGTCTCGGGTGGGTCACGCCCAAGATCGCCGCTGGTGACAACTTCACCACTATTAGCGCGCTCTGCCCGGGCGGCCCTTGCACCGGAGCACTCGCCGGGCTCACCTGGGCCACCAACGCGCAGGTGGCTGCATTCTGGTCTGATCGGCGTACCTCTGAATGGATTTGGCTCGTACACGCAGGTCTGCTTGTTCGGCCCTTGTATCTTGGGCCCTTTGATTAGCCAGCTGGGGCCAACTACCTCCGATGCATTCGGAAACCCCTATCTCGCTGGGATCAGTAGAAACACGCCGGACCCATTATTAGGGCCGGTCACGCCTTATATGTTCCAAGTCTTCATCTTGGGCGGCCTAAGCAGCGAAGATGCTTTCGCGATAACCGCCTTCGGCAACGGTTTGGCGCAGTCGCCCACTGGTGGCTGGTTCTTCTTCACTCCCTCTTCTGTAGGCGTGCCCGAGCCCGCCAGTCTCGCCTTGCTGGGCGCCGGTCTCATCGCGCTCGGCGCATTCCGCCGCCGGTGGAACAAGGCCTAAGTTACAACTGTCGGAAATCTTAACACTGGGGTGAGCCGCGCCTGGGCTGCTGGCTCACCCCGTCAGTCTGGGACGGGAGACATGATAAGGCGCAAGCCAACTCAAAGACTCGCCCTTCTTGCGGGCGGCGCGCTGCTGTCGGTGATCGTTTCAGCCGGGGGCGCCAGAGCCACGACGATCGTCTTCAATACCAGCGGGAGCATCGTCTCGTTCACCGCGCCCGTCACCGGTGTCTACGACATCACTGCCTTTGGGGCGCAAGGTGGGATCAACGGCGGGATCAGCGGCCCCAGCGCCGGCCTCGGCGCCGAAGCCGGCGGCCAATTCAACCTGACCGCAGGCCAGACGCTTTCAATCCTGGTCGGCGGCCAGGGCGGAAACGGCAGCCTCCTTGACGGCGGCGGGGGCGGCGGCGGCGGCAGCTTCGTCTCGCTCTCCGGTGTGCCGTCTCTCCCCTTCCCGGACTGCTCGTCCCCGCATGGGCTCGTTTGTCCCGAGCTTCCCGACACGCTGCTGGTTGCCGCCGGCGGGGGCGGCGGTGCCGGTACCCTCTGGAGTGCCGTTGACGGCCAGAGTGGCACCTCCGGCGCCGGCGGACATATCACCGGCGGCGGGGGCGGCGGCGGCGGCGCGGGCGCGGGCCTTTTCAGCGCCGGCCTCGGCGGATTTCTCGGCGGCGGGGGCGGCGGCGGGTACCTCGGGAACGGCACCGGCGGAGACCCTGACAGCGGCTGCGACGAGGGCAACGGCAGCGGGTGCGGCGGCGCCAGTGTCCTCGCCGGTTTCCTCCTTGGAACGGGGGGAGGCGCGGGGGGCGCCGGCGGTCACACTATTTTTAGCACCGGCGGCAACGGCGGCTTCGGCGGCGGCGGTGGGGCCGGCGCGGGCGGCGCGGGCGGCGGCGGCGGTGGCTCCTATATCGACGCTTCGCTGCTCTTGTCTGACGAGGTGCTCGCCGGCGGCGTCCGCAGCGGCAACGGCGAGGTGATTATTACCTTTGAGTCCTCCACAGCCGCCGTATCCGAGCCGGCGAGCCTCGCTCTCCTTGGTGGCGCGCTGCTGGGATTCGGCATGATGCTGCGTCGCCGCAACCGGGTGTAAAGAAATCCGCCACCTTCTCGGCCGAGAGGCGACGCGTGCCGGCACTTTCGCGTGCCGGCTTCAAGGCAACAATCTGGGGGTCGACGCGATACTGGGGGCAAACATGTTGGCTCTGGAGAAGCTCTCTACCGGAATTCGGAGATCGCGCCCCAATCTCTTAAAACTCGGCGCGATAGGAGCGTCCGCGATTTTCGCTAATTTGACAACAGCCAGACTACGGGGCTGCGCGCCACAGTATGGAATATATTGAATATATTTACGACTGGCTCCTGGGCGTGGCTTTTAGCCTGACGCCTTTCAGCAGTCATGAGCTGAAAAGCATATTCATAGATGCAGGTTTTCTACACGTATGGAATCTCCTTCGCGATTACGTCTTCAGCTATAAGGTCTGGGTACTCGGGGTGCTACCTTGTTTGTTCTTGGAGCGATTGTTCCCGGTTAGTCGGGTCGCGAGAACGAGGCCGGCATTATTTTACCTCCCTCTCCGGTTAAAGCAGGGTGAGTTGTTACGTTCTTGATATGTTCGTGTTGAGCGCGTATCCTGCACAGGTCTTGAGGTGGCGGCGAGGGCCTGTAATGTCCGGATTTCTCACATTCATGGATCGCTATCGCGATGA
>Ga0306921_10006664_pt1 | contig 12053 bp, 10 predicted proteins | sample sta12Cox44000080_FD_203760 | JGI IMG/M metagenome (GOLD analysis project Ga0306921, IMG submission 203760) | Lab enrichment of tropical soil microbial communities from Luquillo Experimental Forest, Puerto Rico - statoxic.12C.oxic.44.000.080 (v2)... | ecosystem: Environmental > Terrestrial >... | reverse complement strand
ACTTTGCCTCTGGTATTGCCCTGAATTCGGCTGGATTCAACGTCGCTCGATCACTTGGCCCTGCGCTTGGAGGACTGGTGATCTATGCCGCCGGATCGGGCATCGCCTTTTTGTTAAACTCGGTCTCCTTCTTCGGTGTCATTTACTTCCTGTATCGCTGGAGGCGTAAGCCCGGACGCACTTCCCTCACCGCCGATCATATGTTCCAAGCCATGTTCGACGGCTTCCGTCATCTGCATAGCTCGCGCGCCATGCATGCCGTGCTGATGCGCAGCGCGGTATTCAGCATTCCGGCGAGCGCGCTGCCAGCGCTGTTGCCGCTGCTCTCGCATCCCTTCGGCTCGCAGGGGTACGGGTTACTGCTGGGATTCTTCGGAGTAGGCGCGCTCGCAGGCGCAACCGTAATGCCCTTCTTGCGGCGCATGCTTTCGGTCGATGCCCTGATCGCTACCTCAACAGCAGTCTTTGCTCTCGCTACCTTCGCCGGCGCGCGGTGGCAAAGTTTCATTGCCTTGTCGATCACCATGCTTTTTGCCGGGGTCGCGTGGATCCAGATTCTTGCCAGCCTTAACGTCTCCGCCCAAACCATGTCGCCTCATTTCATGCGCGCCCGTGCGATCTCCATGTACCTGTTGGTCTTGCAGGGAAGCTTCGCCGGTGGCGCAGCTCTGTGGGGCGCCATTGCCGAGCGGCTCGGCATGGAGCGGTCACTCCGATATGCGGCCATCGGTCTGCTCGCGGGAATCGCCGCCACGTTCTGGTTCCGGCTGCATCCCATACCGGTCGAGCCGAATATCATCGGTATGGACTAGAATGCTTACGCACGCGGTGCCAGGGTTTCGACGGACAACTTGTGGAGGAGTTCTCAATGAAGGTTCGCATCGCAGTTTGTTGTTTACTGTTAAGTTTTGGCGTGGCGAAGATGGCGATCGCGGCCGATCCGCAGGAGAAGACCGACGCCAAGCCGACGTTTGCCTCTGTTCTCGATAAACAGCTTACGAACGCCGAAAAGACAGTTGTTCCCGCAGCCGATGCCATGCCCGGAGACAAGTACAACTTTGCTCCGACCCAGGGTGAATTCAAGGGTGTGCGCGACTTCGGTGCTGAAGTCAAGCACATGGCGGTAGCCAACTTCGCGCTCGGCGCTGCCATTCTTGGCGAAAAACCTCCCGTCGACTTGGGCGGTGGTCCCGATGGACCGGCCAACATCAAATCGAAGGCCGAACTCATGAAGTTCCTGGATGACTCGTTTGCATATGCCCACAAGGCGCTCAACAGCATCACTGAGGCCAACATTCTTGAGCCGATCAAGAGTCCATTTGGTTCCAACATGACCACTCGGCTCTCCCTTGCGACCAGCTTGATCAGCCATCCCTACGATCACTACGGCCAGATGGTCGAGTACCTCCGCATGAACGGGATTATTCCGCCGGCCAGCAGGAAGTAATTCCGCCTGCCACGTCAAACCCTTGTAAGCGGAAGGGGCGCGGGTGATCGCGCCCTTAACGCTGCTGAAGGCAATCTCATCTCGGTTACAATCGCCTACAGAACCTGCTGAGCGCGATCATGCATATCCCCGACGGATACCTGAGTCCTTCAACGTGCGCGGCCCTCTACGCAGGCGCAGCTCTCGGTTGGTACGGAGGACTGCAACGCATTAAGCGCACGCTGGCGACGCGCATGATTCCCCTGATCTCCGTGTTCGCGGCGTTTTCCTTCGTCCTGATGATGTTCAATTTGCCGCTTCCCGGAGGCACCACCGGACACGCACTAGGAGTAACCATCGCATCCATTGTGCTCGGGCCCGCCGGATCAATCCTGGCGATCTCAATTGCGATCGCCATCCAAGCTCTCTTCTTCGGCGATGGTGGCATCACGACCCTGGGCGCGAACTGTTTCAACATGGCGATCGTCGGGTCCCTGGTGGCCTATGCGACCTATCGCATCGTTGCTGCCGGAGCGGAAATCACCTCCCGCCGTCGGCTGCTTGCCGCGGGCCTCGCGGGTTATGTCGCCACCAATGCGGCCGCATTTCTCGCCGCGGTCGAGTTCGGCATACAGCCGATGTTGTTCCGCGATGCTAGTGGCGTTCCGCAGTACGCTCCCTACGCGCTTGGGGTTGCGATACCAGCCATGATGATCGGACATTTGGCGATCGCAGGCGTCGCAGAGGGCATCATCGCGGCTGGGCTCGTCGCCTATCTGCAGGCAGCGGATCCTGCGCTATTGCAAAGCACCTCAGGGCTTGCGCCCGGCGCAACTGCCGCTTGTCAGCCGTCAATGAGGCATCCCCAGCGCAGATGGTGGATCGCGATTGCGCTTCTGTTATTACTGACGCCTCTGGGTGTGCTGACCGCGGGAACGGCGTGGGGAGAGTGGAGCGCGTCGTCATTTTCCAGCGCGGAGGGGCGCGCCCGTATCGCCGCAGCATCTCAAAATCGACCGGCGCCTCCAGTGGCTCCGACCGGCCTGCAGCGGCTCTCCTCGCTCTGGACTTCTCCCGTTCCAGCCTATGCGCCGCCAGTTCTGAAGAGCACATCCTTCGGGTACTTTCTATCTGGGATGTTCGGCGTCGGGCTAGTGATCATGTTGTCGTTGGCGTTACAAGCGTATCTCCAACACCGTCGCGGCGCAGGACAACCTGGATGAGTCGCAACCGAGCTATAGCGGCGACGCTGGTTAGCCTAACCCGGGCATTGGGGCGTGCATTGATCTCCGAACGGGTGGCGCGGCAGCGGGGTCTGCTGCAGGCCCTTGATCCGCGGGTGCGCGTCATTGGACTGTTCGCGCTGGTGCTTGCCGTTACTCTCTCCGACCGTATTAGCGTAATCGTGGCGTTGTTTTGTGCCGCCGTCGTCGTCGCTTTGCTATCGAAAGTCAGTCTCGCGAGCCTCGCAGCCCGCGTCTGGCTCCCGGTACTCTTCTTCACCGGAGTGATCGCGCTACCAGCTCTCGTCCTGACGCCCGGCGAGCCAATCCTCGCACCAACTGGTGGGAGCTTCCCCGTCACCGCGCAGGGAATGTCCGCGGCCTTGCTCCTGATTGCGCGTGTGGAGACAGCAGTAACGCTGACAACTCTGCTGATCCTCTGTACGCCGTGGATGCAGGTGTTGCAGGCACTGCGTGCTTTTCACGTCCCGCAGGATGTGGTGGTGATGCTGGCTATGACGCATCGCTACATCTTCCTGTTGGCCGAAACCGCTGGCCAGATGTTCGAGTCGCGCCAGAGTCGCACCGTCGGCGTGTTTGACGGCGCAACGCGACGGCGCATGACGGCGCGCACCGCCGGAGTGCTGCTCAGCAAGAGCGTCGAGCTGAGCAATGAAGTCTTTTTGTCGATGCAGTCGCGGGGTTTCCGCGGAGACGTAAGGGTTCTCTCCTCCTTTCGCATGCGCTCTCGGGACTACATTGGACTGGTGGCTTTTCTGGTGGCTGGTGGTGTCGCCGTGTGGATAGGCAGGTCATGACTATGCTGCCCATCTTTGAAGTTCAGAACGTCTGCTTCGACTACGAACAGATACCTGCGCTTCGCGGGCTTTCGTTGACCATCGGCCGTGGACAATCAGTTGCTCTACTTGGCGCAAACGGCTCGGGAAAGTCAACATTGCTGCGCCTGCTCGATGCGCTCTGTTTCCCGTCTAGGGGATCGATCAGCTTCTGCAGCGAACCGCTAACCACCGAACAGCTTCGAAGTGACGAATTTGCGCTCCCTTTCCGGCGCCGCGTGGCGCTGGTCTGCCAGAACCCGGATGTTCAACTCTTTAATCCGACCGTCTTCGACGAGGTTGCCTTCGGCCCACTTCAGATGGGCTGGTTGAGCGCAGAGGTCGTCGCCCGGGTCGAAGAAACGATGCACTTGATGGGCATTGCGCATTTGCGCGACCGCGCTCCGTATCGCCTTTCTGGAGGCGAAAAGAAGCGAGTTGCGCTGGCCTCGGTAATCGTGCTCGACCCCGATGTGCTGTTGCTCGACGAGCCAACCGCCATGCTTGATCCCCGCAGCCAGAGCCAGCTGATCGACCTCATCCAGAGCTGGAAGAGTTCCTCGAAGACCGTGATCACCGCCACTCATCAGCTGGAAATCGTGGAGGACATCGCCGACCGTGTGTTCGTCCTCGAGCAGGGAAGCGTCGTCGCCGCCGGATCACCGCAAGAGATTCTCTCCGACGGTGACCTCCTTCTTCATGCCAATCTTGTCCATGCCCACCGCCACACTCACGGCACCATGACCCACTCGCACCCTCACTTGCATTCGCATGCCAGGCACGAGCACTGACGCCAGCGCACATTCCGCTTGTGCCGTGGGGATAACCTTTTTGTCCTTGACCAGTGACAACGTGCTCATCAGTAACGGAATGTATATTTCACCTGCACGGATGCCATGAACGGATCGGCCCAATGCGACCCGCCAAAGGTATTGCTGGTGTCCACCTGGTAACGCTGGTTGGTAATGTTCGTGCCGATGAAGCGCAACATCCAGCTCTCACCGAACGACCGTCCTACTGACAGATCGAGGGTGTAGTAGCCCGGCAGATGATCCGGGCCGTTGCCGTTGAGAAAACCAGAGCCGTAGTTGACGGTTACCGCGGCGAAGCTGCGCCACCGCAGGTCTCCCTCGGCGCCGGCTGAAAGCGTATTGCGCTGGTCGTGGTCAAGATAGAATCCGCCGGTGACAGGCGGAGCAAAGTTGAGCAACCCGCCCGTCACGTCGCCGAATCCCTGCGCTTTCTGGTTTGAGTACACTAGGTGCGCGTGATAGTGGCTGAAAATCAGCGGCGAGCGGACTGTGGCTTCCACTCCCTCAATCTTGGCTCCCTGAATCGTGAGGGGCAGGAAGATGTTGGAATTCCCGATCACATCGTGGTCAAAAAAGTTCCGCACTCCAGTGCGAAAATAGGTGATGCTGGACACCCAGTTACGCACAGGAATGGTAATGCCGTACTCCTGCTGGATATCGCGCTCTCCCTGCAAGGGAAGGAATGTCGCTCCCTGGCTGGCGGCGTACTCCATCAAAGGGCCCGACACAGTGTCGAGCGGTGGCGGCTGGTAGTAATAAGAGTAAGCTGCCCGCAGCACCCAGTTCAGCTTGGGAATCGCGATGGCCATTCCTAACCGCGGATTGACTGCATTCTCGGTGACGCCGCCTGAGAAATGCGTGAGACGAAGTCCGCCAGTAAACGTCAGCCACGACGTCGCCTTGAATTGGTCCTCGAGAAATCCCGCAAACAAATATCCACCGGGATACACCCGCTGGCTGAATTGCTGGCCCGAACCGTCATTGGCAACTACTGAGAAGTACGTGTCGTCCTGTTGCGCAAAGGCATAAATGCCGAATCGGGCATTATTCCTCCTGTTGATCGCTGCCAGCGTGATCTGGCCGCCTTCGTAGTCGGAGGCGCGGTTGTCGGTGGTGACTGGAAGGTCGTTCGGTCCTCCCTCGTACGCGGCGCGGTTGAAGTGATAGAACGGCGACACGGTCAGCATGAGATTTGGCGAGTAGGTGTGGGCCCACGTGCCGGTCGCGAAAATGTCCTGTTCGCGCTGGCGATCGTTGATGCCTGCGGCTTGCGTGTCAGGATCGTTGGGCACCTGGTAGTAGTTAAGCCGGAAACCTGCATCAAACCGAATCTGGTCCTTGGGGCCAGGATTGTAGATGAGGGAAGTGAATCCGCCTCCGCCGTAGGCCTGATTGTGCAAGTTAACGCTGGTGGGCGGCTCGAGCCCCCAGTCCGTGTTGTTGCCGCTGAGGCTGGCGTAATAGGCGAACTTCGCGGTGTGATCGCCGAAACTCAACCAGTTATCCGTCTGGTTGTAGTTTCCGTAGCTGAGAATGAGATCCGCCTGACGGTTCCGTTCAAAGCCGCTCTTGGGAGCGACGTTGAAGACGCCGTAGATCCGGTCGCCGTATTCGGCAGCATAGCCGCCGGTTTCCGCTTGCAAATAGGAGACATCCTTAGGAGCGAACTGCGGCCCGACATTGGACGCGATATTGGTATTGGGGATCGGCACGCCGTCAATTGCCCACGTGACCTGGTGGCCACCGCGAACATGCAGCTGGTCGTGCACCATATACGATCCCGGGACGAATTCGGTGATGATCTTGAAACTGTTGCTGGCATCCACGCCCGCATAGCGGGAGATCTGCTGGGAATCGATGAGGATCGTTCTCCGCGGCGAATCCGGATTCAGATCCTCGGGCGAGGCGGTCACGGTGACCTCTTGCTTGGCTGTGGCCAGAGCGAGCTGGTAATGAAGGGCTGGGGCAGAACCCGAAGTGAGTTGCAGGAACTGCGATTGCGCTGTGAATCCCGGCGCTTCAACGCCGATGGTATATTGACCGAGCGGCACCGCATCAAATTGGAACTCTCCATCCGCGGTGGTGCTGGCAGTCAGCTTGTAGCCCGAGTCGCTGGCTTGCAGCGTGACTTGGGCATCGCTAAGGGGGTGGTGTTGCGGATCGTGGACAACTCCACGAACCGTACCAAAGACGGTGGCAGAACCATTCGGGGCAATCATCAATACCACGGCAACGAGCAGAGAAAGTGGGCCAATTGCAAATCGTTCAATCTCACGGCCAGTCATCGAGGTCCCCTAGACGGCTTAATCGGTTGAAGGATTACTAGCGCTCATCGCCGGGCAGCCTCACCGAAAGTCGGGTGGTGCTGAGAAAATCGTTGTGTTGAGCGGCAGCTGCGCTCGTTGGTCACGAGGCGCACTGCAAGAACGGAAAAGCTTCCGGCATCCAGACCTTCAACAGACCATTGGCACTTGTTGTGTCACAGCTTTAGGAAGACATCGAGTCTCAGCCGTGATCTGCCGGGGAATCGGAAGCTAGTCTAGGAAAGGGGAGGGCCGCGCTTTTGGACGTTGCCGAAGTCGACGTGTGCAGGCTCTGGCGAGCAGGGGGTGACGGCTTTTGTTTGATCGCTGCGGTTTGCCACCGGCACACCGGTTGCTAGCAGGGCAGCGAGCTCAGTAGTGACCGCCGGTGAGACGTGGTGCGGGCACTTGCCCGGGAGGGATTGGAATCCATCCATTCCCGCCATTTCCGTGCAGTGGTGCTTGCCTCCGACTCGGCAACAGGCTGGCAGCGACGCTCCCCAGGCCTGCGCCAGGGGCGCGAATGCGCTGCTCAACAGCAGCATCAGCACCGCAATGGAGACCCAACGCCTCATAAGTAGGCGTAAGTCTACCACATCACGCACCCTGGTGATTGACGAGCAGCAATTTCGTGCGGCAGGGTATCTTAATTTCATCGGCCTTCGCCGAATCCGCTGGCCGACCCTCGCCTGTAGGTTGCGGGAGGAAGTCTTTGCGTTACCTCATAGCCGTTCTTTCCCTTGCCGGAATCGTTGTGTCAACCCTGGCTCTCCGCGTGCACTACAGCACCGAGACGGCTCCCTGCAGCCTGAACGAGAAATGGGACTGCGGCATCGTCAATCACAGCCCGTACGCCGAAATTCGCGGCTTTCCCGTCGCAGCCATCGGCATCGCGGGCTATTTGCTGATCGGATTTCTCGCCCTGCTTCGCCGCCGTGGCTTGTTGCTCGTGGCCGTGCTCATCGGGATGGCCTTCGCCCTCTACCTCACCAACATCGAAGCGAAAGTCCTCGGAGTCTGGTGCCTCTACTGCGTCATCTCGCAAGGCATCATCGCAATCCTCACGCTGCTCGCCATGGGATGGGTCGTCTGGTATTCGATCCGCGGCAAAGCTTCCGCCTGACGTGCCCATTGGCGAAGCTGTGCTTCTTCACGCGTCCAACTCGCCCGGCTCCATCTCATCGACATAGCACCACACCCACCGCTCGCCCGGCTCTATCGAACGCATGACAGGATGTCCGATGTGCCGAAAATGTTTCGTGGCGTGCTTGTTCTTCGACGAATCACAGCATCCCACGTTCCCGCACGTCAGGCACATGCGCAAGTGGACCCACGTGTCTCCCATTTTCACGCACTCTTCGCAGACATGTTTCGTGGGCTTGGTAACTTTGATCTGGTCCAGGTGAGTGCAACTTGTTGCCATCAGCTTCCTCCCTTACGTGACCGAACGCTCCAAGGCCCGGCGGTCCCACTTTCCCAGGATCGCCGCCGCATCATAGGTTGTCTGCAGAAACTGCAGCAGCGTCTCTTTGGGCGAGTCCGCGCGGCGCACGTCATCGTACATGAGCAGATACTCCTTCAGCTGCGGATGGTAAAACGCTGCCTCGGGCTGCACTTTATATTCGGCGAACCCCGGTGGCTCCGGCGCAGCGTAGGCGTAGTACGCCGCGCCCTCGACGCCGCCTCCTCCCGGCCAGAAACCCCCACTGCTGACCTCATGGGAATATGCTTCCGCGGTGACCGGGTCCGCGTCTGGCCGGGGTGGGGCGACCCGGCCACTGAACCGGGTCACCGCTAGGTCGAAGCTTCCCCAAAAGAAATGAACCGGGCTCGCCTTGCCGACAAATCGGGCGCGAAATTCTTTAAGTACGGTGTCACTCCATAACAATATTCGGCAAAACCGTGCCACCGCATCGGCATCGTATGCCGCATGTACCTCGTCTTTTTCAAAGCGTATGGGATTGGGAAATTCCACCGGCATCGTATAGATGTGAACCTCAATTCCGAGGTCGTGCAGAGCGGCCATGAACTTCCGGTAGAACTCTGCTACTGTTTGCGGCTCCAGCTTCAATTTCCGGACGTCACCGCCGCTGGTTGCAATGACCAGCGTGTGGTCCACGAAGTCGAACCGTATCTCGAAGGAGAAATTTCCGTAGGGAATCGGGGAGGTGGTCAGGCCATTCGCAGTAACATAAAGCGCGATGCCCCACCAATGATTGATGGCCGGACATTGTTTCAGACGTACTTTGCCTACCATCTGCGTCCACATGTGCAGCGTGTCGTATGTGGCTTGCCACTCCGACAACGGCAAGGCTGGCAGGTCGACATTAGTCGCGGCGGGTGGGTGCGCGTCCGTGGCCATCACACTCCTCATCTCGAAAACATGCGTTTAGTATATGAGCGAGCGTGAAAAGAGCTCAGGAATTTCTTCAACGCCAGGTGCCGGGGCGCCCTGCTCCTCGTCGCCTCGGGTTGAAGACCAGAACTGCACTTACCAATGTGGTTGGAAAGGGCACGGCTTCAGCCGTGCCAGTCGGGGATCGTAACCAAGGGCTTTTAAGCGCCCGAGGGAAATCGATTTCCTCCCCGCACCGTATTCACGAGGCTGTTTCTACTCGGGTTCTCCCGTCGACTGAAACTGCACCCCTGCGACTGGCGTCCCCGAAGCCAGCACCTCGCGCAGCTTTGCCCGGTTCGGTCCCGATTTTCGCGCCGCTGCCGACAGGGTCTCTAGCGCCTGCTCCATAGGCGTTCCCTCGGGCAAGCGGAAGATCCACGGGATGTTCGTAGATGTCAGCACGTGGTCCGACGACACCGCAATGACCGGCACGAACGCCTTTACCCCAATCTGCTCCGCCAGGTGGCTCGATGCGCGGTCCAGCGCAAGAATCGCGATCACATTCTGGTCATACACCGCATGTACGAGCTCATTCGATGCCCTTCCCCACGGCACGTCCGACGACACGCCAACCAGATCCCACTTTCTGCCTTCAACATCCAGCCTGCGAACTGCCCTGATCATCTCCGGCGACTGAGCCAGCTTCTCAGCCTGTGGTCCGAAGACCGCAACCCTTAACGCGTCGGTCGGCACATCCGCAGTGGGCGGACCGGCATACTGCACGCCGCCCTCGCCGACGCGGGCGTACTCTTTCTGCATCGAGATTTTTTGATACTCAATATGCCCGTTGTGTACCGTGCCCAGGTATAGGTCGCGCAATTGCTTGTTGTTGGGATCGAACTGCATCGGTCCGGTGACCCCGGTGTACGTTTCCGTACCGTACAGCGCGTCCCGAATCTTCGCGCGATTCAAGCCCGCCTTGCAGATGGCCTGTAGCAGAATCTGCATCTGGTCGTATGCCAGCGCAGCGAAGTGGTCCGGCTTCTCGCGAAAGCGCGCTTCATAGCGAGAATTGAACGCCAACCAGGCAGGATTACTGCTCGCCGGGTCATACGGATAAACGGCCTGGAAGCCTTCCGCCGCTGACCTTGCCTGCGCCACCAACTCATCCCCCAGCGTGCGGTGGCTGCCGAAGACGCGCTGCTTCATGCCCAGTTGCTGCATCTGCTTGAGGATCATCGCGGCCTCGGCCTGGTCGGTCCACAGAGCGATGCCATCGACGCGCGATTCATTGATCACCAGTAACTGCCTTGTGAAGTCGGTATCGGCCGGCATGAACTTCTGCTCGATCACCACAGGATGGCCAAGCCTCCGGGAGGCATCGCGAAACTTTCCCACCCCAAAACGGCCGTAGCGGTCGTTCACGCGCAGCAGCGCAATGCGCTTGAGACCCAAGTCGGTATAGATGTGACGCGCCAGGGTGTAACCCTGCGTGCGGTCGTCCTGCAGGACCGTGAAATACCACGGAATCAGCGTCTCTGGGATCGTCGGGTCTGTCGAAGCGCTATTCACAATCGGGATTTCCGCCCGCAACGACGCCCGCAAAGCAATGTGTGTGGTGTCGCCGCTGATTGACCCGAAGATCGCCCAGTCCTGGTCTTCGTACACCATCTTCACGACTTCGTTGCTCGACGCACCCCATGTCGCCGAGTCATTGTGCAGCATCAGCGTGAATGGCTTGCCGCCGTACCCGCCCGCAGCATTGGCTTCGTCAATGGCCATCGCCGCGCCATTGAGCATGCGTTTCCCCAGCGCCGCATCGGGATGGTTCTCCAGCGGCCCAATGAATCCGATCCGCACTTCGCTCACGTGCTTTGCCACCGGAAGGTCGCGCGCCGCGCCGTTGTATTCCACCAGGTCAACATAATTCTCGAAGTACGGCTGGGTGAACTTCGAGAACGGCTGCATGTCGTCCGGCTCCTGCGCATACGGCTTCAATGACCGCGCTGCCGGACGCTCGGGCGGATTCTTGCCGCACTCACAGCCCTTGAAGGTCTGCGGCCATGCCCGGCATGCGAGCGCCACCAGCAACGCCATCAACACAGCACGACTCAAGGATTACTCCTGGGGGTTGGGATGCCGAAACATCGCAATCGCTTCGATTTCCACCAGCAGCTCAGGCCGGCACAGCTTCGCCTGGATCCCTGTCGATGCCGGCAGCGGATCCAGCCCCTGCTTTCTGTAGAACGCCGTGCGCTCTTCGTTGAATGCCTCGTAATCACGATCGATGTCGCGCAGGTAGCACGTCGTTCGCACCATGTCCTTCCAGGTTGCACCTTCTGCCGCCAGCAGCCCAGTGATGTTCTTAAACGTGCGCCGCGTCTGCGCGCGAAAGTCTCCTTTGTGAACCGTCGCCCCGTTTTCGTCGATGCTTGCCGTGCCTGAGATCAGCAGGATCACCAGACCGTTCAGGTCGATCCGCATGCCGCGCGAAAACGAGCTTGGCTTGGCGTAGTCATACGCCTCGTTGAGCACGTTGAGGTTAGTAATCGTCCGCTTCTCAACCGGCGCGTTGGTTATTTCCTTCCACAGTTCCTGTGCGTTCATGATGCCTCCTATAGAAATTGGTCCTCTGACATCTGAAAATCCTTGCTCGGCGAAGAATTGGCCTTCCGACAGTTAAAAGATCCGCCCTCTACACGGCCTTGTATCAGGGCGCGACTGCAGTCGTGCCGATGAGCCATCTATTCCTGTCATCCCGAGCGGGCCTTAGCCCGCGAAGGCTTCTCACTTCTGCCGAATGCCGTGACTCAGGCCCTTCGCTGTCGCCACCCAGATGTCGTCTCCCTGGAAATCAACCGCCAGGACGTAGTTGTGCGCCGGGGCCGTCTCCGTAGCCATACTCGTAATGTTGCCCTCGGCATCGCGCACGTACATCTCCGGCGCGCCCGTCTTTAGGTTCGGGCGATACACCGCCCAGTTGGTCCCGTCGTAGAACGCCAGTCCCTTGTCTGTGCTGAACCATGCGCGATTGGCGTCGACCGCCTTTACCTGGTTGGTAAAGTTGCTGGGCAGGCCGCTGTCCTTGGTCAGGAAGTTGTGCCAATTGCGGCCA
>Ga0306921_10006661_pt1 | contig 12058 bp, 13 predicted proteins | sample sta12Cox44000080_FD_203760 | JGI IMG/M metagenome (GOLD analysis project Ga0306921, IMG submission 203760) | Lab enrichment of tropical soil microbial communities from Luquillo Experimental Forest, Puerto Rico - statoxic.12C.oxic.44.000.080 (v2)... | ecosystem: Environmental > Terrestrial >... | reverse complement strand
CCGGGGGTTTACCACGGGTTCCTTTGGAAGAACGGCACCATGCGGGACCTCCCGCCCACCGGCGGCGCCCCATGTAGCAACGCGTCGGTGGTCAACGCACGTGGCCAGGCAGTGGGAAACGACAGCGACTGCCAGGGCAGCTCCCTAGCCGCCGTGCTGTGGGAACACGGGGCCGACTACGACCTCAACCGCCTGATCGGGCGCTTCCCCGTGCACCTGGCCGAAGCGTTCTACATCAACGGCCGGGGAGAGATCGCCTGCCTGGGCACCCTGCCCAACGGCGACCTGCGCGTGGTCTTGCTCGTCCCCGCCGGCCTGGCGGCACGCCAGGGACTGTCCGCGACGCCAGCCACCAGCCTGGCGCCCGCGCAGCAACGGGCCGCCGCGCGCGGCGTCCCCGACCCCCGCGACAATCCCACCTCCCTCCTCGGGCAACTGGCCGCAACCACCCGCCCCAGGCTCCAGCCATGACGCGCACGCAGCCCAGCCGCTAGGTGTAAGCCATCGGAGGCCGCAACACCGGAGAGCCTCCCAACGGGCCAAGAGCAAATACGCTCCCGGCCCGGAGGGAGGCCTCCCCATGGGGCAAACACAACCACTACAAGGCTCGGCCGCGGAGGACAGATGATCAGCTGTAGCACGCTTGCCCGCGATGACGGAACCGCTGACCGGGTCAACGGTTGAACCGGGTGAATGACCACACCGTGATTCCCGGCACAATCGCGTGGCAACCAGGACGCCAGAACCAGAAGATCTGCGCGCGGTGGCCTGCGCGGCCAGCCCAGCTCTCCGCCGCTCGTAATCGGCGATCGGCGCCGCATTGCCAGGCAATTCCTGCTCACGGCGCGTGATCGGCCTGCACTCGGGTTAGATGTATATCGCCGTTCGTTCGGTGTGGGCACCTAGGAGTGCTACTTCCAGCACATGACCACACAATCGGGATGCTCGGCGCCGCCCTGAAGTGCCGCCCGCGTAGGCGGCGAGCGGGCGAGCGCACAGCCGCCGGTACCCCGTATGGCTGGCCGGCCGGGCCCATCGGTGGGTTAGCTGGCCGTGCGGAGGACACCAAAGGAGGTCCGGGCCCGGCGCGGTGCCGAGCCTGCCGGGTCACGGTCTGCCGGCGCCGGGCGCGGGCGCCGGGAACGCCACGACACGGCCGCTAGGTTGCGGCGACCCGGGCCCGCCATAGATCTGGCCGACGACGAACAACCGCGGGTCCTCTCCGCGGCTGAGCGCACAGGCGAAGGCGCCGCGATCCAACCCGACCGTGGCCAGCACCTCACCGCCCTCGCGCACCCGGACACAGTGCTGGTTGCCGACGTCGGCATACCAGATCGCGCCGTCGGCGTCCATGCAGATGCCGTCGGGGTGGTCGCCAGGCGTGTCCGCCCACACGCGCCGGCCGCCAAGGCCACCGTCATGGCCGATGTCGTAGGCGGTGAGCTGGTTCGCATAGGACTCGGCAACGATCAGCGTGTCACCATCGGGGCTGATTGCCATCCCATTGGGGAACGCCAAGTCGGCGGCGACCTGGCCGACGCTGCCGTCCGGGGTGACGAGCACCACCAGGCCCGGGGCGAACTGGCCGCCGGGAAAGTCGAAACCAATGGAATTGACATAGGCGTTGCCCCGGTCATCGGCCACGATATCGTTCCACGGCTTGTCCGAGACGCCAGACAGGTCGGCGTGCTGGCCCAGCGACCCATCGCTCTCACGGCGCAACAGCCGCCGCTGTGCTGAGTCCACCACCAGCAGCCGCCCGTCGGGCAGGAAGTCGATGCACATGGGGAACGACGCGACGCTGACCACCACCTCGTGGCCGCCGGGGCCCAGCGCGATCACCTGGTTTGCGCCCCAATCGGAGAACCAGAGCTGACCGTCGTGCCAGCGCGGTGACTCGCCGAACACAATGCCCTCCATCAGAACTTCAGGCTCGCCCACCACATTTCTCCCTCCACGTGGTACCGGGATAGACCGGAACCGGCACCCGAACTCATCGCCGATCCTCGCCCGGTTGCCATCGGCCGCATCACGTCGGGCCTGTCACATTGTCACCGGCAAGCTCGTCCTTAGACGTGAGCGCGGCCGGAAGATCTGGCCGCCGAGGAGGTGTCACGATGTCCGCACCACACCGCCACGGAATGACGGTCGTTGCCGCCGCCCCGGCCGGCGGCACGCCCGCGGGACAGGCACGGCAGGAAACGCCGCCGCGCGCGGCCGGGAATGCAATTCGCTTTGGCCGCGCACCCGGCGGCTGATCAGGGCCGTTGCGCGGGTGGTCAACCCACTGGTGCTGCGGATCGCCGGCCGCCGGCACATGCCGATCCTCGGCATCGTGCACCACCGCGGCCGCAAGACCGGGCACTCCTATGCCACGCCGCTGGGCGTGCGGCCCACGGCCGGCGGCGGATTCGTGATCCCGCTGACCTTCAGCGACGCCTCCCACTGGTATCAGAACATGCGGGCAGCGGGCGGCTGCGTCATCACCTACCAGGGCGTCGACCACACCGTGGCCAGGCCCATCGTCGTCGACCGCGCCACCGCAGGCCCCGCGTATCCCCGGTATGAGCGGCTGGCACTACGGCTGATCGGGATCAACGAATTCGTGTGGCTCGCCAGCACACCGGAAGCTCTCGCTGCCGCCGCAGCGTGAGCCCGCCGCCCGAGGTTGCCACCAAGTCCAAGGGGCCTGGAATGACCGCGATCGACACAGCCGCAAACAGCGACATATCCCTTACCGTGCTCATGATCGTGAACAACCAGGATCGCTCACGCGATTTCTACCACAACGTTCTGGGCGCCGAGATTGCCCGCGACCGGGATCCCGTGATCCTGCGGTTTCACAACGGGGTGATCGTCTTGAACGTGGGCGGAGGCCCGACCGGCGACAAGCCAGCGGTAACCATGGCGCCCCCCGCCGACCCAGACACCGTCAGCATGGCCCTCAACATCCGCGTGGCCGACATCCACGCCATCTACCATGCCTGGCGCGCGAAAGGCGCAGAGTTCCTCACTCCCCCCCAAGACCGTGATCACGAGATCCGCTGCTACCTGCGCGACCCAGACGGCTACCTGATCGAAGTCGGCCAGACAACCCGGACATAAGACCGGCAGCGTGGCGTGCTCCTCGCGCAACCACCTCGCAGGCGCCACAGACGAGGCAGTGGCCACCGGCCACACCAATCAAGACGTCCTGCATCAAACCCGATCCCACGTGCGACGCGTCGGTTTGAACATCCGATGGTGAACCCGATCTCCTCGTCGACCTCGCGGGCCAGGACCCAGGCATGGTTCTTACAGGCCGGACAGGTGCGGCTCCGGACGCCTGGACCGAGTCTGGCCAGCCGCGGCCCCGGCAGGGAGTCTGTTAGTAGTCATGATCCGCGCGAATACTGCGGGACCGAATATTGAGGCTTACCGGTCGAGTCTGCGGAAGGCCCTCATCGCGGGTGTACCGGAAGTCCTCGAAAAGAATCTGGGAGGAAGTGTCGGATCGGAGCAGGGCCGTTCGTGGCAAGGGTGAGCGCGCCGCCCACGCGGGGCAGCGTCCCGATCACAGGAGAGGGTCCGGATGCAGTCCCTGGTTCTCGTGCCCGACGACACCGCCCGCCGTCTGCACCGGCTCGTGGAGCCGATCCACCTGGTCACCTATTTCTCTGACGAGCCGACGGATGCGCTCCTGGCGCTTGGCCTCCGGAACTACTGGGATGCCTACTTCGCCGGACGGGCCGCACCGCTGGGCCGGGTTCGGGCCGAGGTGGTCCACGCGATCTTCTACAACTTCGCCGACGGCGAGGTCGTCCGCCACATCCCCCGCGTCTGGGACACGGCCACGCCCGAGCAGGCGCTTGCCGCTCGCGAGCGGGGCAGCGTCGCGGCGCTGAAGCGGATCCTCGGCGACCTCGCCGACGCCCCCAGTCTTGCGCGCGCCGCCGACCTCGCCACCAGGGCGGCGACCAGCGCGCCCACGGAGGGACGGATCCTGTACGCCGCGCTCCGGGCGCTCCCACCACCCGAGGAGCCCCTCGCCCGGCTCTGGCACGCGGCCACCCTGCTCCGCGAGCACCGCGGGGACGGTCATATCGCCGCCCTGCTCGCCGCGGGCATCGGCGGCACGGAGGCCCATGTGCTCCACGCGCTCTCCGAGAGCATCCCCGCGGAGAAGTTCGGAAGGGTCCACCACCTCGCTGCGGACCGGCTGGCCAGGGTCGTGGACAGTATGCAGGCCCGCGGTCTCATCGACGCCTCCGGCTGGCTCAGCGACGCCGGCCGGAAGATCAAGGAGCGGATCGAGTCGCTCACCGACCACCTCGCCGCACCGGCGTACTCCAGCCTGGAGCCGAGCGAGCTCGGCCAGCTCATCGCCGACCTCGAGCCCATCTCCGCAACGCTCGACGCGGCCGGCTCCCGGTAAGCCCCGCGCTCACTCGAAAAGCGTGAGCGGATTCAGGCGTTTCCCTTCCCGGCAGCGACGTTCGAGATCTCCGGGCGAGAGATCATCGTGTTCAGCCCGCGCGCATATATCGCTGCCAAGGACCGTCACCGCAATCGCACCTAATCGGCGATCGAAAGATGCAGGTCGGGAATCGGTCCTCACGGAGTGTGATCAGCCCACGATTTCGTGAGCGCGCGCACTTCCGCGGCTGTTCTGCGCGGCGACGTGGCTGCCAGCTCTCCGGTCTGATCTGCCACATATGTGGGGTTATGTCACACGGTTCGGCTGTGCTGGCCGGCAGGCAGAGGCTGTCGAGGGTCTGGCCGGTGGCTGGGACCGGCGACGGGACGGAGTCTGGGCGGATCGTGCAACCGTTCGGCGTGGTCACGCGGGCGGTCCACCGGTGGGGTGAATCATCGTCGCTGGGGCCACGGCCGGCCCAGGGCGCGCTGGTCTCCTTGCTGGCGCTCAACGGGCTGCGGGTCTCCGAAGCCACCGGCGCCAACATTGAGGCCCTGGGCGTGGAGCGGGGGCACCGGCGAGCTGGCACCACTGGCGGCAAGGGCCCGGCGGCGCCGGTGATCGCGCGAATGGCCCGTTACACCCCATTCTAAGCCGCGTGTCATGGGCCGTGCCGTTTATCCCCTTAATCGGCGCGGCTCCACCGGAATGCCGGTTTTAACGATTACAGTCCGGATCATGAAGCACGTCATCAACCCAGGGGACAAATACGGCAGGCTGACCATCATCGCCGAAGTGCAGAAGGCCGCGGCGGACGGCAAACGCTACCGGGCCGCCCTGTGCCAGTGCGACTGCGGGAAAGAAACCACCCCGCGCATCGCGTCGCTACGCTCCGGGGATACCCAGTCCTGCGGATGCTCCCGGGGCCCGCCTAAATACCAGCACCAACGCTGCCCGGTCTGCGGGACGCCCGCGGTGATCCGGCGCGACCACAAGAGCTGCTCCCGCGCGTGCGGATACCAGCTGGCCCGGGTCACCCGGCAGGCCCCAAACCCCTCCTACGATGTGTGGCATCACCGGGTGAACAAAACCCGGGGACCGGCCAGCCGCCACGCCTGCGCCGACTGCGGCAGCCCCGCCCAGGACTGGTCGACCGTCAACCCGTCCAGCGATGACATCCAGGCCAGATTCCAGCCACGGTGCCGCCGATGCCACCGCGTGTATGACGGCGCCGTCGGCGAGGGCAATCGGCGGGCCAAACTGACCAACGGAAAAGTAAGGCAACTGCGGGCGCGCAGGGCCGACGGCCTGACTTACCGGCAGCTCGCCGCCGAATTCGGCATCAGCGACGTGACAGCCCGCGCGGCCGTCAACCGCAAAACATGGACGCATGTGACCTGATCTCATCGGAGCATGATCGTAAATTCCGCACCGAAGTGATCGTTATATATGTAGCTGTCCTTAACTTCGGTGCTCGTCCGGGCCGGCGCGGTCGCCGGAGGCGTCGGCCACAACTTCGCCGGCGTATGGCCCAACAGCAGCACGGCCTGATCATGGGCCGCGGGACTGTTATTAGGATGCCCGCGTGAGCGGCATACTGTTCGACCGCGCTCGCTCCAGCCCGGATCCGGGCTGGTGCACAATTGGCGAACTTGTCGGCGACGCGGCGGAGCGGTTCGCGGACCGGGAGTTCCTCCGCTTCCCCGGCGCGTCGCTTAGCTTCGCTGGCGCGCACGCGGCCAGCAACCGGCTCGCGCACGTGCTCATCGCGCACGGGGTCCGCCCGGGCGACCGGGTGGCAATCATGATGGGCAACGTTCCGGACTGGCCGCTGAGCTGGTTCGCGATCGGGAAGGCCGGCGCGGTCGCGGTCCCGGTCAATGCCCGCTACCGGGAGGCTGACCTGGGCTTCGTGCTCGCCGATTCGGCCGCGGTGATGGTGCTGGCCACCGACGAGCACGCGAGCCTGGTGCGGGCGGCAGCCGCGGCGACTGGGACGGTCCGGGAAGTCTTGACGCCGCCGCAGCTGACGAGGGAGCTGGCAGCGGCCTGTGCCAGCGACCCGGTGGTCCCGCTGGAGCCGGATGGCATCGCCAACTTCCAGTACACCTCGGGTACCACCGGGTTCCCCAAGGCGTGCATGCTCTCGCATGACTACTGGCTCCGTACCGGATGGCTGACCGCGATCGAGGCTGAACTGCGGGCCGGGGAGGTCATGCTGATGGCCCAGGCGTTCTCCTACATGGATCCGCAATGGGCCTCGCTGATGTGCCTGATGGGCGGGTGCCTGCTGGTGGTGCTGCCCCGGTTCTCCGCGTCCGGCTTCTGGAACTCGGTTCGCGAGCACGACGCGACCCTGACCTACGTGCTCGGGGCCATGCCGATGATGATGTTCGCGCAGCCCGCCAGCGCGCTGGACCGGGACCACCGGATGCGCCTGGTGCTGTGCTCCGGCATCGTCCCGGACCTGCACCGGAAGTTTGAAGAACGCTGGGGGGTGCCATGGCGGGAGCTATACGGCAGCACGGAGAGCGGCCTGGACCTCGCGGTCCCGCCCGGCGCCACGCAGACCGTCGGGACCGGCGCGATGGGCAGGCCGCCGCCGGGCAAGCAGGTCAGGATCGGCGACGAAGCCGACGGCATGCTGCCCGACGGCGAGGTCGGCCAGATCCTCATCCAGGGCAAGCCGATGATGACGGGGTATTGGAACCACCTGGACAGCACCGACCGCGCCTTCCGCGGCGGCTGGTACCACACCGGCGACCTCGGCTTCCGTGACGCCGAAGGCTGGATCCATCATGCCGGGCGGCTAAAGGACATGATCCGCCGCGGCGGGGAGAATATCTCCGCGGTCGAGGTGGAGCACGTCCTGGCCTTGCACCCGGCGGTCGCCGCGGTGGCCTTGGTGCCCATCCCCGATGAGATGTTCGGCGAGCTGCCCAAGGCGTTCATCCAGCTCGCGCCCGGCCACCAGCTGAGCGCGCAGACCGCCGGGAGCGTACTCGACCACGCACGCGGGAAGCTGGCGAGCTTCAAGGTTCCCGCCTACCTGGAGTTCGTGGAGACCTTCCCCATGACGCCATCGGCGCGCATCCAGAAGACCAAGCTCCTCGAGCAGGACCGCGACCAGCGCACCGGCGTGTTCGACGCCGCGGCAAACACGTGGGTATGACAGGACGGAGGACGCCATGGCGGCCTGGGGCGATGAATCCGGCCACATCGCGGTGGCCGTGCAGGACGCCGTCGCGGTGGTCACGCTGCGGCGGCCGGACCGGCTCAACGCGCTCACCGCCGGCATGCGCCGGGAGCTTGCCGCGATCTTGCGGCACTTCGGCGGGGGCGGGCAGGTCCGCGGCATCGTGGTCACCGGCACTGGGCGGGCATTCTCGGCCGGCCTGGACCTGCGGGAGGCCGCGGAACTACCGCCAGGCGGCCTGATCGCAGACGTCGAGCTGTTCCACGACATCACCCGGGCCGCCTTGCAGACTCAGCTGCCGGTCGTCGGCGCGCTCAATGGGATCGCGGTGGGCGGCGCGTGCGAGATGACGCTGTGTTTCGACGCACGGATCGGAACCCCGGCGGCTGAGTTCTTCCTGCCGGAAAACTCGATCGGCCTGACCATTTCTAACGCTTCCAGCTTGCTGCTGCCGCGGCTGGTCGGCCACGCGGCGATGCGCCTGGTCATGGAGTCGCCCCGGATCGGGGCACGGGACAGCCTGGCCCTTGGCCTGCTGGACGAGATCGCCGAGCCGGCCGGCCTTATCCCGGCCGCGATCGGATGGGTGCACCGGTGGACCCAGCCTGGCGCAGCCACGCAGGCGCATCTGCGGCTGCTGCGGCCGCCGCTGGCCGCGGTCGAACAGGCCATGGCGGCCGAGACTCAAGCCGCCAGCGGGGCGGAGGCGGCCGCTATCGCGGTCGCGGGGATCAACCGGTTCCTCAGCCGGCGTCAACGGGCCGGATCTTGACCGGCTGATCAAGTCCCGAATGGTCTCGATCGAGCGTTCAGCAAGCCATAAGAGTTAGTACCTGCGAACGGCCGGCGCCGAAGTCTCGAAGTCGTGGCGACCCTGCCGCACCCGGGCCGCCATCACCTGCGTGCGCTGCGCGAGCAGCACACGCGCGAGACCGCCGACCCGCCGAGCTGCGCTAACCGCCATTCGGCGCGGTTGTGAGATCAGCTTCAGGCAGGCCGCTGACCGTTCATGTGTGGGCGATATGAGGGTGGTGCCTTTTGCCGTCCGGCCCGAACGCCACCGTGAGGCGAATTTCCGGGCGAAGTCCGGCGCCACGTCAGGCTGTTCGGCATGGCCAGTCCGAAGCAATCTCCACATGGACTGCACGCCGCCTCCACACCACCTTCAAGCAAAGACTTCAGTGATAAACGCAGGGAGGAGGCAGCGCAGCACTGCCGTCCTAGGGGAGGAACAACAGATGAAAAGAATCAGCCTGGCCGCGGGCGCGATCGCGCTGCTCGCTCCGCTGGGAGTAACGGCCTCAGCGCAGGCACAACTGAGGAGCGAGGGAGAACGCAATGCGTAGCATCCCACGACTCAGCAGACGCGTCGTCATGACTGTTTTGGTGCGCTATCGCTCGTCGCAGCCTCGATGACCGTGGCGGCAGCCCCCGCCATCGCGAACCCGACGACACCGGTCCCGGTCTGCGCCGGGGCCAAGGATCTGCTCGTCGACGTGACGCAGAACGTCCGGAACCAGCCGTTCCTTCCGGCTCGAGACGGTCACATGTGGGCCAACTTCACCTACACCCAGCACCTTCACATCTGGGCTGTCGGCGCCCGCCAGTACTGCGTCCGCAAGGACTTCGATGGCGCCTGGACGAGCATCGCCGGACTGAGCCCCGGTCTCACCGGCACCATCAACGACGGGCTCACAGGGACGTTCACCGCTACCGAGTTCTGGGAGTGGACGGGCACGCTCTCGCCGAGCGCTCCGGCTTCGGGCTACCTCGGCGAGGTCGACGCCGGCTGCACGGCTGTAGGCGTGTGCGCCGACAACAGCTACCTGATCGTCGACAACCTCTACTTTCCCCAGAGCACTCAGCACTGCAATTCGGTGCGCGAGGACATCGAGGTCGACGGAGGCGACCACGGTCACATCAGCATCCACGGGGGCCTGCAGAAGGTCAGCGGCACCGGTGACATCACCGGCCGACTGTAGCTGACATTCCGCCGTCGAGATCCGGGCGTACCTGCCGACGAACCTCGCGTTGCTTCATTCCGCCGCGACCCGACGCACCGGTCGATCGGCGTAGCGTCGTCTGACCAGGCGCCTCGCCGCGTGGCGGCGAGCGTGGCTGGGATTGGTCCCGACATCGCCGCGCAAGGCGACTCATGTCCACCACAGCCGGCTGCTCCTCGGCAACCGCCCGCAGGGTGCCGGTTGCGCCGGGCAGTGAACTGTGCCACATCCGGCCTGAAGACGGGCGCGCCTCCATTCCCGCCGGGCCGGGGCCTTGTTCAATGGCGGCATGCCGGAAGGAGGAGGGCGCACCTCGGTGACAGGCGACCAGGGCGGGCCGGGCGCCGGGATCGGGGTGCGCCGTCCCGCAGCTCGGCACTGGGCGCGAGGATCGGCCGGCCGCACCGTGGGCGGCCTGGCCGCGCTGGCGGCGCTGGCGGGCCTGGTGATGGCCGCCACGCCGGGCGCCTCCGCCGCCAAGCCCCCGGTCCCGTCGGCTTCGGCCCCGGCCTCCGCGTCCGCCTTGCCTCCCGCGTCGAAAGGTCCCGGCCTGCTGCCACCGCCCCACAGCATCGCCTACACCAACGCCCAGGTCTGCGGCGCGGTCGCCGCCAAGGGCGGTTTTTCTTACAACACCGACATCAGCACGAACGCGGGCTCGTATCCCATCATCGTGGTGGCGGTCGCGGTGGCCCTGGCGGAGTCCGGCTGCCAGTACAACGTCTACCTGTGCGATCCGTCGCTGGCGCAGGGCTACTACCCACCGGTGTCGTGCCCGGCCGACACCGGGTCTTACGACCGGGGCCTGTGGCAGATCAACAGCTATTACCACGGCGAGGTCTCCGACGCCTGCGCCTTCCAGGTGCAATGCAACACGGCCGCGGCATTTCTGCTCTCCAGCAAGGGCCGCAACTGGTCTGCCTGGACGGCCTACAACAGCGGGGCCTGGGCGAGCTACATCTCGCTCGCCGAGCAGTCCGTCTACGGCTTCAGCTTCCAGCTGCAAAACCATGGCGACGGCACCTGCCTGGACGCCGACAGCCGCCAGCCATACGACAAAGGCAAGATCTTCCAGTGGACCTGCCGCCACTCGGACAAGTACCAGCAGTGGAAACTCACCGGAACAGTAGGGAACCTGCCCATTCTGCAGAATGTCGGCACCGGCACCTGCCTGGACGCCGACAGCCGCCAGCCATACGACAACGGCAAGATCTTCCAGTGGCGCTGCCGGACCACCGATCCCTATCAGCAGTGGTGGTTTCAAGGCAGCGGCCAGCTCAACGTCAATGGCAACGCCAACGCGGTCTTGCACAGCCAGGGCACGCGCGCCACCTGCCTGGCCGGCGACTCCGCGGCCAGCGGTAACCGTGCGCCCATCTTCCAGTGGCTGTGCAACCGGAACGATGCTTTCCAGCAGTGGAATTAGCCCCGTCAGGCAGGCCGGAACTGGCGCGCCCCTCCGCGTTGCCGCTGAAGGGAACCACCGGGGTATCGGAGCACTCTCGCCGTGGGGTGCGGGCGGACCGGCCGGCCAGGCGTGACCGGGCCGGCCGGTGCCGCTCGGGTGCCTTCGTTCCTCAGCTTGCTCCGGTCACTGACCCGTAGACCTCGAAGCGCGCCACTGAGGTCGGGGCGGGCCGATGGCGGTCAGGGTCCTTGGCGCGCGCCTCCTGAATGCGGGCCATGCCCGCGTCGAATTGCTCCTGGGTGTCGCACACCAGTACCGTCAGACGGCGGCCTGCGTCCCGGTCCACCAGCCACCAGCCGTGCAGGCCGCCTGCGTGCGCTAGCGCCGGGATTACTTCGTCCTTGACGTGCTCGATCCCGGCTGAGAGATCTTCTCGGGACTCGCCGTCGAACGACATCACGACTGCGAACATCACGTACCCCCTCCAGGTTCTGGAATCAGTTATCCGGCCAGGCTGCCGGAAGGCCTCTTAGTGCAGGTGAAGTCGATGACCTCAGTGAACCACTCGACACGGGACGGATGCGCCGCCTTGGCTTCTGCGAGCGCCGGGCCAAGTTGGGTGTGCATGAACTTCTCCTGAAGCTCCCTGGAGTCCCATGCCTCGACCACGATCAGCTTGTCGCCCGACTCCCCCGCGATCGAGCTGATCAGGCCCTCCGGCCTGACCTCGGGACCGGGCGCGCCGTCCCATCCCAAGATGCGGTTCACTCGCGGGTAAATGCTGCCGGCTGCGGGCCCCGAAAACTCGATAACGACGACTTCAGGCATGACTGCTTCTCCTATCGCAGAGCCAGATACTTACTTGACATGCCAAGTATCAACACAGGTACTTGGCATGTCAAGTACTTGGGCTAAGATCACGAGTATGTCCGCCGAGAGCTACGACCGCTGGATGCCCGCCTGGCTGTTGCTCGTCCGCACCCACGCCTGGCTGTGGGACCAGGTCGAGGCGCAGATGCGCAACGACCACGGGCTCACGATGGCCCGCTACGACG
>Ga0306921_10006660_pt1 | contig 12059 bp, 11 predicted proteins | sample sta12Cox44000080_FD_203760 | JGI IMG/M metagenome (GOLD analysis project Ga0306921, IMG submission 203760) | Lab enrichment of tropical soil microbial communities from Luquillo Experimental Forest, Puerto Rico - statoxic.12C.oxic.44.000.080 (v2)... | ecosystem: Environmental > Terrestrial >... | reverse complement strand
CGTAATCATGCTGGGCACTGGAATTCTTCTGAAGCTGGCCCAATGCGACATGGTGATTGGTGAGGAGCAAGCCGTGGGCGCTGACAAAGGAGCCGGAGCCGCCGTCATTCAAACGCACGCACGACAAGCGCAGATGGTCGAGCCAGGGTTGCGTGGGGGTGAAATTGTATTTTTCCTTGAGCTGTTTCAGGGGAGGATTATCGAAAGTCCACATGCCCTCGTCGGCGTACAGCGTAGGCCCGAGCAATAACGCACTGAGCAGAGCCGCAGAAGCCTGCCGCACAAGATCCATCGATTTCACGGAAGGAATCCTCTTTTCTAAGGGAGTGAGGCCGTGGAGCACAGCCGAAGCAAGTATATACGAAAGCACCGAGGAGCGTTCCGGTAACAGCGCCCGGATTGCGCGCAGTCGCGCGTAAACCCGAGTGGACTTAAAATAGCACCAGGGCGCTGGGCGGCGCCTCAGTCTGAACCGCATGGAACCCCGAGAACATGCCGCGTCGTTGCCGGAGAAGCCGGGCGTCTACCTGTTTAAAGACGCCGGAGGTACCGTTCTGTATGTAGGCAAGGCCGCCTCGCTGCGCAGCCGCGTCCGTTCCTACTTTCTGGAGTCGAGTTGGGTCAATGCCAAAACGGGTTCGCTGGCCCGAGAAATCGCGGAACTCGAAACCATCGTGGTCGATAACGAGCACGAAGCTCTCGCCCTTGAACACAACCTCATCAAACAATATCAGCCCAAGTTCAATGTTTTGCTTCGCGACGACAAGACTTACCCGTACATCAAGCTGACCCTGGGCGAAAAGTACCCCCGCGTGTACTTCACCCGGAAAGTGAAGAAAGACGGCGCGCTGTACTTTGGCCCGTATTTTCCGGCCGGTCTGGCGCGCAGAATTCTGCATTTCATCCACAAACGCTTCCTGGTGCCTTCCTGTTTCGTGGACCTGACAAGAACGCATCCGCGGCCCTGCCTGCAGTATTACATCAAACGCTGCCTCGGACCCTGCGTGGCGGGGCTGACAACCGAGGAACGTTATGCCGAAGCGGCGCGGGATGTGCGCATGTTTCTCGAAGGCCGCCGGCACGATCTGATCAAGAGCATCGAAGAGCGCATGCTGGCCGCGGCGGAGCAGGAACGGTTCGAAGAAGCGGCGGCGTACCGGGATTTGCTGCGCACCATGGAGGATATCGAAGAGCGGCAACGGATTGCCGCGGCCCAGGGCGACGATACGGATGTCGTCGGCTATTACGCCGAACCCCCGCTGGTGGCCGCCAATGTCTTCCACTTGCGCGGTGGACGTGTCGTCGATCGGCGGGAGTTTTACTGGGAAGAACTCGAAGCCTTCGAGCCACACGAATTTGTTGCCTCCTTGCTGAAGCAACTCTATTGGGACGCCGAATACTTGCCCAAAATGATTCACGTGCCCATGGATTTTGAGGAACGCGGATTACTGGAAGAAACGTTCAGTCAACGGGCCGGACACAAGGTCGAGATCTGTACCCCCCAGCGCGGAAGCAAGCGCGCAATTCTCGATTTGGTGGAGAACAACGCCAAGCATTCGTTCGAGCAACGCTTCCGGGTGATGAAGCCGAGCTCGCGAGCGATCGGGGAAGCCCTGCAGAATGCGCTCAGCTTGCCGGAAGAGCCGAAGCGCATCGAGAGTTTCGACATTTCGCACCTTCAGGGCACCGACACCGTGGCGTCCATGGTGGTCTGGGAAAACGGCAGGATGAAGAAAGGAGACTACCGCAAATTCATCATTCGCGGGGACACCGGTCCGGGCGGCAGGTCGCGCAGCGAAAACGACGACTTCGCCAGCATGCACGAAGCGGTCACCCGCCGCTACAAGCGCCTGCAGGAAGAGAACAAGCCAATGCCCAACCTGATTGTGATTGACGGCGGGTTAGGGCAATTGCATGCGGCGGCTCAGGTGCTGGACGCGCTCCAGATTATCAACCAACCGGTTGCGAGTATCGCGAAGAAAGAGGAAATCCTGTACGTGCTGGGGCAGGAAGACGAGCCTGTCGTCTTGCAGCGCCATTCCCCCGTGCTTCACCTGATCCAGCAAATCCGCGACGAAACCCACCGCTTCGCGGTGACCTTCCATCGGCAAAGAAGGGCGGCGAGGCAGATCCGCACCGAACTGCTGAACATTCCGGGCATAGGCCCGAAGACCTCCCAAAGGCTGTTGCAGAAATACGGGAGCGTAGCGAACCTGCGCCGCGCCACGGTCGAAGAATTGAGCCGGGTGGTAGCAAGAAAAAGCGCTGAGAAGATCGTAGAACACTACGGAAAAGAGGGTGGTACGGGCCTAACTACTATTAAGCTGAATAACAGTTAGCCCGTATTGCCTCCTGCCTAACAGCTATGTTACGTTTTTTCTGGAGGTTGACATGGCTGACAACGTTGGTTCGAAGGTGAGTTTTTTCCTGGTGGGTGTGGGTATTGGCGCGTTGCTGGGTGTGTTGTTTGCCCCGAAGTCGGGCGATGAAACGCGGGATTATCTGTCCAAGCGTGCCGACGAAGGTCGGGAATTTGCACAGAAGAAGGCTCGCGAACTTCGTGAACGCGCCGATGACCTGATTGAACGAGGCAAGGATGTTGCGTCTCGCAAGCGGGATTCGCTTTCGGCGGCCGTGGAGGCTGGACGCGAGGCGTTTCTGCGCGAATCCAAGTCGTAAGGTGTTTCGGGATCCGGTTATCGCGGTTGGCCGCGAAGTCGGCGGAGAGGGCGGGGTGTGAATGCAATTCTGGATGGAATTCTTCAGCATCGTGGCCGCCATCGCGTTGGTTGTGCAGGTGGGGATACTGATCGGGCTATTTCTGCAGCTGCGCAAGACCACGGAATCGATCAACCGCATGGTGACCGATCTGCACACGCGCATGGGGCCTATCTTGACGCGCACGCAAATTATGCTCGATGACACGCAGCCGAAGATCTCGGCGCTGGTCGAGGATGCTTCGCACATGGTGTACCTGGCGCGCGTCCAAGCACAGAAAATGGACAAGGTGTTCACCGAAGCATCGGACCGGCTACGCGGCCAACTCGTTCGCGCCGACCGCATTCTGACCGGAACGATCGAAGCCGTAGAAGACGCCGGTGCGCAGGTGCGCCGGAATTTCCTCGGGCCGGTACAAAAGATATCGGCCGTGGTGCACGGAATTAAGATCGGTCTGGATGTGTTGCGCTCGCGACGCCGGGAGCCCGAGGGCCGAGCCGAGCGCGAGGGTGTGGAGCAGGAAGACGAATTGTTTATCTGAGAAACGCGCAAACCGAGAGAACAGACAGGCGGCGCGCCGGGAAGGGCGCGCCGTTTTTTATTCGATCCAGCCGCCCGCCAAAACCATCTCGCCATCGTAGATGACCGCGGCCTGCCCGGGTGTAATCGCGCGTTGCGGCGCCTCGAAGGTGATGCGGGCGCGTCGACCAGGGCAAGCCTCTACAGTCGCGGCCGCGGGCTCGTGCTTGTGGCGGATCTTTACGTGGCCCCGGATAGCGGCGGCCGGTTCGCTGATCGAGACCCAGTTCACGTTTTCGATCTCCAAGGTTTTGGCGCGTAGGGCATCATCCGCACCGACGACAATGCGGTTATTTTCGGTATCGATGGCCAGAACATAGACGGGTTTGCCGGTGGCAAAACCGAGCCCTTTGCGTTGGCCGATGGTGTAATTATGCACGCCGGTGTGACGACCCAGGACCGTGCCGTCTTCCGTGACGATATCGCCTTCCTGCCCGTTCAGGGGCTGGCCGATCTCCCGCGCATAGGCATGGATGAACTGCACATAATCGCCGTTCGGCACAAAGCATAGCTCCATACTTTCGGGTTTTTCGGCGACCGGAAGATTGACACGGCGGGCGAGGGCGCGGACTTCCTCCTTGCGGAGTTCGCCGAGCGGGAATTCACTGCGCGAAAGCTGTTCCTGCGTCAGCCCCCAAAGGAAATACGATTGATCTTTGGAGTCGTCACGGGCGCGTAGAAGTTGATAGTGACCGTTCCTCTCGTCGCGGCGAATCCGAGCGTAATGGCCGGTGGCGAGACGCTCGGCACCGATCTTTCGAGCCATGTGCAAGAGCGGCTCGAATTTGACGTCGGTATTGCAATTCGTGCAAGCGATGGGGGTGCGCCCGGAAAGGTACTGCTCGACAAACGGGCGGATGACCCGCCGCTCGAACGGTTCCTCGAAATTCACTACGTAATGCGGGAAGGCAAGGTGCTGCGCCACGCGCCTGGCGTCATACACGTCATCAAGGGAGCAGCAGCGGTGCTGCGCGGGGCCCTTGCCTTGAAGCTCCGGTAAGCGGCGCTGATTCCAGAGCTGCATCGTCAGTCCGACGACCGGGCGTCCCTGCTCTAACAGCACCGCGGCGACGGTGGAGGAATCGACACCGCCCGACATCGCGACGGCGACGAGTCCGGAGCGAGGCCGAGCGGACGCCGCTGGCAGGGAATCGAATTGCGTTTGCCCAGGCATGCCTCTTATTAGTTTACAGGGAAAGCGTCAGCGATGCGCAGAGGACTCGCGTGGGTAGGTGGGTGAGAGCGCGCGAAGCTGCGACACTGCAGCGGGAATCATTTCCAGTGCGGCGTCAATCTCGTCAGCCGTGGTGGGGCGGCCCAAACTGAAGCGCAGCGTCGCTCGTGCCTCTGCGGCGGGCAATCCGATGGCGGTGAGCACGTGTGACGGCTCGACCGCTCCGGATGAGCAAGCCGCCCCGGTGGAACAAGCCAGGCCTCTCAGATCGAGCGCAATTACTAGCGCTTCGCCTTCGATACCCGCAAAAGTGATGTTGGAGGTATTGGGCAGCCTGCGCTCGGCCCCGGTGCCATTGACGCGGCAATCGGGAATGCGCGTGCGCAATCCTTGCTCCAGACGATCGCGCAGCGCGGCCAAGCGAATGGAGTCCTCGTTGAGGCGCAGTCGCGCGAGTTCCGCCGCTTTGCCGAGCGCCACAATTCCCGCGACATTTTCCGTGCCGGGACGAAAGCCGCGCTGGTGATGGCCGCCATAAAGCAACTGGCGAAGCGGGGTGGCCCTTTTGATGTACAGGGCGCCTACGCCTTTCGGGGCGTAGAGCTTGTGCCCGGAAATCGCAAGCAGGTCCACGGGCAACGAGCTTACGTCGACGAGAATCTTGCCGACCGCTTGCACCGCGTCGGTGTGAAAAACGATGTTGTGCTCCCGCGCCACTTGCCCCAGCATCTCGATGTTCTGGATGGTGCCGAGCTCATTGTTGGCATACATCACGGAGATCAGAACCGTCTCCCTACGAACGGCTTCGCGGTGCACCTTGGGATCGATCTCCCCGTCGTGGGTCGGCGGGAGATAGGTGACGGCAATGCCGGATTCCCCGAGCGCCTGGCAGGAATTGAGCACCGCTTCGTGTTCGATGGAAGAAGTAATGACATGTGCGCCAGGCCGCGTTGGCGCGAGCGCCTTGGCCACACCGAAAATCGCTTGGTTGTCGGATTCCGTGCCGCCGCTCGTGAACACGATTTCCTGCGGGTGGGCATGGATGAGTGCAGCTACTTGTTCGCGCGCGGTTTCGACTGCGGCGCGGGCGCGTTGACCGAAGGCGTGAATCGAAGAAGCGTTGCCGAAATCCGCAGACAAGAAAGGCAGCATGGCCTCGAGCACCGCGGGATCGACGGGCGTGGTGGCGTTATGGTCGAGGTAAATACGCTGCATAGCCGGCAAGAATCAGGATAGAGGTGGGGTGGGGAAGTGTCCAGTGGCGCGAGCCGTCCGGGGCGAGAGTCCCGCGAGGGGTGGACCTTCACGAGGCGAATTTGTTTACATCAAAGCGTACGAATGGTCGTCGTAAATCACATTACCGGCGACCACCCGGGGGCGAAAGGAACGAGCCGCTACCTTGCAGCTCCCCCACGGCAATGGCCAGGTCATCGTAGAAAAGATTCAGTGAGGTATAAAGATCTCGGTGAAATCGCAGCTGCCGCCCGGATTCGGGATCGCAGGAGCGTTTTGTTTCCGAGGCCGCGCTTTCGAAAATCCACAGCGGCTTCTGCGATTTCAAATCCCGCACCGTGAGTTTCCTGTGGTGTCAGTGATTCGAAGCCGGAAAATTTGGAGCTGACCTTTCGGCGGTATCGGATTCGAGAGCGGAATCCTGCTCGGTGGCTGTCGGACCGGTGCTCGAAAACTCGCTGAGCAGCATCCCTTCCGTGAAGGCATCAACGCCCCCCGGCGAACCCGCCTCGGCACCTACGGAAGACCGGGCGACAACCTCAGCGAGCTCATCCTTCGCGGCAGGGAAATCCGCTTTAAGCAAGAGAGCCCGTTTCAGAGCGGCCGAGGCCGCAGGATAGTTCTGATTCAGATAGAAACTGTGGCCGAGGTTGGCAAGAGCGACCGCGTTGTCGGGATCGGCGGCGAGAACGCGCTCGAACTGTTCGATGGCGGCGTTAAGTTCGCCCTTTGCGGAGAAGGCCGCGCCGAGCATGATGCGCGACTCTTGCTTGTCGGGATCCAATGCCAGGCTTTGACTGTACTCGGTGATCGCTTCGTCCGGGTTTCGCGCGAGAAGCAAGCAATTGGCCAGACGATGATGCGCATCGGCGAGTGCGGGCTGCAGGCGGACGGCTTCGCGGTATTCCCGCGAAGCGGGATCGCGGAGCTGTCGTGCGAAGAAGACGTCGCCGGCGCGGATGTGCAGTACGGCATCGTCGGGTCTGAAGCGCAGAAGGTAGTTGTACTCCTGGGTTGCGGAGTCGAACTCGCGGTTTTCGACAAGCAAACGAGCCAGCAGGTCGATGTCCCGGTAACGATCCTCGACAAACTCTTTTTCGCTCGCGGAAACGTCCGCGGACGCTTTCAGAGAGCGTCGGAGCTCTCCTATGGCGGAATCACGGTGGCCTCGGACGAGGTACAAGTTCACAAGGGCGGCGCTGGCGGCCGCGTCGCGCGGCGACAAGAGCAGGAAATCCTTCCACTCGCGGATGGCTTCCTCCTGACGATTGTCACGGAGCAAGGCCTCAACCAGCAGGCGGCGATAGACACAGTCGTAGGGAGCTATGCGGACGGCTTCGCGGTATGCAGCGACCGCGGGATTTACATCCTGTTGCTTGCCGTAGAACCTGGCGAGCGCAACGCGGAGATCGGCGTTGCCTGGTTCGAGACGGATGGCTTCGCGAATTTCGCTGGCAGCGTTTTCCGGATCGTTGAGTGTGGCGTAGGTCCAGGCCGCGCTAAGCCGTACGCTGGCCAATTCGGGTTTTTCCGCGAGCCCGGACTCCAAGCGTGTGAGGACGGCCTGACGGCTCTCGGGGGCGAGATTCTCATCTCCGGCCGAAGCAGGGTTCAGAGAGAACTGGCCGACGAAAGCGTCCGAACCGGAGTCGTCTGCGGGGTGCACCCGCTCGAGCGACTGAACGGCTTCGATCTCGGCGGCGCGCTGGTCGGGTGAAATGTCCGCCATGGCCAGGGCACGATGCGCATCGACGAGAGTGCCGTCGAGAGTGACCGCCCGGCGAAGAAGCGCAATTCGTTCTTCTGTCGATGCGTTATTCAGTGCCAGAACACGGAGTGCCACTAAGATCGGCCACGGGCTTTCGGGATTTTCTTCCAGGGCGGCGCGGCAATCGTTTTCCGCAAGTGATGCGGCGCCAATGTGAATGCGCTCCGCGCATTTCGCCAGGAAGTCGTAGGCACGATCGGGGCGGGACGGGCTGCTTCCCGCCGCCGCGGGAACCGCGTTGCGAAGGCCCTCGACGAGAATGCCCTCGCCTCCGGCGGATTGGACGCGTTCAAGAAAGTCCGCACTGGCCGAAAAACTCACGCCGCGGGTTTTGACAAGCCTTCCGAGATAACTCGGCGAATAGCCCTGCGCGAGCCGGCCAAGAATCTCGGCGCGGTCGAGGGGAGCCGTTTGCGCGCAGGCACACGAGGAGAAGAGCAGTCCAAGGAATAGAACTCGAGCCTTCATGGTGTACGAGATGAAGCACCCGCGGAAAGGCATGTGCCCGTCCCGTCGATTAGGCGAAACAGGGCGGCGGAAGACAATGCCACCTTGGTACCAATGTTCTGAAGTCAAAAACTTGCCGCTACGGGATCGCCTGTTGCCTTCCTTCGCCGTAGAGGTTGCCTGGCTTCGCATGGAGGGTCCGTTCTTTTCCAAGGAGCCAAGGGCGAAAAGGTAGGGATCGGTTGGCATGGCACGGCGTCAGGGGCCGGCCCGGAAGGGGCACTTCCATGGTGAGCACGTCCGCTCGGCACGATAGCGTCACAGCGTTAAAGCTTGATTACCGGAAGGCGGCAAATTAATGTTTCGAGTGCGGGTGACGAATGACGAACCTTGATCCAGAAAAAGAAAAACAGAGGCTCTCGACCTTGTACGCCGCGATGAGTGATCTGGAATTGCAGAAGGTGGGTGGCAGTCCCGAATCACTGACGGATGGGGCTTTTGAAGCGTTGCGGGAGGAAATGAAGAAGCGAAACTTGGAGTGGGCTGGCAAGGATATGGCGCGGCCTTCCGAGGTGTCGATCGCCAAGCCGGCCGACGATCCCGGCAACCGTCCGGTCGTGGTCCGGCGATACCGAGACATGCCTGAGGCGTTTGTTGCAAGAAGCGTGCTCGAAGACGCCGGCATCGAGTGTCTTCTGCAGGATGATAATGTGGTGCGCATGGATTGGTTGTGGTCCAACGCCATGGGTGGAATCAAATTGGTGGTGAGACAGAAAGACGCCGAGGAATCGGAAAAACTTCTCAGTGAAGCACCGGGCGACATGGGGGAGGCCGAGGATGGTTCAAAGAACCCGCAATAGCGTTTGACGGTGTTCTTTGGATCTACGGGTTGCGTGAGCGGTTGGCCTACTGCACGATTTCCGGAGGGGCGAAGTGGGATATGAGGATTTGCGCGGGTTTGTAAAGGCGCTGGAAAAAGCTGGAGAACTGAAGCGCGTGAGAGCGGAAGTGGACCCGGTACTGGAGATTACCGAAGTAGTGCAGCGCGCGCAGCGGCAACCCGGGCCGACGGGAAACGCCGGCGGAACGGCTCTGCTATTTGAAAAACCCAAGGGCTCACGATATCCGGTGCTGATCAATGCCTTTGGCAGCGTTCGCCGAATGGAACTGGCGTTCGAAGTCGGACGGCTCGAGGACGTCGCCGATCGCATTCGCGGCTTTCTGGCGATGGAGTCCCCCCAGGGCCTTTTCGACAAGATGAAAATGCTGCCGAAACTGATGGAACTGGGATCGTTTTTTCCACGTTTGGTGAAAGAGGGCGCGTGCCAGGAAATTGTGCGGAAGGGAAGCGACGTTAATCTGCTGGATTTTCCGATCATGAAGTGCTGGCCGCAGGATGGCGGCCGATTCATTACCTTTCCGCTGGTGTTCACAAAAAATCCGGAGACCGGTAAGCGCAATGTCGGCATGTACCGGATGCAGGTGTACGACGAGCGCACCACCGGGATGCATTGGCAGACGCAAAAACATGGTGCGGAACATTTCCGGCGTGCGCGTGCGGCGAACCCCGAGGGGAGAATCCCGGTGAGCGTGGCGATTGGCGCGGACCCCGCAACGTCTCTGGCGGGGATGTTGCCGATACCGCCGGATTTGGACGAGATGATGTTCGCGGGATTCTTGCGCCGCGAGCCGGTGGAGTTGGTGAAGTGCCAGACGAACGACCTGGAGGTTCCGGCAAATGCGGAAATCGTGCTGGAAGGTTACGTGAACCTGCACGAGATGCGCACCGAAGGGCCGTTCGGCGACCACACGGGATTCTATTCGCTCGAAGGGGAGTATCCCGTATTTCATGTGGAGTGCGTGACGCAGCGAAAGGACCCCATCTACCTGGCGACCGTGGTGGGGCCGCCGCCGCAGGAAGATTTCTACATGGGGCACGCGGTGGAACGCGTGTTTCTGCCGGTGATGAAGATGCAATATCCCGAGATCGTGGATGTGGCCTTGCCGGCCGAGGGGATTTTTCACAACTTGATGATTGTGGCGATCCGCAAGTCGTATCCGGGGCATGCACGCAAAATCATGAACGCGATTTGGTCGCTAGGGCAGGCCATGTTCACGAAGGTGATCGTGGTGGTGGATCACGACGTGGATGTTCACAACTATCGCGAGGTGGTGTGGAAGGCGTTATGCGCGCTTGACCCAGAGCGCGACGTGCAGTTTTCTTTGGGGCCCGTGGACACGCTGGATCACGCGGCCCGCATGCAGGACTTCGGCTCGAAGATGGGAGTCGACGCCACGCGCAAATGGAAGCTGGAAGGTTTTGACCGGCCATGGCCGGATGAAATTTTGATGGATGCGGCCAGTAAGGCGCGAGTCGATGCGTTCTGGAGGAATTTAGGACTGTAAGAATCAGTGCGCCATTGCGGCGAAAGCCAGACCGTCGACACCGCGGGTCAGTTTGATGGGCTCTTCGAGTTGCCAGGTTTGCAGATTCAAAATTTCGATCGTGCCCGCCTGCGGACAACTCACAAAGGCATGAGTGCCGTCGGGAGCTACGAGCGTCTCGCCTAACGCTGCGGGAATGTCGTAGGTGTGGGCAATCTTCCCCGAAGAAGTATCAATCACGAACAGCTTTCCGGAAGGCGCATTGGCGATAAGCCAATGTCCATCCAAGGTCGGTGAGGAAGAATACACCACCTCCGGCACACCCCACCATTCGGAAACCTTGTTCGTTGCAGTATCGATGAGCGCGATGCGCGGCTTTTGCTGATCGTGGGTATAGACCGTGTGGCCACTGGGCGACATGGATATGCGCTGCACCGAACCGGACACCGGGATGGTCGCGATGAGCGTTCGATCGGGTACGTCCACCACGCTGATGTTGCCGGCGAAGACGTTCGCCGTGTACACACGCGAGCCATCGGGCGAGAGTACCAGCATGTGCGAATCCATTTGGCCGGTAGGCAGTTCGGCGAGTAGTTTTCGCGTGCGCGGGTCGATGACGTCGACGGCTTTGGCCAATTCGGCGGAAACGTACAGCAAGCCGTCCGGACCGAATTTGGCGCAGTGCGGACGGGTGGGTTTGCCGAGATCGATGATGTGTACGGCCCGGCCTGCGGCGATGTCGATGACTTCGACGGTGCTTCCGTCGGTTCCCGGTTTGCCGACGCCGGAGTTGCCGTAAATGGGGACGTACGCGAATTGGCCGTCGGGCGAGGCGATGACTTCGTGCCCGTTGATGTCGACACCCACAGTCGCCACGGTTTTCCGGGAGGCCGGATCAATAATCAGGAGAGTGTGATCGGCCTGGTTGGCGACGAGCAGGCGCTGCGCCGGGAGAGAAGACGGGAGTAGAAATAGGGTGCAGCAGAGCAGAGTATTCTTCATCGCGAAATCTCCCCTGGATAGCCCTTTCGGCGCTTCAGTATAGCGCTCCCGACGCGATTCGCCGATTTGTCGCGCCAGAAGGCGCGAAAAATGCGAGAAAAAGATTGCGGAATAACAAGGCAGGAAGAAGGGAAGCGTGCTAGTCAGGACGTAGGCAAAGGTCGGCGGGGTGTGCGAGCAAAGGATTACCGTACCGTCGGACAGGCGACGATTTTGGAAAAAACACAATCTGTTGTGTTTTTTTGCGTTGGCAGCTACAAGATGCAGGGATACCTGCCTACAATACCAGGAGAATTGCCTAAGATTGCCGATGTTTTTAGGACAACTGCAGGCGAGAAAGGCTTGACGCTCGGGCAGACTCGGTGACATAAGGGAATCAAGACAGGCGCCCCGTGGTTCAGACGTAGTGCTTAGCCGGACTCGAAGTGCAGGGTGCCAACACGTGTGCAGTCACAACGTGTCAACAGAATGGATGGGCGTTCCTCGTGAGCGAATCGCGCGAAGTGATGAATGTACGCCAGGCGTCCCAGTATCTGGGCATCAGCCCGGATACTCTGTACCGCTACATCACAGAGGGCGAAATACCTGCGTTTAAGCTGGGAAATCGTTGGAAACTGAGAAAGACGATCCTGGATCGGTGGATGGAACGCAAGATGAGCCAAGCGGTGAATAAGCGCCGGTAAGCTCGCTCAGGCGTGAGGGAAAGAGGCTGAGATATGTGGTTACCTGGGGGAAAGAAGAGCAAGCAGCTGG
>Ga0306921_10006657_pt1 | contig 12060 bp, 9 predicted proteins | sample sta12Cox44000080_FD_203760 | JGI IMG/M metagenome (GOLD analysis project Ga0306921, IMG submission 203760) | Lab enrichment of tropical soil microbial communities from Luquillo Experimental Forest, Puerto Rico - statoxic.12C.oxic.44.000.080 (v2)... | ecosystem: Environmental > Terrestrial > Soil... | reverse complement strand
ACCCATGTACCATTCGCGAACAACCAGATTCCGGTCGGCCTGCAGAACATAGTCGCCAAGAATCTTTTTGCGTCCAGCTTCTATCCCACCCCCGTCAACAGCGGCTTGACCAACAACGCCTACAACACAACCTCGCAGGCCTTCGACAATAACCAAGGCGATGCCAAGGTCGACTGGAATATCCGCGACCAGGACCGTCTGTCGGGCCGCTACTCACAGTCCTCCCAGAGCAACCCTCTATCCCAGCTCGCAATCCTCGGCAACACCTTTTCGAACGCTCCCATACAGAGTGGAGTCTTAAATTGGACCCACACCTTCAACCCGTCGCTGCTCAATGAAGCACGGGTGGGCCTCAATTACATCAAGCTCGACACCGGGGCCGCTTTCAACCCTACTATCGGTAACCTCGGCACCCAGCTCGGAATTGCCAACACCAACCTGAACGGGCCGGGACTGCTTCTGCTCGGATTCGGCGGCGGCACCGCTCCGGCACCTGGAAACGGCACGCTCACCAACATCGGCAACTCCGAGGTGAATCAATCATTCCATGATTCCGTTTTGCAGTTGGAAGACGGCGTGGTAATTACGCACGGCAAGCACGTAATCCATACCGGCTTTCAGTGGTGGAGGTACCACGTCAACACCGCCTACAGCGGCAACAGCGGCGAAAACGGCTCGATCCTGTTCGGCGGCTCTTTCTCCGGCAACGCGGGCGCTGACTTCTACCTCGGCTACCCGGTTGCTACGGGAGTCGGCGTTGTTGAACATCCCTGGCATCAGAGTTCCTCGACCTTTGCTGCCTATGGGCAGGACGACTGGCGGATAACCTCGAATCTCACGCTGAACCTCGGTCTGCGATATGAGGCTTACACACCCTGGGTCGAGGAGAACAATCGCCAGGCCAACCTCGGCCTGTTCAGCGGTCAGCTTCAGCTGGCGGGCGTGAATGGCAACAGCCGCGCCTTGTATAACGGGGCGTATGGGCGTCCGGCGTTCCAACCGCGTATTGGCTTCGCCTTTTCGCCGGAGTCTCTGGGCGGGAAATTTGTATTCCGCGGCGCCTATACCATCTCGTCCTACCTGGAGGGCACGGGCACCAACCTGCGACTGCCGCAGAATCCCCCCTTCAGCCCTCCGGAAATTGACGCCCAGTACTTTGTTCCAACCATTACGACCGATCAAGGCCCTGGCGGAGTCCAGGCGAATCCTTTTGTGGGAGCCAACTTCCGCGTCTGGGATCCCAACATTCAACCGGCGATGGACCAGCAGTGGAACCTGACAGTCCAAGACCAAATCGCCAACAACCTGACCCTGCAGGTGGGATACGTAGGACAGCATGGAACGCACCTCATGGTTCCCATGCCCTATTTTCAGAACCAGCTGATCAATGGCCAGGTCGAACCTGGAATCTACTTCCAGGGCAATCCGACCCTGCGAAACGAGCTGGGACAAGTTTCCGGCACCGCTTCCGTGGGCAGCATGAACTACAACGCCATGCAGGTGATCTTGAAGAAGGCGATGAGCAATGGCCTCCAAGGGCAGGTGGCGTATACCTGGTCGCACTGCTTCACCACCAACAGCGGCTATTACGGAACGTGGAGTCAGACGGCAACAACGCCGGCGTCTCCTTACTATCAAAACCTGTATGCACCGCAGGCCGATTACGCAAGCTGCTATTTCGACTCGCATAACGTGCTCTCCGCCTACGCGACTTACGATCTGCCGGTAGGCAGAGGGAAGAAGTATGGCGGCGGCATGGGCCCGGTAGCCAACGCCATCGTGGGAAATTGGCAAGTGGGAGCCATTATTTCCATCCACTCCGGCTTCCCGCTGGCTGTCTACGAGGCGACCGACACGAGCGGTACCTTATCTCGCGGGCCGCGCCCGGACTGCACTGGTGCCAACCACGTATTCGGTCGGCAAAACTCGATCGTGAACGGGAGTTTCCAAGGCTTCCAGTACATGAGTCCGGCCGGGTACGCTGACCCCCCGACAGGCAGCTTCGGGAACTGTCCGGCGCAGGGCCCCGACTACGGACCTGGATATACCGACACCGATTTGAGCCTGCTGAAGAACTTCCACTTCACGGAGAGCATGTTCCTGCAGTTCAGGGCTGACTTCCTGAATGCCTTCAACAACGTTCAATTGGCAGCCCCGAACACGAACTTCCCCTCCACAACCTTTGGGCTGATCAGCTCGTCCCAGGACACTCCTCGTAACATTCAGTTCGCCTTGAAGTTCTACTTCTAAGGCGCCCTGTTAGACTTAGGGCAGACGCTAACCGGCGTCTGCCCTTTATTCTTATGCATCGACCCTTGAAGTTGTTTCTCCTGGTTCTCCTCGCCATCACGGTTGCCGCCGCATCGCCCGCGCAGACTCATGAAAAGGCTGCCGCCACAGCCGACTCCAACGCCGCCGCCACGCATGCCGCCAACCTGGCGGAGAGTGGCCATTGCCAGGAAGCGCTCCCCCTGCTGGCGAAATCGGTGACTCGCGTCACCGATAAAGAACTGCAAAAGCGCATTGGCCTTGACGGTGTGCGTTGCGCGAGCTCCTTGCAGCAGGACGACCAGATCCTGGATTTCCTTCGTATTCTCAAGCGGCAGTTCCCCACCGATCCCGAAGTTCTCTATGTCCTGGTGCATGGGTATTCCGATCTTTCGACACATGCCGCGCAGGAGCTGGCGCGCACTGCTCCAGCCTCGATTCCCTCCCTCGAGCTGGATGCCGAGGCTAATGAAATGCAAGGAAAATGGGAGGAAGCCGAGAAGGATTACCGCAAGATTCTCCAGCAGAACCCTAAGTATCCCGGTATTCATTTCCGCCTGGCGCGAATTCAGCTCTCCAGGCCGAATCCGGGTCCGGACTTCAAAGAAGTCGCAAAAAAGGAGCTGGAAGAGGAATTGGCCATCGATCCCTCAAATGCCGGTGCCGAATACATCCTGGGAGAGCTCGCACGCCAGGCCGGCGACTTCCCCGGAGCCATCGGACGTTTTACCAAGGCGACCCAGCTCGATCATGGCTTTGCTGATGCCTACCTCGGGCTTGGTACATCGTTGTTGGCGGAAAAGAAATACGCCGAGGCAATTCCTCCGCTGGAAACAGCCGTGAAGCTGCAGCCTGCAAACCCTCTCGGGCATTACAACCTGGCGACGGCATATGCGCGCACGGGGCGCAAGGAAGATGCTGAGCGGCAGTTCGCATTGCACAAGGAGATGTCAGAGCGAGCCCAGGGCCCGGGAGCACAGCCGCCACAGTGATGACATTCTCGCGCCGCCGCTTTCTGTGGGTCCTCGCCGGTGCCGCCGGGTCCGCCAGCCTGAACCGCTTCGCGCTAGCTCTGCCGACAACCAGCACCTATCCATTTGACGAGGTGCCTGCCTCTGCCAGCGGGATCACCTGGGTCCACACGGCTGGGCACTCGCAGGAGAAATATCTGCCGGAAACTACCGGCTCGGGCTGTGCCTTCCTCGACTACGACAACGATGGATGGATGGACATCTATCTTGTCAACAGTGGCAAGTGTGACTTCTATAATCCCAATCCGCCATTGCGGAACGCCCTCTACCGCAACAATCGCGATGGTACCTTCACGGATGTAACCGAGAAGGCTGGCGTCGCGGCCGGCGGTTACGGCCAGGGCGTTGCCGTTGGAGATTATGACGGCGACGGCTTTCCCGACTTGTACGTCACCCAATACGGCCGCAGCATCCTGTATCACAACAACGGCGACGGCACCTTCAGCGACGTGACCGAGAAAGCCGGGGTCGCGGCTCCGGGATGGTCCTCCAGCGCGGTGTGGTTTGACTACGACAATGATGGCCGCCTCGACCTCTTTGTCTGCCGCTTCGTCGATTTCGATAGGTCGAAGAACCTGCCCTGTGAAGCCAATAACAAGCCCGGCTATTGCGTTCCTCGACTCTATAAGCCGATGGCCAGTTGGCTCTTCCACAATAACGGAGATGGCACGTTCACCGACGTGAGCAAAGAATCGGGCATCGCCAGGTATCCGGGAAAGGCCTGGGGCGTGGTGGCGACGGACCTCAACAATGACGGCAAGATCGACCTCCTCGTGGCCAACGACACGGTAGCAAACTTCCTGTTCATGAATCGTGGCGGAGGCAAATTCGAGGAGATCGGCACCCTGGCTGGCGTGGCCTACAGCGAGTCGGGCCGCCCACGATCCGGCATGGGAGTAGATTCGGCCGACTTCAACCAGGACGGCTGGATGGATCTTTTTGTGACCAACATCGACCATGAGAAGTATTCGCTCTACCAGAACAACCACGACGAGACGTTCGATGACAAGGCGGACGCGTCAGGAATCGGCGCGGCGACGCGCCTGCTCAGCGGCTGGGGATTGAAGTTCTTTGATTACGACAACGATGGCAACCTGGATTTGTTCCTCGCCAACGGCAACCCCGATGACCTGATCGAGATGATGCACAAGGATGTTGCCTATCGCGAGCCCCTGATGCTCTTTCATGGCGACGGCAAGATACTGCACAACGTGAGCGCGCAAAGCGGTCCACTTTTTGCCAAGCCGATGTCGGCGCGTGGCCTCGCCATTGGGGACTTTGACAACGATGGCGCGGTGGACGTACTCGTGGCGGTCAATGACGCGGCTCCGTTACTGCTGCATAACCAGGCGGACCCGGAGAATCATTGGCTGGGAATCAAGCTGGTGGGGAAAAAAGCAAACCGCGACGCAGTGGGGGCGCGCATTACGTACCAGGCCGGAGACTTGAAGCGCTACCGAACGAGAGTTGGCGGAGGGAGCTACCTGTCGTCGCACGATCCGCGAATCGTGCTCGGACTTGGCAAGCATACGAAGATCGACTGGCTGGAGGTGAAGTGGCCCGAGCCCAGCGGCGTCACCGAGAAGTTCAGCGACTTGCCGATTGACAAGTACATCACGATCGTGGAAGGCGAGGGGACCAAGAGAGGCTGACTAGCCTTGTAACTGGCGTGCTCGTGACTGCCCTTGCCGCTTGAAGTACATTGCCCATACAAACCAGCCAATCGCCAGCAGCGTGATGAGCGCGATAACGCCCTGCGAAATCACGCAATACAAGCACCACACCCCCAGGATATCCCGTTCGATGTGGGAGAGGTAGAGCGCGAACGCCAGGCCAATCGCAACCGCCGCCAGCACCCAGCCGCGACGTCGCAGCAGCGCCAGGACCGCGATAAAGAGATAGCCAGCGATTCCAATCGCGGCCACCGGAACGCCGTTGATGACCGCATACGGACTACGGTTCACGACGCCGCAATCCCACTTTTCGTTGATACTGCACGGCGCTGTGTCGGTGCTGTAGTGGACATGCAAGGCCATTGCCGAAACCACGACACCTGCTATGGCGAGTAAAGCAATCAGCAAGCGCATAAGCATTCCATCACGAAATTGTAGCGTGAAAGCACAAAACCGGAATATTCCCGGTTGTCTTCCAGTTGTCGTTGTATATGATGTAATTGAGGATCGGGGTCCATGCGACGGATACTCGCCAGCCTGCTGCTTGGCCTGATTTCGCTCGGGATCGGCCTGCCTTTTGTCGAGGCGCAGCAGACCTGGTTGCCGGCATGTTGCCGCAGAGATGGAGCTCATCACTGCATTTCCGGGTCGCACGGCCCTGACGGTTTCAGGACTGCGGCCTCCAGCTGCCCCTTCCACCGTGTAAGCGCGGTTTCCGCCAACCTTGCAGGATTGCCTGTACCCCGACAAGCGCTGAATATCCGGCCACCCCAGCGTCCGACGACAGTGGCGGAATTCATGGGCGCGGCGCGTCCAACGCCTGCGGACGCGTTCAAACGCGGCCCTCCCCTCGCCTGATTCCTTTCGCACATCCACCGACCTGCTGTTGCACGGCTAGGCATCTCTGCAATTTAGGGCTTCTGCGAATCTTGTGGGCACAGGTCGACTGCGATTCTCGTTTGGCGGATTGAGCATTGGATATGGGATTCTGGCCCAGAGCTTCGAAACAGTTAGCTGCGCCGTGGTTGTCACTGGTCGTGCTCTGGCTGTGCAGCCTGCCGTCGGGGGCAACCGTCTTCGGCAACGTGCGCGGCGTAGTGCACGATCCGCAGCACCATCCCATCAGCGGCGCGAGTACGACTCTTCAGGCGACTGACTCAGCCTACAAAATCACGACCAATACCAGCTCCGAGGGAGAATTTCATTTCGATGCCGTCCCGCTCGGGCAGTACACGATAACCGTCGGGGCTTCCGGATTTGCAACCCAGTCACAGGTACTGACGGTCGTGTCAGGCGCGGCCCCTGTGCTGCACTACCAGCTCGCGGTGGCAAGCGCCCAACAGGAAATCAACGTAGTCGCGTCTCCCGAAGACCTGAACCCTGACTCGCCCCGGAGAGATATCTTCATTGACCAGCAACAGATTTCCCGCTACGCAGGCGTCGATTCCAGCACCAGCTTCAAAGTCATCACCGAGTTCGTTCCCGGATCGTACATGGTGCACGACCAGTTGCATGTGCGCGGCGGGCACCAGGTGACATGGGCGATCGATGGCGTGCCGGTACCCAACACCAACATCGCCTCCAACGTCGGCATGCAATTCAACCCCAAAGACATCTCGTACCTCCAGGCTGAGACCGGCAGCTACGCCGCCGAATATGGCGATCGTACTTATGGGGTCTTTAACGTGGCACCGAACAGCGGCTTTGAGCGCAACCGCGAGGCACGGTTGATTGCCAGCTATGGCAACTACAACCAGACCGACGACTGGCTCAGCCTTGGCGATCACACCGAAAGATTCGCCTATTACGTGAGCGGTAGTGGCAACAGCACGCAGTACGGCCTGGAACCGCCGACCAGCGTCAATCTGCACAACCACGCGGCGGGTGGCGGAGGTTTCACCTCGCTTATCTACAATCCCAATGTCAAAGACCAGCTTCGCTTCGATGCCGGGCTTCGACTCGACTACTACCAGGTGCCAAATGACCCCGCCATGCAGGCCGCCGGCATCAACGACCGGCAACGGGAGCAGGATATTTTCGGCACTGCCACCTGGGTGCATACCTATTCGCCTGGCCTCATGCTCATCGTTTCGCCGTTCTACCACTTCAACCGGACGGCCTTTGAAGGCGGCCCTACAGACGTTCCAACCGCCACGGATAATCGCGCCTCGAACTACGAAGGCGGCCAGGTTACGCTTTCGGCATTAAACGACCGGAACAACGCGCGCGCGGGCATCTACTTTTTTGCCCAGCAGGACAATTGCCTCTTCTCCGTGATTGCCACTGACGGCTCCGGCAAGGCGTTCGAGCAACGCGTCTACCCGAAGGGCAACCTTGAGGCAGTGTTTCTCGAAGACCAATTCAAGGCAACATCGTGGCTGACCTTTACCGGCGGCATCCGGCTGACCAACTTCGACGGCAACATCACGGAAAACGCAGCCGACCCACGCATGGGCGCCGCCATTCGAATTCCCAGGCTCAACTGGGTGCTGCGAGCGGCCTACTCTTACTACTATCAGCCACCACCTCTGGATACTGTTACCGGTCCGCTGCTCGATTTTGCTGCCAACCAGGGTTTTACATTCATTCCCCTCCAGGGTGAACGCGATATTCAGCAGGAGTACGGCATTAGCATTCCCGTCCAGAGTTGGGTGGGAAGCATCACGTACTTTCGAACGGGCGTGAAGAACTTCTTCGACCACGATGTGATCGGCAATTCAAACATCTTCCTGCCGCTCACCATCGCCTCGGCACGCATTCGCGGGATGGAGGTCGCGGTGCGATCTCCTCTCATCCTGCATCGCTACCACGCCCACCTGGTGTACTCGCATCAGCAGGCACAAGGCTTCGGCCCGGTTACGGGCGGCCTGACGGATTTCACGCCTCCGCCTAATGGCGCTTTCTACCTGGATCACGACCAGCGCGACACGCTCTCTGCCGGCATGGAAGGCGACCTGCCGTGGCGCAGCTATGCCGCCGTCGCGTTTAACTATGGGTCGGGATTCCTGGACGGGAATGGACCTGGCCATCTTCCCGGCAACACCACGGTTGATTTGTCTCTGGGTAAGGCATTTGGTGAACGCTTCAGTGTGCGCCTGGCCGGTACGAACGTGTTCAATAACCGTTACATGCTCGATACCAGTAACACCTTTGGCGGAACCCACTTCGCTGATCCGCGCATGGTAACGCTACAGGTCAGGTACAGTTTTCACTACTGATGCTAATGTTCGTGTTCCCCGTGCGAATGGGAATGAAAGTGCGGATGAGAATGCGTCAACGTCCCATGTTTATGCTTATGCGCGTGCACAAGGTTGGCCCGCAGCAACAGCTCGTGGTTTGACAGGATCTCAGCCGGGGTACCGGTGGCTGCGACTCGCCCTTCCTCCAGGACCACAACCTTGTCGGCGATATCGTCAAGCAGTTCGAGCTGGTGCGTCGCGGTGAGGACTGTCTTTGCGGATGCACCTTTCCAGCCTTGAATCAGATCGATGAGTTGGCTCTGGCTGCGGGGATCGAGGGTCGAGGTTGGCTCGTCCAGCAGCAGAACGTCCGGTTCGAGCACAACCACCGATGCCAGCGCTACCCGTTTCTTTTCACCGCCTGATAGGCGGTAGGGGGCGCGGTCGCGCAAATGCGCAATCCCCATCAGCTCCAGTGTCTCCTCGACCTTTGCCGTTGCCTGTTCCCTGCCCCATTGCAGTTGCAGCGGTCCGAATGCAACTTCGTCAAAGACCGTGGAATTGAAGAGCTGAACGTCAGGATTCTGGAATACCAACGCGACACTGCGCCGGAAGGAAAAAGCAAAGCCGTTACGCTCGAACAGCCCAGGGGTAAGCCGCTGGCCACAAAAGCTGATTGTTCCGTTGGACGGAAAACACAAGGCGTCGAGCAGCCGCAACAGCGTTGATTTGCCCGATCCATTGGCCCCGACCAGGGCAATGCCTTCGCCCGCCCCGACCTCAAGCGACAAGCCACGTAGTGCGGGAATGCCGTCATAGTCGAAGGTGACATCCTTCACGTCGAAAAGGGCGGCCACCGCGTGTTACCTTCCCACCCACACGGCGAGGGCTCCGGTCGAGAGAAACGCCAAAAGGCCAAGATAGTCCCACGCGCGCATATGGAATTCCGCAAGGAGCTGAACTTCGCCCCGGAAGCCGCGCGATTGCATCGCAAGAAAGACTTCGTTGCTCAGGCTGATGCTTTTGCTAAGCAATACGCCCGCCATGCGAGCCGTAATCCGACGCTGCTCGTACCCCGGCAGCTCCCCGATTGAGCGGCTCTGTCGTGACTCGAACATCTGGCCGGCCGTCTCAATCAAAAGGAAGATGTAGCGATGCGTCATTGCGAGCATCATGATCGCTTCCTGCGGCAGCCGGAAGGCCCGCAGTGCCTTCAGGACATGCGTCCACGGCGTACACAGGATGAGCACCGTGGTAAGCGTTACTGCCGTCTCGACACGTGCCACCAGCAACGACGCTGCTGCAATTCCCTGCTTTGTTATGACGAGCGTTCCCCCTCCGGAAACTGCTGCTGCATCGCCGGGCGTGAGAAACAGGGCGGGCAAGGCAATGACTCCTGTGAAACCCAGCGCGATGAGCCATACTCGCGTGGCGAGTGCGGCCAGGCTTACCCGGGATGCAATTGCCATCAGGAGTGCAACGAAAAAGAGCGCTATGACGGTTGCCAGTTTCCGCGAAAGGGTTACAGCCAGGACAAGAGAAAGCACACCAACGAGCCGTACTCGAGGATCGAGGGATTGCAACAATCCCGGCTGTCGCGCGACGCGTTCAGAAATCAGAGCCCGTGAGAGAACGCGCGTGAAACCGAGTACGGTCGTTGTCACAAGTCCGCGAACCTGGCTCATGGTGTCTCCCGTCGACGGCGGACCCATAGCTGGACGAGTTGTGACAACAACAGCACCACGCCAACTCCGAATGTGGCCGAAAGCAGGTATCCGAACGGCGAGCTCTTCACGAACCTGGGAGCGTAGTCAGGAAACGGCGCGGTCCAGAGAGTGGAGAGTCGCCTCAAGCCCTGGGGAGGCGCTGGCGGCAAAGCCTGGCCCTGGGATGCGGATGTCACCTGCGCTCTTGCACTGTCGTCAGCAAAAACCGCAGGCGACCACTCGCCCCAAGCCTTGCCGGCTGCAAGAATGCCCAAGGGCGTCAGTAGCATTAGCAGGGCAACGGTGATCCACAGACGCTCGAGCGACCGCGAAGAACCAGCGACTGCAGAGGTGATGTTCCTTCCTGTCCCAGCCATGTTGTTCAGTAGACCAGGGTCCGCCACTTGAAGATAGGCCACCAGTCCTGCAGCGATCACTGCCTCAGCCACGCCAGCGACAGCGAGATGCCCAGTCATCATGGCCGGGATGGCGATGTGTAAAGGATACGGCGCATACAGCGGAGTCCCATTGGCGTCATGAAACAGCATCGGCTGAAGGCCGAACTCGACCGCAGCGGCCAGAGCCGCGACGTTCACGGCAAGATATCCTGCTATACCCGCTGCAACCACCCTTCGCCTCGAGGAGAACGCCGAGCCCGCTGCGATCGTCCGGTAGCTGAAATACGCAACCAGCGAGCCAAGGACCGCCATATTGAAGCAGTTCGCGCCCAGGGTGCTGATGCCGCCATCGCCGAAGAAAAGCGCCTGGATTGCCAGCGCGATCGAGAGAGCGAGCACCGCGCCTGACGGGCCGAGCACAATCGCGGCGATCGTCACTCCCAGCGCGTGCCCCGTCGTGCCCCCAGGTAGCGGCAGGTTGAACATCATGACGACAAAGGAGAATGCTGCGAACACGGAGATGAGCGGAATGATGCGACTCAGCAGCACACGCTTCGAGCTCTTGAGGGCCCCGTACCATCCTGCAAGTGCGGCGGCATAAAGCGTCCCACAGGTCGATGGGCTCAGGTATCCGTCGGGAATATGCATGCGTCCCTTGCCGTGCCACCACAATCTTAACGTATTGCCGGGCCGTTCTGTGCCCGCTTTGGAAGCAAGAGACAGGTAGACACCGAGCCGTTGATAGGAGATCGTAGGAAACATGAGCTATGGCGCGAAACTCAAGCAGTCCATCCGAGAGCGGGTGGAAGGGTTGCCGTGGGAAGGCCTGGCGGCCTCGCTCGATGAATCGGGCTATGCGGTTACGCCCCAATTGCTGACCACGCAAGAGTGCATCGCGCTTCGCGAGCTGTATGCTCGTGATGAACTCTTCCGCAGCCAAATCATCATGCAACGGCTCGGCTTTGGCCGTGGCGACTACAAGTATTTTTCGTACCCTTTGCCGGAAATCGTGCGCGAACTGCGGACCGTTGCATATCCTCACCTGGCACAGGTCGCCAATCGATGGGCGGAGTCGCTTGGCGACGGGACGCGCTTCGCGGCAACCCATGCGGAGTTCCTGGAGCGCTGCCACAGCGCCGGCCAAAATCGTCCCACGCCTCTCATACTCCACTACGAGGTAGACGGCTACAACTGTCTGCATCAAGACATCTACGGCGCAGTGGCGTTCCCGCTACAGATGGTGATCATCCTTGGCGGGCAGGGACGCGACTGGGAGGGTGGCGAGTTTGTCCTCGTGGAGCAGCGACCGCGTGCGCAGCCAAAGGTAGAGGTGCTCACCCCCGGTGAAGGATGCGCCGCAATCTTCACCACCCGTTACCGCCCTGTGCGGGGCACGAAAGGCTTCTACCGCGTGAACCTGCGGCATGGCGTTAGCCGGGTGCGGCGCGGCAGTCGCTACTCCCTGGGGATTATCTTTCACGACAGTGTGTAAGTGCTCGCGGGCCGGGCGCGCCGGTTAAACCCATGGCCCAGGGTTTTGTCTACTTGGTGGCGGTCATGGATTGGTTCAGCCGGTACGTGTTGAGCTGGGCGTTGTCGCTGACCATGGAAGTGGAATTCTGCTTAGAGGCCCTCGGGAGCGCGTTGCGACAGAGTCGCCCGGAAATCTTCAACAGCGATCAAGGATCGCAGTTCACCAGTGAACGCTTTCTGGGCGAATTGGAGCGACGCCAGATCGCGATCAGCATGGATGGGCGGGGCCGATGCCTGGACAACATTTTTATCGAACGATTGTGGCGTTCTTT
>Ga0306921_10006653_pt1 | contig 12066 bp, 13 predicted proteins | sample sta12Cox44000080_FD_203760 | JGI IMG/M metagenome (GOLD analysis project Ga0306921, IMG submission 203760) | Lab enrichment of tropical soil microbial communities from Luquillo Experimental Forest, Puerto Rico - statoxic.12C.oxic.44.000.080 (v2)... | ecosystem: Environmental > Terrestrial >... | reverse complement strand
GTTGCTGGCCGGCGCCTCGGTCGCCGCCACCGTGGTCGAGCAGACCCGCGCGCCCAAGATCATCGTTTTCAAGAAGAAGCGGCGGCACAATTATCGGCGCAAGAAGGGTCATCGCCAGCACCAGACCGTGCTGCGCATCGCCGAGATCAGAGGCGCCGGCGCGGCGCAGGAGGAAGGAGTAACGGATGGCGCATAAGAAAGCGGGCGGCTCCTCGCGCAACGGTCGCGACAGCCGCGGCCGGCGGCTCGGCGTCAAAAAATTCGGCGGCGAGATCGTGGTTGCCGGCAACATCATCGTGCGCCAGCGCGGCACCAAGTTTCACGCCGGCACGCATGTCGGCATCGGCCGCGACCATACGCTGTTCGCGACATCGGGGGGTGCGGTCAAGTTCCACGCCGGGCGTGCCGGCCGGACCTATATCTCGGTGGTGCCGCCGACCGCAGCGCCGGCGGCAGAGGCTGCCGAATAGACGCAGAGGCGGCAGCCCGTCGCGGGGCGGTCGCAGCCCCATGCAGTTCCTCGACCAGTGCAAGATCTATTTGAAAAGCGGTGACGGCGGACGCGGGGCCGCGAGCTTCCGCCGCGAAAAGTTCATCGAATTCGGAGGCCCCGACGGCGGCGATGGCGGCAAAGGCGGTGACCTCGTCTTTACCGTGGCGGACGATTTGAACACCTTGATCGACTACCGCTATCGGCAGCATTTCCGGGCACCCGACGGCCGGCCCGGCGCCGGGCGCGAGCGCACCGGTGCCGATGGCGACGACCTCGTGCTGGAGGTTCCGGTCGGGACCCAGGTCATGGATGCCGACAATCGCCTGGTGCTCGCCGACTTCACCCGCTCCGGCGAGCGGCGGGTATTTTTGAGGGGTGGCGACGGCGGCTTTGGCAACGCGCATTACAAGAGCTCGACCAATCGCGCCCCGCGCCGCGCCGATCCCGGCTGGCCCGGCCGCGAGGCTTGGGTCTGGTTGCGGCTGAAGCTGATCGCCGATGTCGGCCTGGTCGGCCTGCCCAACGCCGGCAAGTCGACCTTTCTTGCTGCGGTTTCGCACGCCCGCCCCAAGATCGCCGACTATCCGTTCACGACGTTGAAGCCGCAGCTCGGCGTGGTGCGGCTGCATGACGAGGAATTCGTCGTGGCCGATCTCCCCGGGTTGATCACGGGCGCCAGCGAGGGTGCCGGGATCGGCACCCGCTTTCTCGGCCATGTCGAGCGTTGCTCGCTGATCCTCCACCTGGTCGACGGGACCCTCGAGGATGTCGTCGACGCCTATCGCACGATCCGCCAAGAGCTCGAGCTCTACGGTCACGGCCTTGCCGACAAGCCCGAGATCGTCGGGCTCAACAAGACCGACGCGCTCGACCCCGGAGCATTGCGCGTGAGGCTCGCGGCATTGCACCGCGCCGCGCGGGATGGCGCGGCGGTGCTGCCGGTCTCGGGCGCCACCGGTGCGGGCGTACGCGAGGCGCTCGAGGCGGTGCTCATGGCGCTCGCGGCGGCGCGCGCCGCCAAGGACGACGCGGGGGCGGTGACCCGGTCTCTCGTCTATACGCCATGACCCCGGCGCAGGCGCTCGCCGCGGCACGCCGGGTCATCGTCAAGATCGGCTCATCACTCTTGGTCGCCGAACGCGGCGAGATCCGCGGCGCGTGGCTTGCGGCCCTCGCCGACGACGTCGCACGCTGCCGCGCCCGCGGCCAGGAGGTGATCCTCGTCTCCTCCGGAGCAGTCGCCGTGGGGCGGCGCCATCTCGGCCTCGCCGACCGCCGCCTCCGCCTTGAGGAAAAGCAGGCGGCCGCCGCCACCGGGCAAATCCGGCTGGCGCATGCCTATCAGGAGGCGCTCGCCGGCCACGGTATCACCGTCGCACAGATCCTGTTGACCCTCGAGGACACCGAGGAGCGCCGTCGTCATTTGAACGCGCGCGCCACCTTTGCCCAGCTCTTGACGCTCGGTGCCGTTCCGGTGGTCAACGAGAACGACACCATCGCCACCGCGGAGATCCGCTTTGGTGACAACGACCGGCTCGCCGCCCGTGTCGCCCAGATGACGAGCGCGGACATGCTGGTGCTGCTCTCCGACATCGACGGGCTCTACACTGCCGACCCGCGCAAGCGCCAGGATGCACACCACGTCCCGCTGGTCCGCGAAATCGGGCCCGAGATCGAGGCGATGGCCGGTGAGGCCGCACCCGGCTACAGCTCGGGCGGGATGGTGACCAAGCTCGCCGCAGCCCGTATTGCGATGAGCGCCGGTTGCCACATGCTGATCGCCCAGGGGAAAGGCGCCGGCTCGCCGCTCGCCGCACTCGAAGCGGGCGGACGGGCGACATTGTTTTTGCCGCGCTGCGAACCGCGCTCGGCACGCAAGGCGTGGATCGCGGGTGTAGTGAACCCGTTGGGGATCGTCACCGTGGACGACGGGGCCGCCGATGCATTGCGGCGCGGCACGAGCCTGCTGCCGGCCGGTGTGGTCGCGGTCGAGGGGGTTTTCGAGCGCGGTGACGCGGTGATCATCCGTACCCGGTCCGGCAGCGAAGCCGGGCGCGGTCTCTCGGCCTATTCGAGCGCCGACATCCGCCGCATCGCCGGCTACAAGAGTGGTGAAATTGCCGGCATCCTCGGCTACCGTGGGCGTGACGAGATCATTCATCGCGACGATCTGGTGGTGACCGAAAGCCGATGACAACAGAGACATTGCTGCGCGAGCGGCCCGCGGCGTCGGAGCTCGACCTGGCGGCGACGATGGCCGAGATCGGGCGCCGCGCCCGCTCGGCAGCGGCCGCCCTTTCTTTGGCCTCTGCCGAGGCCAAGGTCGCGGCCTTGCGCGCTGCGGCGCGGCTGGTGCGTGCCCGGCAGGACGAGATCTTCGCCGCCAATGCCCGCGATCTCGAGGAAGCGAGAAGTGAAGGCCTCTCGGCGGCGATGCGGGATCGGCTGGCTCTCGACCCTAAACGATTGGAGGCGATCGCCGGGGGGCTCGAAGCGATCGCCGAGCTGCCTGAACCGGTCGGCCGGGTGCTCGCCGCCTGGACCAGGCCGAACGGGCTCGCGATCGAACGAGTCGCCGTACCCCTTGGGGTTATCGGCATCATCTATGAGAGCCGGCCCAACGTCACCGCGGATGCCGGCGCGCTGGCCCTCAAATCTGGCAACGCGGCAATCCTGCGCTGCGGGTCGGAGAGCTTCCATTCCTCGCGCGCGCTGGTCGCGGCGCTGCGTGACGGGCTGTGCGAGGCCGGGCTGCCGGAAGATGCGATCCAGCTGGTGCCGACGCGCGACCGCGCCGCGGTCGGGCTGATGCTCGCGATGAGCGGGATCATCGACATCATCGTGCCGCGTGGCGGCGCGTCGTTAATCGAGCGGGTGCAGCGCGAGAGCCGGATCCCGGTGATCGCGCATCTCGAAGGGCTGTGCCACACCTATATCGACGGTGCCGCCGACCCGGCCAAGGCGCGGGCCATCGTGCTCAACGCCAAGATGCGCCGGGTGTCGATCTGCGGGGCGACCGAGACCCTGCTCGTTGACCGCAGGGTTGCAAAGACGGTCCTGCCGCCGATCCTCGCCGATCTGCGCGCCGCCGGCTGCGAATTGCGCGGCGACCCCGAAGTCCTGGTACTCGACGGTGCGGTAGCGCCGGCGACCGAGCAGGATTGGCGCACCGAATATCTCGACGCGATCCTCGCCATTCGAGTCGTCGACGGTGTCGAGGAGGCGATCGCCCACATCGAGCGCTTCGGCTCGCACCACACCGATGCGATCGTCACCGAGGACGACGCGGTGGCCGAGCGCTTCCTGCGTGCGGTCGACAGTGCCATCGTGCTGGTCAACGCCTCGACGCAATTTGCCGATGGCGGCGAGTTCGGCATGGGGGCCGAGATTGGCATCTCGACTCAGCGGCTGCCGCCGCGCGGGCCGGTCGGCGCCGCCGAGCTGACGACTTATAAATACCTCGTGCGCGGCAGCGGGCAGGTGCGCCCCTGAGCGCCGCTGGTCGCGGGCGGCCGAGCATCGGCCGGCATCGCCGCATCGGGTTGTTGGGCGGCTCGTTCAATCCGGCCCATAGCGGCCACGTGCATTTGAGCCTCCTCGCCCTGCAACACCTCGAGCTCGACGAAGTGTGGTGGCTGGTCTCGCCGCAGAACCCATTGAAGCCGGTCGCCGGCATGGCGCCGTTCACGGCTCGGTTCGACCAGGCTCGACAAGTCGCCGCCAGCCACCGACGCATGGTCGTCAGCGACTTCGAAAGCCGGCTCGGCGGCTCCTGCTACACCGCCAACACCTTGCAGGCGTTGTGCCGGCGCTTTCCCCGATCGCGCTTTGTCTGGCTGATGGGTGCCGACAACCTCGTGCAACTGCGGCGCTGGGAACGGTGGAGCGAGATCTTTCGGACAGTCGCGATTGCCGTGTTCGACCGCCCTTCCTTCACTCTGCAGGCGCTCGCCGCCCTCCCCGCGCGACGCTACGCCAGGCAGCGCGTGCCGATACCGGCGGCCCGCCGGCTGGCGGAGATGAAACCGCCGGCGTGGGTTTTCTTCCATACCCGGCTCGACCCGAGCTCGGCGACGCGGATCCGTTCCGAACGCCGAGAGATGTTGTCCCAAACCTTTGCGGAGCAGAGACCCGAATTGTCCCCGATCGCCACCCTGACCCCTCGCACCCGGCGGATCCAACTCCACCGGGAGGCTTCACCCTCACTCCTCGAGCTGATCCAGCGGACGCTGGAGGATGGCAAGGCCGAGGACATCGTCACGATCGAGCTCGCCGGCAAGACCACGATCGCCGATCAAATGGTGATTGCCAGCGGCCGCTCGGCCCGACAGGTGCTGGCCTTGGCCGAGCATCTCGATGAGGTGCTGTCCCCCCGGATACGGATCTCGGTAGAGGGCAAGACGCAGGGCGACTGGGTGCTGATCGATGCCAGCGACGTAATCGTGCACCTGTTCCGGCCGGAGACCCGCGCCTACTACAATCTCGAAAAGCTGTGGGGCGAAGCCTTGCCGGAGGGTGAGGCGGCGCGCCAGTAATCCGAGGACCCGCCGATCCGCCTGTGCCTGCTCGCTGTCGGCAAGCTGCGCAGCGGGCCGCTTGCCGAGCTGCAAGGGCTTTATGCGGCGCGGATCGTGCCGCCGGTCGCGATCGTCGAGCTCGAGGTCCGGCAGCGCTTGCCGGCGGCGGCGCTGAAGGCGCGCGAGGCGGTGTTGATCCTCGCGGCATTGCCGGCCCGCGCGCGGCTGATCGCGCTCGACGAGCGCGGTGCCATGTGGTCGAGCCGCAGGCTCGCCGAACGCCTCGCGGCATGGCGCGACCAGGGTGTCGCCGAACTTGCCTTTGCGATCGGCGGCGCCGACGGTCTCGCGGCCGAAGTCCTCGACCGCGCCGACGAGATATTGTCGCTCGGCCCGATGACCTGGCCGCATCTGTTGGTCCGCAGCCTGCTGCTCGAGCAGCTCTACCGGGCCCAGCAGATCCTCGCCGGCCACCCCTACCATCGGGGATGAGCAACGGGCCGACGCACTCGTCGCATGGTCGGGTTGATGGTGCCGGGTGAGGGATTCGAACCCGCGACCTTCGGTTTACAAAACCGCTGCACTGCCACTGTGCTAACCCGGCATCAGGAGTTCATATTACCCGACCAATGACCCAACAGCGTCACTTCGCAGCGTGACATCTAGACCCACCGCCACACGCTAACCCAACGGGATTGCAGTTCGCAGCCGCCAGCTCCCCGTCAGCGTATCCATCAGCGCAATTTCGCTTACGGTCGCGCGAATAGGCAATTGCCCCTGGGAGGATTGCGCGAACTCAGCAGCGACTTGGTCAGCCTGTTGCTCGCTCGCCAATTGAGCAAGGGTCAGGTGAGGCGCCACGCTCGAATACTTACCGCCATAGGGTGGCGTTTCCGGGAAGCAATCCCAGACCGCCAGGGTAAGCCGACGGAATGGCTCATCGGGTTGCGGAGCCAAGTACAATACCCCGCCCGGCAAACGTCGAAGCAAGGACAACGAAAAATCGAATGCCAGAAAACTTATGAAACATTGGTTCAGTTGTTTGGTTACGTGTTCGTTGATCTCGCTCGGGTGCTTGAACGGATATAGCAAAGTGATGTGCGCAGGCATTCCGGCAGCGGCCGACGGGTCGTATTTGTCGCGGAAAGGGCCGGCCAACCGGTCTGCCGCCGGCACCAAGACGGCCAATCCCGACTCGATCGGTAACATGGCTGCCCCTCACGGGATTAGCAGGATCTTGCCGATGTGCGCGCTCGATTCCATCAGGCGATGGGCTTTGCCGGCCTCGGCGAGCGGGAATTGCTTGTAGGTGAACGGGCGCAATTTGCCGGCCGCCCAGAGCGGCCACACCTTATCCCGCAAAGCCGCGATGATTCCCGCCTTCTGCTCGACACTGCGCGAGCGCAAGGTCGAGCCGGTCACCGTCAAATGCTTACGCTGGATCAGACCGAAATCGGTCTCGACCTTGCCGCCGTGCATCAGCGCCACAAAGCACAGCCGGCCTTCATGCGCCAACAGATCGAGCTGGCGCGGGATGTAGTCGCCGCCGACCATGTCGAGGATCGCATCGACGCCGCGGCCATTGGTGAACTCCTTGCCGACCTGTACAAAATCCTGGGTGCGGTAATTGATCGCGACATCCGCACCATAGTCGCGGCACGCCCGGCACTTTTCGTCGGAGCCGGCGGTGGCCAGTACCTTGGCGCCAAACGCCTTAGCGAGCTGGATCGCGGTGACGCCGATGCCGCTCGAACCGCCCTGCACCAGGAACACCTCGCCCGCTTGCAGATGCATCCGTTCGAATACGTTGGTCCACACCGTGCAGAAGGTCTCGGGTAGGCCGCCGGCGTCGGTCAGGTTGACACCAGCCGGGACCGGCAGGCACTGCACCGCCGGCACTGCGGCATATTCGCCATAGCCGTCGCCGATCATCAGCGCGCAGACCCGGTCGCCGTCGCGCCACGCAGACACGCCATCCCCGGTCTTGACCACGGTGCCCGAGCATTCGAGACCGGGGATGTCCGGGGCCCCCGGTGGCATCGGGTAGCGGCCCATGCGCTGCAGGCAATCGGCGCGGTTGACGCCGGCCGCGGCGATCCGGATCAACACCTCGCCGTTCCGCGGCTCGGGGACCGGACGGGTCGCCGGCACCAGCACCTCGGGCCCGCCGGGGGCCTTGATCTCGATGACGGTCTGGGTCGCGGAAATATTGGCGAGCATCAGAATCCTCTCATTCGTACGCCGGCCTCGCTACTATAGCCGGGCCGGCACGGATGTGTCGTGTGTGGCTCGGCGGATGCGGAGGAAGGACATGCCGATCTTGCGGGATAAGGTGGTGCTGGTGACCGGGGCGGGTGCGGGGATCGGCCGAGCGACCGCGCTGGCGATGGCTGAGGCGGGCGCCAATGTCGCGGCAGCGGACATCGATCTCGCCGCCGCACAGCGGACGGCCGATCAGATTGCCAGCAACACGCGGCGGGCGCTCGCAATCGCGGCCGATTGTGGCGACGTCGGGAGCATCGATGCAATGGTCGCGCGCACTGTCGCCGAGCTCGGCCGGCTCGATGTCATCGTCAACAACGCCGGGGTCACCCGCTACGCACAGATCATGGACCTGACCGAGGCCGATTGGGACCGCATCCACCGGGTCAACGCCAAGGGCGTGTTCTTCTGTCTGCAGCGCGCCGCGCGCGAAATGATCCGGCAAAACCAGGTCGACGACAGTGGCGGACGGATCGTCAACATCGCCTCGATCGCCGGACGCGGATATGCCGGGACTTCCAACGCCGCCTATGCGGCGAGCAAGGGTGCGGTGATCGCCTTGACCAAGACCGCCGCCCAGCAGCTCGGCCGCCACAACATCAACGTCAATGCGATCTGCCCGGGAGTGACGCGAACCGAGCTCGGGGCGCGCAACGCCATCGAGCGGGCAGCCGAGCGCGGCATCACCGTCGCCGAGCTCCAGGCCCAGCAGGAAGCTGGCATCCCGATCGGCCGCGCCAATCAGCCGGAGGATATCGCCGCAATGGCGGTGTTTTTGGCCTCACCCGGCGCGCGCAACATCACCGGCCAATGCTATAACGTCGACGGCGGATTGGTGCCGAGCTGAGCCGAGGCTCGGGCGTCACGCGCCCCACCTTGGCGGCCGCGGCCCGCCCGCCGCTGCCCTATCTGCTGAGCATCCGCCTGCCGTTCTTTTACGGCTGGGTCGTGCTCGCTTGCCTGTGCTGCGCCGGCTTTGCCCGCCAGGGTCCGGCGGTAGCGACATTGTCGATCTTTGTCGAGCCGTTGACCCGCGAATTCGGCTGGTCGCGCGCCGCACTGTCGGGGGCGGTGTCACTCGGCGGGGTGCTGGCGGCGCTGTCCTCGCCGCTGATCGGTCCGCTGCTCGACCGCCACGGCGCACGCCTGACGCTGTGCACCGCGGTTCTGGTCACCGGGGTCGCGATGCTGCTGCTGTCGCTGACCCAATCGCTGCTCGTCTTCTACCTGCTGTTTTGCATCGCGCGAATGAATTGGGCCGGGCCGTTCGATCTCGGCATCTATGGCGGCGTCAGCAACTGGTTTGTCGCCCGACGCGCCTTTGCAACCTCGGTCGCGACTGTTGCGCAACTGGCCGGGCTCGTCGCGATGCCGCTGATTGCCCAGCTGGCGATGCGCCAGCACGGCTGGCGCGCCGGGTGGCTGGCGATCGGGGCCGTCACATTGTCGATCGGCTTTCTGCCGGTCTGGCTGCTGATGGTGCGCCGTCCGGAAGATATCGGGCTTTGTCCCGACGGACGGTCGACCGGTGCGTCCTTGGCGTCGGCGGCCCAGGCCGATGCCGGCGAGCCGAGCTTCTCGCGCCGCGAAGCGATCGGCACCGCCGCCTTCTGGCTGTTGCTGCTCTATACGGTTCTGGTCTATCCGGTCCAGGCCGGGGTGAGCCTGCACCAGGCCGCGCATCTGATCGAACGCGGCATCGAGCCAACCGTCGCGGCAACGATCGTCAGCACGTTCTCGTTGATGTCGGCAGCGGCCAGCATCGCCTGCGGGCTGTTGCCGCGCGGGCTGCCGATCCGCTACCCATTGGCATTGATCGGCGGATTTCTCGCTGCCGGCACGCTCGCGATGGTCGGAATATATTCGACGGCACAAGGTTACGTCGCGGCTGCGCTGTTCGGCTTGGGCATCGGTGGCGTTCTGACATTATTGCCGATCGCCTGGGCCGACTATTTCGGCCGAGCGAATTTTGCCGCCATTCGCGGCCTCGCTCTGTCGGTGCAAGTAATTGCCCAGGCTGCTGGCCCGCTGCTTTCGGGCGTGGTGCACGACTGGACCGGCAGCTACCACGGGGCACTGCAGTGCTTTGCCGTGTTGTCGTGCCTGAGCATCGCTGCGGCCCTAGCGGCGCGCCGCCCGAAAATCACCGCCACCCCTGGGGTAATCGCAGCCGGGAGGCGACACCACTATTGATGGAGTAGCAGCCCATGCAAGTCGGATATTTTGCTGTCGGCATCGGCGCGGCGGTCGAGCCGCAGCGGATCCGGACGATCGCCACGACCGCCGAGCGGCTCGGGTTTTCGACGATTTGGGCGCCCGAGCATGTCGTCCTGCTCGAGCAGTACACGTCGAAATATCCCTATTCGGGCGGCCAGTTCCCGGCACCGGTCGACACGCCGATCGGCGATCCGTTCACGACATTGGCTTATGCGGCGGCGTGCACAAGCAGGATTCAGCTGGGAACCGGCATTTGCCTGGTGCCGGAGCACAATCCGCTCTTGCTCGCCAAGACGGCGGCGACGCTCGACCGTCTGAGCAGCGGCCGGTTCATCCTTGGCGCCGGTGTGGGCTGGCTGGCCGAGGAGTTTCAGGCTCTGGGCATCTCCTTCGACCGTCGGATCCAGCGCACCCGCGAATATATCGAGGTGATGCGCAAGCTGTGGGCCGAGCCGCGTAGCTCGCATCAAGGCGAGTTTGTTGAGTTCACCGAGGTGCTGAGCTATCCGAAACCGGTGGGCAACGCCGTGCCGGTATGGTTCGGCGGCGAGAGCGCGGCGGCGCTGCGGCGCGTGGCCCAATACGGCGACGGCTGGATCGGCTTCAATCTGCTGCCCGATCAAGCAGCCGAGAAGATCAAGCGGATCGAAGAATTGCTCAGCGCCAACGGGCGCAAGCGCGCCGACGTCCGTCTCGCGGTATCGCCTTACACCAACCCGATCAAGGCCGACGATCTCAAGCGCTATCAGGATGGCGGTGTCGAGGAGATTGCGCTGTTGGGCTCGGGAAGAGCGGCAGCGGAGCCCGAGATGGTTGCGCGGCTCGAACAAATGGCCCGCGAGTTCGTCGAGCCGGCGGCCAAGCTCTGAGGCGTGATGGCGGCGTGTTCTCGCCCCGCCAATCCCGGCCGCCAACAAACCGGCGGATCCGGAGCCGGCCAAACAGCAGCCAGCCGACGGCGCCAACCGCCAGCAACATCAGCAACGGGCCGAGCAGTATCCCGGCAGCGATAATCGACCACTGCGTCCAGATCGGAACTCTGCCCACGATTTTCTCGCTTGAGGGCTTGGGCATCAACGAGGCGCGGACGCGGACGCGAGGCCACCTCCACCCTCGCTGGGGTCCCATATCCTTATCGCCGGCGGCTTACGATCGCGTTAAGGCGCCGAACTGCCGAACGGCGGATTGCCCCGCCCGTCCGGGCGCTAGCGATCGGCGATCGGAAAACGCCGTTGGGGTCGCGGCAACCTCGCCTTCGGAAAGTGCCCATAACCATCAGTTAACCGTTACAGCGCATGATTGGCGCTTGCTCTGTCGCTTTGCGAGTAAACGAATATGAAGTTCGCCTTTGCCGCGCTCGCTGCGCTGCTGCTCTCAAGCGCGCTCCCTCAACCTGTCGGTGCTCAAGGGTGGCCTCCGGGACAGCCTTATGTGCAAATCCCGGTACCTTGGATGCCCGGAGCGGGCCCGCAGCACCGGGAGTGGGATGGCGATCGCGAGGGTCGGGAGCATTGCCAGCACCTGCGACACGTAGAACACGACATCCGCGATCGTTTGGCCTACGCCCCGCCTTATGGCGAAGAGCGCGGGCGGCTGGAATATCGCCTTCGCGAGGTGCATTACCAACGCGCGCGCTGCGGGGAACGCTGACCGGCTTGGATCATTTCTGGTCCACGGTTCTATTCTCGCCGGTCGATGCGGACCGGTCGACGACCCGCGGCCCTGCCGCTCAGCACACGCCACTGCCGCTTGCGCCGCAGAAAACGGCCGAGGATGCTGCCGATCCAGAAGAGCAGGATCGGGCTCAGGCAGACGGCAGCCACGACAAACCACCCGATCAAGCCCACGCGACCGCTCACCCTGTCGGCTCTCCCCGCACCAGGCCCCGGCGTCAACGAAGCTCATGTTGCCGAGGTGACGGTCGGCCGGCGGTGAGCATGCGGTGGCAAAGATCGCGCAGCACTCGGTGCTGCCGACGCACCCAGTATGCTGGATCGGGCCGTCAGGCCGGTCTTGTGGTAAGCTGACGGTGGCGGACAGGGTCTGCAGCCCGACCTGGCCGGTTTCCGCGCCGGCCATCCGCCGGCTCACCAACTGCGGAGCGCGGAGCGGGATCATCCTTGACAGACCGGCTGTCCCTGGCGGATGCCAATATCGAGCGCCAGAAGGCCGAGCGGATTGCTACCGACCCCGGGCTTAGCCGGCGATGTCCGCGCGCGTAACCCGGGGGTTCAATGCGATCCTCGACAACGTCGCCACGAAGCAGGATTTGCAGGGGTTGGAGGCTAAACCAGAACTGGTGAAGCACCAGCTGATCACCCGGCTAGGCGGGCTCATGGTAGTGCTCGCCAGTCTGCTATTTGCTGCGCTGCACTGTTGGCCACCTCACGGCTGACCTGCGCGCGCCTGCTCTGGTGCTCACCGTGTGCCCACCGCGCTGATGGTGGGGGCTGGCGGAGGGGGCGGGATTCGAACCCGCGAGACGATTCATCACCGTCTACACGCTCTCCAGGCATGCGCCTTCAACCGCTCGGCCACCCCTCCTCCCGGCCGGCTCACCCTAGCCGAGCCGGCATC
>Ga0306921_10006649_pt1 | contig 12069 bp, 8 predicted proteins | sample sta12Cox44000080_FD_203760 | JGI IMG/M metagenome (GOLD analysis project Ga0306921, IMG submission 203760) | Lab enrichment of tropical soil microbial communities from Luquillo Experimental Forest, Puerto Rico - statoxic.12C.oxic.44.000.080 (v2)... | ecosystem: Environmental > Terrestrial > Soil... | reverse complement strand
ACGGGAACGGAGACGGAAACGGAAACGGCGCCGGCCCGCGCGACGGCGCCGGCCCTCGCGACGGCGCCGCCGTGTACGCCATCCTGGGCGACATGCTCGAGCTCGGGCGAGACGCCGCGGCGCTGCACGAAGCGCTCGGCCGCGAGGCCGGGGCGCGGCTCGCGGGCCTCGCGGCGGTGGGGGACTTCGCGCCCGCGCTGGTCGCGGGCGCGCGCGCCACGCTCCCGCTGTCGCGCGCGGTCGCGGCGGCCACGCCCGCCGAGGCGGCGGCCACCGTCGCCGCCTGGACCCGCCCGGGCGACTGGATCCTGGTCAAGGCTTCGCGCGGCTTGCGGCTCGAGCGCGCCGTCGAGGCGCTGCGGGCCGCGTTCGAAGCTGCCGTCTCCGACGCTCCGGATGTGAGAGGCTGATCGACCATGCTGTTCCACCTCTTTCACGCGCTGCGCGAACGGGTGCCGGGGGTCAACGTCTTCCGGTACGTGTCGACGCGTGTCGGGCTCGCGACGCTGACGTCGCTGGTCATCACCTTCCTCGTCGCCCCGTGGTTCATCCGCCGGGCGCGGGAGCGCCAGCTCGGCGAGCTGATTCGCGACGACGGCCCGGCGGCCCACGCCTCCAAGCGCGGCACGCCGACGATGGGCGGGGCGCTCATCATCATGGCGCTGACCGCCGCGACGGTGCTGTGGTGCGATCTGCGCAGCACGCTGGTCTGGCTCGCGCTGTTCGTCACGGTCGGCTACGGCGCGATCGGCTTCCTCGACGACTACCTGAAGCTGGCGCGCAAGAACAAGAAGGGCCTCCCCGGCAAGCTCAAGCTCGCCGGCCAGTTCCTGATCGGCCTCGTGGCGATGGTGTGGCTGTATCACGGCCAGGCGCTCCCGGACGAGTCGCGGCTGCGCCTGGCGCTGCCGCTGGTCAACTTCCACCACTTCTCGCTGGCGCTCCCCGAGATCGCCTACGTCGCCTTCGCCGTCTTCGTGCTGATGTCCGAGTCGAACGCCGTCAACCTGACCGACGGCCTCGACGGCCTGGCGATCGGGCCGGTGATCATCTGCTCGTTCACCTTCCTGGTGCTCGCCTACGCCGCGGGGACCACGCTGCGCGACTTCAACATCGCCAACTACCTGGGCATGCCCCACGTCCCGGGCGCCGGCGAGCTGGCCATCTTCTGCGGCGCCATGGGCGGCGCCGGCATCGGCTTCCTCTGGTTCAACACCCACCCGGCGCAGGTGTTTATGGGCGACGTCGGGGCACTGGCCCTGGGCGGCGCCATCGCCTTCGTCGCGCTGGCCACCAAGACCGAGCTGTCGCTGCCGCTCATCGGCGGCGTGTTCGTCGTCGAGGCGCTCTCCGACGTCATCCAGGTCGGCTACTACAAACGGACCAAGAAGCGCATCTTCTTGATGGCGCCGATCCACCACCACTTCGAGAAGCTGGGCTGGCCCGAGTCCCGCATCGTGGTGCGTTTTTGGATCGTCTCCTTCGCCTGCGCGATCCTGGGGGTCATCACCACCCTCAAGGTGCGATGACGAAGGCGCAATGACGCTAGAGCTTCGAGACAAGCGCGTGCTCGTGGTCGGCCTCGGGCGATCGGGGATCGCGGCCGCGCGCCTGTGCGCGTCCCGCGGCGCGCGCGTCACGGTCACCGACCGCCGCCCGGCCGGCGACCTCGGGCCGGCGCAGGCCGAGCTGCCGCCGGAGATCGCGCGCGAGCTGGGCGGTCACCGGCGCGAGACCTTCTTGGGCGCGGATCTGGTCGTCCTGTCGCCCGGCGTCCCCGAGATCCCGGAGCTGGCGGCGGCGCGCGCGGCAGGCGTCACCATCACCGGCGAGCTCGAGCTCGCCTCGCGGTTCGTGTCCAGCACGCTGGTGGCGATCACCGGCACCAACGGCAAGTCGACGACCACCACGCTCGTCGGCGAGATGCTGAAGGCCACGGGGCGCCCAACGTTCGTCGGCGGCAACCTCGGCGAGCCGCTGGCGGAGGCGGTCGACACGCCGGCCGCCGCGCCGGGCGGCTACTGTGTCGTCGAGGTGTCGAGCTTCCAGCTCGAGACCACCGAGACCTTCCACCCGCACGTCGCCGTGCTCCTCAACATCACCGCCGATCACCTCGACCGCTACGACGGCATGGAGGGGTACGCGGCGGCGAAGGCGCGGATCTTCGCCCAGCAGACGGCCGACGACTTCGCGGTCGTCAACCTCGACGATCCGCTGGCCGTCCGCGCCAGCGACGGGTTCGCGAGCCGTCGGGCCGGGTTCTCCGTCGGGCGCGTCCCCCCGGAGGGCGGGGGCGTCGACGGCGACGCGCTCGTCGTCCAGATCCCCGGCGCGGGCCCCGAGCGCTACCCGGGCCAGCTGCCGAGCCTGACGGGCCGCCACAACCAGGCGAACGCCCTGGCCGCGCTGCTCGCGAGCCGGCTGGCAGGAGCAACCGAGGCCCAGGTGCGTGCCGCGCTGACGGCGTTCCGATCGCTGGCGCACCGGATGGAGCTGGTGGCCGACGCGGGCGGCGTCGCCTACTACGACGACTCCAAGGGGACGAACGTCGGTGCGGTGGTGGCGGCGCTCGACGGGTTTCCGCGGCGCGTGGTCCTCATCGGCGGCGGGCGGGACAAGGGCGGCGACTACGCGCCGCTCGCTGACGCCCTCCGTCGCGTCGGGCGCGCGGCGGTGCTCATCGGCGAGGCGGCGGACAAGATGCAAGCCGCGTTTACCGGCGTGCTGCCGGTCGAACGGGCGGCGACGATGGACGAGGCGGTGGCGGCGGCCCGGCGGCTCGCGCAGCCCGGCGACGCGGTCGTGCTGTCGCCGGCCTGCTCGAGCTTCGACATGTTCCGCGACTACGCGCACCGCGCCGAGGTGTTCCGGGCGGCGGTCGCGCGCGTTGCCGCCGGGGGCGGGCGATGAAGGCCGCGGCGAAGCGGTCGTCGCGCCGCGTGCAGAGCGCGGCCGCGGCCGAGCTCGCGCGGCGCGCCGAGGAGCCTTCGCGCCCGAACCGGATCCGCGCCGGGGCGCGCGAAGTCTGGGCTTCGTTGATCGCGCGGATCGAGGCGCTCGGCGCGATGGGCAGCAAGCCGGGGACGGCCACGCCGATCCGTCCCAGCCAGATGGGCGTCGACCGCGTGCTGGTCGGCGTCGCGCTGGCGCTGACGGCGTTCGGGATGGTGATGGTGTTCTCGTCGGGGGCGGTGTTCGCCGCCAAGAAGTACGGTGACGCCACCTACTTCCTCAAGCGCGAGGTCATCTACGCCATCCTGGGCCTGGGCGCGTTCTCGCTCGCCAGCCGCATCGACTACGGCGTCTACCGTCGCTACGCCTACCCGCTGCTGTTCGTGAGCGTCGTGTCGCTCGTGCTCGTGCTCAAGATGGGCTCGCGCGCGGGTGGCGCCGTGCGCTGGTTCCGGCTCGGCCCGCTCTCGTTCCAGCCGAGCGAGCTGGCCAAGCTCGCGCTCTGCGTCTACCTCGCCTCGCTCCTGGCGCGCAAAGCCGAGAAGGTGCGCGTGTTCTCGATCGGCTTCCTGCCGCCGCTGCTCGTGACCGGCCTGATGATGGGGCTTCTGCTCAAGCAGCCCGATCTAGGGACGGCGGCCATCTTCGGCGCTGTGGCGCTGGGCCTCCTCTTCATCGCCGGCACGCGCACGAGCTACCTCATCCTCGCCGTGCTGGTCGCGGCGCCCGTGGGATGGAAGTTCATCGTCTCGACGCCGTTCCGCATGCGGCGGATGCTCGCCTTCCTCGACCCGTGGGCCTTCCGCCGCGACGTCGGCTACCAGATCGCGGAGTCGCTCATCAGCGTCGGGTCGGGCGGGCTCACCGGGCTCGGCCTGGGCGACGGGCGGCAGAAGCTGTTCTTTCTCCCCGAGGCGCACACCGACTTCATCCTCTCGATCATCGGCGAGGAGCTGGGCCTGCTCGGCATCCTGGCGGTGGTCACGGGCTTCTCGCTGCTGGTCTGGCGGGGCCTGCGCGCCGCGCTCCGCGCCCGCGACGTGTTCGGCGCCTACCTCGCATTCGGCATCACGGCGATGTTCGGCCTGCAGGCGCTGGTGAACATCGGGGTCGTGCTCGGCTCGCTGCCAACCAAGGGGTTGCCGCTGCCGTTCATCAGCTACGGCGGCACGTCGCTGGTGATGAGCCTCTACGCCGCCGGCGTGCTCGCCAACATCTCGGCCCGCAACCCCGAGCCCCATGACGGGCTTTTCCCGTCCGCACGGAGGTTCAAGGGGGCGAACCGCCGCTCCGACGCGGGGCCGCGTTTGGTGATCGAGGTCGGGCCCCGGCGGCGTCGCGGGCCCGGGCCCGAGCCCCAAGAAGAGCAGCCATCGGCGTCGTGAGCGCCGGGCTGCGCGTCCTCATCGCGGGCGGGGGAACGGGCGGCCACCTCTACCCCGGCATCGCCGTCGCCGAGGCGATCACGGCCCAGCCCGGCGGCGAGGTCACCTTCGTCGGCACCTCGCGGGGACTCGAGACCACGCTGGTCCCGAAGGCCGGCTTCCCGCTCGAGCTCGTCCAGGTGACCGGGCTCAAGCGGATGGGGCTCGCCGGCACGCTCCGTGGCCTCGGCCGCCTGCCGCGCGCCATCCTCGAGTCGTGGCGCATCCTGCGGCGCCACCGCCCCGACGTCGTGCTGGGCGTCGGGGGCTACGCGTCGGGCCCGCTCGTGCTCGCCGCCGCGCTGTCCGGGATCCCCACCGCCATCCAGGAGCAGAACAGCCTGCCCGGTTTCACCAACCGCGTGCTCGGCAAGCTCGCCAAGCGGGTCTTCGTGGCCTTCGACGAGGCCGGCGCCTCGTTCGCGCGCCGCAAGGTGCGCCTCGTCGGGAACCCGGTGCGCCGCAAGTTTCTCGAGCGGGTCGCCGCCGCCCGGGCGACGAGCGGGGGAACGGGCGGCGCCATCGTGATCCTCGGCGGCAGCCAGGGCTCGCACGCCGTCAACGAGCTGGCCACGGGCATGGTGCGCGTCCTCGACGCCCGCGGCCGCCTCCGCCCCATCGTCCACCAGAGCGGGCGCGACGAGGCCGACCAGATGCAACTCAACTACGCGGCGCTCGGCTACGAGGGGCGCGTCGAGGTGCGCGCCTTCATCGACGACATGCCTGCCGTGCTCGCCGGCGCGGCGCTCGTCGTCGCCCGCGCCGGCGCGCTGACGCTCGCCGAGCTCGCCATCATGCGCGTCCCCGCCATCCTGATCCCGCTCCCCACCGCCGCCGACGACCACCAGACCAAGAACGCCCTCGCCTTCGAGCGAGCGGGCGCCGCCGTCGTCCTCCCGCAAGCCGAGGCGTCGGCGACGCGCCTCGGCGATCTCTGCGACGAGATCCTGGGCGATCCCGCCCGCCACGCCGCCATGTCCGCGGCGATGGGGACGCTGGCGCGCGCCGACGCGACCCGCGATCTCGTGGCCGAGCTCGAGCAGATCGCCCGCCGCCGGGGGCGCTGAGCGCTGGAACCGGCACCGCGTTCCGGGATAGAAATCCGGTCCGGTGTTTCGCAAGCGCAACGTGGCCGTGCACTTCGTCGGGATCGGCGGCATCGGCATGTCCGGCATCGCCGAGGTGCTGCTGAACCTCGGCTACGCGGTCAGCGGGTCTGATCTGCGCGAGAGCGACGTGACCCGGCGGCTCGTGGGGCTCGGGGCGCGGATCGGCATCGGGCACGCCGCCGAGAACGTGGCCCAGGCGGACGTGGTCGTGGTGTCGAGCGCCGTGCGCCCGGACAACCCGGAGGTGGCCGCCGCGCGCGCCCGCGACGTGCCGGTCATCGCGCGCGCCGAGATGCTGGGCGAGCTCATGCGCGTCAAGGACGGCGTGGCGGTGGCGGGGAGCCACGGCAAGACCACGACGACCACGATGATCGCGGTGATCCTCGCGGAAGCGGGCCTCGACCCGACGGCGATCATCGGCGGCAAGGCGCGGGCCTTCGGGTCGAACGCGCGGCTCGGCGGCGGGGAGATCCTGGTGGCGGAGGCCGACGAGTCGGACGGCTCGTTCCGCCACCTCATCCCCACCGTCGCGGTGATCACCAACATCGACCGCGAGCATCTCGACCACTTCGGGTCCGAGGCGGCGCTGGCGCAAGCGTTTTTGGACTTTGCCGACCGGGTGCCTTTCTATGGATTGGTGGTGATCGGCGCGGACAACCCGGCCGCGGCGCGGCTCGCGCCCCGCCTCGGCAAGCGACACACGAGCTACGGCCTCCGGTCGGGGGACTGGCGCGGCGAGATCCTCGACGCCGGCCCGACGGGGACCCGCCTCCGCGTCCGCGCGCGCGGGGCGCTGCTCGGCGAGGCGGTGGTGCGCATGCCCGGGATCCACTACGCCGAGAACGCGCTCGCGGCGCTGTGCGTGGCCGACTTCCTCGGCGTGCCGTTCGTCCGCGCTGGCGAGGCGCTGGCGCGCTTCGAGGGGGTCGACCGCCGGTTCTCGGTGCGCGGCGAGGCCGGCGGTGTGCTCGTCGTCGACGACTACGGCCACCACCCGACGGAGCTGGCGGCGACGATCGCCGCGGCCCGGCTGTATGGCCGGCGGCTGGTGGTCGCCTTCCAGCCGCACCGCTACACGCGCACCCGCGATCTGCTCGCCGACTTCGCCCCGGCGCTCGGCGGGGCCGACGCGCTCTTGCTGACGGACGTCTACGCCGCCGGCGAGGCGCCGCTCCCCGGCGTCGACGCGCGGGCGCTCCTGGCCACGTTCCCAGCGGGCGTGGCCGTCAAGCACGTCGCGCGGCCCGCGCTCGCCGCGGCGCTGGCCGAGACCGCGCGGCCGGGCGACCTCGTCCTCTGCCTCGGCGCGGGCGACGTGACGGCCGTGGCGGGCGAGCTCCTCGCGCTCCTCGCCGGCCCGGGCGCCGCGCGGCGGGAGGCGACGTGAGCGCCCCCCAGATTGCCGACGACGAAGAGGCGCGGATCGTCGTCGACATCGGCCAGTCGCAGCGGCGGGGCTGGATGCGGCGGCGCTCGAACCGCCGCCTGACCTACACCCGCCCGTCGCTGATCGTCTGGCTCGCGGGCGTGCTGCAGGCGCTCGGCCGCCGCCTGCTCGTCGTCGGCAAAGCCCTCGCGGTGCTCGTCTCGATCGCCGGCGTGGCGTTGGCCGGGCGCCAGGTGGTGCGGCACGTGATCGCGTCGCCCCGGTTCGCGGTGCGCGAGCTGCGCATCCCCCCGACCCAGCACGTCACCGAGGACGAGGTCCGCTCGCTGCTCGGCGTCCGGATCGGGGATCCGCTGTTGGCTGTCGACCCCGACGCCGTCGCCGCCGGGCTGACCAAGCACCCCTGGATCGCCTCGGCGCGCGTCCGCCGCGATCTGCCGGCCACGCTGGCCGTCGACGTCGTCGAGCGGCGGGCGGCCGCCACGGCGCTCATCGGCTCCCTCTACCTCCTCGACGAGGCCGGGCGGCCGTTCAAGCGCGCCACGCCCGACGAGGCGGACGGCCTCCCGGTGCTCACCGGCGTCACTCGCGAGCAGTACGCGGCCATGCGCACCACGAGCGAGGCGGTGTTCCGCGACGGTCTCGCGCTGCTCGAGGCCTACGAAGCGCCTGACGGCCCCGCCCGCCCCAAGCTCTCCGAGGTGCACGTCGATCCGCGCAGCGGCTACTCGCTCGTGCTCCTCGACGGCGGCGGTGAGATCCGCCTCGGCCGCGGCGACTTCGCCGACAAGCTCGCGCGTCTCGACCGGATCGTCGCCGGGCTCGGCGGCCGCAGCCCCGCGGTCCTCCGCACCGTCTACCTCGACGGCCCGCTCGCCGACCGCGTCACCGTCCGCCTCGCCGAGGCGGACGCGCGCTGATCAGAAACAGCAGCCGATCCAGGTGTCGGCGGCAGGATCGGTCGACGTCGGAGATCCCGTCGTGACGATGATCCGGTCGCTGATGCGCGCGGCCACCGTCCCCTTGCGCGGTCCCGGCAGCGGCGGCAGGCGCGACCAGGCGTCGGCCGTCGGATCGTAGACCAGCACGTCGTCGCTCGGGATGATCCCCGAGAGCGATCCGCCGACGACCAGGATGCGGCCGTCGGACATGGCCGATGTCGAGGCGCCGATCTCGGAGCGCGCCATCGGGATCGGGGCCCGCGCCGCCCAGCTGTCCGTCGACGGGTCATAGGCGTGCACCTCGAGGTCGTCGCCCGAGTTTTCGTTCCAGCCGTGGCGCCCGGCGACGGCGTAGAAGAGGCCCCCGGTGGCGGCGCCGCCCCCGTGGTTGCGCGGGTTGGGGAGCGGGGCGGCGGCCGTCCACGGGCCGGTCGTGGTCACGTCCCAGACGAGGTGCGTCCCGGTGTCGGTGTTGCCGTCGGGCCCGAGGCCGCCCGCGACGCGGAAGAGGTTGCCCATGAGCGCCCAGGCGAACGCCTCCTGCTCGGCCGGCAGCGGCGGCCCCGCCTGCCAGGTGGCGTCGGCGGCGGTGAAGCGCCAGACCTCGGCGGTCCGGGAGACGAGGTTGCCGTAGAAGCCCCCGACGACGAGGACGTCCCCGCCGACGGCGGCGACGCCGAAGTGGGTCTGGGCCCCCGGGAGCGCGGGCCCGGGCCGCCACGTCTCGGCAGCCGGGTCGAAGATGTCGACCTGCGTGGTCACGTCCAGCGCGCGGGAGATGAACCCGCCGAGCACCCAGAGCTCGCCGTTCACGACGGTCCCGTTGGCCTCGAAGCGGGCGAGCGGGCAGGGGGCGACCGCCCGCCAGGCGAAGGCGGGGGCGTCCACGGCGCCGGCGGCGTCGGGGATGCCGAGGTCGGCGCCGGCGGCGTCGCCCGGCCCGCCGGCGTCCGCGACCTCGGGCGGGGGGTTGCAACCAGCGGCCAGCAGGGCCACGACGGCCATCCCCCGGGCGAGGTTCACGCCGCCAAGCTTGCCCCGGCGGCCGCCCAGAAGAGCAAAAAATTTGGCGGCCGGCAGAACGCGGCGATGATTGGACAAACCATGCCCAGGAGATCCTCCGACATCGTCGTCGGTCTCGACATCGGTACGACCAAGGTCGCGGCGGTGGTCGGGGAGATCGGCCCCGACGGGCTCGACGTCATCGGCGTCGGCACCCACCCCTCGCGCGGGCTCAAAAAGGGGGTGATCGTCAACATCGACTCGACGGTCGCCTCCATCAAGCAGGCGATCCTCGAGGCGGAGAGCATGTCCGGCTGCGAGATCTCGCAGGTCTACGTCGGCATCGCGGGCGGCCACATCAAGGGGGTCAACTCCACCGGCACGGTGGCGGTCAAGGACAAGGAGGTCCGTCCGCCCGACGTCGCCAAGGTGCTGGAGCTGGCGCGCGCGATCGCGCTCCCCGTCGACCGGCACATCATCCACGTGCTCCCGCAGGAGTACAAGATCGACGGCCAGGACGGCGTGCGCGAGCCGCTCGGCATGTGCGGCGTGCGGCTCGAGGCGCGGGTGCACATCGTGACCGCGGCGGCGGCCGCGGCGCAGAACATCGTCAAGTGCTGCACGCGCTGCGACCTCGAGGTGCTCGACATCGTGCTCGAGCCGCTGGCGTCGGGCGAGGCGGTGCTCGAGGAGGACGAGAAGGGGCTGGGCGTGGCGCTCGTCGACATCGGCGGCGGCACCACGGACATCGCCATCTTCACCGAGGGGGCGGTGGCCCACACCAGCGTCATCCCCATCGGCGGCCACCAGCTGACGAGCGACATCGCCTTCGGCCTGCGCACGCCGCCGCACGAGGCGGAGAAGATCAAGATCCGCTCCGGCTGCGCGCTGGCATCCATGGTTGCTGACGACGAGACGCTGGAGGTCGCCTCCGTGGGCGGCCGGGCGCCGCGCGTGATCTCGCGCCACATGCTCTGCCGCGACATCATCCAGCCGCGCATCGAGGAGATCTTCTCGTTCATCAAGGCGGAGATCATCCGCCTCGGCTGCGAGGACATGCTCGCCTCGGGCGCCGTCATCACCGGCGGCACCACGCAGCTCGCCGGCATGACCGAGCTCGGCGAGGAGATCCTCGGCATCCCCGTCCGGCGCGGCGTCCCCAAGGGCGTGGGCGGCCTCGCCGAGGTCGTGCGCAGCGCGACCTTCTCGACGGCGGTCGGCCTCGTCCAGTACGGCGTCTCGCGCCAGTCCGCCGAGCGCGTCAGCGACGAGCCGCAGAAGCGCGGCCTGTTCTCGCGCCTGCGGCGCACGCTCTCGAGCGCGTTCTAGACCCGCCGGGCGCCCCGCCGCCGTCGCGTCGTCGACTGTAAACACATCGTTCCTTGACCGGGGCCGGCGTGTTAACCACGCTCGGGCGTGTACATCAACGCAGGGGCGCTGGAATTCGGGGCGTGGCCGCTCGCGGCCGCCGGGCCGACGGGGGTCCGCTTCTCACTCTTCTTTCCCAACGCGACCCAGTTCGTCGCGGGTGGCAAACCGGCCGGCTACGGTGATCCGCAGATCGATTCGATCTTCGTGGTCGGGTCGTTCCAGACCGCGCTCGGTCAGCCACCCGGCGCCGAGGTCGCCACCAACCGGCTGACGTCCGGCCCGCACCCCTCGGGGAAGGGGACGATCTGGCAGGTGACGACCGCGGCTCTTCCCGAGGGCTTTTACGACTATCACTACCTGGTCCACTTCAGCGACGGCTCGACGAGGCCGGTGACCGATCCCTGCGCGCGCTGGGGCGGGACCAGCCCCGACCGTTCCGGGGTCGTCGTCGGGACCTCGCCGATCGACGCGCCCGTGCGCCCGGTGGCCGGCGGGCGGAAGCCGTACCGCGACCTCGTCGTCTACGAGCTCAACATCGACGACTTCACGGCGGAGATCCCGGGCCTCGATCCTCCCATCGAGAAGACTCGCCAGCGGATCGCCGACCTCGGCACCGCGCTCGGCGTGAACGCGATCGAGTTCCTGCCGTGGACGGCCTGGGCCGACGACAACTTCAACTGGGGATACGCGCCCGTCGCCTACTTCTCCGTCGAGCACCGGTACACGGACAACCCCGTCGCCGCCGAGGAGACCATCCAGCGCTCGCGCCTCAAGCGCCTCTTCTCCGAGCTTCACGACGCCGGCGTCCACGTCGTCATGGACGGCGTCTTCAACCACGCCGGGCCGGGCACGGCGACGACCGCGGGGTTCGCCTACCGCCACTTCTACCTGGACCGCGCGAACTGCCCCTACATCGGCACCTTCGGTGGCCGGTTTCCCGGGCTGCTCGATCTCGACTACCACAACGCCTGCACGCAGGAGTTCATCCAGGACGTCTGCTTCTACTGGATGGACGAGTTCGGCATCGACGGCATCCGCTACGACAACGCCATCAACATGGTCGAGTCGGGATCGACCCGCGGCATCGAGGACCTGACGGCGGCGGTCGCCGCGCACGCCACGGCGCTGAGCGCGGGGGAGGGGCCGAAGTTCTCGCAGACCATCGAGTACCTGGATCTCGGGGCGGCGACCTTCACCGACCGCATCTCGGCGTCGAGCTACTGGCGGGACAGCCTCTACCAGGACTGCTTCGGCGGGCTCTGGAGCGGGGCCCTTCCGTCGCGCACGATGACCTCCCTCGATTCGAAGGCCTACCTGACCAGCCCCGGCAAGGTCGCCACGACCTACCTCTCCAACCACGATCATTCGTGCGTCGCCTTCCAGGCCGGGGCCCGCGACAACCAGGGATCGATCGCGTGGTACCGGATGCAGCCCCACGCGATCGCGATCTTGCTCTCGCCGGGGACGCCGCTCATCCCGAACGGGCAAGAGTTCGCGTCGGACCACTTCATCCCCGAGGACGACCGCGGCACTTCGCGCCGGATCACGCCCCGGCCGCTGCACTGGAGTTACCGCGACGACGCCATCGGGACCAGCCTGCTGTCGCTCTACGGCCGGCTCATTCAGCTCCGGAAAGACCATCCGTGCCTGCGGAGCGACGACATCTATCCGGCCGCCTGGCCGGAAGGGCAGGGCGTCTTCAATCCCCAGGGGTACGGCGTCGACACCGGGCGGCAGCTCGTCATCTTCCACCGCTGGGGCGCGGCCGCTGCGGGCGGAGGCGTGGAGCGGTTCATCATCGCGCTGAACTTCTCCGCCCAGGATCAGCAGGTGGACATCCCCTTCCCGACGAACGGCGCGTGGACCGATCAGCTTCCGAATCG
>Ga0306921_10006648_pt1 | contig 12071 bp, 10 predicted proteins | sample sta12Cox44000080_FD_203760 | JGI IMG/M metagenome (GOLD analysis project Ga0306921, IMG submission 203760) | Lab enrichment of tropical soil microbial communities from Luquillo Experimental Forest, Puerto Rico - statoxic.12C.oxic.44.000.080 (v2)... | ecosystem: Environmental > Terrestrial >... | reverse complement strand
CCGCCGCGGTAGCAGGGGGACTGGGTGACGCCGAGATACTCGTAGGCCGTCAGGCGCGGCGTGCCGTCGCTCCAGAACCGATCGGGGAACGGGTTCGGCCGCCCGACGTCCGGGCTGGGCGTGTCGCGGGTGATGGGCGTGACGTGCCCGGCGAGCAGGCCGCCCGGGCGGAAGGTCGGCCCGGTGTCGAGGAAGGTCCAGATCTTGTCGAGCGGGTCGGGGAGGCGCTGGGAATGGCACTGGCCGCACAGCGCGGCGCTCGCCGCCTGGCCGAGGCGCGGCGGGTCGACGACGTCGTCGGCGGGGAGGTGGGCCAGCTCGGCGCGCGCGCGTCCGAAGAGCGAAGCATTCCGCGCCGCGTGCGCGCGCGCCGGCCCATGACAGGCCTCGCAGGCGATGCCGACGTCGGCGACGTGCGTGTCGAAGCGCTTGGCGCCCCCGCCGTCGTCGCGCAGGCCGGGCGCGACGCCCGTGTTGTGGCAGAAGACGCAGTTCGCGTTCCAGACCGACTGGTGGACGCTCCAGTCGTCGTTGTCCGGCTCGAGGAAGACGCCGTTCGTGTGCAGCCAGCGCGCCTCGCCGACGTGCCAGATGAGCGGCAGGCGCCGGTAGCTGACGCCGTCGGGGCCGCTGTGGCGCTCGAAGTACTGCTGATAGCGGCGCGACCCGACCGCGAGCGCCACCTCGGCCTCGCGCGGCGGCTCCCCGCCGAACGCGGGGAGCTCGAAGGTGAAACGGCCGTCGCGCTCGCGCGGCGTCGCGGTCGCGCCGAACAGCGTCACCGGCTGGCCGTCGAACCGCCCGAGCACGGCGGTCGGGCTCGGCAGCTGCGTCATCGTCGAGTGGTAGGTGCGCCGCCAGCTCGCGAAGTGGTCGGGGTGGCAGGCCCGGCAGGCCGTCGCGCCGGCGTAGTCGGCGTCGCGCCCGCGGAGCGGCAGCGACGCCTCGGCGCGCCGCGGGTCGTGCCCGAGCGCCAGCACGATCGCGACCGCGACCGGCGCGACGCCGAGGCAGGCGAGCGGCAGCAGCCTCGCTCCGCGGCTGGGCTTGCCGGCGGGGGCTGCCTCGGGACCGTCCATCGCCCCTTAGTATCGCCGGCAGGGCGCGCAGCCGTGGGCCCGTCGACGCGCCCGGCGCGCGGAACGGGTAGGATGCGGCGCGATGGCACAGCCGGCCGCGGACGCGCCGATCTTCTTGATCGGCTTCATGGCGTCGGGGAAGACGCGCGTCGGCAAGCTGCTGGCGGCGCGGCTCGGCTGGGCGTTCGTCGATCTCGACGAGCTGATCGTCGCCGCCGCCGGGGCTCCGATCCCGGAGATCTTCGCCCGCGAGGGGGAGGCGGCGTTTCGCCGCCGCGAGAGCGAAGCCGTGCGCGCGGCGGCGACCCGGCCGCGGACCGTGATCGCGACGGGCGGCGGGGCGGCCTGCCGCGAGGAGAACATCGCCGCGATGCTGGGGGCGGGGAGGGTGATCGCGCTCGCGGTGTCCGCGGAGGAGGCGGTCCGCCGAGCGGGGACGACGTCGGGCCGGCCGCTGCTCGACGGCAAGTCGGATCCGGTCGGCGCGGCGCGCACCCTGCTGGCGGCGCGCGAGCCGTTCTACGCGCGCGCCCACCTGCGCGCCGAAACGGACGGGCGCTCGCCCGAGGAGATCGTCGACGCTCTGGTGCGCGACCTCGACCCCGCACCGCCGCGATGAAGGTCCACGGCAAGCCCACGCGCACGATCTGGGTTGCCGGCGACGCCGTCGAGATCATCGATCAGACGGCGCTGCCGCACGCCTTCGTGGTAAAGGCGCTGCGGACCGTCGACGACGTCGCGCGGGCGATCGCGACGATGCAGGTGCGCGGCGCGCCGCTCATCGGCGCGGCAGCGGCGTACGGGATCTGGCTGGCGATGCGGGGCGACGCCTCGGACGCCGGGCTGGAGGCGGCCGGCGCCGCGCTCCGCGCCACCCGGCCGACCGCGGTGAACCTCCGCTGGGCCGTCGAGAGGATGACCGCGGCGCTCGCGCCGCTGCCGCCGGTGGGGCGCCCGGCGGCGGCGCTGGCGCGCGCCCAGGCGATCGCCGACGAGGACGTGGCCATCAACCGGGCGATCGGCGCACACGGGCTCGACCTCGTGCGGGCGCGGGCCCGCAAGAAGCCCGCCGGCGCTCCGGTCAACGTGCTCACCCACTGCAACGCCGGGTGGCTGGCAACGGTCGACTGGGGAACGGCGCTGGCCGGGGTCTACGCCGCGCACGACGCCGGGCTCCCGGTTCACGTCTGGGTCGACGAGACGCGGCCCCGCAACCAGGGGGCGGCGCTCACGGCCTGGGAGCTCGGCCAGCACGGCGTTCCGCACACCGTCGTCGTCGACAACGCCGGCGGCCACCTGATGCAGCGGGGCGAGGTCGACCTCGACGTGGTGAACAAGATCGGGACCTACCTCAAGGCGCTCGCCGCGCACGACTGCGGCGTCCCGTTCTACGTCGCGGCGCCGTCGCCCTCGATCGACTGGACGATCGACGCCGCGGACGGTGCGCGCGCGATCCCGATCGAGGAGCGCGCCGGCCGCGAAGTGGCCGCGCTCTCGGGGCGCACCGAGTCAGGCGCGTTCGCCACCATCGCGCTGGTCCCCGAGGGGACGGCGGTCGCCAACCCCGCGTTCGACGTGACGCCGGCCCGTCTCGTCACCGGCCTCGTCACCGAACGCGGCATCGCGCCCGCCTCCCGCGCCGGCCTCGCCTCCCTGTTTCCGGAGCGAGCGTGAACGCGGCGCGCGCGCGCCGGGAGGTCGCGGACACCGTCCGATGGCTGGTGGCCCGCGACCTCTACGCCGGGACGTCGGGTAACGTCTCCTGCCGCGGCGGCGGCGGCTTCCTCGTCACCCCCACCGGAATCCCGTGCGAGGAGGTCAGCCCCGCGAACGTCGTCGAGGTGACGCTCGCGGGCGCGGCGCGCGGCCGCGTGCTCCCCTCGAGCGAGTGGCGGATTCACCGCGACGTCTACCGGGCGCGCCCGGAGATCGGCGCCGTGGTCCACACCCACTCCCGCTTCGCGACGGCGCTCGCCTGCTTGCGCCGCCCGGTCCCAGCTTTTCATTACGGGCTCGCCAGAGCGGGTGGGCCCGAGCTCCGCTGCGCCGCCTACGCGACGTACGGAACCGAGGCGCTCTCCCGCAACGCTCTCCGCGCGCTCGCCGGCCGTCGCGCCTGCCTGCTCGCCAACCACGGCCTGCTCGCCCTCGGCGAGGACCTCGCCGCCGCGCGCCTCCTCGCCGAAGAGCTCGAGTCGCTGTGCGCCGAGTACGCGATCGCGCGCGCCGTCGGCTCGCCGGTGCTGCTCCCCCGGCGCGAGATGGCGGCGGTCGCCGTCAAGCTCGCGCGCTACGGCCAGCCGTCGCGCGGCCAACCGCCGCGCCCGCCGTCACGGCGCCGTTAGGCGAGCTGGAGCCCGCACTCCGCGCACGCCCCACCGACGAGCGGGGCGGCCGTCCCGCACGCCGGGCACGGCTCCTCGGCGCCGTCCGCCGTCCCGGGCCGCGCGACCGCCGGGTGATCGGCGTCGATGGTCCCTTCGCGCAACGCCAGCGCCCGCCAGCGGTCCTGGAGCAGGCGCGAGACGCGCGGCACGTCCTCGCTCCGGGCAAAGAGCTCGAGCTTCGGGGCGCAGCCGCAGCCCCCCTGCCCGCAGCAACCGCCGCGGTCGAGCAGCACCGGGATGTCGGCCTCCAGGCAGGCGTCGCGCAGCTCCTTGGCCTCCACGAGCGGCGCTTGCAGGCAGGCCACCACCTCCGCGTCGGCCAGAGCCAGCTCGGCGTCCTCTAGATTCATGGCCAGAGCCTATCCGACTTCGCACAGCACGGCCTCGTTCGTTTAGAATCACCGACGTATGAAGCCCCGGTTGGGCAGAGCCTTGCTCGCCGCATGCTGGCTGGTCGCCGGCGGCTGCTCGTCGCCGGCCGGCGGCGGCACGCCCGGTGCGGGCGGCGCGGCGGCCGGGAGCAGTGGTACGGGCGCGGGCGGGACCGCCGCGGGCGGTACGGGGGCGTCCGGGCACGCGGGGATGGCTGGAGGCGCGGGCGGTAGCGGCGCCGCAGGGACGGGCGCGGCCGGCGTGGCGGGCGCGGCCGGCGTGACGGGCGCGGCCGGATCAGGCGCGGGCGCGGCCGGCACCGGAGGTGGTGGCGGGGTCGCGGGCGGCGCTGGGCGAGGCGGGACCGGGGGCGCGGCCGGTGGAAGCACCGGGACGGGCGGGGGCGCGGGCACGACGGGCGGCGCGGGCGGGAGCGGCGGCGCGAGCGGGAGCGGCGGCAGCGCGGGCAGCGCGGCGATCGTCATCCCGGGGGCCGGGAGCTGCACGGCGCCCACCGGCGCCAATCCTGCCGACGCGGCAGCCGCCTACCAGAAGTGGAAGACCGACGTCGTCACGAGCGACGGCGCGGGGGGCTTCCTGCGCGTCAAGCGGCCGAATTCGTCGAGCGCCGAGGTCAACTCGTCGGTCTCGGAGGGGATCGCCTACGGGATGTTGCTGGCCGTGTACGCCGACGATCAGCCGACGTTCGACAAGCTCTGGCAGTACGCGAAGCTCTGGCCCGACGCCAACGGGCTCATGAACTGGTACATCAACGCCGCCGGCACGATGGCGCTCGGCACGGGCGGCGCGACCGACGCCGACGAGGACATGGCCTTCGCGCTGGTCATGGCCGACGCCCGCTGGAAGGGGCACGGCAGCCTCACGACGAACTACATCGATCTCGCGAAGACGCAGATCGGCCTCATCTGGGCCCACGAGGTCGACCACACGCGCAGCGACGTGCTCATGCCCGGCGACCAGTTCGCGGACGGCTCGGTCATCAACATCTCCTACTTCGCGCCCGCCTACTACCGCGTGTTCGGCAAGGTGACGAACGCGACGGCGAACTGGATGAACGTCGTCAACACCAGCTACACGGTGATCGCCGCGACGCTGAACGCGACGAACGGCAACGCCACGAACGGCCTGGTGCCCGCCTGGTCCACGCCCGCAGGCGTGCCGATGTCGCCGCCCGGCCAGTCGATGCCCACCTACCACCAGCTCGACTCCTGCCGCACGCCGTTCCGGATCGGCCAGGACTGGTGCTGGAACGCCGAGCAGAAGGCGCTCGCCTACCTCAAGCTCATCGACAGCTTCTATTCGGGCGTCACCGTCGCGGCGATGGTCGACGGCTACGACCTGAACGGCACGCCCCATACGACCAACGTGACCACCGGCGGCCCGCGCGCGGCGTCGTTCGTCGGACCGGCGGGCGTCGGCGCGATGGCGACGGGATCGACGTACGCGACGCTCCGCGATCAGGCGTACGCGTCGGTCGCGACTCTCACGGATCTCGCCGGCAGCACCTACTACCAGGAGTCCTGGACGGCCCTGTCGCTGCAGATGATGACCGGCCTCCTGCGCGATCTGACCGCGCCGTAGTCAGAGCGGACAGATCGCCGCATTCGACCTGATGCGGTAGATTCGGCGCCCCATGGCCACCACCATCCGCGTCGAGCTCGGCGCGCGCAGCTACGAAGTTCGCATCGGTAGCTTCGGCGCCGACGAGGTCGCGGGCGCCATTGCCGAGGCGCTGCCGCAGGGGACGACCGGGGTCGCGGTGCTGGTCGACGCGGGGCTCGGCGCCTGCTCGCCGCGCGTGGGGCCTATCGTCGAGGCGCTCGGGCGGCGGCTGCCGCGCGTCGAGCGGCTCGATCTGCCGGCGGGGGAGGCGAGCAAGAACCTCGGGGAGATCGAGCGGACGACGGAGTGGCTCGCCAGCCGGGAGTACGATCGTAAGAGCGCGGTGGTGGGGATCGGCGGCGGGGCCACGACGGACCACGCGGGGTTCGCGGCGGCGATCTACCTGCGCGGCGTGCCGTTCGCGCTGGTGCCGACGACGCTCCTGGCGATGGTCGACGCTTCGGTCGGCGGGAAGACGGGGGTCGATCTCAGCGCCGGGAAGAACCTCGTCGGCGCGTTTCACCAGCCGCGGGCGGTGATCGCCGACGTCGGGTTCCTCGAGACGTTGCCGGTGCGCGAGCGGACGGCGGGGCTCGCCGAGGTGGTCAAGTGCGGCTTCATCGCCGATCCGGAGATCCTCGCGCTTCTCGAGCGCGCGCCCGGGGCGCCGTCGCCGGAGCTGACGCTCGAGCTCATCGCCCGCGCGGTGCGCGTGAAGGCCGAGGTCGTCGCCTCCGACGAGACGGAAGGGGGCCGCCGCGCCATCCTGAACTTCGGCCACACGGTGGGGCACGCGATCGAGGCGGCGTCGGGGTACGGGCTCCTGCACGGCGAGGCGGTGGCGCTCGGCATGGTGGCGGCGCTGGAGCTGGGCGCGAAGCTGGGCGTGGGGTCGCGGGCGCTGGTCGATCGTGGCCGGGCGCTGCTCGCGCGGCTCGGGCTGCCGGTCGACTTCGAGCCGCGGATGAACGCCGAGGTGCGCGGGCGGTTGCTCGTCGACAAGAAGCGGCGGGGGGGCGTGATCCGGTTCGTGCTCTGCCCGGCGGCCGGCGAAACCCGGCTCCAGGATGTGACGCCCGCCGACATCGCCACACACCTCGGCGGGGCCAAAGCTTGACACCCTGAATCCCGAGCGGTTACAAGCCCAAGGTCAAATGGCCGACGGTCCGTTCCGAGAACGCATCAGGCAGCTGGTCGACCGCCTCGAAGGGGGGGTGGCCGGTGTGCTCATGGGATTCGACGGGATCACGCTCGACGCTTACGCCAAGGCGGGGCACGACGGCGCGCTCCCCGACATCCAGACGCTGGCGATGGAGTTCGCGCACCTCATCGCCCAGGCGCGGCGGACGTTGCAGTCCCTGGACGCCGGGACGCTCGAGGAGTTCACGCTCCGCACGGACACCATCACCCTCGCGGTGCGCGTCCTCACCCCCGAATATTTCCTGGCCTGCGCCGTCCTGCCCGAGGGGAGCCTCGGCAAGGCGCGCTATCTCATGCGGGTCGCGGCGCCCGCGCTCCGTGTCGAGCTCTGAGAGCGTTCATGAAAAAGAAAGACACTAAGGGTAAGGCGCCCGCGGCGCTCAAGGTGGTGAAGGACGGCAACGGGAACGGCCACGACGAACAGGGCGGAATCGACTTCGAGGCCGTGCGCGTGCTGGCGCGCATCGCCACCGAGTTCGATCTCGCGGAGATCGAGGCCGATCGCGAGGGGCGGGTGCGCGTCCGCCGCGGGGGGGCCGAGGTGGCGGTGGCGGCGCCGTCGCCGGCGGCGCGGCCGATCGCCCTGTCGCCGCCGGCCCCCGTCGAGGGGGCGGGCGAGAAGGACGGCATCTTCATCAGCTCGCCGTTCGTGGGGACGTTCTACCGCGCCCCTTCGCCCGAGGCGCCGACGTTCGTCGAGGCCGGCCAGTCGGTCCGCAAGGGGCAGGTGGTCTGCATCGTCGAGGCCATGAAGCTCATGAACGAGATCGAGGCCGAGTCCGAGGGGAAGATCGCCGAGATCCTCGTGCAGAACGGAGAGCACGTCGAGTACGGGCAGCACCTGTTCCGCCTGACGCGTGTTTAAAAAAGTTCTCATAGCCAACCGCGGCGAGATCGCGCTGCGCGTGATACGGGCGTGCCGCGAGATGGGTCTGCGGTCAGTCGCCGTGCACTCGACCGCCGACGCGGACTCGCTGCACGTCCGGTTCGCCGACGAGAAGGTCTGCATCGGGCCGCCGCCGGCGAGGGCGAGCTACCTGTCGATCCCGGCCATCATAAGCGCCGCCGAGGTGTCGCGCGCCGACGCCGTCCACCCGGGCTACGGCTTCCTCGCCGAGAACGCCTACTTCGGCGAGGTGGTCAAGAAGTGCGGCCTGCACTGGATTGGCCCCGACCCCGAGGTGATGAAGCTGATGGGGGACAAGGTCTCGGCGCGCGCCGCGATGACCAAGGCGGGCGTGCCGACGCTGCCCGGGACGGGCGTCATCGAGACCGACGCCGAGGCCGAGGAGGCCGTGGAGCGCATCGGCCTGCCGGTGATCATCAAGGCCTCCGCCGGCGGCGGCGGGCGCGGCATGAAGATCGTCGAGAACAAGTCGCGGCTCGCGGCCCAGCTGGCGGCGGCGCGCAGCGAGGCGCAGGTGGGGTTCGGCAACCCGGCGGTCTACCTCGAGCGCTACATCGGCCGCCCGCGCCACGTCGAGGTGCAGGTGCTCGGCGACGGCAGCCGCGCCGTGGCCCTCGGCGAGCGCGAGTGCTCGATCCAGCGGCGCCATCAGAAGCTGGTCGAGGAGGCGCCGTCGGTCGCGCTCGACGACGCGCGCCGCTCGAAGCTGCTCGGGATCGCGCGGAAGGCGACCGAGGCGATCGGCTACCGGACGGTGGGGACGCACGAGTTCCTGCTCGACGAGGACAAGAACTTCTACTTCATGGAGATGAACACCCGCATCCAGGTCGAGCACACCGTGACCGAGGAGGTGTTCGGCATCGATCTCGTACGCGAGCAGATGCGGCTCGCGGCCGGCGACCCGCTCAAGCTGGCCCCCGACATCCGGCCGCGCGGCCACGCCATCGAGCTGCGCATCAACGCGGAGGACCCGGTCACCTTCGCACCGTCGCCCGGGCGGATCACCGCCCTCAACCTCCCCGGCGGCATCGGCGTCCGCGTCGACACGCACATCTACAACCAGTACCTGGTGCCGCCGTTCTACGACTCGCTGCTGGCGAAGCTCATCGTGCGCGCCGAGAACCGCCCCGCCGCGCTGGCCCGCCTGCGCCGCGCGCTCGCCGAGTTCGTCGTCGAGGGGTGCAAGACCAACCTCGACTTCTTCCGCCGTCTGCTCGGCAACGCCGAGTACGTGGCCGGAAAGATGGACACCCACCTCATCGAACGCATGTAGGCCCGGGCCAACAGGGGACAGCCCCCCGGGCGTGATCCCCGGCATACGCCGTTGGTGTTCCGGGTGATCTCGCTCCCGTGACGGCCCGGAATCACGACGTCCGCGGTTGCGTCAAGATGGGCCCGAGCCCATTTTTCGCCCGATGCGGTCGCTTGGCCTACGTCCGGGAGAGTGGGTCACGGTTCGAAGCGAAGCCGAGATCCTGGCCACTCTCGACGAGGACGGGACGCTCGACGGGCTGCCGTTCATGCCGGAGATGCGGCGCTTCTGCGGGCGCGACCTTCGCGTGCGGTCGCGCGCCGATCGCACGGTCGCCGACCGGCTCGGTTACCGCCGGATGGAGGACGCCGTCCACCTCGCCGATACCCATTGCGACGGCGCCGCCCACGACGGCTGCGGCCGGCGGTGCTCGCTCTACTGGAAGGAGCGTTGGTTGCGGCGGGTCGCCGGGCCGCGCCCGGATCCGCGGGCGCCGGCGGTGGCGGTCGCGGGGCTCGTCAGGTTGCGCGTCCGGCAGAACGACGGCGCGGGCTATTTTTGCCAGGCGACCGAGCTCGCCAGGGCGACCAGCGTGCTCCGCCTGATGAAGCACGCCGACCTGCACCTCTCTGCGTTCTGGAACGAGAGCAGCGGGCCGCTCGATCTGGTGCGCAGCTTCGCGATCCACGCCTGGCAGCGGCTCGGCGGCAGCGGCGATTGGTCGGCGCCGCTTTCCGGGACCTGCGTCGGGCCGACGCCTGCGGTGAGCCTGGGTCTGCGCCCCGGCGAGCGCGTGCGGGTCAAGAGTCGGGCCGACATCCTCGCGACGCTCGACGCCCGGGGCACTAACCGCGGCATGGCGTTTCTGCGCGAGATGTTCCGGTTCTGCGGCCGACGGTTCACCGTGCTCGCGCGCGCCGAGCGGATCATCGAGTGCGACGCCGTGGCGCACCCCCTCAAGGACACGGTGATCCTCGACGGCACGGTCTACAACAGCCTGGCCCGGCTCGGCATCATGCGAGAGGAGCACCTGCTCTGGCACGAGTGTTGGCTCGAGCGGGTCGAGGGGCCGGTCCCGGCCCGCGCCGAACCCCCTGCAAATTGGGGGGTTACCGACAAGCTCGGCTCCCCGGGGCGCGGAAAGCGGATGTAGACTGTCCGCGCCCCCTCCGTGCTCACCAAGAAAGACAAGCACCTCGCCGCGGCTCAGAAGTTCCTGGAGCGCGGGCAGCACGACCGCGCGCTGGAGGAGTTTGCCCGCGTGGTGCAGGAGGACGCGGGGGACACGCGCACCTGGCTGAAGATGGCCGAGATCCACGCGCAGCGCGGGGCGCTCGACCAGGCGCGCGACATCTACCTGCGCACGGCGGAGATCTACGTCTCGCAGGGGTTCCTGGACAAGGCGGCGACCGTCTACAAGAGCGTCCTCAAGCTGACGCCGGGCGTGCCGCACGTGCGCGAGCGCCTCGGCGACGTCTACCGGCAGCTCGGGCGGGTGGCGGACGCGCTGCGCGAGCTCGAGCAGGCGGCGAGCGAGTTCATCAGCGCCGGGCGTCCCGCCGAGGCGCTGCCGGCGCTGCGGCGGATCGTCGGTCTCCACCCCGACAACGTCGGGTCGCGGGTGAAGCTGGCGGAGACGGCGTCGCAGACCGGCGCGACCGACGAGGCGATCCACGAGCTCCGCCGGGCCGCCGAGCAGCTGAAGCTGCAGGGGCGCGCCGACGAGTTCGTGCGCGTCGCCGAGCGCCTCTCGTTTCACTGCCCCGATGACTTCGGCGTCGCGCGCGAGCTCGCCGCCTCCTACGTCGCCCGCCGCAACCCGCGGCTGGCGCTCACCAAGCTGCAGGCGCCGCTGCGGGCGGCGCCGCGCGACCCGGCGAACGTGGCGCTGCTCGCCGAGGCGCTGGCGCAGCTCGACCGCCCGAAGGCGATCTCCGTCTGGCGCGAGCTCGCCGACATCCACGAGGCCGCCGGGCGGGCCGCCGAGCGCGATGCCTGCGTGCGGGCGGCGCTCGCGCTCGACCCCACCGATGGGGAGACGCGCGAGCTGGCCGCGCGCTGGGGCATCCCGGCCACGAGTGGCGTGCGCCCGCGTCCGGGGGTGGCGTCGTTCTCGACGGCGGCGGCGACGGCCACGCCGCCGCCCCTCCCCGCCGCGGTCAGCGGCCTGCGCCCGCTGGCGGCCGCGGCCCGACCCGCACCCGAGGCCCCGGCTGCGATCTCCGGCCTGTCAGCGCTCTCGGGGCTGTCGAGCTTCGCCGTCTCGGGGCTCATCACGACCACCGGGGAGGTGGACGTGGCTCGAATTCTCTCCGAGGCCGACGTGTTCGTGAAGTACGGGCTCGCCGAGCGGGCCGTCGACCACCTCAAGCGGGTGTTCGCCGCCTACCCGCACCACCGCGGCGCGCGCGAGCGGCTGGCCAGCGTGCTCAGCCAGCTCGGGCGGCGGGCCGAGGCCGCGGCCGAGCTCGCCACGCTGGCCGCGCACCTGGCCGCCGACGGGGACGCGGACGCGCCGGGCGTCGCCGAGCGCGCGCTGACCCTCGACCCCTCCTGCGAGCCCGCCGCCAAGCTGCTGGGGCGGAAGCCCGCGCCCCCCGCGCCCCCGGCCGGGGACGAGCTCGCCGCGGAGCTCGAGCAGGTGGACTTCTTCCTCGAGCAGTCCCTCGTCGACGAAGCGCGCGGCGTGCTCGACGACCTCGCCAAACGCTTCCCCGGCCACCGGCTCATCGGTGAGAAGCGGCGGGCGGTCGAGGCCGCGGCCGAGAAGGAGAACACCGACGCGGGGGCCGTCCCGGGCGCCACCGCCGGCGCGGCGCCCGCGGCGCCCATCGCGCAGCTCAGCGTCTCGGAGCGGGCAGATCCCGGCACCCACGGCGACCTCGGGATCGCCTACAAGCAGATGGGGCTCCACGACGCCGCCATCGCCGAGTTCAAGCAGGTGCTGTCGGACAGGTCGCGGGTCGTCTTCGCGCTGACGATGATGGGCGAGTGCCTCGAGGCGAAGGGGGAGCTCGGTGAGGCGGTGGTGCGCTACAAGGAGGCGCTCAACCAGCCCCAGGTGAGCGCCACGGAGTCGCTCGAGCTCTACTACTTGCTCGGAGGTGTGTTCGAGCGCTTGGGGGACGTGCGGGAGGCGCTCTACTTCTTCGAGAACCTGCGCAAGCGCGACGCCCGCTTCCGCGATGTCGAGGGGCGCATCGCCGCGCTCAAGACCACGAACGTGACAGCGAACGCCAACGCCCAGAGGG
>Ga0306921_10006646_pt1 | contig 12072 bp, 16 predicted proteins | sample sta12Cox44000080_FD_203760 | JGI IMG/M metagenome (GOLD analysis project Ga0306921, IMG submission 203760) | Lab enrichment of tropical soil microbial communities from Luquillo Experimental Forest, Puerto Rico - statoxic.12C.oxic.44.000.080 (v2)... | ecosystem: Environmental > Terrestrial >... | reverse complement strand
TTACTCGATGACCTCATCGGCGAGGGCAAGGATCCGTTGCGGGATCGTCAATCCCAGCACGGCGGCGGTTTTAAGATTGACCACGAGCTCAAACCGGGTCGGTTGCTCGACCGGCAGATCGGCGGGTCTGGCGCCCTTCAGGATCTTGTCGACGAGCGCGGCAGCGCGCTCGAAATTCTCTTGGAACAGCTGTCCGTAGGACAACAAATCGCCAGCCTCGACAAACTCGCGCCGCTCGTAAACCGCAGGCAAGCGGTATTGCGCTGCAAGCGCGAGCACCCGGGACCGATTCTCGACGATTGGGGCACTCGCTTCCACCAGAATTGCCTGGTCCTGGTCGGCTGCACTGGCGGCGAAAAGCGCCGTCGATTTCTCGCGCTTCGCTGACCGGTCTCTTGGTAACCCGCAGGCCGAGCGGGCGCGCCAGGGCCTCGATAGCGGTCACGCGAGCAGCGCTCCTCGGCAGCCGCGCATAGACCAGAACCGAAATCCGCGTCGCCGCAGGAACGAGCTCATGCAACAGCTCGATGCGGTTGCCGTCGAGCTCCCCGCCTAGGTTGATAACCCCGGTGACATTGCCGCCGGGGTGCGCGAGGCTGTCGGCGAGACCAGCCTCGACGATATCCCTTCCGGTGATCACGACGATCGGCAGTGTGTGCGTCTGAGCATGCACCGTCAGTGCATCGGCTATTCCGGCGGCGACGATGACACCAGGATTTGCCGCGACCAGCTCGATGGCGGCGGTTTTGCGCTGCTCCGGATCCCCGCCGGTGATCCGGCGCTCGACGGTCAGATTATGTCCCTCAACCCAGCCGAGCCGCGCCAGCGCCTCGCTCTTCGGCACTTCCTGCGAACCGGCCCGCCGGCTTGCGGCCGCGGCGGTTGCAGCTAGCAGGAACTCGCGGCGTCTCAATGTCCGACCAGCCGAGCCACGGTGATCACGGCTCCGACCATCGCCACGATGTTGACGATCAGCGCACCGAGGATCAGGCCGAAGACCCGGTTCATGATGTCGGCCTTCATCGCGTGCATGTCGGACCCTATTACTTCGATCTTTGCTTCGAGGCGCAATTCGGCTTCGCCTATCTCTGCCTTCAGCTCGCTGCGTACCTCGTCGAGATCTCTCTTGGCCGCGAACGCGGCGCTTTCGGCCCCTTCCTGCACGGCCGCGATCACGGCCTCGGCTTGCGGATCGGTGAAGCCAGCCTCGCGCAGCCTTTTTTGCGACTTTCAGCGTATCGATTGCCATTGCAGGTGACCATTGCCGGCGCGGCCCGCGCAAGAAATCGTGGCACGTAGCCATTCTAGCGAGCAAGCGAGGCACCACCGGCACAAGCGCACCATCCTGTCTACTCCTCGGGTGAGAGACGTCTGGCGACCTCGCGCGGCAGCAAGAGGTAATACCGACCGCGCGCGTTCATAACCCCGGCGCGTAAGGCCGCGGCGGCCCCGGTACCCCAGAACAGATCGCCGCGCACCGGGCCTTTGATGGCGCCCCCGATGTCCTGGGCCACGACGAGACGCCGCACCGGATCTGCTGACGCAAAACGCTCGTCGGCTTCGAGCCAGATCGGGATGCCCAGTGCGACGAAACCTCGGTCCACCGCGAGGCTTCGCTCCGCCGTCAGCACGACCCCTTCAGCGCCGATCGGTCCGTCGCCTGTCAGCTCGCGAAAGAACACATAGGAGGGGTTTTCGCGGCGCAGCGCGGCACCAGCCTCGGGATGGTGGTTCATCCAATCCCGGATCGCCATCATCGTCGTCTGGGAACGCGGCATGATACCCCGCTCGACCAGTAGCCGTCCGACCGGCACATAGCGTTGCCCGTTCTGCCCGTCATAGCCGACCCGAACCGTCCTGCCATCCTTGAGCCGAACCCTGCCGGAGCCCTGGATTTCGAGAAAAAACGCGTCGATCGGATCGTCGACCCAGAGGAGTTCGAGCCCACGTCCGGCGAGCGCGCCATCCTCGATCTCGGCCCGGGAATAGCGGGTGGCAGCGCCAGGCTCCGATGGGCGGCGGTAGATCGGCGTCTGGTAACGTCCGTGACGCTGGCGCGACCCGTTCAGCTCGATCTCGTAATATCCAGTAAACAGCCCTTCGCTGGCGCCGTAATCGGCAACGGCAAGCGGGGTGAACGACGTCTCGAAGAACCGGCGTGCCGCGGCGTCGTCCGCGGGCGGCAGCGCCGCGGCGGCCTCACAGAGTGCTCTCCAACCGCCGACCCGTCCGTAATCCGCCACACTCGATCTCGCGTCGAGCGGCGCTGCATCCTGCCGCGGCAAAAACCGCACACAGGATTTGAGAAAGGCCGGGACAACCGCCGAAAGGCTATCCTCGTTCCATCCCTGAAGCTCGGAGAAGGCGACCGGCTTTAGCACGAAGCGCGCGGGGCCGGTGTCGTGGCCAAGGCTTGCCGCTAGAAGCGCCAGAACGGCAAGTGTTGTAGCGCGTCGAAGACGCCGCCAGCCTTCAATCGCTGCTGGTGGCGACGAGCACCCAGTTCGGGTCGGTGGATCGAGTATCGCGCGCAAAGGTCCAGTAATCGGTCTTCTCGATCGGCTGCCCGGGAGCGCCGTCTACGACACTTCCATCCATCGCGCGCGTCACATTGATCTGGTGCGAAACCAGCTTGAGCGTTACCTGCGCGGTGCGAGCGACGAGCTCGGCCTCAACGATGTCTACGCTGTCGAGCCTCTCGATTTGCGTCTCGAGATTTTCCTTGGCGGCGACGCGCTCGTCGATCGCCATGGTGAAACGGCGAAACACCTCATCACTCAATAACGGCCGCAGCTCTGCCTTATCGCCTTTTGCAAAGGCCGCGACAATCATCTCAAAGGCGGCGCGCGCGCCCTCGATGAAACGCGCAGGATCAAAGCTCGAATCGGCCCGCCGAATTCGGCTTAGCCCTTCGGCAACCGCATCGGCAGGAGAGCCGTCGCCAGATCTGGCCAGGCGCTTATCCGGTTCAACCAGCGTCGCTACGTTGTCGGAGGCAGGTGCCGCGCGCCGCGGAAACAGATCGCGCCGTCGCTCGTTTCCCGTCCGCCGACCGAGAACGCTGCGCAGCCGCAGCACCAGAAACCCGGCGACCATCGCAAACAAGATGATGTCGAAATATTGAAACTCGCCCATTGCCTTCCGTGCCCCATCACTGTCCTGGGAGCACCGGGACCCGGCCCTCACATCGACTCCTGGTCAAATAGGGCGCCGGTAGCGCTACGACAAGCGCGGCCCGCGCAGGCCGCATGGGATCGAAGACCGCGATGATGCAAGCTATCCACCGGTAAACCAAACTCGAAGCCTTGGTCAGGGACCACACTGGTCACACATTGGGGTTCATCGGAGCGGTTACGGGGCTTGAGGTGCCGAACGCCGCGGTGTTGCGGATCAACGCGACCCGCACCAACCGCGCGGGCGGAGCTGCTCAGTTCGCCGGCCACGGGATATAGCTCGGGCATAGGAGATTTATATGGCGGTAGAGACGACAGGTAACGGTGCCGTCGGCGCGCAGACGGCGAGCCCTTCCGAGGCACAGCAGCTGATCCTGAACGCCCAATACATCAAGGATCTGTCGTTTGAGAACCCGCGAGCGCCGCAGAGCCTGATCCAGCAGACCACCCAGCCGGAGGTCGAAATCAACGTCGATGTGAAAGCGAGCAATCTCGGCCCCGAAGTTTTCGAAGTGGTTTTAACCATCAACGCTACGGCGAGAGCGCAGGGCGAGACGGTATTCCTGGTAGAGCTCGCCTACGGATCCGTCGTCACGATCAAGAACGCGAGGGCCGAGTTGCTGCCAGCACTAGTGCTGGTTGAAACCCCACGAATCGTCTTTCCGTTCGCGCGCGCGGTCATCGCCAACGCAACGCGCGACGGTGGCTTCCCACCGTTGATGATCAATCCGATCGATTTTGCCGAGTTGTTGCGCCGGCAACAAGCAGGCGCGCAAACCCTCGGGTCGGCGAGCACGGCACTCGTTTGAGGCTCAAGCTTCGGCAAGCCAGAGAGGCTCGCTGATCGCTTTGAGCATTGCCAAGTGAGCAACGAGTTCTTCGGCCGAGGGCGCATGCGGACGCGGCGGACGCGCGACCCGCGCGACGTCAATAGCGAGCGCCGCCGCCGGTAGTGCAAAATCGAGCCCGGGCTGACGCCCCCCGAGCAGCTCGAGATAGACCGCCGCTAGGAGATCGCAATCGATCTGCGCCCCATGCTCGACACGACCTGAGAGATCGATGGCGAAACGGCGACACAACGCGTCAAGACTTGCCGGCGATCCGGGAAAACGGCGGCGCGCCATCGCCAGCGTGTCGACATAACCCGATGTAATCGGTTCACGTTGCAAACGCGTGAGTTCGGCGTTCAGAAAGGCCAAATCAAACTCGGCGTTATGGATCACCAACAGGTCGGTGCCGATGAACTCGAGAAGCTCGTCCAGAATTGCAGCAAACAGCGGCTGGCGGCCGAGGAACTCGGCTGTCAGGCCGTGGACAGCGAGAGCATCCTCCGGCATATCGCGCTCAGGATTGACGTATCGATGAAACCTCCGCCCGGTCGGTATATGGTGGATCAGCTCGACGCAGGCGATCTCGACGATGCGATGTCCATCGCACGGATCGAGACCCGTCGTTTCGGTATCCAACACGATCTCGCGCATCAGTCTCTCCGCCGTTGTCGGCAGTACCACCGGCTCCCCCGGGCGACCGGCGACCCACCGGCCTTCAGGCGTCTGACGATTGCGCGCAATCGACGCAAGCTTACCCCTCGGCTCAAACCGGTCGGAACGACAAAGTCGGCCCGCTGACGTTTCTCGTAATCCGGCATCTGATTGCTGATGATCGCTGCCAAGCGCTTCTCGGTCATGCCGGGCCGCCGTAAGACCCGTTGGCGCTGCACCAGCTGCGGGGCGGAAACGACGAGAACATAATCACACCGACGCTCACTACGGCTCTCGAAGAGAAGTGGGATATCGAGCACAACGATCGGCTCGCGCCGTGCACGAGCAAAAGCAAGAAAGCGCTTTTCGCTGGCTTCCACCATCGGGTGAATGATGCGTTCGAGCCGCGAGAGGGCCGCGGGATCGGCGAAGACGCGCTGACCAAGAAGCGAGCGATCAATCCCGCCCGATGCCGCGCGAACGCCGGAAAACGCCACCGCGACCGGTTCGACGGCACCACCTCCAGGCGCCAACAACCGATGAACCTCACGATCAGCGTCGAACAGCGGGACACGGAGGCGCTGCAGCGTCGCCGCCGCGGTGCTCTTTCCCATGCCGATTGAACCGGTGAGTCCGAGGACGATCACTGCGCAGCCGCCAAAGTCGCAAGGATTACGTCACGCAGCTTTGGGGTCACCCGCACCGGAGCGCCGAACCAAGCTTCAAATCCAGGTCGGCCCTGATGCAGCAGCATGCCGAGGCCGTCGACAACCGGATGCCCGCGCCGGCGCGCGGCAGCGAGCAGATCGGTTTCGAGCGGAACATACACGATGTCGACAACGAGCGTTGCTGGCGGCAATGACGAAAGGTCGAGCATCAACGCCGGCTCTCCCGCCATGCCGAGGCTCGTCGCGTTAACGAGAAGCCCCGCGTCTCGCAGTGCAGTATCAACTTCATCCCATGAACTGATCGAAATCGTAACCTTTGGCGTCGAGAGATCGTGTGCAAGCGACGCCGCACGATCAAGCGTGCGATTGACGATCCGAATCTCGGCAACGCCGGCGTCCGCGAGAGCGGCGACAATCGCGCGGGCGGCACCACCGGCGCCGAGGATCACCGCCGGACCTGCCCGCGGGCTCCAATCCGGCACCATATCAAGCAGGTTCTCGCGAAAGCCGAAGGCATCCGTGTTACGGCCTTCGATGCTGCCGTCCGGCCCGATCACAATCGTATTTATCGCACCAATTCTCCGGGCCAGCGGCTCGACGCGATCGACGACGGAAAAAGCCGCCCGCTTGTGTGGAACTGTCAGGTTACACCCGCGAAAACCGAGGATCGGCAGCGATCGAAGCGCCTGCTCGATATGCTGCGGCCGCACGGGCAACGGCAGATAGGCGCCATCTATGCCGGTCTCGTCGAGCCAAAAGCTATGAAGGACCGGAGACCGCGAATGGGTCACCGGCCACCCCATAATGCCGGCCAGCCGCGTCGTTCCGGTGATCCTCATGCTGTCCTAAACCGCAGTTACGGCTGATTATTGCCCGGTGACAGCGAGCAGCCTTTTCCGCGTTAAGCTCACCGAGACAAGGACCAGAGCTTCACGCATCAATGCCGTGCCTGCGTGCCAACAATTTCATGATTGCTGCGGCGGTCTCCTCTATTGAACGGCGCGTGACGTCGATCACCGGCCAATGTCTCTCGACAAAAACCCGCCGCGCCTCGCGCACCTCGCTCCGCACCGCCTCGATATCGGTATACCCGGTGGAATGATCATGATGCAGCACGTCCAATCGGTTGCGGCGCAGCTGAATCAGCCGCTCCGGGTCGTTGGTCAAGCCGACGATTAGCGGATGCTTTGCTGCGAGCAGTTCAGGCGGCAGCGGGACCCCGGGCACGAAGGGAACATTTGCCGCCTTGATGCTCCGGTTCGCAAGATAGAGACAGGTCGGGGTCTTTGACGTGCGCGACACACCCACGAGGCAGACATCGGCATCGTCTAGCCCCCAGCTCGATTGCCCATCATCATGGTTAAGGGCAAAGGTCATCGCATCGATTCTGGCGAAATACTCGTTGTCGAGGAGGTGCTGCTTTCCCGGCAACCCGCGGCTCTGGCGACCGAGGTAAGAGGCCAGCGCCCCGATGACCGGATCGAGGACCGGGATCGCCGGCACCTGGATCCTTCGGCAGCCTTCCTGCAACAGCTGGCGAAGCGCGTCGCTGACCAGGGTAAAGAGAACGACACCACGGTTCGCCTCAACACCGGCAATAACCCGATCGATTTGACCGCGCGTTCGCACCATGCTCCAGACATGCTCGACCGGCTGCGCCTCGTCGAACTGCACAAGGCAAGCTCGGGCCACCGAATGCACCGTCTCTCCGGTGGAATCAGAAACGAGATGAAGATGAAACCGCGTCATGTCGGGCAGAACCACACCGGCCGAGTTATCCCCTCGGGACTGTGTATCGTTCGACCATCGCCAGGGGAAAAGCTGCCATTTCGCCCTCGATCTTGGATCATCCCTCCGCCGTCCATTAAATGTTCCCCGTTATTCATACTCGACCGGCAATTTCCTCGCATCAGGGAACATTTGGGATAACTCTGACAACGCCGCTCACCATCCCCGCTTTTCGCTGCTTTCACAACCGCGAGCTTTTTCGCATTCGCCGCAGAGTCCTCAGCCTTACGCACAGCCGAGCCGCATTCCGGGCCGCTGTCTTCTAATCTGGATATAGTTTTCGAGTAGTTCCAAATCCCCGGGACTCACAGCGATCATCAACCTACCACCTCTTTTGAACCTATATTAGGTGAAGGATGGGGTTCCACGATGGCGAATGGGCAAACCAAACCTCTGTTGCGTGTTCTCGGCGGAGAGGCGCTGACCCCACCACCTTGGTGGCTGATGCGACAGGCCGGCCGCTATCTGCCTGAGTACCGGGCAGTTCGTGCCAAAGCCCGCGATTTTATCGAGCTGTGCCTGACGCCGGCGCTCGCCGCCGAATTGACGCTGCAACCGGTGCGACGCTATCGGATGGATGCGGCGATCCTGTTTTCCGATATTCCGCTGGTCCCCCATGCGCTTGGTCAAGGTTTGACATACCGGGAGGGGGAAGGGCCAGTGCTTGAACCGATCGAAGACCATGCCGGCATCTCGCGGCTCAAGCTCGGTCAACTCAAGTCGCGCCTGGAGCCCGTTTTTGAAGCGATACACCTGGTCGCCGACACGCTCGGGCCGGAGACAACACTGATCGGCTTTGCCGGCGCGCCATGGACCATGGCGACTTACATGGTGGAGGGTGGGGGGAGCAAAGACTTTCGGCGGGTCAAGAGCTGGGCGTATCGCGATATCAAGGGCTTTGGCGCACTGATCCAGCTGGTGGTCGAAGCCACCACCGACTTCCTCAGTGCTCAGATCGAAGCAGGTGCCGAGGTCGTGCAGCTGTTCGACAGTTGGGCGGGTGTTCTGCCTGAGCCGGCGTTCGGGCGCTGGGTAATCGAACCGTTGCGACGTTAAAGCACCGGTTCCCCGACCATCCGATCATTGGTTTTCCCCGTGGCGCGGGTCTGTTCTACGAACGGTACATTACGGAGACCGGCGTCGATTGTGTCGGTCTCGATACAATGGTGCCGGCCGGCTACGCCCGGTCGCATCTTCAACGGCTTGGTGCGGTCCAGGGCAATCTCGATCCGGTGCTGCTGATCGCGGACGGCGCCGCCCTCGAAGCTGCGGTCGAGGAGTTGTGCCGGACGCTCGGCGGCGGTCCGTTCGTCTTCAACCTGGGTCATGGTGTGCTGCCGGAAACACCGCCGGAGAATGTCGCGGCGCTTGCTGGCCTGCTCGCCCGAGCGAACGCCCATTAATTAATTATGACACGCACGGCGGTTGTATTGATGAACCTCGGCGGTCCCGATTCACTGGACGCGGTTCAACCGTTTCTCGTCAACTTGTTCAGCGACCCGGCCATCATCAGCCTCCCGAGCGTTTTGCGGCTGCCATTGGCCCGCTTTGTCGCATGGCGCCGTACCCCTGTGGCACGCGACATTTATGCCCGTCTCGGTGGGCGATCCCCGCTTCTCGCCAATACCGACGCGCAGGCGCGGGCACTTGAAGCGGCGCTCGGGCCGGGACACCGCTGTTTTGTCGCGATGCGTTATTGGCATCCGCTGAGTGCGGAGACCGCACACGCGGTCACAGAATGGACACCGGACGAGATCGTGTGTCTGCCGCTCTACCCGCAGTTCTCGACGACCACGACGGCTTCGTCCTTCGCCGCGTGGCGAATAGCAGCGTCGCGGCAGGGGTTGGCTGCACCGATGCGCACCATCCGTTGCTATCCGAGCGAACAAGGGTTGGTTGAGGCGATAGCCGGACTTGTCAAACCGGCGCTCGACGCGGCTGCCGCCGGCGGAAGACCTACCCGTTTGCTGCTCACTGCACACGGCCTGCCAAAGCGGATCGTGAAGCGTGGCGACCCTTATCCCGATCAGGTAGAGCAAACCGCGGCCTCAGTCGTTGCTGCGCTCGCCCGTCCGGAGCTCGACTGGCGCGTCTGCTACCAGAGCCAGGTCGGCCCTCTCGAATGGATCGGTCCCGCCACCGACGACGAGATCAGGCAGGCCGGCAAGGAAGGTCTCGCGCTTGTCGTGGCGCCGATCTCCTTTGTGTCCGAGCACTCGGAAACGCTGGTCGAGCTCGATCACGATTATCACCGTCTCGCCGAGATCGCAGGAGTACCGTCCTATCACCGTGTGCCGACGGTCGGCGTCGAACCCGGTTTTATCAGGTCGCTCGCAACGCTCGTGAACCGTGCGCGTGCCGGATCCTCGGTGTGAGCGGTTGGCTCACCGGCGCCTATCCGTGGATCAAATCGCTTCATATCGTCAGCATGGTCGCCTGGATGGCGGGCTTGCTCTACCTGCCGCGGCTCTTTGTCTATCACGCGATGGCACCGGTCGGCTCGGACCGGTCGGAAACCTTCAAAATCATGGAACGCCGGCTCCAACGGGGGATTATGACGCCGGCAATGATCGCGACTTGGGTGTTTGGTTTGATGCTTGCCGGGACCCCGGGACTCGTCGATTGGCGGATGGGGTGGATCTGGGCAAAGCTTGCTCTCGTCGTGGCGCTGAGCGCATTTCACATGGTACTCGCGCGCTGGCGCGATGAGTTCAACACGAATAGCAACATCCGTTCGGCGCAGTTTTTCCGGATCGTCAACGAGTTGCCGACATTGGCGTTGATCGCTATCGTGCTCCTCGTCGTGGTCAAGCCATTCTGACCAGAAAGGCAATCCAGCCATGACGCGGAGTCTTGTAATTGTGTTTGACTTACATATCTCTTTTGGCTAAGGGGATCGCTGTACCGGTAACCGGTTTTTCGCGTTTTTCCCTGAAAATCCCCGCCCGACCCAGCCTGCTCGAATCTGCGCAGGTCTCTCCTTGGACGGGCAATCCTTGTCCCAGCCTCACGTAAATCTCCATGAACCTCCAGGAATTGAAGCGTAATACCCCCGCAGAACTCTTGGCCTTTGCCGAAGAGCTGCAAATAGAGAATGCTTCCTCATTGCGGAAGCAGGACATGCTGTTCGCAATTTTGAAACAGCTGGCCGAGAACGACGTGCCGATATCGGGGGACGGCGTACTCGAGGTGTTGTCCGACGGCTTTGGTTTTTTAAGATCAGCAGAAGCAAATTACTTGGCTGGCCCCGATGACATCTATGTCAGCCCGAGCCAAGTGCGACGCTTCGGGCTGCGCACAGGTGACACGGTCGAAGGACAGATCCGCTCGCCGCGCGATGGCGAGCGTTATTTCGCGCTGCTGAAAGTCAACGAGATCAATTTCGACGAACCCGATCGCCTGCGTCAACGCATCAACTTCGACAATCTGACGCCGCTCTACCCCGAAGAAAAGCTGCAGCTCGAATTCGATGATCCGACCCGCAAGGACTTGACCACGCGGGTCATCGACCTGATCACCCCGCTCGGCAAGGGCCAGCGCGCGATCATCGTATCGCCGCCGCGCGCCGGCAAGACAGTGATGCTGCAGAACATCGCGCACGCGATCGCCGCCAATCACCCCGAGGTTTATCTGATCGTTCTGCTGATCGATGAACGGCCGGAAGAAGTGACCGACATGGCCCGTTCGGTACGCGGGGAAGTCGTCAGCTCGACGTTCGACGAGCCCGCCCAGCGGCACGTCCAGGTCGCTGAGATGGTGATCGAGAAATCGAAGCGCCTTGTCGAGCACAAACGGGACGTGGTCATCCTGCTCGACTCGATCACCCGCCTCGCGCGAGCTTACAACACAGTTGTGCCGTCATCGGGCAAGGTGCTGACCGGCGGCGTCGACGCCAACGCGCTGCAGCGGCCGAAACGCTTTTTTGGCGCCGCGCGCAACATCGAGGAGGGCGGCTCGCTGACGATTATCGCGACCGCGCTGATCGACACTGGCTCGCGAATGGACGAGGTGATCTTTGAGGAGTTCAAAGGCACCGGCAATTCGGAAATCGTGCTCGACCGCAAGGTCGCCGACAAGCGCACCTTCCCGTCGATCGACATAACAAAATCCGGGACGCGTAAGGAGGAGCTGCTGGTCGATCGTGGCGTGTTGTCCAAGATGTGGGTGCTGCGCCGCGTGCTGACACCGATGGGCACCGTCGACGGGCTCGAATTCCTGATCAACAAGCTCAAAGAGTCGAAGAGCAACTCCGAGTTCTTCGACGCGATGAATACATAATACTTGTCGTCCCGGCGCAGGCCGGGACCCAGGGTTGCCGTGGATACCGGCCGGTGTCTATCCTCGGGCCGCGCTCAACGCGGACCCGTGGGCTGGTATGACGAAGTGCCGATGTTTTACGTCTACATGTTGGCAAGCAAGCCCTATGGGACGCTTTATGTTGGCGTCACCTCTGAACTCATAAGGCGGGTGTTCAAGCACAAAAGCAAGGCGGTGCCGGGCTTCACGGCGCGCTATTGACTTCGGCACCTTGGTCTGGTTCGAGGCGCACGATTCGATCGAGGCAGCGATCCGCCGGGAAAAACAGATCAACGAGTGGAAGCGTGAGTGGAAATTCAACCTGATCGAGCGTGCCAACCCGCATTGGCCCGATCTCTATCCCAGCCTGACCCCGTAATCGTCGTCCCGTGGGCCTTCAGCCCACGGACTAGGTTCCGTGGGGGAGGCCGGGACCCAGGGCTACTGTGGATACCCGCCGGAGTTTATTCTCGGGCCGCACTCAATGCGGACCCGTGGGTCGGTATGACGAGAAGTAACAGCGCGTTTTAAACAGTCAACACTGTCTGTCCGGTGGTCTTACGGCCTTCGAGGTCGCGGTGGGCACGGGCGGCCTCGCGCAGCGGGTAGGTCTGGTTGACCGCGATCTTGACTGCACCGCTCTGCACGACCTCGAACAGCTCGCGC
>Ga0306921_10006645_pt1 | contig 12072 bp, 12 predicted proteins | sample sta12Cox44000080_FD_203760 | JGI IMG/M metagenome (GOLD analysis project Ga0306921, IMG submission 203760) | Lab enrichment of tropical soil microbial communities from Luquillo Experimental Forest, Puerto Rico - statoxic.12C.oxic.44.000.080 (v2)... | ecosystem: Environmental > Terrestrial >... | reverse complement strand
GCGCCCCGTTGTCATCGCGGATGGCGTCGATCACCACGCTCGCCCAAAAGCGCGTGCCGTCCTTGCGCACCCGCCAGCCCTCGTTCTCGAAGCGACCTTCGCGCTCGGCTGATGCAAGACCTCGCTGTGGCAGGCCCCCGGCGCGATCCTCGTCGGTGTAGAAGCGCGAGAAGTGCTGGCCGATGATCTCCGATGCGTCGTAGCCCTTCAGTCGGCGCGCACCGCTGTTCCAGCTCGACACCCTGCCCTGCGGGTCGAGCATGTAGATGGCGTAGTCGATGACGGCATCGACGAGGATGCGATACTGGTTATCGTCCTGAAGTCGAGTTTCGGACTTCAGCCGTCGCACTGGGCCATCTTGCACTACCGCGTCCCTTGCAAGCTTCAGAAACAGTGCAACGCGCGATGCAGTGTTTAGTTGCCTATTGCCTTGTTCGGATGCCGGCACGCCACTCCCAGGCCGTGACGCAGGGATGGGCATAGACGCCGCGCATGGCGTACATCGCGTTGGAGGCCTGCACCGAGTAGTCGGCGATGTTCGGCATCGCCCAGGCCATGCCGGCCGACGCCATCGCGGCACTGAGGTCCTGGCCGTCGATCTTGCAGATCGCAAACGGGCCACCCGTTGCCGACGAGGCCTTGGGCTCACAGGTCGGCGTCTTGTTGCCGATCAGGCTGATGAGATAGGCGGTGGCGGCCTTTCCGGCGTCCCAGCCGTCGGCGCAGATATGGCCAGGGTCCGGGGCATCGACGCCCCAAAGGTGCACTAGCGAACCTCTGAAATTCAGGGTGTCGCCGTCGACCACCGTCTGCGCCATGGCGCTCGACCCGGCAAAGACCGCGACGATGCCGAGTATCCTCCATGGCAGCGCAATCATTGGTACTTCCCTCCAGGCCGGACGGTAGCCCCGGCGGCAGGCGGTCGCATGCTTTTTGACAGAGACTCTGCGTATTCCCTCTTGCGCTCGGGCCACTGCAATATTCTAGTACCGCCCGCGCCGGCCCCCCGGGGGAAAGTGGGAGCCGGTCCGGGGTAGCGGGAAACGTGAATCATGCCGTCGTGGGCGCTCTGATGTTTGCCTTCGGAGCGCTCGTAACCTTCACTGCAGCATCCGCCGTCCAGATCTGGGCGATGTCGCGGCAGCCCGAGGCTGACTACAACCCGGCGGTGGATCGCATCGTGACGCGTCCGGCGTATGAGTACCGCAAGCGCTCGTCGGACTGCCAGACGCCGCTTTGGCCGCAGGCCGGCTTGCCGCCCAGCTCCAGCAGCGGACAGCGTTGACAATCGGCCGTGGCGGCCCGCCCAATCCCGCCATGAGCAACGTCACTCCCCTCTCCGTCGCCGCCAAGACCGATCCCGTCGCCAAGGCGCGCGCGGTCGGCCCCGCTATCGCCGCCGTCGCCGACGAGATCGAGCGCAGCCAGGAAATACCCGCGCCGGTCCTCGCCCAAATGCACGAGTCGCGGATCTACCGCATGCTGTTGCCGCGTTCGGCCGGCGGCGATCAGGTCGAGCCGTGGACCTACTTTCGCGCCGTCGAGGAGATCTCGCGCTTCGACGGCTCGGTCGGCTGGAACGTATTCGTCGCCAACAGCTCGGCCCTGATCGCGCCCTTCATTCCCCTCGAGGCGGCGAAGGCGATCTACGGCGATCCACGCGGGCTCATCTCATGGGGGCCGCCCAACCAGCATCGCGCCATCGCCGCCCCCGGCGGCTATCGCGTCACCGGTGAATGGCATTTCTCATCGGGTTACCGGCAGGCGACCTGGATCGGCGCGCACTGCCACGTGGTCGAGCCCGACGGCGCGCTGCGGCTCAACCGCTTCGGCCGGCCGACCGTACGCACGCTCTTGATGCCCAAGGACAAGACCACGCAGATCCGGAACTGGCACACGCTCGGCATGCGCGGCACCGCGTCGGAAGGCTACAGCGTCAGCGACGTGTTCGTGCCCGAGGAGTTCTCCGGCACGCGCGAGGATCCGAGCCTGCGCCGCGATCGCGGCCCGCTCTATGCCTTCACCATGCAGGGCCTCTATGCGGTGGGCGTATCGGGCGTGGCGCTCGGCATCGCCGCGGCGATGCTCGACGCCTTCAAGGAGCTGGCCGCCGAAAAGGCGCCGCGCAACCTCGGCCGGCTGGCCGACAGCCCGGTGGTCCAGGCCGACGTCGCCCGTCACGACGCGGGCCTCGGCTCGGCGCGCGCCTACCTGACCGACATCCTGAAGGAGGTCTGGGACCGGGCCGACGACATCGAGCCGCTCGGCACCGACGATCGTGCGCTGGTTCGCTTGGGCTGCAGTCACGTCATCCACACCGCGATCGCGACGGCGGACTATGTCTTCAAGGCGGCCGGCACCTCGGCGATCTTCCTCGGCACCCCTTACGAGCGCCGCTTCCGCGACATCCACACGTTGTCGCAGCAGATCCAATCGCGCGACGCGCATTTCGAGGCGGTCGGGCGGGTGATGTTCAACGGCGATCCGGACGGGACCTTTATGGGGTAGGCGGCCTCAGCCACCTGCCATGATCCAGGCCTTGATCTTCTCGATCGTCTGCCGTTCGATGCCGTTGTAGCCGTGATAGGCATAGGCCTCGCAGTCGTCGCCGGTCGACTTGCCGCCGTCCATCTCGATCAATTCGGTTCCGTAACTGCGGTTGGAGGCCACGCCGTTGGACGGCTTGGTGGCGACGCAGGCGTCCTTCTTGTGGATGACGATCAGCTGCCGGCTCTTCAATCCGCGCGGATCGAAGCTCGCGATGGGGTTCATCGACGAGGAGTGCACGAAGCCAGCGACCTTGCCGTCGAGCGGCCGGCTGAGCGCCATGGTCGCTTCGGTACTACGGCTGGTGCCGATGACGTAGACCTTCACGCCGGGATAGCGACGTTGCAGGTCGCTGGCGATCGCCATGATGCGATCGGGCTTGCTGGTGGCGTCAGTCGAGGCGGAGACGAACGGGCCCTCGGCGAAGATGGCACGCGAACGAATGAGGAAGTTGCCGTTCTGCGGTGACATGATGCCCTTGCCACCCGGCATGAGGATGACGGCGTAGCGGGGCGTTTGCCCGCTTGTCGTGGTGAGCAGGTAAGCGACGGAACTGCCGTCGCCCGTCTTGCCTGACGCTGATTCATCGGCCGCCCAAGCGGTGGAGCTGACCAACAGCAGGAGTAGTCCGCAGAGCAACCGTTTCATGCGGACGAAGTTAGCAGGTCGCTACTGCGCCGCCACCCGCTTCGACGATTGCACCGCGGCCCGGCCCTGGTCGGGCGGCACTTCAGCCACGTTGCAATGAGGACTCAGCAGACCCATCGTCATGGTGGCCTCGACGAAGGTGACACGGCCGGGCGCGATGTCGACCTGGGTGCTGCTCCTGTAGTCGCCGGCTGCGCAGCCGACCTCGACCGGGCCAGGCGGACCGTCGACTCGCAGATAGCTGTTGTAGGGCAGCTTGGCATTGATGCCGTTGGTGATGCCGACATCGAGCGGCCGGGCGAGGCCGAACAGGCCGCTGCGGTAGATGTAGACCGCGCCGCGGTCGCCATCGGGTTGCAGGAACTGCTTGGCTTCCTGGTCGGCCTGCGGATCGGCCATTGGGATGTTGGCGCAGGAACCGAGGGCGAGCAGCAATGGGAGCGCGAGACTCTTGCGGATCACGGGCGATTCTCCTCCGGCGGGCCCTGCATCTTGGCCGCCGGCTGCGGCGATATAACGGCGAATCGGTGGCCCTGTTCCGCGGCAGGCCGCGCTACCCGGTAATCTTCTGCCACCAGGGCTTCTGCTGTTGGCTGGCCCAGCCCCGCGATTCCAGGCAGCGCTCGACCAGGCGGTCGGAACTCTTGCTGTCGCCGTAGGTCGCCATGGTGTCGGGCAAGTCGCTGCGGCCGAACCGGTCGGTCGGGTCGCTGAACACGTCGCGACGGGAATCGTCGATGTTGCGCCGAGTCCTTACGGTCTCGGCGACCTGGGCCTGGCATTGCTGGCGGTCGCGTGCGTACCGCTCGGCATTGTTGCCCTTGGCGGGATCGGCACCACCACCGGCGCCCTGCTGATCGCAGCCCGCGAGGGCCAACGCCGCGACCGTCGCCGCCAGCGCCCGCCTCATTTCGCGCCCTCGAGCGCCGCCTCGATCGCCTTCAGCGCCTCCGGCGCCTTGGCCGCGTCGGGGCCGCCGCCTTGCGCCATGTCAGGGCGGCCGCCGCCGCCCTTGCCGCCCAACGCTGCGACGCCTGCCTTGACCAGCTCGACCGCGCTCAGCTTCGTGGAGAGATCGTCGGTCACGCCGACCACCGCCGAGGCCTTGCCCTCCTCCACGCCGATCAGCGCCACCACGCCCGAGCCCAGCTTCTTCTTGTAGTCGTCGGCCATGCCCTTGAGGTCCTTGCCCGGCACGCCGTTCAGCACGCGGCCGATCATCTTCACGCCGCCCACCTGGCGTACCTCATCGGCCGCTGACGTGCCGCCGCCGCCCGCCATGGCCAGCGCCTTGCGCGCCTCGGAAAGCTCGCGCTCGATCTTGCGCTGGCCGTCGATCAGCGCCTGCAGGCGGGTCGGCAGATCCTCCGCCCGCACCTTCATCACCGCTGCCGCCTGGTTGAGAAGATCGATCTGGTGGCGCACATGCTCCTCGGCGGCGTTGCCCGCCACCGCCTCGATGCGCCGCACGCCCGCCGACACCGCGCCCTCGCCGACAATGCGGAACAGGCCGATATCGCCGGTGCGCAGCGCATGCGTGCCACCGCACAGTTCGACCGAGTAGGTCTCGCCGTCCTTGCCGCCCATCGACAGCACGCGCACCTCGTCGCCGTACTTCTCGCCGAACAGTGCCATGGCGCCGGCCGCGATCGCCTCCTCGGGCGTCATCAGCCGCGTGTCGACGGAGCTGTTGAGCCGGATGCGCTCGTTGACCTCGTCCTCGACCTTGCGCAGCTCCTCCTGCGTGATCGGCTTGGTGTGGCTGATGTCGAAGCGCAGCCGGTCAGGCGCCACCAGCGAGCCCTTCTGGGTGACGTGCGTGCCGAGATGGCGGCGCAGCGCCTCGTGCAGCAGATGCGTCGCCGAATGATGCGCGCGCAGCTGCGCGCGGCGGATCGGATCGACGGTCATGACCACGTCGTCGCCGACCTTGATCTCTCCTTTGTCGATCTGGGCGTGATGAGCATGCAGGTCGCCCACCATCTTCTGGACGTCGAGGATCGCCGCCTCGCCGCCCGCGCCGACGAAGCGGCCGTTGTCGCCCTGCTGGCCGCCCGACTCGGCATAGAACGGCGTCTGGTTGGCGACCAGCCAGCCGGTCTGGCCGGCCACGAGCTTCGGCACCTCTTTGCCATCGACCACGATCGCCACGATCTTGCCCTCGGCGCGCTCGGTGTCGTAGCCCAGGAACTCGGTGGCACCGACCTTCTGGCGCACGTCGAACCAGATCGCCTGGTCGGCGGTCTCGCCCGACCCTGCCCAGGCCGCGCGCGCCTTGGCACGCTGCTCATCCATCGCCTTGTCGAAGCCCGCGGTGTCGACCGCGATGTCGCGCGCCCGCAGCACGTCCTGCGTGAGATCGAGCGGGAAGCCGAAGGTGTCATAGAGCTTGAAGGCGATGTCGCCCTTCAGCGTGCCGCCCGCGCTCAGGTCTTTGGTCTCGTCCTCCAGGAGCTTCAGGCCAGTGCCCAACGTCTTGCGGAAGCGGCCTTCCTCGAGCTTCAGGGTCTCGGCGATCAACGGCTGGGCGCGCACCAGCTCGGGATAGGCGTCGCCCATCTCGTGCACCAGGGTCGGCACCAGCTTGAAGATTACCGGCTGCTCGGCACCGAGCAGGTGGGCATGGCGCATGGCGCGGCGCATGATGCGGCGCAGCACGTAGCCGCGGCCCTCGTTGGACGGCAGCACGCCGTCGGCGATCAGGAACGAGGTCGTGCGCAGATGGTCGGCGATCACCTTGTGCGAGGCCGACTGCGGCCCGTCGGGATCGACCCCGGTCTCGTGTGCGATCGCCAGGATCAGGGTACGAAACAGATCGATGTCGTAGTTGTTGTGCTTGCCCTGCAGGACGGCGGCGATGCGCTCAAGCCCCATGCCGGTGTCGATCGACGGCTTGGGCAAGTTGACCCGCTCGTCCTTGGTCAGCTGCTCGAACTGCATGAAAACCAGGTTCCAGATCTCGATGAAGCGGTCGCCGTCCTGGTCCGGGCTGCCCGGCGGGCCGCCGGGGATGCTCTCGCCATGGTCGAAGAAGATCTCCGAGCACGGCCCGCACGGGCCGGTGTCGCCCATCGCCCAGAAATTGTCCGAGGTCGGGATACGGATGATCCGGCTGTTGGAAAAGCCGGTGATCTTACGCCAGTAACCCTCCGCCTCGTCGTCTTCGCTGAACACGGTCACCAGCAGCCGGTCCTTGGCAAGGCCGAACTCCTTGGTGATCAGGTTCCAGGCCAGCTCGATCGCCTGTTCCTTGAAGTAGTCGCCGAACGAGAAGTTGCCCAGCATCTCGAAGAAAGTGTGATGGCGCGCAGTGTAGCCGACATTCTCGAGATCGTTGTGCTTGCCGCCGGCGCGCACGCACTTCTGCGACGTCGCGGCGCGCGAATAGGGCCGCTTCTCGAGCCCGGTGAAGACGTTCTTGAACTGCACCATGCCGGCGTTGGTGAACATCAAGGTCGGGTCGTTGCGCGGCACCAGCGGGCTCGACGCCACGACTTCGTGGCCGTTGGTCCGGAAGTACTCCAAGAATGTGCGACGAATGTCGCTGACGCTTGCCATAATGCAGTCCTTGTAGCGTGCGCCCGCCGGCCTAGTCCACAATGCGGCGGACGACGTGAATATGGGTATTCTCAGGCCGCGGGACCATGCTCGAGATTGATCAGGAGCTGATGAGCAGCGCCATGGCGACGGTGCGCAAGGGCATGCCGTCCTGCATGTGGTCGGCGGCGGCCGACCTGATCGTCGCCGAGCGCGCCAGGCGCGAGGGGCACCTGCGCAAACCCGACAACGAGATCGACCGCCAGCTGTTGGCCGGGCTGGAGACGTTGCGCCGCGACGGCGTCGTCATTCACCCGCTCAAGATGGAAGCCGACAAGGTGGCCGAGCTCAGGCGCCATCTCGAGGCGCAGCCGGCCTATGGCGGCTTCCACATCTTCAGCTCCGACCGGCGGCTGCGGCCGCTCGCCGACGTGCGGCGCGAGTCGTCGATGGCCGGCTACACCGCCGACCAGCTCCTGCGCGCGCCTCACCTCGTCGACTTCTTCAATCACCCGGCGATCGTCGACTTCATCGAGCAGGCGCTGGGCTGCGTGCCGACGCTCTACTCGGTCAATGCGTGGTGGTCCTTTCCGGCGCGCACGCCGACCGACCGCGGCGCACAATATTTCCATCGCGACACCGACGACTGGCGGTTCGTCACCCTGTTCCTCTACTTGACCGACGTCGATGCGGGTGCGGGCCCGCATCAGCTGGTAGCGGGCTCGCATACCCTGGAGGGCACCGAAGCCCTGCTCGCCCGCGCCCGCGCCGCCGGCGCGGCGGACGTGCCGTTCGACGCCCTGGACAGTTTCAAGAACTTCTTCGGCGTCGACTTCTCGGCCCGCTGCGAGCGGCTGTTCGGCGGCTCGACGATCGACATCGCGGGCGACGCCGGCACGATCTTCACCGCCAACACGCTGGCATTGCATCGCGGCCTGGTGCCGACCCAAGCGCCCCGCCTGATCGCCTGGGCGCGCTATGGCCTGGGGCCCAACACCAATTCGGTGGACCTCGAGCAGGCGCCGGTGGCGTTTTCCGACATCGCCAGCCGCCTGGCCGACACGCCGCGCAACCGCTACGTCAATCGCCTGCTGATCGACTTCGGCGGAACGGCGCGCGCCGCCGGGACGGCGACCAAGGCCCCGGTCGGTCCCACGCTGACCGCCAACCTCCGCCTGACGGTCGGCGACCTCAAGATCGCGCGGCCGGTCACGGCGCCGGTGGGCGCGGTGCCGGCGGTGGAGGTCATTCCGGCCCTGCAAGACCTGGTGAACGCCGTGGTCGAGGCCGCCGAGCAGCAGAGCGCCGGCGCGGGCCGCGAGATTTCCTGCCGCAAGGGCTGCGGCGCCTGCTGCCGGCAACTCGTGCCGATCTCGCGCACCGAAGGCGAGGCGTTGCTGGCGCTGGTCGAGGCGATGCCGGCTGAACGACAGGAGGCGGTGCGCGGCCGCTTCGCCGCAGCCGAGGCGGCGATCGTCGAGGCGGGACTGGCAGAGCGCGCCGGCCGCGGCGATCGCGAGCTGTCTCTCGCGTACTTCGCGCTGAAAGTGCCCTGCCCCTTCCTCGAGGAGGAAAGCTGCTCGATCCATCCCGACCGGCCGTTGGTCTGTCGCGAGTACCTCGTGACCTCGCCGGCGGCGCTGTGCTCGGGCCCGGCCCAGGAGGGTGTGACGCCGGTGGCCGTGCCCAAGGTCTCGCTCGCCGCCCGACGCCTGCAGGACGACAAGGACGAGTGGTTCCCGCTCGCCCTGCTGATGCAGTGGGCGCGCTCACGCCCGCGCGACGTCGAGCGCAAGCCGGGCCCGCAATGGATCGAGCGGTTCCTGAAGCTGGTTACAGTGAAGTAACCGCCAGAATAAAATAATGGGAAAATATGGGGGGGTCCCCTCACTTTCTCGGCCTCTTCGCCGCGACCCGACGCGCCGCCGCCAGCGCCGCCCGCGCCCAGTCCAAAAGCTCATCGGGCTCATCCATCAGGCGTTCCGGGACGCGCCAGAAAGCCAGATCGATCGTCTCGCCCTTCTTGCGGTAGTTGAGCGGTGGAGACGCCGCCGCTTCCTTGAACGTCTCGCGATTCTGCTCGTCGACGCGGAAATAGAGCGTGTTGTCGGTGATCATGCCCAGCATCACGCGATCGCAGAACACGCCCTGCTTGCCGAACATGCGGCGTGTCGTGACGCGGCCGAGAGGTGCCAGCTGCTCGCGCACGAACTCGGCGAAGCCATCGTCAGGCGCTGAGGTCTTCACCATGCTGTCCATCGCCAAATAAAATGGGCGGTGCTGCGCGTGGGGGAACAGCACCGCCCGGGACCGGAGACGGGGGCGTCATCCAGGCCGCTAAGACTCTTGCAAACTCGGGTCAGTCTTCGTCGTCGTCCTCGGACTTCGAGCCATCGAGGGCGGCGACCAGGATGCCGGCGTTCTCGCGCACCTTCTTCTCGATCGCCTGGGCGACCTCGGGATGCTCCCGGAGGTAGGTCTTGGCGTTCTCGCGGCCCTGGCCGATGCGCTGGCCGTCATGGGAGAACCACGAGCCCGACTTCTCGACCACGCCGGCCTTCTCGCCGAGGTCGATCAGCTCGCCGGTCTTGGAGACACCCTCGCCGTACATGATGTCGAACTCGACGACCTTGAACGGCGGCGCCACCTTGTTCTTCACCACCTTGACGCGGGTCTGGTTGCCGACCACGTCCTCGCCGCTCTTGAGCGCGCCGATGCGGCGGATGTCGAGGCGGACCGAGGCATAGAACTTGAGCGCATTGCCGCCGGTCGTGGTCTCGGGGCTGCCGAACATCACGCCGATCTTCATGCGGATCTGGTTGATGAAGATCACCAGCGTATTGGACTTGGAGATCGTGGCGGTGAGCTTGCGCAGCGCCTGGCTCATCAGACGGGCGTGCAGGCCGGGCAGCGAGTCGCCCATCTCGCCTTCGAGCTCGGCGCGTGGCACCAGGGCGGCCACCGAATCGATCACCAGCACGTCGATCGCGCCCGAGCGCACCAGCGTGTCGGCGATCTCGAGCGCCTGCTCACCGGCGTCGGGCTGCGAGATCAGGAGGTTGTCGATATCGACGCCGAGCTTCTTGGCGTAGGCCGGGTCGAGCGCATGCTCGGCATCGATGAAGGCGCAGGCGCCGCCCTTCTTCTGGGCTTCGGCAATGACATGCAGCGCCAGCGTGGTCTTGCCGGAACTTTCCGGCCCGTAGATTTCGACGACGCGGCCCTTGGGCAGGCCGCCGATACCGAGGGCGATGTCGAGGCCGAGCGAGCCGGTCGAGATCGCCTCGATCTCCAGCGCCTCGCGCTGGCCGAGCTTCATGATCGAGCCCTTGCCGAAGGCGCGCTCGATCTGGGCCAGCGCCGCGTCCAGGGCCTTGTTCTTGTTCTCCATGCCTTCTTTCTCGACCAGTTTCAGCGCTGCCGACATTGGCTTGCCTCCTCGGTTCTCCCACGCTCGCATCCGGAGCGACAATGCGGATAAGTCCGCCGGGTCAGAGGACCACTGTACCCATTTTGTTCCGGGCAACAAGAGGGAAATAACCCACTGATCTAAATAAGCTTATTGACACAAGTTCTAGGTCTGTTCCGTCTCTTGGCCACGGCCGGTTGTGAAAGGCGAAGATAAGTCCACAGATCCCCTTATGACCGCCGTTGGCGGCCAAAGCGAACAGCGACCACGACCAGCCAAACGACCACGAAGACGAAGACCGACGCCCGCACGATCGTCAGCCCCACGTCGAGCGACAGGTGCGCCGGTTCCTTGCCCTGTCTGTGCAGGCCGGCGACCAGCCCGAGCCCGGCGCCGACCGCGAGGCTTGCGAGCATCCAGCGCCAATTGCGCCTCAGCGTGCTGCTCTCGGCAGCCGCCCGGCGCAGGTATGTCCACCAGATGCCGCGGTCTTCCATCGATTTGTCCTCTCCCGACAGCATGACGTAACCTTGGCTTAACAAAACAGAAATGGTCGCATCATGGGCGGACAGTAGCGGTCGGCGATGACAAGCGTTGCTGCAGCGCAAACGCCGCCCATCGATATCGCGGGCCGGCCGCGCCGGACCCTGCGGGTGCGGCTGGCGCGCCGCACCTGGCCCTATCTGCTGCTCGCCCCGTCGCTCGTCCTGCTCGCCGCCTTCACCTATCTGCCGATCGCGCGCGTCGCCTGGGAATCGCTGCATGACCGGCCGCACGGCACGGCCAAGTCCCTGTTCGTCGGGCTGGGCAACTACGCCGCCCTCTTCCACGACAAGGCCTTCATCCAGTCGGTGATCAACAACCTGATCTACGCCGTGGGCACGGTGCCGCCCAGCATGGCGCTGGCGTTGCTGTTCGCGCTGGCGCTGCAGAGCTCGTCCCGTATCAACGCGATGCTGCGCGCCATCCTGCTGTTCCCGTCGATGGTGCCGCTAGTCGCGGCGGCGTCGCTGTTCTTCTTCATCTTCCTGCCGGGCGTCGGCCTCGCCGACTACTACCTCGCCAAGATCGGCGTGCGCGGCTTCAACTGGCTGGGCGATCCCGATATCGCGCTGTGGTCGCTGATCGCCATCACGGTGTGGAAGAACGCGGGCTATTACATGCTGTTCTATCTCGCCGGCCTGCAGACCCTGCCCGGCGAGGTGCTCGAAGCTGCCACCATCGACGGCGCCAACGGCTGGCAACGCCTGCGTCACGTCATCGTGCCGCTGCTCGCGCCGACCACCGCGTTCGTGCTGGTGATCGCGCTGATCAATGTGCTGACCCAGGTCGACCACGTGATCGTGCTGACCAAGGGCGGGCCGTCGAACTCGACCAAGCTGGTGCTCTACTACATCTTCGAACAGGCGCACGAGAACTTCGCCGCCGGCAAGGCCGCCGCCGCTAGCCTGCTGTCGGTCGCCTTCCTGCTCGCAATGTCGATCGTGTCGCTCAAGACCATGGAACGAGGCGCGCATGCGGCGTCCTAGCCTCATTATCGGCGGGCTGATGCTGGTCACGGCGTTCTTCTGGTCGACGCCGTTCCTGTGGACCCTGGTGGCATCGTTCCGGCCGCAGAGTGCCGGTGGCATCGGCATGGCCTCGCTGGTGCCGGACTACGTGCCCACGCTCGGCCACTTCAAGGAAGCGTTCGAGACCGGCGATTTCGGCGTGTACTACGTCAATACCGCGATCGTCGCCTTCGGCATCCTGGCGGTGCAGATCGTGACCATCTCGCTCGCTGGCTACGCCTTCGCGCGGCTCTCCTTCCCCGGCCGAGACTTCATCTTCTACGTTTTCCTGCTGCAGCTGATGCTGGTGCCGCCGATCCTGATCGTGCCCAACCTGCGCACCATCGTCGATCTCGGCCTCTATGGCTCGCTGCTCGGCGT
>Ga0306921_10006641_pt1 | contig 12076 bp, 7 predicted proteins | sample sta12Cox44000080_FD_203760 | JGI IMG/M metagenome (GOLD analysis project Ga0306921, IMG submission 203760) | Lab enrichment of tropical soil microbial communities from Luquillo Experimental Forest, Puerto Rico - statoxic.12C.oxic.44.000.080 (v2)... | ecosystem: Environmental > Terrestrial > Soil... | reverse complement strand
TTCCGACCTCTTCGATCGCGAGCCGATGGAGATCGAGGTTTCGCAATCCGTATTTGCGTTGAAGCTCGCGCGTAAGGCGCAGGCTCGTTTCGCTGATGTCGATTGCGGTCACATGCGCGTCAGGCTCGCGTAGCGCATGGATGGCGGCCTGGGACGTTCCACAGCCTGCGACCAGGATCTCTCGATCTGGCCGTGGCTTTTCTGTTGGCCACAACAGAAGGGACCACGCCCGGCGTCGATCCGGGTCGCGATAAAGCTCGCGGTGCCGATCGAGGTCACGAAGTGGCACTGGATAGGGGTGGCTCTCGTAAAAAGCGCGCACCACGTCACCTCTCCCCGCCGCCTCCCTAACCCTCCCCCGCATGCGGGGGAGGGAGGGGTTGGGGAGAGGGGGCATCCGGCCTGCCATTCGGTTCGGCCAGGTTAGGTGTGGGTGCTCTCCTGCATTTTCCGGAGCACGTCGTCGAGATTGAAGGCGGCGGCCTTCTGGCGCTGGGGATATTCCCTGAAAGTCTGCAGGAACTCCCCGACAAAGGCTTGCGCCGGCACCAGCAGGTAGACGTGATTGATCAACCAATCGGCGTAGACCATCGATGTGATGTCGGCGCGCTCGAATGGATCGGTGCGGAGATTGAACATCTTTGGCACGCGCAGGGTAACAAAAGGCTCGGACCAGACCTGGAACCCGCCAGGCATCCGCTGTTCGGAGAACACGATCTTCCAATTGTCGTAGCGCAATGCCACGAGCTGTTGATCGTCATTGCAGTAGAGGAACCACTCCCGCGGGCTTTTCTCAACCTGGCCGGTCAGATACGGCACCAGATTATGGCCGTCGAGGTGGACCTTGTAGGTCATGTCGCCGATCTTATAACCCTTCATGAGCTTGTCGGTCACCTCCGGATCACCGGCCATTGCTGCGAATGTCGGCAGCCAGTCGTGGTGCGCAACCATCTCGTTCGAGACAGTGCCCGGCTTAATCTTACCCGGCCAGCGGGCCACGCATGGGACGCGAAAAGCGCCTTCCCAATTGGTGTTTTTCTCGTTGCGGAACGGCGTCATGGCCGCATCGGGCCATGAAAACATATTCGGCCCGTTGTCGGTGCTGTACATGACAAAGGTGTTATCGGTGATGCCGGCATCATCGAGCGCCTTCAGTACGACGCCGACGTTCTTGTCGTGATCGATCATCACGTCGTGATATTCGCTCTGCCAGCGGCCCGACTGACCTCGGCTCTCCGGTTTCACATGCGTGCGGAAATGCATGTGCGTGAAGTTGACCCAGACGAAGAAGGGCTGGCCGGCCTGCGCCTGGCGCTTGATGTAGTCGGCAGCGCGATCGGCGACGTCGTCGTCGATCGTTTCCATGCGCTTTTTGGTCAGCGGGCCAGTGTCATGGACGGTCTGTTTGCCGAGCCGGCCGAACCTCGGGTCGACCGTTGCGTCGTCTCTGTCGGTGGCCTTGCAGTCCAGCACGCCGCGCGGGCCGAACCTCTCGCGAAAGTGCGGAAAATCCCGCGGGTTCGGGTAATCCGGCAGTTCCGGCTCTTCCTCGGCGTTGAGGTGGTACAAATTGCCGTAGAACTCGTCGAAACCGTGCACGGTCGGCAGATATTCGTTGCGGTCGCCGAGGTGGTTCTTGCCGAACTGAGCGGTAGCATAGCCGAGCGGCTTCAGCATTTCGGCGATCGTCGGGTCTTCCTTGTGCAGACCGACAGTCGCCGCCGGCAGGCCAACTTTGGTCAAGCCGGTACGCAACCCGTGCTGACCGGTGATGAACGATGCCCGCCCGGCGGTGCAGCTCTGCTCGCCATAGCAGTCGGTGAACCGCATTCCTTCCTGCGCGATGCGGTCGATATTGGGCGTGCGGTAGCCCATCAACCCGTCGCTGTAGCAACTGAGGTTGGTAATGCCGATGTCGTCGCCCCAGATGACGACGATGTTCGGCTTGTCTGCTCTAGCTCTAGATGTAGCCATCTCGATCTCCCTTGTTGCTCGGGTGGTTTCGAAAGTGCTTATTGGTCTCGGCCGCTCGGGCCAGGCCGCTAGGTGAGGCGGAACAGCACGGCAAAGAAGGCGAACAGTCCGATAAAGAGCAGGACGATGGCGACCGCAAAGACCGGCGTTTGCTTTCCCTCCTTCGTCACGCCGGCGATCAGCGAGAACGGTTCGCCCCACAGATAGCGAATGGACCACCAGTACTGCCACATCGAAACGAGGAGGGCCAGGATGCCGCACGAAATCAGGGCGAGCCCCAGATAGCGCGGCGCGTGTGGAAGATAGGCGGCGCGGGCTCCGGGCGTCTCTCCCAAATGTTCCAAGTACTGGACGATCGCAAAGCCAAAGCCGATCAGCGCGACCGCGGTGCGCAGCCACGCCATGATCGTGCGCTCGAGAGCAAGGCGGGTGCGCAACCAGGCGAAATGATCAGCCGCGGCTGCCCTCACTTCGAATCTGGCCGGGCTCGGTGCGGCATGTGAGTCTGACATCCAGCGCCCTTCCGATTACTGGCGCGCCATGGCGATGCGGATCGCATCCTCCGGTGAGACCAGGTGATCCGAGCTCTCGGCTGCCTCGCCGATCGCGAGCTGAACCCCCTTGACAGTCCCATTGAAGGCATTGCCGCGCGAGCCATAGTCCGGGGATACCGGGGCGCCGCTGTCCTCGCCGACATCGCAGCCGTCATCAGAGGAGAAGACAAACGCCTGCGTCATCGGGATCACCCCTTCGCCGACCTTCTCGCCGTCGAGATAAAGCGTCACTTGGCCGCCCTTGCCGAGGCCGCCGCCGGCATAGGCAAACTCCATGCGTACCTGGTGCTCGCCTGCCGGCAGTGCCCGCGTCGCCTCGACGTAATAGTAGTTCACCCCGGCCACGTTGTAGCAGTATTTGAGCTTTCCGTTCTTCGCGTAGAGGCTCCAGCCGCCGATATTGGCGCCCTGGGAGATGATCACGCCCTCGGCCCCCTGCTCCGGGACCTCGATCTCGGCGGTGACGGAGTGGGACTTGTTTTTGATGTTGAGGACGCAGTTCTCCGACAGCCGCCCCATGCCGCCGAACAGGAGCTGTGTGTTCCCCTTAATAAGCACCGGCCGGCCGGCGGTGTCCGGGTTGAACTTCTCGGCCGTTCGGTCATCGATCGGCAACACGTTGTAGCGCGTCGCCTCGATCAACCACAGCCGCTGCAGCTCGTGCAGCTTGTCCGGCATTTGCTTGGCAAGGTCGTTGGCCTGGCTCCAGTCTTTGCTGGTGTCGTAGAGTTCCCAGACGTCGTCGTCGAGAGGCACGGTTTTTCGCCCCACCAGCACCCAAGGAGTGGCGTGCTTGGTTACCGCGGTCCAGCCCTTGTGGTAAATGCCGCGGTTGCCAAACATTTCGAAGTACTGCGTCTCGTGCCGTTCGGCGGCGCTGGCGTCGTCGAACGAATACAACATGCTGACACCTTCGATCGGCCGCTGTTGCACGCCATTGACCGAGATCGGCTCCGGCAACCTCGCTGCCTCGAGGATAGTAGGCGCGATGTCGATGACATGGTGAAATTGCGAGCGGATTTCGCCCTTGGCCCTGATGCCGTTGGGCCAGTGCACAATCGTGCCGTTGCGGGTCCCGCCCCAGTGCGAGGCGACCTGTTTGGTCCACTGGTAAGGGGTGCTCATCGCGTGCGCCCAGCCGACGGCATAATGGTTGTACGATTCCGGCCCGCCGAGCTTGTCGTACCGCGCCATCAGGAATTCCGGGGTCTCGAGAGCCGCCAGCCCGTTGAAATTGGCCATCTCGTTGTAGGCGCCGTTCAACGTGCCCTCGGCCGAGGCGCCATTGTCGCCGATGATGTAGTAGACGAGCGAGTCGTCGAGGATGTTGAGCTTCTTCAAACCGTCGAGCAGGCGTCCGATATGGTGGTCGGTGTACTCCAGGAACCCTGCATAGACCTCCATCTGGCGTCGCAGGATCGGCTTTAATGCTTCCGGCATCTCATCCCATGCCGGGATCTCGGAGTGGCGCGCAGTGAGCTGACAGTCCGCCGGGATGACACCGAGCGCCTTCTGCCGCGCCAGGGTCTCTTCGCGCAGTTTGTCCCAGCCCTGGTCGAACTTGCCCTTGTACTTGTCGGCCCACTCCTTTGGCACGTGGTGCGGCGCATGCGTTGCGCCGGGTGCGAAGTAGACAAAGAACGGTTTGTCGGGCACCAGCGCCTTCTGCTGCGCGATCCAGGCCATCGCCTTGTCGGTCATATCGGCCATGAAGTGATAGCCCTCTTCTGGCGTTTTCTTTGGCTCGACCGGTGTGGTGCCCTCGTAGAGCGTCGGATACCACTGGTTCGCCTCGCCGCCGATAAAGCCGTAGAAGTATTCGAACCCGCCGCCGCCGGTGGGCCATGCGTCGAACGGCCCGACCGGGCTCGTCTCCCACACCGGCACTTCGTGGCATTTGCCGAACTGCGCGGTCGAGTAGCCATTGAGCTTGAGGGTCCGGGCGAGCGGCGAGATCGTATTGGGCAATACCGAGCTGTAGCCTGGGGCACCGGTGGCGATCTCGGTGATCCCGCCCATGCCGACGGTGTGATGGTTGCGCCCGGTCAACAGCGCCGCCCGTGTCGGCGAGCACAGCGCGGTGGTGTGGAAGCGGTTGTACTTCAGCCCGGCCGCCGCCAGCTTTTCAGCGTTCGGCGTCTGACAGGGGCCGCCAAAGGCGGTTGCGGAGCCGAACCCGGCGTCGTCGATCAGGATGACCAGCACATTGGGCGCGCCTTTGGGCGGGCGCAACTGCTCGATCGGCGGAAATGTGGTGTCCGGATCCCGTGCGTCATAGGTGATCAGCCCGGTTCGCTCCGGAGTGGGGATCGGCAGATGCGAACGATGCTTTCTGTCTTCGCTGCTCATGGTCCGATCATTCCTCTTCATGATGTGCGGTCTTTGCGATCCTCAAGCCTGACGAACGACGCAGCGGAAGCGCGCCCTACCAGGTGTTTGCCATCTCACTGCCGCCGGGTCTGAGTTCAGCCCCCACCGTCAAGCGATGGACCGGCGCCACAAGCTCAACTTTTATCATCGGCTCTGTATCTTCGCCTTCTGCCCGAACGTCTGATTTCGGCTCATCGCTTCCGCCGTGCTTCCCTGCCTACGAACCGGGCCAGCGTAAAACCTCGAGAACACGCAGGCTATGCATCATGATCTGCACAGCCAGTGAGGCTTGAAGCACCGCCAACACCCATCCGACGACCGGCAACACTCCGGCCAATCCGTGCTTGAGAATTGTTTCGGTGTTCCACAGTGTGAGCAGGTTGAGCGCCATCACGCCGAGCAACAGTGCAATCACGATTGTGTTATGAACCAGATCGTGTTTGAAGAGGACGATAATCACCGCAATGGCGGCAATCCCCGGTGCGGTTACGATTGCCGGTATCGCTAGCGGAAAGACCGCGATCGCCGGCGAGGGCGGCGAAGGCCCGGTCTGCCGCCCGCCCGAGCCACGCGCACCCGCGGGCGTTTGCATGATGATCCTCAGCGCTTGGGAAAAGAGGATGATGCTGCCGGTGATCGAAATCGCCGGCGGAGAGACATGCCAGTTCGTAAGAACAAACGGCCCGAGCAAGGCCACAACGAGAACGATGACCGTCGCGATGGTCACAGCCCGCCACGCCACGGTTCGCCGAAAAGCGAGTTCGGTCCCGCGGGTCACCCTGGCAAACGGCAGGATCGCCTTAAGGGGGCCAAGGGTGAGGAAGAAGAGAATCCCGATGTCCCCCCAGCTCAACTCGTAATTCATCCGGAACTCACCCAACGCGCTGCAATCGACTTCGTTCCTTTAGTCGGCCGAGAGCCGCAGTTGCGGCTTGCGCGCGAGCCGATGCACGATGTCGACCAACTGGGTGTGCGCTGAGCTGGTGGGATCGCGGAATTCGTCGATCGAGTGAGCGTCGGCCAGCCTGCCCAATCGGACGAGTTCGCGGATCCTTTCCCGCCGATTCAGCTGCAATTCGGACGATTGATAAGTGAACAGAATGCGCGCCAGCTCGCCATAACCGAACAAACGGTTGAACTCGTGTGCCGTCATGTAGACGAGAAAAAGGACAAAAATCCACAACTGAATCGCAATAAAGCGGCTCCATGAGAAGGCCGCGATCTCGTGCGGCACAAACATGCCGAACTTATAGTCCTCGCTAAAAATATACTTGACCCAATGTTCGATCAGACGGGCAATGAAGACGGCGACCCAGTAAAACACCGTCTTGAACAGGATCGGCTGGATCAGTGGAGCGCGATCGTAGCGCCGGATCAATGATGTAGCGTTGACCACCGGCACCACCTTGCCGACGACGAGTGCGGAAACGGTCGCCACCAGGTAGGTGCTAAATGCCTCCCCGTAACTGCTGAGAATGAGATTAGTCGTCAGCAAAATCAGGTTGAAGCCGATGATAAAGAAAAGCGTCGGCGGCCAGATCTCGCCAAATTCGCGTAGCAAAAACGCGCCGACCCTGCGCGCAAGCCCAGCGGGCGCAGCGGCCGGGTCGGCAGGAACCTCGATGTCCCGAGGCTCGTCAGGGTCCAGAACAGGCGCGCTCCTCATTCGCTCTCTCCCGGTTAGGGACCGGCCGATCCCTCGCTCAGTGCCCTAGCCGCACCTCTACAATACCGCCCCGAACGGCGGCCTTCAGTACTGCGTGACCGCGCGCTCGGCCTAGTCGGCATAGGCGAGCTCGGTCGGGAGATCGGTCGCTACGGCCGCACGCGCCGACCGCATCGCAGCCATTTCGTGCCGCATATTCGTACCGCATCTCACCAGCCGTTGGAACCGTCGGATCTTCGGATGATCGCCCGCTCGGTTGCCGCGCATGGCGGTGTGATGCCAAGGCCGCGCTCTCGCGTGACCACGCGGATCGAGCTGGTTTAGGTTTGAGTGCGCTGTAACATCTTGGAGGGCGGCTCGGCGAACAGGGCCTGCCACTCGACGGCAAAAAACGGTTCCGGGAGGAGGAATATGCGAAAAATGTCGCAGTGGCTCAGCTTCTCTCTTTGCGTAGTCTGGCTGCTGGCAGCCGTCGCGGACGCTGCGCAGAAAGAGCCCCTCGTCTTCCTGTCGACACAGCTGCGGCCGATCGAGGAGGCGCAGAAGATGCGCAACGTGATCCTCAAGGCTTTTCCGCGGGAGGTGGACTACATCACGGAGCTGCCGCAGCAGTTTCCGACGCGTATCGAGGCAGGGTTGCAGGAAGGCGGCCGCACGATAGATGTCGTCGGGGCGCTGCACGGCGAGCTGCAGCCGCTCGTTGCGGTAGACGCGTTGGTTCCGCTCGACGGTATCGCCGCCGCGCTGGCAGGCCGCGGGTTTCTCGACCCACTGCTGACACTCGGCAAGTTCGGCACTGCGCACCAGCTCTATATCCCATGGATGCAGGCAGGCTACATCATGATCGCCAACAAAGAGGCGCTGCCCTATCTGCCAGCTGGGGCGGACATCAACGCGCTCAGCTATGACCAGCTGGCTGCTTGGTCTAGCGCTGTCGCTCAGAAGACCGGCAAGCGCCTGCTCGGCTTGCCGGCGGGACCGCAAGGGCTGATGCACCGCTTTTTCGAGGGCTTCCTTTACCCGTCCTACACCGGCGGCGTCGTGGTTCCGTTTCGCTCAGAGGGGGCCGAGGCGATGTGGACTCAGTTCGCGTCGTTATGGAAGAGCGTCAATCCGAACTCGACCAGATACGATTTCATGCAGGAGCCGCTGCTTTCGGGCGACGTTTGGATCGGCTTCGACCACGTTGCCCGCGTAATCGATGCGCTACGCCAGAAGCCGGACGAATTCGTCGCGTTTCCAGCCCCGTCTGGCCCAAAGGGGCGGGGCTATGTGCCGGTGCTGGCCGGCCTCGCGGTGGTGAAGGGTGCACCCAACGTGAGGGGTGCATTGGAGCTGATCGACTACTTGACCTTGCCACAGACGCAGATCGTCACCGCACGCAATGTCGGTTTTTTCCCCGTCGCGAAAACGGTGTCACCGCCGGACCTCGAGCCCGGTGTAAAGCTGGCTGCCGCTGCGATCGAAAAGATGTTGTCGGCGAAAGATGCGCTGCCCGCGCTGCTGCCGATCGGTTTGGGTCAACGCGACGGCGAGTTTGACAGGGTGTTCATGGACACGTTCCAGCGGATCGTGCTGCGTAGCCAGAACCCGCGCGCGGTGCTCGACCACGAAGCAGAAACGCTGAACCGCCTGATGATCCAGACCGGGGCGCCGTGTTGGCAGCCTGATCCTCCCAGTAATGATGCGTGCCAGGTGCAGTAGCGCGTGTTGCTGTTCGTTGCGGAAATCAATTTAACGTCGTCTTGCGCGGACTTGATCCTCGCATCCACGTCTTTGGTCCCGACGGTCCCAAGGCGCCGATGACCGGGCCAAACCCGGCCACGGCGAAATTGGGGAGACAATTGCCCTACCTCGAGCGCCGCGAGATTTTCGCGGCGGCTTCACGCATCCGCTTCAACCAACTCGTAGACACGCGTTTCGGTCGTCATCCCCTTGGCGATCACCGAGGCGACGGCCTTGAATCGAAAGCAGCGCTCGACCCGCTTGCGCACAGCCTCGCTGACGAGGATCGTAGTTCCGTATTCCTTGTTCAGCCCTTCGAGGCGAGCTGCCAGATTAACGCTATTGCCCAGTGCTGTATAATTCATGCGCTCAGCGGAACCCACATTTCCCACCACGGCATCGCCGAAATGAATTCCGAGGCGGACGGCGAACGGCGGCAGTCCTTCGGCCTCGAATCGAGTATTAAGGGCATCGCTCGCCGCCTTGGCCGCAAGGGCGGCGCGACACGCCCGCTCGACATGATCGGGCTGCGGATGGGGAGCGTTCCAAAACACCATCACCGAATCTCCGATGAACTTGTCGACGGTCCCGCCCTCGGCAAGAAACGCTTCCGTTAGTGCAGCGAAATGGCGCGATGTCTGGTGCATCAGACTGTCGGGTTCGGCCGCTTCGGCGATGCCCGTAAAATTCGTGACGTCGGTAAACAGGATGGTGACCTCCTGCCTCACTCCGCCAAGCTCGGTGGAGATGGAGCTATCAATGATTCCTTTGACGATATCTTTCGGGACAAAGCGAGCGAAGGACCAGATGCTGCGCTGAGCGACCGCCAGCGTCCGGCCGAGCTCGCGTATCTCTACGACACGGGATGTGACCGGCACGCCATCGGGCGGCGCTAACGTTCGCAGCCGGCTCGCCTGAGCGGTTATCCGTTTCAACGAGGTCGACATCCGGCTACCGAAGATCCAAACAGCGGGTATGAAGCAGCCACCGGCGAGTAGTTCAATAATAATTCCTCTGATCTGTAACGTTCGCACGTTCTGTGCGAAATCTTCTTCAGATGCAAGCAACAGAGAGTAGCCGCTATATTTGTCGCCTTGGGAAAATTTGCGAACGCGAAAAAGGTAATCCCGGCCATCTTCGCCGCGAATGCTGCCTTCATAGCGGCCACTGCCGTCCCACCCCCGCATTACTGCACCGACTACCCCGCTCTTGATTTCCCTGATCTCAGGGAGCTGAGGGTGGGAGGGATGCGTCATAGCGTAGTCGACCAGCCGCGCAAACTCAGGATGCGCAATGAGCACACCGAACGAGTCGAAGATTATGGCCGTTCCATGCTCTCCGGGCCGTCGCGCGTAGACCAGATCGCTGAACCTATCGAGCTTGAGGTCGGCGGCAATGACACCGCGGACTTGCCGTTGCAGAGGCGCGCTCACGGTGATCATCGGCGTGCCGATGCTGAACGAAGCATAGGGCGACGAAACGAGAGCCCGGTCCGCCTTCACGGCGTCGCGATACCAGCCTCGCTTTCGAGCGTCATACCCGTAGTCCCACAGATCGAGTTGCTCGATCTTGTTGCCCTGCTCGTCTTCGAAGACTCGCCGCATCGGCAGTGCTCCACCGGAGGTCGGGCGCACCAGATTGACATTGTAAATGGCGCCGGGAGGTGCCCCGAGCTTCCGCCGCTCGGTTGGGTCGAGGACGTCGAGGCGCCGGACTTGCAACCAGCAACCGTTATCGTAACCAACATAGAAGCTATCCGCCTGCGGCAGTTCGTGCAGCACGGCTTTGAAGAGGCCTATTGCATCATCGACCTCGCTCCTGTCGTCCGAGTCGGCTAGGGACGGATTTGACGACAGCACGCGAACGAGCGTGCTCAGTTCCGATATCTCGCCCGCGAGGCGGCTAAGGGTGTTCGCGCTGGCGGCATCCATGGCGGCAGACGCCGCCGCTCGTGCCGCCGTATGAAAGGTCTTCATCTGGATAAATATCAGACACGCGGTGAGAGCCGTGATGAAGGTCATCACGGCGAGCGTTATCGTGGTTCTGAACGTCATGCCCTTACCTATTCAGTCTTTTCAGAAATCCACCTCCCATGTGTTCCTCGCGACGGCGTCGGTAATTTTGCCACATTCATATGGTACGGTATTGCTATTAACACAACGTACCGAGAATCGCCGGCACCGACAGAAAAGTTAATGCCTGTAGATTCCCTGCAAAAACAGGCGGGCGATTGAACGCCGGCTTATCATCGGCTATGGCTTCGAGCTGACGCGATGCCGTGGAAGGCAGTTGCAGGCACTGGCGACGGCGACCAATCTGGCGCAGTCGCGCCCGCTGATGGTCGCGCAGCCGGCCGAAAGCCCGATCCCGATCCCCTTCCTCGCATCGGGACAGTACAAGGCTCCCTTCAACCAAATCTGGAACGACGCGCATGTCTTCACGCCGAAAGACACGGCTATCGCTCCGGCGATAGCCGTTGAGCTATTAAGCGAAAGGCTCGGCGATCTTTTAGTGTGCCAAATATCATCGCATCTCGACTGCGGCCTACCGTCTCAGGCCTCTGCCGAAAATGCATAGCCACAACTCAAGGAACCGCTGTTAATTTCCCTCCTATACCGGAATGATGGATCGCGCGCTTAAGGGGAAGACCGGCCATGACCAATCTCGCCGAGCAGCGGACTCTGCCGCATGCAACGACGCACCGTTCGCGCCGAGTGTCCATCATTTGGATCGTGCCGCTCGTCGCCGTCGCGATCGGGGCGTGGCTCGCCTGGGACACGCTGTCCAAGGAAGGGCCGACGATCAAGGTCACTTTCGACAGCGGCGAAGGGCTGCAGGCCGGCCAGTCGCAGCTCAAATACAAGGACATCGTATTCGGTACGGTGAAGAGCCTGACCCTGACGCCCGACAAGACACATGTTGTCGTGACCATCGCGACGACGCACGAGGCCAAGCCGCTGCTGACCGAGGGGACCGAGTTCTGGGTCGTCAAGCCGCGTTTCTTCGCCGGCAATATCTCCGGCATAGAGACTTTGCTGTCTGGGTCCTATGTCGGCATGCTGCCGGCTGAAAAAGGCGGTAAGAGCCAGCACCAATTTGTCGGGCGTGAGGATCCCCCGGTGCTCGCAACCTACGTTCCCGGCCGGACATTTTTGCTGAAATCCAAACGGATCGGTTCAGTCTCGGTCGGTTCGCCGATCTATTTCCGCGACCTAAATGTTGGCGAGGTGCTCGGCTGGGACATTGCCGATATGGCGGAGTACGTGACGATCCACGCCTTTGTGCGGGCCCCCTACGACAGCTATGTGAACGACGAAACCCGGTTCTGGAATGCATCAGGGCTCTCGGTCAAGCTCGCGGGAGCGGGAGTCGAAGTGCAGATGGAGTCGTTGAAGGCGCTGCTGCTCGGCGGCGTCGCATTCGAGACGCCAGCGGCAGACGTCCACATGGCCGAAACATCCGAGAACCACGTCTTCCCCCTGTTTGTCGACCGAGAGGCGGCAAATGCCGCCGCTTACACCCGCAAGATCCCGGTGATTTCCTATTTCCCCGGCTCGGTCAGCGGGCTCGCGCCCGGTGCCGCGGTCACGATGCACGGCCTCCAGGTCGGACAAGTCACCGATGTGCGGCTCACTTACGACGCCTCCAAAGATGCTGTTCTCGCGCCAGTTCGCTACGAGCTCGAACCGGAGCGGGTCATCGGCGTCGTCAAGCGAGTGTTCAATACCGACGCGGAATCGATGGACGCGCTCCTCAAAAAAGGCCTGCGCGCCAGCCTGCAGAGCGC
>Ga0306921_10006639_pt1 | contig 12077 bp, 11 predicted proteins | sample sta12Cox44000080_FD_203760 | JGI IMG/M metagenome (GOLD analysis project Ga0306921, IMG submission 203760) | Lab enrichment of tropical soil microbial communities from Luquillo Experimental Forest, Puerto Rico - statoxic.12C.oxic.44.000.080 (v2)... | ecosystem: Environmental > Terrestrial >... | reverse complement strand
CCGTCGCGGGCCCTTTGGCCTGCTGGCCCGGGGGGAGCGACCCCCCGGAACCCCCCGATGGCCTCAAGGGCCCGCGACTCCGTCGCGGGCTCTTTGGCCTGCTGGCCCGGGGGGAGCGACCCCCCGGAGCCCCCCGGCGCCTGCCGGCCCGGTTCCTCCGTCACCGGGCCGACGGCCGTGCCGTGGCCGCCCGCCCGGGTGGTGGGGCCGGACTGCTGCCGCGCGGCGCGGCACCCACGGGGGGCGGCGGCCCGGTCGGTGAGGCCTGCCTGCGGGCGCTGCGGCTGAGCGCGGCCAGTTCGCCGACCAGGGCCCTGGCCTGCTCCTGCTCCCGTTCCCTGAACTCGGCCCTGACCCGCCTGCCCGCGGCGTCGAGGTGCACGGTGGCCAGCCCGAGCCAGCGCTGCAGCGGCCCCTGGACCAGCCGCACGCTCTGCGTCTTGGCCAGCGGCACCAGCGTGGTCTCCCGGCGGACCCGCCCGGTGACCGCGACGGCCAGCATGCCGTCGTGCCCGGCCGCAAGGAAGTGATAGCTCAGTGGCGCCTTCACGCGGGCCCGGCGCGGCGGCTTGGTCAGTGTGGGCCAGCCCCCGGCGGCCGGGAGCGCGACCCCCAGCAGCCGCCTGGCCTCGTCCCTTGTGCCCACCGGGAGCAGCGCCTTCCGTATCTCCCCGCCGCCCTCCGGCCGGTCGTGGCCCAGGCGGCCGGCCACGTCGACCTCCAGCCGGCACCAGTGCAGCGGCCGCCAGAACAGCGGTTCGACCATCCGTATCGCCTGAATCCGGGGCACCGGGATGGTCTCGGCCACCGTGCCGAGCAGCCCGCGCCGGATCCGGACGCCGTCGGGCGAGACGGCCACGGTGAAGGCGTACTGGGTAGAGACCCGCCGCCAGACGATCGAACCGCAGATGATCAGCCACCAGGCCAGCGGAGCCCCGACGGCGAGCAGGCCGCCGGGGGTGACCGCCACGATCGCCGCGCCCACCGCGACGGCCACAAGCGCGAGCGGGATGGCGGAGATCAGCGCCGAGCCGACGAGCCTTCCGGTGCCGACCGAGGTGACCACGCTTTCCGCGGGCTCCGGGGTGGCCGGGTCCAGGCCGTGGTGGGCGGCGAGCAGGCGTGCCCGGAGCGCGAACGCCGCCGCTTCGGTCAGGTATGCGAGCCGCCCGTCTGCGTCGTTGGACCCGGCCAGCCGGATCCTGATCTCGGCGAGGCCGAGCATCCGGGCGAAGAACGGGCGCACCAGGTCCACGGCCTGGATCCTGGTGATCGGCAGTTGCCGTGAGTCCCGGCGCACCAGGCCGGTCTCGATGCGCAGGGTGGCCCCGTCCACCTTCCACCGGGTGACGAACCAGTTCACGAGCGCGGCGACCGCGACCAGGACCGGCAGCGCCAGGTCATACCAGTGGCTGCCGGTGCTGCCGCCAAACACCCCGGAGGTGGAGAGCCCGAGCAGGGCCAGCACGGCGATCAGCCCGCGGCCGGAGCGCACCAGCGGCGACAGCGGATGCAGCCGGCGCCACCCCTGGTCCAGCATTGTCTGTCTCGGGGGCGCCGGGAACTGCTCCTGCGGGCCCCCACCCGCCTCCGCATCCCCCTTCACGGCGGGCGCGCTGCCCTGTTCCGGTGGCGGGCCGCTCTGCGCCGGATCCGTCACAGGCCCGCGGCCTTGGCTTCGCCGAGCGCGGCCAGGCGGTCGCGCAGCCGCGCCGCCTCGTCGCGCTCCAGGCCGGGAATCCGGGCATCGCTGGCCGCGGCCGCGGTGTGCAGCTTCACCGTGGCCAGGCGGAAGATGCGGTCGATGGGCCCGGCGCTGACGTCGACGAACTGCATCCGGCCGTAGGGAACCACGGACAGGCGGTGGATCATCACCCCGCGCTCGACGATGAGATCCTCGTCGCGCTCCTGGTACACCCAGGACCGGAACCGGTTGCGCACGAACCAGAGGGCCGCCAGCGCGGCGGCGATCACCACGGCAACGGCGATCGCGGCCGCCGCCGGGCCAAGCGTCAAACCGGCCGCCGTGCCCGCCACCACCGAGCCCACACCGCCGGCGGCGGCCACTTCGGCGCGCCGCATCCGCCACAGGCGGGGCGAGGGGGACAGCAGGCCGTGATCCGGCAAACCGGGCATGAGCTCACGGTACCCGGTGCCTGGGCACCCAGGTTGCCGCTGCCGGCCAGCGGCTGCTTGGCTGAAGGCATGACCACGCCGCACACCACCGGCCAGGCGCCGCCGGCGCAGCGCCGCGAGCCCACCCGAACAGGCCAAGGCCCCGTGACGAAGGAACGGGGCCTTGAGCCAGCGGGGGTTCCGGGGGTCGTCCCCCGGGCTAACAGGGCCAAGGCCCCGTGACGAAGGAACGGGGCCTTGAGCCAGCGGGGGGTTCCGGGGGGTCGCCCCCCCGGGTCAGCACTGCCGATGTGGGGACCGTTGTCACGCGCCACGGAATCCAGACGGTGGAACCGCTCATCCGGCCTTACCTGCGCCATACCCCGGCGATCACGGTGGACCGGGCGGACTTCGGGCTGCCGCCAGGGCCGCTGGTGCTCAAGCTCGAGCAGCTCCAGCACGGTGGATCCTTCAAGGCGCGCGGCGCGTTCGCGAACCTGCTGCTCCGCGACATGCCCGCGGCCGGTGTTGTGGCCGCGTCGGGCGGAAATCACGGCGCGGCCGTCGCCTTCGCCGCGCGCGCCCTGGGCGTCCCGGCGCGCATCTACGTGCCGCACGTGTCCTCACCGGCCAAGATCGCCCGGATCAGGGGTTACGGCGCGGACCTGGTCGTGGCGGGCGACACCTACTCCGATGCGCTGGCGGCGAGCCAGGAGTGGATCGCCGGCTCGGGCGCCCTCCCGATCCACGCCTACGACCAGGCGGAGACCATGCTCGGCGCGGGCACGCTCGGCATGGAACTCGCCGGCCAGGCCCCGGGTGCCACCCAGGTGCTGGCCAGCGTGGGCGGCGGCGGGCTGCTCGCCGGGGTGGCCGCGTGGTACGCCGGCCGGACCCAGGTGGTGGGTGTCGAACCGGAGGGCGCGCCGACCCTCACCGCGGCAATGCGGGCGGGCCGGCCGGTGGACGCGGAGGCCGGCAGCGTGGCGGTGGATTCGCTGGCGCCGCGCCAGATCGGCGAACTGACGTTCGCGATCATCCGCCAGAACGCGGCCAAGGTGCTGCTGGTGGACGACGATGCGATCGTTGCGACCCAGCAACTGCTCTGGGAGACGCTGCGGGTGGTGGCCGAGCCGGGCGGGTGTGCGGCCCTGGCCGCCCTGGTGTCCGGGCGCTGCAAGCCCGCGCCAGGCGAGACCGTGGCCGTGGTGATCAGCGGCGCGAACACGACCGCGGTCGACTTCGGCCGGGCGCCCGGCTCCGCCCCGGCCTAACCAGCCACAGGGGTCGCTCCCTGGAAACACAGGACTGGGCCCGCGACGGCGATTCGCCGGCACGGGCCCAGTTCCGTTTTTTTGAGCGGTGGGCCGGGAATAGCTAGGCCGGCCACCCGGCCCACCGCGCCGCCGCCACACCGCACCCTGGGCGTGGGACGGGTCTTGAGGTCAGTGATTCCATGACCAGCCTGAAAAGGCCGGATAGGTGCGGGTGCCCCGCCTTCCTCCGGTCCGCTTGCGAGTTGCCGCGCGGTCTCTTGCTCTGGTTGCCTTGGCCATTGCCCCGCCCTTGGCTGGCAGCTTGCCCTTGACCTTTGCCACGGTGACCCTGGCCGGTGCCCTGGTTGCCTTGGCCATTGCCCTGGCTTCCCTGGCCGCTGCCCTGCCCCTCCTGGCCCTTGCCCTTGCCCTGTGGATTCCCGTGCTTGCCCTGGCCCTGCGGGTTGCCATGGCTCGTGGGGCTCGGCGTGGGATGCGGGCGGCCCTGCCGGCCCGTACCAGGACCTCCGCGCGCAGCGGGCTTGCCGTGCGTGCTGGACCGGCTATGCATGCCGGACCGGCTGTGCGCGGCGGATCTGCTGCCAGATGGCAGGGTGTGCCGCGTATGCGGGATGGGTGCGCCGATGGCCTCATGGGCGAGACGCTGGATCGGCGCGGGGAGCACGTCGGCGAAGGCGGCGGCCGCGCCACCTCCGAGCACGACGGCCACGGCCGTAACCGACGCGCCGACCTTGACCCCGAACCGGGAGGAGAGCCCGTTGGCGTTCCGGCGGGCGCGCCGGGTCGGCACCGGCGCGCCAGCCTGGCGCCGGAACCGGGCGAGAGCCCTCTCCTCGCCGGCCAACTCCATGTCGGTGGGCTCGGCGACCAGCGCGGCCAGGACGTCGGCCACGGGCCGCAGCCCAGGGGCGACGTCCGCGGTCCCGGCAAGCAGAGCTACCAGGTCGGCGTCCGTCACGACGGGCTCGTCCTGGCGCTGCGGCTGCGGGATGTTCGGCATGTCAACATCCGGAACGTCGTTGCCGGTCACAGCGTTACACCTGTATCCGCGGTGATCTGTGCAAGCCTGCGCAGGCCACGGTGCGCGGCCACCCGGACGGCCCCCGGGCTCTTGCGCAGCAACCGTGCCACCGACTCGGTGTCAAGCCCGGCGACCACCCGCAGCAGGATCACCTCCGCCTGCATCGGCGGCAGGCCGGCCAGCAGGCCGATCGCCGCCGCCGTGCTGAGGTTCTCGATGGCGGTCTCGGCGGAATCCGCGCTGCTGGGCAACTGCGCCGCGGTGAGGTCGTCCAGCGCCGCCTCGGGGCGCCGGGAGCGGTGCCTGGCCAAGTCGATCGCGCGGCGCCTGGCCGTGGTGAACAGCCACGCCCGCCAGGCCTGCTCGCCGCCGCGGAACGACGCCAGCCCACGGACCACGTGCACCCAGGTCTCCGCCGCGATGTCCTCCTCGGCACCCGGCGCGATCACCCGCAGATAGCGCAGCAGGGCCGGGTTGGCGTTCCGCCACAGCCGGGAAAAGGCGGCCTCGCTGCCGCTCTGCGCGGCAGTCAGCAGATCCGCGAACTCCTCGCCAATCACAGTGCTCGCTGTCCTAGCGCCCGCCGATGTCCTCACTCCATACCTCGGGGAAGAGTTCCTGGAATTCCTGCATAACAGCAACGCATCGCTCGTCATCCGCCAGCACAACGTTGACACCCTTGCCGCGGAGGAAGTCAAGGTCCCCGGCAAAACTGGTGGCCTCGCCAACAACCACCCTGGGGATCTGGAAGAGCAGGATCGCGCCGGTGCACATCTGGCACGGGGAGAGCGTGGTGTAGAGGGTCATCTCGCGGTAGGAGGCCTGCCTTCCGGCATTGCGCAGGCAGGACATCTCACCGTGGGCGATCGGGTCGCCCGACTGGACGCGCTCGTTGTGCCCGGATGCGATCAGACGGCTGCCCGCCGCGAGCGCGGCGCCTACGGGGACTCCGCCGACGGCGAGACCGGCCCTGGCCTCGGCCAAAGCCACGTCCATCATCGCCTGGTCCACCTCGGCAGGCGTCTCCGATTCCATGGGCAACTCCCTTGTCGCGCCGTGCCGCGGGGCTCTCCAGACGAGGCTAGCCGTGATTGGCCGCCGCGCGCCTCCAACGCCGCGTGTTCTCTCGTCCTGGTCACCGTAACCCGGGGTGCCCGCTCGCCGCGGGCACCCCGGGCGCTGGCCCGCTGTGGCCTTCCGCACCAGGCTCTGCGGCCCAGGCAGGCCCGCGGCGGACACGCAGCGACTGCATTATGTATTCATAGGCTCACGATATGTGAGCAAGGTCGCCTAAGGATGGTTCACGGCCGTACGCGCCGGAAGTCCCCGCCAGGCCCGGGCCGGTCAGCTGCCGCCAACGCCGAGCGCGGTGAGCACCACCAAAACCACGGTCGAAACCGCGAACACGCCGTGCGCCAGAACGATGAGCAGCGGGAAGCTGCCCTCGGCGGGCTTTTCGTGCAGCGTGCCGATTCCCGCTGCGCCTTCAGGCGCAGCAACCGGCGCGCCTCCCGCCATGGCCGCCACGGGCACGCTGATCTCGTCGTCCGCCATCCGGTAGACCGGGATCCAGCGCGCGAACATGGTAAACCCGAGCAGGGCGATGGCCACCAGGATGCCCACGGCGACCCAGGCAAGCGCGGGACGGTCGAGTAGTAGGTACGCGACCCAGACGACCAGGCCGGACACCGCGAATGTGACATGGGCCAAGATCACCGGCAGCGGCAGCCGGCTGGCCGAATTGCCCGGCCGGGTGGCGTCGTTCTCGATCAGCCACACGGCGAGCATGTAGAGCCCCCATAGGGCAGTGATAAACCAGACAATCAACGCAACGAAGCGCATGGCCTCTCATCTTCGCTTCGGCCGCAGACCCCAAACGGCCCGTGGTCCCCCTTCGGACTCCCCCACACGGGCCGGCGGTCTGCCGGACCGGGCGAGACTCCCTTTTCACGGTCGCCAACCGCCTCCGGTTCAGCGTGGCAGATCGCTGCACGTCAGGTCCATGACCGGAGCGCTATCGTCCGCTACGGAACGTTATGGCCGGGCTAGGCGGAATTAGAATACGGGGCTTTCGGAATAAATGCCCCATTCATCCCGAAGCACCTCGCAAATCTCGCCCAGGGTGGCCTCCACCTGGGCCGCCGCGAGGATGGGCGGGATCATGTTGGCCGAGGACCTGGCCGCCGCGACCACCCCGGCCAGGGCCCGGTCCACGGCCGCGCCGTCACGCTCCGTCCGGCGCCGCGCCAGCTCGGCCACCTGGTCGCGCTCCACCTGGTGACTGACCCGCAGGATCTCCACCGGCTGGCCCACCGTGTCGGGATAGCAGTTGACCCCGACGACCTTCTTGTCCCCCTTCTCCAGCTTCTGCTGGTAGGCGAAGGCAGCCTCGGCGATCTCGGCGGAGAACCAGCCGGTCTCGATGCCGTGCAGGATCCCGCTCATCATGGTGCCGTCCGGGCCGAGCGCCCGGATCCGCGCGAATATCTCCTCCGCCTCCTGCTCCAGACGGTCGGTGAGCGCCTCCAGGTACCAGGACCCGCCGAGCGGGTCGGCCACGTTGACCACGCCGGTCTCTTCCATGATCACCTGCTGCGTCCGCAGCGCGATCTCCGCCGCCCGCTCACTGGGCAGCGCGAGCACCTCGTCGAGCGCATTGGTGTGCAGCGAGTTGGTCCCGCCCAGGACCGCGGCGAGTGCCTCGATCGCGGTGCGCACCACGTTGTTGTCGGGCTGCTGCGCGGTCAGCGATACCCCGGCGGTCTGGGTGTGGAACCGCAGCCACTGGGCGCGCTCGGTGCGTGCGCCGTAGGTGTCGCGCATCCATCGTGCCCAGATCCGCCGCGCGGCGCGGAACTTGGCGATTTCCTCGAAGAAGTCGATGTGGGCATCGAAGAAGAAGGAAAGCCCGGGCGCGAACGTGTCCACGTCGAGCCCGCGGGAGAGCCCAAGCTCGGTGTAACCGAACCCGTCGGCAAGGGTGAACGCAAGCTCCTGCGCGGCCGTGGAGCCCGCTTCCCTGATGTGGTAACCGGACACCGACAGCGGCTTGTAGTCGGGGATCTCGGCGGCGCAGAACTCCATGAGGTCGCCGATCAGGCGCAGGTGCGGCTGCGGCGGGAAGAGCCACTCCTTCTGCGCGATGTACTCCTTGAAGATGTCGGTCTGAAGCGTGCCGTTCAGCTTGGAAATCTCCGCGCCCTGCCGTTGCGCGGCCGCAAGGTACATGCAGAACACTGGGATCGCCGGGCCGCTGATCGTCATCGAGGTGGTGACGTCGGCCAGCGGGATCCCTTCGAACAGGGCCTCCATGTCGCGGGCCGAGTCGATGGCCACCCCGCAGTGGCCGACCTCGCCCGCCGCGCGCGGCTCGTCGGAGTCGCGGCCCATGAGGGTGGGCATGTCGAACGCGACCGAGAGCCCGGCACCGCCCGCCCCCAGCAGCATCTTGTACCGCTCGTTGGTCTGGCGCGCGTTCCCGAACCCGGAGAACTGGCGGATCGTCCAGGTCCTCCCCCGGTATCCCGCCGGGTACAGGCCACGGGTGAAGGGGAACTCACCCGGCCAGCCGATCCGGGCGAAGCCGGGCACCACGGCGCCGGGCGGCGGCCCGTAGACCGGATCCAGCTCGACGCCGGACAGCGTGGTGAAATCCGCCTCGCGCCGCCGCGCGGAGTCGTAGCGGCGCTGCCAGCGCTGCCTGCCCTCCTCGGCTTCCTGCGCGTCAGGTGCGGTGGGTGCGTCCATGGAAATCCTCCGCCGGTTGCCGAGATAGTAGGACGTCCTACTATCTCGGCCTCCAGTGTAACTCCCTGGCCCGGTAGCAGGGATTGCCCGCAACCCCAGCGGCCGCTGCGCCGTCTCAAGTAATGCCCGGGCAGTACGGGGCCGTGCCCGGACAATGTCGGAGCCGCTCGGAAGGTGTGGTAGACCTGTGCAAACCGGACCTGCTGAGGTAGCCCCGCCTGCACCGCGAATGGTGACCTTGGCAGGGGCGTGGGTCACCCCCTCGGGCACATCCAGCCGGGGAGAGCACGTGGGCACGTTCCGCACCAGTGACCGGCTAGCCGCCGAGGAACTGTTCCATGCCTGTTACCCGCGCTTGGCTGGCTGGATCCGCCGCCTGGTGGACGACGACGACACCGCACACGAAATCGCATCCGAGGCTTTCACCAGGCTGCTCGCCCGGTGGTCGTCCCTGGACAACCCGCAGAGCTACCTCTACATGATCGCCACAAACTTGATCAGAGACCACTGGCGCAAGGTCGGCAGGGAGCGGCGCGCACTGCGCGCGGTGAGCGCGACCATCCCGGCCGAGAGCGTGCATCACCCGGCCCAGGATGTGGACGTGCGCGCGCTCATCCAGGGCTTGCCCGACCGGCTGCGCCAGCCGTTCCTGCTGCACTACTACGCCGGGTTCCCGATCAGGGACGTGGCGGAGATGCTCGGGCGGCCGGAAGGCACGGTCAAGGCCGACCTGCACCACGCGCGGGCCAGGCTCCGCGCGGTTCTAGGGGAAGCCCATGGATGAGCCCCGCGACGACATCGACACCTGGCTCGAGACACGTGTGACACCCTTGCAGCCACACCCAGGCACCTTCGAGCAGATCAGGAGGCGGGCCCGCCGCCGGAAGGCGGGGCGTGCGGCGCTGACGGCCGCCGGGGCGGTCGTGGTGCTGGCCGGCGCGATCACCGTCCCCCGGCTGATACTGAACGGCCCGGTTGGCAGCACCCCCGTCGCGCAACAGGGTCCGACGACACCGGCCCAGCGGTCCTCGACGGGACCGGGCAAGACGACCGGCACCGGCACCCCACGGCCTGACCATAAAACCGCGGCGCCCACGACCGCGGCGCCGCCCCCTGTCCCGCCCAACTTCGCCGCCTCCTCAGTCACCTTCGTGTCCCCGTACACCGGATGGGTGATCGGCCAGGCCGGGACGCCAGGGCACTGCGGTCCACCCAAGGCCTACGACTGCACCTCGGTAGCAATCACCAACGACCGCGGCAGGACCTGGCACGGCTCGCCCGCCCCGGTCACCGGCGCACCGAACGGCGGCACCGGGGCCGGCCAGATCCGGTCCCTGGACGGCGTCAGCGCCTGGGCATTCGGGCCACAGTTGTACGCCACCCACGACGGCGGGCACACCTGGACGCATATCCCAACCCACGGGATGCGGGTGACCGACCTGGAGACGGTCGCGGGCATCGTCTATGCGGTGTGGGCCAAGTGCGCCAGCACCGGCGCGGACTTCGCGGCGGGCTGCACGACGTTCTCCCTGTACTCGAGCCCGGCCGGCCACGACAACTGGTCGCCGGTGCCGGGCGCGACCGGCCTGCAGGCCAGCGGCGGCGCGCCCGGCTCCGCGCAACTGGTCCTCACCGGCGCCAGCGGTTACCTGATGGCCCCGGGCGGCCAGTTGATCGGCGGCCCGGTCACCCGCCCCGCGAGCTGGCGCACGGTCACCACGGCGGCGGGCATCCCGGCGCCGCTACCCTGCCCCCCCGGAGCCAGTGAAACCGGCGGCCACCCGCTGCAGGCCATGCTGGCCTCCACCGGGCCCGGGCTCGTGCTGCTGTGCGCGGGCCAGGCAAGCGGGAACCAGCAGGCCAAGACCCTGTACTACTCCGCGGACGGCGGGCGCTCCTGGAGCCCGGCCGGCTCGGCCCCGGCCCGGGGCATCGCCATGTCGCTGTCCGGCACGCCTACCGGCCCCGTGCTGGTCGCCACCAGCGACGGCATCGCCTTCTCCACGAATGCTCCCGGCGCATCCGGGGCCCTGACCTGGCGCAACGCCCGCGGCGCGACGGCGGTGGGCGGCTATACCTACGTCGGGATGACCACCTCGCTGCAGGGTGTCGCCGTGCCGGCCAACGTGAACCTAAACGGGGTCTGGTTCACCTACGACGGCGGGGCGCACTGGGCGGAGTCCCCGGTGCGCTGACCGCCACCGCGCCCGGCTCACGGAAATCCCCGGCGGTCACCCGCAGCTCGCGCAACAGGGTGAAGATCTCCGCGAGTTCCGCCGGGTCGTAGTCGGCCATCCCGAACCGGGCGGCCATCAGGTCGGCGGTCGAGCGGGTCACCACGTCGCGGCCGCTTGGCGTGATCTCTGCCAGCGTTCCCCGGCCGTCGCGCGGGTTCGGGCGGCGCCGGACCAGGCCGTCCCGCTCCAGCCGGTCGACGGTGTTGGTGACGCTGGTCGGGTGGACCATCAGGCGTTCGCCGATCACCCGCAGCGGCAGCGCGCCCCGGCGGCTGAATGCGAGCAGGACCAGGGCCTCGTACCGGGCGAAGGTGAGCCCGTAGGGCCGGAGCAGGCCGTCGAGACCGGCAAGCAGGATCTGCTGCGCCCGCATGATCGAGGTGACCGCGGCCATAGCGTCCGCCGGGCCGAACCTCTCCCCCCAGATCTCCGCCGCGCGCTCGATCGGATCGAACGGGAGGTCCAGGGGCTTGGCCACAGGCACACGCTACGCCACGCCCGGCGGCTACTAGGCTGCCTGACATGGACTGGAGCCTGCTGGGCTGTGGCGCCGGGGGGCACGTCACGTTCGCCCCCGACGAACCAGAACTGCGGGAGCGGTTCGGCCACAACACCAGGGAAGGCCAGGCCTGGCGCTGCCTACGGTGCGGCGCCTTTGTCATCGGGAAGCCCAGCGCCAGTGGCCCGGCGGACAGCGCGCCCGCGGTGCGCCGCGGCACACAGGTCCGCAGCGCGCTCATCCTGCGCATCTTCGCGGTCGAGCGGTTCATTCGGGCACTGATCTTCGCCGCGCTCGCGATCGCGGTCTGGCGCTTCTCGCTCTCCCAGCAGTCCCTGGATGTGTCCTACGAGCACGCCCTGCCCCCGCTGAAGGCCCTGCTGCGCGATCTGGGCTTCAGCGTCCAGCACTCCAAGATTCTGGGCCTGCTGAACAAGGCATTCACGACGGACCCGAAGATCCTGACCTACATCGCGATCGGCTGCGCGGCGTACGCGACGGTCGAGGTCATCGAGGGCGTCGGGCTGTGGCTGGTCAAGCGCTGGGGTGAGTACTTCGCCATGATCGCTACGTCGGTCGGGCTTCCGTATGAGATCTACGACCTGACCAACAAGGTCACCGCGCTCCGGGTCGCGGCCTTCGTGATCAACCTGGGCCTGGTCATCTACCTGGTGGTGACCAAGCGCCTGTTCGGGGTGCGCGGCGGCAAGGCGGCCTACGAGGCCATGCTGCGCAGCGAGTCCCTCCTGGACGCCGAGATCGCCGCCCTGGCGGCCGAGCAGGCGGAGTCCGGGCGGCACGCGAAGCCAGGGCCCGCCGACGAGCCGGCCCTCGCCACAGAACCGGCCGCGGCCCGCGACCTCTTCGAACCCGCCCCAGAACCCCCCGCGACCCACGAACCCTTCCAAGCCGCCACGGACCCGCCCGCGACCTACGACGCATTCCAGGCCGCTACGGATCCGACGGCAGCCCACGACCCCTTCGAACCGACCTCAGCCCACGCCCCCTTCCCGCCCGCCCCAGAGCCGACCGCAGCCCACGACCCCTTCCCGGCTGCTACGGATCCGCCCGCGGCCCACGACCCGTTCCCGGCGGCCGCGGAACCGCCCTCCGCCGACGAGGCGCCAGCCCCTGAGCTCCCAGAGCCGGCAGCGGATGGGGCTGTAGACACGGACGCGGCG
>Ga0306921_10006638_pt1 | contig 12080 bp, 11 predicted proteins | sample sta12Cox44000080_FD_203760 | JGI IMG/M metagenome (GOLD analysis project Ga0306921, IMG submission 203760) | Lab enrichment of tropical soil microbial communities from Luquillo Experimental Forest, Puerto Rico - statoxic.12C.oxic.44.000.080 (v2)... | ecosystem: Environmental > Terrestrial >... | reverse complement strand
GCTCGCGCAAACCGATAGGCCTCCTCGAGAACCTCGCCGTAGCTCCAGCGCTGCACGCGGTAGCCTCGGCGGAAGACGCAGGCAGGTTCTCTGGCATGTCGGCGAAAGTTGTCGAGGTATTCCAGGATGCTGGCGCGTGCCATCGTTGAACAGTTTAACTGCAGCAACCATTCCCGCCGGGAAAGCGATGGTTGCAGGGGTGTATTGTTGGGCGACGCGACTTCTTCGATTTATTAGGCAAAAACCGATATTGTAGAAGATAAGCGCCGATAAGGGCCGGAGCAGGAAGCGACAGGCGCCGGGAGTCAGCGGCGCCGCTCATTCAAGACCATCGGCGACTCTCTTTGCCTTGGGCTTTCAACACGTTGCGAAAGGCTGAGGTGGCCTGCTTCACCTCGGGGATGGCGATTCCACATTGCAACTGCTTGCCCGCGCGACGGGTCGCTACCAGTCCAGCCGACTTCAGTATCGCCAGATGTTGGGAGAGGTTGGCTTTTGAGATACCCAAGCCCTGCTGTAGCTCCCAGGCCCAACGCTCCCCGCGAGCCAGCATCTCGATCAGGTGCAGACGAGTCGGATTAGCAAACGCTTTGCAGATCGCAGCTTGGCGTTCGTAAATCTCGGATTCTCCATCGGATTTTCTTTTCCTTCCCACAAACTCCCCCGGGATGCTAACGGTCTTTAACTCCGTTCGCAGCCACCCTCACCCCAATGCACCCGTCCGGCGCTGACGCGACGACTGGCAAATATTCATCGGCTGTACTCCTTCAAGCTCTCTCCATTCTTTGCCGGATTCATTACACAGCAATTCGTCAAAATTGCAGTAAGGGCAGTGAATCAGACTCATGCGGTGCTGCTCGGGACATAATCCGCCACAAAACCGCACGAGACATCGAACTACCATCGCTGTTTGGATGTGACGAATTTATATCACATCGCACTCTCCCAACGAACAGCCTCAAATTACACAGTCGTCGGGTTTAAGTTTAGAAAGACCTTGTATCGATCCGTAATAAATATCGCGCAAACGAATCGGGAGCCGACATTAGTTTTCGGTTTTTTGGCGCCGCGTTTCCCGAATTGAACTCGAGAACATGCTGCGGCTTACGCCAGCCCGAACGGGTGCTCAAGCGATGGACTGCGTGGTGTAAACAACTCGGCGCTGTCGCCGAGGATGTGCATGTCGTCTTCGATGCGCACGCCGAACTCAGCGGGCAGATAGATTCCAGGCTCGTCACTGAACGTCATGTTGGCGCGTAGCGGCAAGGTGTTGCCCGGTACCAGATACGGCCATTCGTGGCCATCCATTCCCATACCGTGGCCGAGCCGGTGGGTGAAGTACTTGAAGCCCGGTCCATAGCCCGCATCGACTATAACCTTGCGCGCCGCTGCGTCGACGGACTGGCACTCCACACCAGGCTTCGCGACTGCCAGAGCGGCACTCTGGGCCCGGTAGACGATCTCGAAAATCTGCTGCATCTTGGGTGTGGGTTTTCCCAGGACGAACGTACGAGTGATATCGGACGCGTAGCCTTCGACGCTGCAGCCGCCGTCCATCATCACGATTGTCCCTTCCACGATCTTCTGAGGGGCGATCGATCCGTGAGGCGCGGCGGAGTGCGCACCAACCTGCACATCAGCCCCTCCACGGAAACCCAGCTGCGTGTGCGCCGACTCCACCAGTCCTTCGAAGTCAGACTGGGTCATCCCAACCTTCAGCGCGCGGTATGCGGCTTCATACGCAGTGATCGAAACTTTCGCCGCCAGCCTCATCAGTGCGATTTCGTTGTCGCTTTTGATCATCCGGCAGCCCGCTGTGACGGGAGTCGCGCTAGCGGTTGGCATGGCGGGAAGGTGCTTAGCGATGCCATCGCTGAATACGTACTGGGTCTTTTCCTCGATCCCGAGCGTGCCGGTGCTGATACCAAGATCGCGCAGGCCTTCGGCCACACGCTGGTAGGGATCTTCGTTCTCCTGCCAAGTACGGATATCCGGGTCCGCGCCGAAGGGTCCGAGGGCAAGTTGCTCCTGCGCCCGGCCTTGCTCGAAGGCGGGACAGACGAAGAAGGCCTTGCCCTTAGCCGGCAGGACCATGGCGAAAAGCCGCTCGCTGGTCCACCATTTCAATGCGCTGTAGTAGGTCAGGGAACTTCCAGTCGTGATGACGATGGCCTGCAAGTTGTTTGTAGCCATCAGCTCGCGCGCGCGCTCGCCGCGAGCGTTCCGTTCCTCAACGGTAATCGCAACAGCCTGGCCCTTCATGGACGTGAGGCTAGCTATGGAGGGCGGCAGGGTCGAACTGCGTTCCCCGGAGGCGATCGTTGGGACGGCAGCGACTGCAGCCGCAGTGACCCCGGTTTGGAGAAAACGGCGGCGAGAATATCGAGTCATGGGAGTTGAGTGTATCAGGCGGAATTGCAGCGCCCCAGTACCTCATCCTCCTATTTCTCGAAACGGGGCAAGGGTGAAAGATCTTAGATTTCTTTTCCCCGTTCTTTTAGAATCATGGACTTAGGCCACATGTTATTTGCATGTTGCTGGGTTTCTTGCAGTTATTGCTACGATTTCCTGGTAAACCACGCTTTGCCTGGTGCTTCCACCGGCGCGAGACGGCGAGCGGTTGGCTGAGGATGACACTCGGGTGGGCGCGCTATCGGTCAATGCGAGCTCAGGCCCGGTAGTGCGCACCGCCATGGCGGACATCGGCGCCGCGGACCCAGAAGATCACGTCCTCGGCGATGTTGGTGGCGTGGTCGGCGATGCGCTCCAGCGCGCGCGTGATCAGCAGCACATTCAGGGCAGCGCGAGCCGAATGGGAGTTACTGATCATCCTCTGGACCAACACCACGAACGCCTCATCCTTCATGCGGTCGACGATGTTATCCATCTGCAGGACAGCTTCGGCGATTTCGGCCCTGCCGTCGAGGAACGACTCCAAAGCGCGCTGCACCATGGTGCTGACACTCTCGGCCATGCGCGGAACGTCGACCGGCAGCTGTACTTCCGGTTCACTGATGAGGTCGAGCACACGTTGTGCAATGTTAACGGTCTGATCGCCGACGCGTTCCAGATCCGCGTTGATCTTGACTACCGCCATGACGAACCGCAGATCCACCGCCATAGGCTGCTGCATCGCCAGAAGATCGAGCGCCAACTCGTCAATCTCGCGCTCGGCTTGGTTGATGTCGTTTTCGCCCGTCAAAACCATCTGGCAGTACTTCGAATCGCGGGTGCGGTATGCCTCGATCGAGCGATCAATGGCCTGCTCGGCCAGACCGCCCATGCGTAAAAGTTTGTCCCTGAGTTCGTCCAACCCCTGTTGAAAGCGACTTCGTGTCATCCGAACCTGCCTGTGATGTAATCCTCCGTCCGCTTGTCGGCGGGGGTGGTAAAGATCTTCTCCGTCTTGTCGTACTCGATGAGGCTGCCCATCAAAAAGAATCCCGTTAACTCGGCCACACGCGCCGCCTGCTGCATGTTGTGGGTGACGATGACGACCGTGTAGTGCTGCTTGAGCTGGAAGATGAGTTCCTCGATCTTGCTGGTGGAGATGGGATCCAGCGCCGATGCGGGTTCGTCCATGAGCAGGACCTGTGGCTCCACCGCCAGCGACCGAGCGATGCACAGCCGCTGCTGCTGTCCACCAGACAGGCTGGCGCCAGATTTCTTGTGCAACGTATCCTTAACTTCGTCCCATAATGCAGCGAGCTTCAACGAGCGCTCGACCAATTCGTTCGTCTGCTTCCGGTTCCTGAAACCGTTGAGCTTAAGCCCAGCCGCCACATTATCGTAGATCGACATGGTCGGGAAGGGATTGGGTTTCTGAAAAACCATTCCGATACGGCGACGGATTTCAACGGGATCGGTATCCGGGCCGTACACTTCCATGTCACCAACCTTGACTTCACCCTCAGCGCGGGCTTCGGGAATCGTTTCATGCATTCGATTCAAGCAACGGACAAACGTGCTTTTCCCGCAACCCGAGGGTCCGATCACAGCCGTAACGTGATTGGCGGGCACTGCCATGTCGATGGACTTCAGCGCCTGGTTCTTGCCATACCATGCGTTTAGTCTATGCACTTCGATTCCAACACCCATGCTGACTAGGACGCTCCCTTCAATGTTCCACGGCTGGTAACCATGCGCACGGCTGCGACCGCCGCGACGATCATGATGATAAGAATCAATGCACCTGCCCACGCCTGCTTGTGCCAGTCGTCATAAGGGGACAGCGCGTAAGTATAGATTTGTAGCGGCATCGCAGCTGTCGGCTGATTCAGGCTTTTACTCCAGTACTGATTGCCCAGGGTGGTGAACAGCAGGGGAGCGGTTTCGCCCGCAACGCGAGCGAAGGCCAGCATGCATCCGGTGATGACACCGGCCGAAGCAGTGCGCAACGAAATGGACAACGCAGTGCGCCATTTGGGTATCCCCAGGCCAAGCGCTGCCTCACGGATGTTATTGGGCACCATGAGCAGCATCTCTTCGGTCGCGCGCGCCACTGTCGGGACCATCATGATGGCGAGCGCCACGGATCCGGCAAGCGCCGAAAAGTGTTTCTGCCGCACTACAATCAGCGAGTACACGGCAATACCGATGACGATGGAAGGCACTCCATTGAGCACATCGGAGGTGAATCGAACGACGTCACCAAACAAATTTCGCCCGTATTCGGCAAGATAGATGCCGGCCCCGATTCCCATGGGGATTCCCACCAGGCTGGCAATCGCGAGAATCATGCCCGAACCGACGATCGCGTTGGCCATGCCGCCACCGACTTCGCCGGGCGGCTTGGGGAGCTGCGTCAGAAACGCCCAATTGAGCGACTGCACGCCTTTGGTCAGCAAGTAGATAAATATCGCCAGGAGAGGCAGTATCACCAGTACCGCCGCGGTGATCGCAAATGCCGTGGCGAGGACATTCGTCAGGCGCCGGAATACGCTGATTTCCTTGGAAGGGGAGTTGTAATTCGAGTTAGGCACGTGTCCTCCCCGTGGGGCCAGTGATGCTCCATACCAGCAATCGGGCTAGCGCATTGACGACAAGCGTCACCAGGAACAGCGCAAGGCCGATTTCTACGAGCGCTGCCAGGTGAAGGTCTCCGGTCGCCTCGCTGAATTCGTTGGCGATAACGCTGGCCATGGTGTTGCCGGGAGCAAATAGCGACTTCGAGATCTCGTTGCTATTGCCGATCACCATGGTCACGGCCATGGTTTCGCCGAAGGCGCGCCCCAGACCAAGAATGATTCCGCCGACAATGCCGATGCGGGCATTGCGCAGAACGCCCATGCGGATCATTTCCCAGCGCGTGGCGCCGAGTGCCAGGACGGCCTCCCGCTGGTTTTGCGGAACAGCGGTCAACACTTCGCGTGTGATGGAAGAGATGATCGGCAACACCATGATTGCCAAAATGATCCCGGCAGCCAGCATGCCAATGCCAAGCGACGCTCCGGTGAACAGTCCTGTCCAGCCCAGCGTTTTTGCCAGGAACGGCTGCAGGTAGTCGCGCAGCAGCGGAGCTAGAACGAAGATGCCCCACAATCCGTAAATGACACTGGGAATTGCCGCCAGCAGTTCCACGAGGAACGAAATTATGGGACGCAAGAGAATGGGACACATCTCGGTTACGTACACGGCGACTCCAATCGAGAGGGGCACGGCGAGGAGTAATCCCAGAAAAGAGGAAACCAGCGTGCCGTAGATGAACGGTCGCGCTCCGTAGACGTCATTCACAGGATCCCACTCGTCGTTATAGAAGAAGTGCATCCCGAAGGCGTGCAACGTGGGCTGCGACTTTGCGATCAGCTCGTAGACGATGAAGGCGACGATGGCGAAGACGGAGATGGCGGTCAGCAAGATAAGTACGCGAAATACCGCATCGGGAATGCGGCTGCTGGCCGGATGCGTCTTGCGTATGCGGTCGAGGACCGAGGATCGTACGACCGGCTTGCGTTCGGTGGCCGCCTGGGCAAGAGTTGGGATCGCGGTGACGGGTTTCGGCGTCTGCTCGATGGGACTAGGCGACTTAGTGGGTTTTTCGCTATCGGGCATCATATACAGCCGCTCTGGAATCAGTTTCGAAAGAATCGCCAACTCCCCGTCTTTACAGGCGGGAGTTGGCGCCCTCGAACTTCATCCCGCGTAGCTTGTTACTTGACCTGCTGATTAACAGCAGCCTTCGCTTTGTCAGCGACCTCTTTCGGCAGCGGAGCATAGGACAAGCTTGCCGCCATTGGCTCGCCATTGTCTAGCGCCCAGAGCACCATGTCCTTCACCATCTTGCCTTTGTTCTTGTCAGCAGGATTGGTGGGAATCAGCAACCATGTAAAGCTCGCAATCGGATAGGCCGTCTTACCCGGAGGGTTGGTGATTGACACTCGGAAGTCAGCCGGCATTTTTACGCCTGCCGCTGCGGCTGTCGTGCTGTCGAGACTCGCCTTAATGAACTGACCGGACGAATTCTTGACGCTTCCATAGCCGATCTTGTTCTGCAACGCGTAGATCAGCTCGATATAGCCGATCGATCCGGGGAGCTGGCGAATCATGCCGGCGACGCCTTCGTTGCCCTTACCGCCAACCCCCACAGGCCACTTTACAGATGTACTTTTTCCGACCGCGCTTTGCCAGTCGGGGCTGATTTTTGAAAGATAGTCGGTGAAAATGTAAGTGGTGCCACTGCCGTCGGAGCGGTGTACGACGGTAATGTTCTGGTTGGGGAACTTGAGGTCGGGATTCACCTTCGAGATCGCTGGATCGGACCAATTAGCAATCTTCCCGAGGAAAATTCCCGCAAGTATTTCCGGTGTGAATTTTACTTCGCCGCCGACTCCGGGGATGTTGTAAGCCGGGACGACCGCTCCCAGCACCGTTGGAACGTGCAGCACTTTCACCTTCGAAGCGGTGATCTGCTCGTCGGTCATGGGACCGTCGGTCGCGCCGAAATCCACGGTGCCCGCCTGCACCTGCCGGATGCCGCCGCCGCTTCCGATGGACTGGTAGTTGACCTGAATATCAGAGTGCAGATTGTGGTACTCGCTGAACCACTTCGAATAGATGGGATATGGGAAAGTGGCTCCGGCACCGTTAAGAGTAGTCTGCCCCAAGGCGCAGACAGTAAGCGCAACAATGCAGAGAATCACCCTGAGAGAGCGAATCACGTAGTTTTCCTCCTGACGACCCCTCACTGGAGTTTCTACGCTGTGGTTGTTACGGATTTGTTACAACTCAGTGAAAAGAGATTAAAGACCACTAAAGTGCGGTGCTGACCGAAAATCGCGGCTCAACATCTTTATTTCGGTTGAATTTTTTCCGGGACTGCCCGTGACGCCCTCGCTCACCGCGGGATTGTCTGCCATGGGGGCAGAAGCTACTGTGCTCCGTGTTTCCGCTTTAGGTCCTCGATAAACATCTGCTCGACCGGCTTATCGTAGGAGCGCAACACGTGGCGGACAGTGTGCCCACTCACCAGATGGCATACTTCTTCGGCCAAGTTCTTGGTATGGTCGCCGGCGCGCTCCAGGGATTGCGTCATGAACAGTACGTGGAAACTCTCAGCGCGCGGTGAATTATCGTGATGCTCGAGATGGCGCATGAAGACGAGATTACGCAGGCGGTCCATTTCGGCATCGGCGCGCAACACTGTCAACGCAAGATTGAGATCGCGCTGCCGTAGCGCATCGTGTACATCGCCCAGCATCTTCTCCAGCCGCGAAGCCATCAGGGTCAGATCGCGGATGTCCTGCAGATCGATGCGGCTCCCGACCGCGGCCGCCCGATTACTGCAGTTCAACAGCAGGTCGCCGATGCGCTCCAGCCCGATGATGAATTTCAAGCAGGCCAGCAATTCACGCGCGTGGGCTTCGGTGACCTTGGTGATGACGGAAGTCACGCCCTGGTCGATCTCGCGATCGATGGCGTCCAGTTCCTTTTCGCGCTGCCGAACCCCGTCGAGTAGGGACGGCACGCCCGTGGCGACGCACTCCGCCACGATTCCAGCCGCCATTTGCGCCACCTTGCAGGCTTCGAGCGTCTGCTCCTGTAGATGGGCACATACCTCTTCTGGATTGGGTGGCACTGAATCAGTCACGCTCATCTTCGTCTCCCAACTTCTGTTCTTCGCGGCGTGTTGCGACAGACCGGCGCATGCTAAAGTCTGAGCTGCTCGAACGTATATACGCCTATTTCTTAAATTTTCGCTCAATTCCTGGTCAATTTCGCCAGAATTCACAGGAAGTTGTCTCGAACTTGCTCAAGTCGGACTTTCTTACGCGCGGACCGACACTTCCTCCCTTGGCAGGGTGAAGTAGAACGTCGAGCCGTGGTTCAGCTCGCTTTCGGCATTAATCGCTCCGCCGTGGGCGCGCACGACGTGCTTGGCGATCGCCAGCCCGAGGCCGGTTCCACCGGATTCGCGGGAGCGCGCCTTGTCCACCCGGTAGAAGCGCTCGAACAACCGCGGCAGATGCTCGCTGGAGATTCCGGCACCAAAATCGCGGACGTAGAATTGCACGCCATCCTCCGTTTCACAGGCGCCGACCAGGATCTTCCGGCCTTCCTCGCCATACTTCATGGCGTTGTCGATCAGATTGCCAAACACCTGATGAATTGCGTCGCGATCCACTAAAACCGAGGCTGTCGCCGTGTTCATCACTGCCAGCTCGATGCCGCGACTATCGGCAATCTCCTGAAATGTTTGAACGGCTTCTTCCAACAGCTCCTGGGGGGTGGCCGATTGCAGCTTGAAGTTGCGCTCGCCTGACTCCACGCGCGCCAACACCAGCAGGTCTTCCGTCAGGCGCGCCATTCGCATAGCATTTTTGCGGATGATCTCCACGAACTCTCTCGTGGTATCAGTGAGCTGCTCGTGCTCGAGAACCGTCTCGGCGTAGCCCTGGATGGAGGTCAGCGGGGTCCTCAATTCGTGCGACACATTGGCGATGAAATCCCGCCGCGTCTTTTCCACCCGCTCGATCTCGGTTTGATCGTGCATTACGGCTACCACTCCGCCGCCGGGCATGGGTGCTGCCGTCAGATCGAAAACTCGTCCGGAAAAGATCTTCGCTGCTCTGGCTACTACGATGTCGCGCGACTCGATCGCCGCCTGCACAGCCCGCAAAATCTCCGGATCTCGGGCGGACTGCACCAGTGGCTCGCCCATCCGGATTCCGCTTGGCAGCAGCCGTTCCATGCGTTGGTTGGCCCATAACACGCGACCGTCTTCGGACACGGCAATAACGGCTTCCTGCATGGAGTTCAGCAGGGTCTCGAGGGTTTGGCGGCTTGAATCGACGGCCCGGAAACCCTCCTCCAGCTTGCGCGCTGTCTTGTCCAGTGCAGACGCTACGTGCGCAATTTCGTCGCCGGATTCCTCCTGGATGCGCGCAGACAAGTCTCCCGCGGCGATTCGCTCGGCAAAGTCCGTGATGCGCGCCAACCGTCTGCCGATCAGCTGCGTTGCGGTAAAAGCCAACACGAGTGCGATCAGAGCAGCAACGGCGGAACTCTTCAGCACATCATTTCGAACCCGACGGTTGGCGTCGCGAACCGCAGAAAGCGGATGCGCCAGCCTCACGGCACCGCCAGGAATCGGCACAGCGGCATACAAGAAATCAACTCCCACAGTGGCCGACGAGCGCGTCGCCGTGCCCATTTGACCTTGCAGTGCCTGAGCAAACTCCGGGCGACCGGCATGATTCTCCATTGTTGCCGGATCGGCCTCGGAATCAGCCAGGACCTTGCCCGACGAGTCAATTACCGTAGCTCGCTCATTCGCTTCTTTTGCGGCTTGCCTGGTGATTGGTTGAAGCGAATCGCGCGGAGTGTTTCTGACCTGCTGGGCAAAGAGCAGCGTTTTCTCGCGCAGCGAGCTTTCGATCTCGCTACGCAACATTCCTTCCCAGGCTCTTTGGATCAGCACATTCATCGTAAGCATGCATGCCGCAATCAACACCAAAGAAGCGGCAAACAGCTTCAGAAAAATGCGACTCTTCACGGTTTGGGAACCTCGAAGCGGTATCCAGCTCCGCGCACCGTTTTAAGGTAGCGGGGTTCATCTGGATTTACTTCGATCTTCTCACGAATGCGGCGAACGTAGACGTCCACCGAGCGCGGCGTCACGTAGTGTGTGTCGCGCCATACCGCATCAAGCAGCTGGTCGCGGGTGAATACTCGGCCGGGATGGCGGGCCATGTATTCCAGCAGTCGGAACTCAGTAGCGGTGGTCTGGGTCAACGCGCCGCGGACGGTCAGGGCCATACCGCCACTGTCGATCTCGATATCACCAGCCTTCACAACCGCCGGTGCTAATGGACGTTCGAACCGACGCAGTACGGCCCGCACTCGCGCCACCAGTTCGCGTGGACTGAAGGGCTTGGGGATATAGTCGTCCGCACCCAATTCGAGGCCGATGATCTTATCGGATTCTGTTGTCTTTGCCGTCAAGAAGATGACGGGAATCATAGCCAGAGTAGGCGTCTGGCGGATGCGCCGGCACAATTCCAAGCCGTCGCCTCCGGGAAGCATGATGTCTAGTAGAAACAGTGCCGGCGCCTGTTTTTCGCCCTCGGCTATCACGCCCGCCGCCGATGAGAACGAACGTACCCCGTAGCCTGCCGCCTCCAGATGGTGGCGGACCAGCCGGGAAATGTCCGTGTCATCTTCCACGGCAAAAATGGTCTGTTTCACCGCAGTATTGTAGCCGACGCCGTTATTGGTAGAGCTCTCGTGTCCTAGCATGACACAGCAACGTTACATCGTTGATTGTTACAAGGTTATGAAGGTTTGATGAACGCTCGGCCAACATCGTTACGAGTCGTGCAAGCATGCGCGACGGCCCGAATTCTCGACAGTTTGTTACCGAACCCGCGACCTCGAAAAGTGAGGGTATCCTACTCCGCAGGTTTTCGCGCGCCCTCAAGTCCCCCGGGCTGGCCGGTGAGCCAACTGTGCGCGAACAATCTTCTGATTGCAGAGTCCTGGTTCGAGTTGCGGTGGTTGGCTGCCCTTTGCTGCTCATCGATTCCGGCAAACCCAGCTTCACTCGCTGCCGACGTCAATAACACCGAACCCACAGCAGTTGCCGCGGTCGAATTTGCGACGAGGCCCTCATTGCTTCGAGAACTCGGCAGCCCAATACTGAAGAACAGCAGTGCTGCGACTCCGGGATACATAATTCGTCGAACAGCGCCGGAAGTCCGGCTGCAGTTCAGCGTAGCGGACGAGCGGGGACGCGTCGAAGCTGTTTGAGAGATCATGTTGGCCAGCGCGCCCACCCAGCTAGAAACCCGGCTCTCTTAGTTTTTGGTGTAGCCGATGGAGGGGTTTTGTGCCGCCAGCTGAGGCCGGCTTTGGATTCTGAGAAACTCTTGTCGGCGGGCCGAACCCACGGCTTACACAATGTCGCCCTACGGGGCTCAACCACAACGGACTCGACTACAGCAGTAACCAAACTTCTCTAGTGCTAGTTGCTAATTGCTCAATGCAGCGGGTTCGTCAGCCAGCCGCGCGTCAGATAGTCGGTCATACTGAGCGACAGCAGCAGGAACAGGAAGAACAATGATGCAATCACCGTAACCTTGGTCAGCTTTGAGCTATAGAACAGGTGCATGAAGAACAGAACCACCAGGGTGCCTTTGATCGTTGCGATCGTGAGTGCGAGCACGATATTCCAGTCGTGTAGCTCGATGAATGACACGAAGACAGTCACGGCCGTCAGCACCATCAGGATGGCCCAGATGCCAACATAAATACCGATCGAGATCACGTGTTGCCGATGTTCTTCCGATGCCATGCTTCCTCGCTTAACCGCCGTGTTTCTTGCTGATCAGGTAGAGCAACGGGAAAAGATATATCCAGACCAGGTCGACAAAGTGCCAGTACAATCCAACGTTCTCGACGGGAGAGTAATAGTCGGCACTGTAGATGCCTCGTGTGGCGGTAATCGTGATCCACAGAACCAACGCCACACCGATCACCATGTGCAAAGCGTGGAGTCCGGTCATTGCCCAGTACAATGAAAAGTAAATCGCGACATTTTGCGGATTTACTCCGGCCTCCGCAGCTTCGGGAAAAGAAAAATTAGG
>Ga0306921_10006637_pt1 | contig 12082 bp, 11 predicted proteins | sample sta12Cox44000080_FD_203760 | JGI IMG/M metagenome (GOLD analysis project Ga0306921, IMG submission 203760) | Lab enrichment of tropical soil microbial communities from Luquillo Experimental Forest, Puerto Rico - statoxic.12C.oxic.44.000.080 (v2)... | ecosystem: Environmental > Terrestrial >... | reverse complement strand
CGCAGCTCGCCGACGCCGAGGACCTGCTCGCCAGGCTGGACCGGCGCCCCGGCGTGGCCTACCCGGTGCTCGTCCCCAACGAGCGCGGGCTGGACCGCGCCCTGGCGGCGGGCGTGGAGTCGATCGCGGTCTTCGCCAGCGCCACCGAGACGTTCGCCAAGCGGAACCTCAACGCCTCTCTGGACGGCCAGTTCGCGATGTTCGACCCGGTGGTGCGGCGCGCCAGCGACGCGGGGCTGGCGGTGCGGGCGTACGTGTCGATGGTGTTCGGCGACCCGTGGGAAGGCCGGGTTCCCGTCGGCCAGGTGGTCGCCGCCTGCCGGCGGCTGCGGGACATGGGCTGCGCGCAGATCTCGCTCGGCGACACGATCGGCGTGGCGACGCCCGGGCATGTTACGGCGACGCTCACCGCGCTCGCCTCGGCGGGGATCGGTACCGAGGCGCTCGCCGTGCACTTCCACGACACCTACGGGCAGGCGCTGGCCAACACGCTGGCCGCTTTGCAGTCCGGGGTGTCCACCGTGGACTCTTCGGCGGGCGGCCTCGGCGGCTGCCCCTATGCCGGGTCGGCCACGGGCAACCTGGCCACCGAGGACCTGGTCTGGATGCTCGAGGGGCTCGGCATCGAGAGCGGCGTCGACCTCGGCGCGCTCGCCGCCACCAGCGTCTGGCTCGCCGGCCGGCTCGGCCGCCCCAGCCCGTCCAAGGCGGTTGCCGCGCTGGCGGGATAAGCCTGGGCTAATACCAACGTGGTTAACAGTCGTTAACCAGGCCCCGCGGATTCAGCCGCTTCGATGGGGGCCCATCGTCCGGCCGCTTGTCCGGCACCCGCCCGCGGCGCTGGCTGAGGATTCCGGCTAGCCGGTATTGACGATGGCGGCTGGCCGCGACGACACTCGATCGCTGACATGCGAATCTGGAGGCGAACGAGCCGCAGGGGGGTTCGGGATGTGACAGTCATCAAACACCAGGCAGCCACAAAGAATAGAACAGACTGGTGGGCGATACTGGGATCGAACCAGTGACCTCCTCGGTGTGAACGAGGCGCTCTCCCGCTGAGCCAATCGCCCGGAGCCCACCGCGCCGTTTCCGCGGCGCGATTGGGTCGCGTTCCATAGGGTAGCGCATCTTCCGGCATGGCGTGACTGTGGTCACGTCGTGGAACCTGAGAGGCACATGTCAGCGTCGTAATAGTTTGGTAGTTACTGACAGGTAAGATAAGTTTCGGTTACGGTGAGCAATGCAATCGATAGCAAGCGACAAGGATCTTCTCGCGCAGTGTTGCGGGCTGCCTACTCTGGGTACAACGCTGACAGGTAGCCGGATGCGACGAAGGTCACAAGCCATGCAATCGATGAGCAAGAACACTAAGCTAACTCAGCGCTGTTATCACTCGGATGGCATCTGAACAGGACAGATGCAGTGAGCACCCCCCCGTGCGACCGGGCAAGTGAAAAGTGCAAACGGAAGCAATCGCCCAAGAAGGAACTTGACGCTCCGTATCCGCACTTGCCGTCTATGCGTCGCTTCAGCAGACAGAGCCCGGCCTACCGGGACCCGGCGAATAAAGGTTGGCCAGAATGAACAGCAGCACGGTATCAGCCGAACTCGGACTCCGCCTCGTCGTCCCCCAGCAGACGATCGTGCCACTGGTGGCCAGCCTTTACTACTCCGCCGAAGACCCGTACGCCATCCGCATCGCGTTCCACGTCGGGTTGGACGAGCCGGTCGAATGGATCTTCGCCCGTGACCTCCTGTCCAAGGGCATCGAGGCCCGCGAGGGTCTCGGCGACGTCCACGTCTGGCCGTCGGCCGGTTCCGAGGGCGGGGCGCCCGGCAGTGTCCTGAACATCGAGTTGTCCTCCCCCTTCGGCCAGGCGCACTTCGAGGCCCCGGTGAAGGAAATCTCGGACTTCCTGCGCCGGACTTACCAGATCGTCCCGGTGGGCGAGGAAAGCGCCCACGTCGACGTTGAGACGGCACTGACCGACCTGCTCCGCAAGGCGTCGTAGCCGCGGGTCACGCGCTTCCCCGGCCCGGGCCCCCGTAACGGGCCGGGGAACCAGTCCCGTCTCCCGGGTGCCCGTTATCGGTTGTCCGAACGGACCGGTGCGACTGGGGTAGGCCAGCGTTGCTGGAGGGGGTTTTGTGACGTGAGTCACCCCGAGTCCGTTCTGAATAGGGATTTTTCGCCCAACCTCCCCTTCCGAGTTTGCGAGCGCGCCAGGATCGGCTACAGTTCTGAACGCACGCCGGAGAGATCTGGCGGGCGAGTGCGGACGTGGCTCAGCTGGTAGAGCATCACCTTGCCAAGGTGAGGGTCGCGGGTTCGAATCCCGTCGTCCGCTCGGAGGCGCGGCTATGCGGCAGTTGGCCGCCGGCGAAAGCACGCTCCTGCGGCGGAGTGGCCGAGTGGCTTAGGCAAGGGCCTGCAAAGCCCTGTACACGGGTTCGATTCCCGTCTCCGCCTCTCATCTGATGCCTGATCAGGCAAGCTATTCTGCGATTAGTTCCGGCGGTCGCCGGGGTCAGTACGGGCAAGGGAGCGGGATCAGCCCGCCGCTGGCATGAGATGGAGAGGCTCGATGAGCCCGAAGGATGTCGTGGCCCTGTACTACGAGGCGTGGATCACCAAGCGCGGCGACATGAGCGACGTGCCGCTCGCCCCGGACTTCACGTTCCGCGGCCCGGTCGCGGACTTCGATGACGCCGAGAGCTACCGGGCGATGGCACGCGAGGCGGGGGCGATGGTTACCTCGTTCACCGTGCGGCAGCAGTTCACCGACGGCAACCGGGTGTGCTCGATCATCGACTGGGAGATGGCGCTGCCGGTCGCCCCGATGACCAGCGCGGAGATCCTGGAGGTGGAGAACGGCCAGATCACGCGCGGTGAGCTGATCTACGATGCGCAGGAGCTGCGGGCGGCCATGTCCGGCGGCAGCTGATTCCCGCCCGGACCGGAACAAGGGAGCGGCGTGACGCGGGCCTTGGCGGACCACGACGGCATCGCGGACGATCCGCCCGGGGAACCGGGCGATGAGGCCGCGCTGCTGGACAGGGCCAGATCGGGTGACCAGGCCGCCTTCAGCGGCCTGGTCAGCCGGCATGAGGCTGAGCTGCGGCTGCACTGCTACCGGATGCTCGGCTCCTTCCACGACGCCGAGGACGTCACGCAGGAGGTGCTGGTACGCGCCTGGCGGCACCTGGCCGCGTTCGAGGGCCGCTCGTCGGTCCGTACCTGGCTGTACCGGATCGCCACCAACCGGTGCCTGACCCGCCGCGCCCGCCCGGCCCCGGAAGCGCCCGCGGGGGCGGTGTTCGCGCCGCCCCCGCCCAACGCCCCGGACATCGAGGTCGCCGGCCTGCAGCCGTTCCCCGACGCGCGGCTCGGCGACCTGACCGCGGCGGGGCCGGAAGCGGTCTACGACCTGCGCGAAAGCGTCAACCTGGCGTTCCTCACCGTGATCCAGCTGCTGCCGGCACGCCAGCGGGCCGTCCTGCTGCTCCGCGACGTGCTCGGCTTCAGCGCCGCCGAAACCGCCGGACTGCTGGACATGACCGTAGCCGGGGTGACCTCGGCGCTGCAGCGCGCCCGGGCAGCGCTGGAACCGCACCACGCCTCCGGCCGCATCCCCCGCAAGACGCGAACCGCCGGTGACGAGGCCGAGCGCAGGCTCCTCGACAAGTACGTCACCGCCTGGCACGCCAGCGACGTTCCCGCGCTGCTGGCGCTGCTACGCGCGGACGCACTGCTGACCATGCCGCCGTTCCCGGCCGCCTACCGCGGTCATGATGCGATCGGCCAGTTCCTGCGCACCGTCCCGGCCGGTGGCCGCCTGGGCCAGATCACCCTGATCCCGGCCAGGGCAAACCTCCAGCCGACGACGGCGGCCTACGTCCGCGACCCGGACGGGAACGGCAGCACCGCCTACGGGATCATGGTCTTGACGGCCGACGGCGATCACATCACCGAGATCACCGGCTTCGCCGACCCGGCGCTGTTCCCCGCGTTCGGCCTGCCCGCCCGCATGGAGGGATAACGTGACCTACGACCAGATCCTCGCCGGACAGCTCCGCGAGGTCATCGCCGGCATCGATGGGGAAATCACCGAGCGGAAGATGTTCGGCGGCCTGGCGTTCATGCTCAACGGGCACATGTTCACCGGCATCGTCGGCGACGAACTCATGCTCCGCCTCGGCGAAGCCGGCGCCGAAGCCGCCCTGCGGCGCGAGCACGTCCGCGAGATGGACTTCACCGGCCGGCCCATGAAGGCCATGGTCTTCATCCAGCCCGCCGGCCTGCGCGGCGCGGCACTGCAGGAGTGGGTCGAGGCGGCCGCGGCCTTCGCCCGCACGCTGCCGCCCAAGCCAGCCGCCCGCCGGTCAGCGTGACTGGCTGGCCGCCTTGTCCGTCAGGTAAGCGGCCACCCAGGCGTCGTTCAGGTCGTTGGATTGACGGCGCGTCCTGGGGGCTGGGACCGGACCCGTGTAATCGCGGAGTCCGAGATGAGCCAGCGCCCCTCGGATAGTTGGCTCGTAACCCTGCGCGCTGGTCAGGTCCTCGTAGACAACCTCGTAGGGCGTCAGCCCGAGGTCTGCGTATAGCCGGCGCCAGCCGGCTTCGCCCTCGGCGATGAGGGATTCCAGCGCGGTGATGAGCTCGTAGTTGTAGCGGGGCTCGCCAGCAGGGGGCGGCCACGGGGGTTCGGGCTGGTCGATGGGGGCGACCCATATCCCGTCCTGGGCCATCCGAGCCCAGGAGACCGCTTGGCGGATCCTGTCGCGGCGGGTGACGTCTATGACCCGCAAGTGCGGGAACGCCCGGTGGAGGGTCGCTGCCCGGTCGAGGCCGGCGAATCGCGGCATTTCCGAGAACTTCGCCAGTGCCCATCGCAGGGTGTTCCAGTGGATCTTGGCCCCGAACACGCCGTTGCCGGTAGTGCCCAGCCGGTAGACGAGAGCTAGGTAGCTTTCTCTGTCGGTCACGCTCTGGCCGACGGCATAGGGGCCTTCTTCCCAGAACCCCCAGCCCGGCAGCTTCGCGGGGTCCTCGGCGAGGAAGTACTCCTGGGGGCAGCCGGCGATTCCGGTGGCTGCCAGGCAGCGGCACAGCAGCTCAGTGCCGCTGCGCGGGCTTGCGCATATGAGGTAACTCATCTTCGGCAACGCCATGCGGTTATCGTGGCCCGGCATCGGACCCTCGGCACCTTATTTTTCGGGCCCGCGCATCTGACCCTGGCGGCGTCGAGTCCGTTACGAAACTTTCGGCGAGATATGCGAACCTTCATGGGATTTTACTATTGTGTCCTATATCGTTCCCTGGGGGGACGGCCACTTGCGCTGAGCCGGAGGGTCCGTGCGCACTCATCGTTACCGGATCACGGTCTTGGGCGGCCTTACTGAGACGTACCGTGAAGTTTTCGGGGATTTTCGCGTCGAGCCGAACGGCGTGAAGACCACGCTGACCGGGGAACTGGACCAGTCGGGCCTGTACGGCGTGCTCCACCGCATCCAGATGCTCGGCCTCGAGCTTGTCGAGCTGGTCCGGCTGACAGACCACCCAGGCTGAGCGGACGCCGCCCGGGCGGCGGCCTTTGTACCTGGTCCCAGTTTCCGGTCGCGCGGTCTGTGCACGGAGCCCGCTGCGATGGCCGGCGGATTCCTCTACCGTGTCGACCGTGGAGATCTCACTCGAAGGCAAGGTCGCACTCGTCACCGGGTGCGGGCCGAACATCGGCAGCGGCGTCGCGCTCGCCCTGGCCAGATACGGGGCCAAGGTCGCCTGCAACGACGTGGACGAGGCGGCCGTCAAGGCCTGCATCGCAAGGATCGAGCGGAACGGCGGCCAGGCGATGGCCGCGCCCGGGGACGTGACGGACGAGGCGGCCGTCCAGGGCTACGTCGCCACGGTGCTCGAGCGGTGGGACCGGATCGACATACTCGTGAACAACGCCGCGCTCCTCGGCGGCAAGGGCGTCCTCGACGAGAGCGCGGCCGATTTCGAGCGCGCGGTGCGCGTCTCGGCGCTCGGCACCTTCCTCAACACCAAGCACGCCGCGCGGGCGATGGCCGAACGCGGCATCAAGGGCTCGATCGTCTGCATCTCCTCGTCCAACGCCTGGTCCGGGACCGCGGGCATCATCGCGTACGCGTTCCACAAGGGCGGCGTCAACAACTTCGTCCGGGCCGCGGCCATGGACCTGGCGCCGTACGGCATCCGGGTCAACAGCTTCACCCCGACCGCCCCCAACCCGGACAACCCGGAGCTGCTCGCGGAGCGGGCCAAGGCGGGACTGGGCCCGGGCGGGGTCCTCACGACGGGCCGGCCGGGCGGCGGGCTGGGCGGCCCGACCGGCGACGAGCCATGGCGGCGGCCGAGCCGGTGGAGCGGGCAGCGGGCGCCGATGGTGCCGATGGGGACGACCGGTACGCCCACGGACATCGGGCACGCGGTCGCGTGGCTATGTTCGGACTATGCGCGGCTGATCACCGGGACCGACCTGGTCATCGACGGCGGCGCGCGGGCCAAGAACTTCGCCTACTCCCCCGCCGCGCCGGAAGACCTGGCCGGCCCGCTGCCGCTGATCGTGCTCGACGAGACACCGATGAGCGATTTCGAGTAAGCCGCTTCCGTTCGGCCTAGACTCACTGGGTGTGGACGACCCTTTCAACTGCCCGGAAGTGCGGATCCGGCAGCCGGGAAAGCTGATGGCAGGCCGGGCGAGCTACCAGATCTTCCGCGGCAAGCGGGACCTGGTGGCCGTCGCGACGGAGACCACCGAGGGCCGTTCGCGGCTGCAGGCCGTCACCAAGATGATGTCCGACACGCGGGTGCTCGCGGTAACCACGGCGGCCGGCGAGCCGATGCTGACGCTGGTCAAGCGGAGCGGCGAGTGGGTCGCCGAGCTGATCGACCCGGCCGGCGCGCCGATCGGCCAGATCCGCATCGGGGGAAGCAGGCGGCATTACACCCTGGTCGACGGGCAGGATCAGGTCGCGGGCAAGGCGGTCGGGAACCTCGCCGTCAACGACTTCTCCGTCGCCGGCGCCAACGGCGAGCGCTACGGCCGGCTGCGCAAGACCTGGGCCGGGCCGTGGAAGGAGTGGTTCACTTCCGCCGATCACTACTCGGTGACGTTCACCGGCCCGGTGCCGCCGCGCTCGCGGACGCTGATCGTCATGATGGCGATCGTCCTGGACCTGGCGAGGTACGAGGCGCCCTAGCGTTCCGTATGATCTCCGCCACAATAACCGCCGCTGCGAAATCGTGATAACAGGCCGCTTGATACCGAGCGGTCTATACCAGTGCCATGGCGCGGTCTATACCAATTTCTCACCCGGATCCCAGGCCGCCGCGGCATGTTGTGTTCACTTCTCGTTTTTTGCGGTAGAGAGTCATCAGATAACTACGGCTGGCCAGGGTCGTGAACGGGACTTTGGTCACTGTGGCGCGGGCACTGTGGCGGATGTCTCTCTTGCTAGAGCGTGTCATCCTGTCAAGATGGCATAATCCACTTCTTCAAGCGCAGGCTTGACCTAACGTGAAGGACCGAGTTCGTGGCAGATGTTGATGCCGTTCTGGAAAGCGCGGGGCTGAAGAACGAGAAGGTGCGCGAGTACGTGCGCCACTGGGCCGAGATCACGAGCCCAGCCAACATCGAGGTCGTCAGCGTGGCCGACGACGACCGCCTGATCGAGGAGGCCCTGGACGCCAACGAGATCGAGCCCGCGGGCGAGGGCCTGTACTACTCACGCAGCTACTACAAGGACACCGCGCGCTCCGAGGAGCGGACGATCGTCGCGACGAACAACGAGTCCGACAAGGGCGTCTACAACAACTGGCACCCGGCCGGCGAGATGAAGGCCAAGCTCACCGGCCTGATGCGCGGCGCGTCGGCGGGCAAGACCATGTACGTGATCCCGTACCTGATGGCCGCTCCGGGTTCCCCGCTGGAGAAGTACGCCGCGGGCGTCCAGCTGACCGACAACCGCAGCGTCGTGCTGCACATGAACCGCATGGCGCGGGTGCACGTCGACTACCTCAACAACCTCGAGGATCAGGACAGCTTCGTCCGTGCCGTCCACGTGACCGGTGACCTGGAGAACCTCGGGCAGGGCACGCCGGAGGACAAGCGCTACTTCGTCACGGTGGCCGACGAGCGCACCATCTTGCACTTTGGCTCGTCCTACGGGGGCAACGCGCTGCTGGGCAAGATCGCGCACGGCCTGCGGCAGGCCGCCTACGACGGCTGGGCGTCCCGCGGGTTCCTGGCCGAGCAGTTCATGCTGCTGGGCATCACCGACAAGCGGACCGGCAAGCGGTACCACATCGCGGGCGGCTTCCCGAGCGCGTCGGGCAAGACCAACCTGGCGATGACGCTGCCGCCAGACGCCCTGGGCGACCGCTATCACGTCGAGTTCTACGGCGACGACATCACCTGGCTGTGGGTGGGCGAGGACGGCCGGCTGTACGGCATGAACCCCGAGTTCGGCGTCTTCGGCGTGGCCAAGGACACCAACGAGGGCACCAACCCGACGGCGATCGAGTCGATCGCGCCCGGCACCAAGGCGATCTTCACCAACGTCGCCTACAACGAGAAGACGCGTGCGGTCTGGTGGGAGGGCCGCACGAAGAACCCGCCCGCGGACCTCGACGGGTGGCTGGACTGGAAGGGCAACCGGATCACCGACCGGGATGCGGCGCAAGCCGGCGACCCGTGGGCGCACCCGAACAGCCGGTTCACCACCACGCTGGCGAACGTGCCGAACGTGGCCGCGGACTACGGGGACCCGCGGGGCGTCCCGATCGACGGCATCATCTTCGGCGGGCGCACCCGGGACCGCGAGCCGCTGATCCGGGCGATCACCGACCTGGCCGAGGGCGTGTACGACGGCCTCACGCTGGGCGCCGAGGCGACGTTCGCGGCCGAGGGCGTCGACGGCCAGCTCCGCTACGACCCGATGTCGATGCGCCCGTTCATGTCCTACCCGGAGGGCAAGTACGCCGCGCACTGGCTCGCGATCATCGGGCAGTGCGCCGAGCCGCCGATCTTCGCGCACGTCAACTGGTTCCAGCGCGACGCCGAAGATGGCCACTTCCTGTGGCCGGGCTACCGCGACAACCTGCGCGCCCTGCTGTGGCTGATGCGGCTGCACGAGGGCGAGGTCACCGGCGTGCCGACCCCGGTCGGGATCTTGCCGGCGAAGGACGAGCTCAACCTGGACGGCCTGGCGATCGACGCCGGCGACCTGGACAAGCTGCTCACGATCGACACCGCGCGCTGGCGGCAGGAGATGGGCTTCCGCGAGAGCCACCTGGCCCAGTTCGACGGCCTGCCGGAGGAGATCTGGGCGGCGCACCGCCGGGTCGCCGCCGCGCTCGAGGAGTAATCCGCCGTCATGATCGTGGGTCAAAACTGGCGATATTCGCCAGGAATGACCCACGATCATGGTCGGGCATCCTTAACGGAAAGGCAGCATGCCGCATTGTGCGCGGTTGCTGGGGATAATGTTTTTCAATTCCGAGCGGATGGCCGTTCGTGTGGTTATCTGGAATCGGGGTGAAACGTCGGTCGTGGCGCCGCGGCAAGTGTTATCGCGGCGTAACTTCGCGGGCGGGGAACGGCGGAATACGGGCGGCCGCCACGGCACATCCGGAATTCATTCTGGCCAGGGGTCCGCTGAAGTAGGGACCTTCGTCTCTGCGAGCGCGCGGGCGGGTCTGCGGTTGACTGAGGTCATGTTCGTCTCGGATGCGCGGGTACTGCCCGTGAGCTTTGATGATGCAGCGGCACGGCTGGCGGGGCTGGCCCATGGCGGCTGGCTGCGCGGCCTGTCCGAGAACGTCTACCAGGGCGGGGTTGAGTACCTGCTGCGGGTCGGGCCGCTCGGCGCCGTGCCGGGCACGTCCCGGCTGGTGCGGGTCCGGTTCGCCGAGCCGGTGCTGCGGCCAGCCATGATGACCGTCGGGTTGCGCTGGGAGGCCACCGGGACGACCGGCGGGCTGTTCCCGGCGCTCGATGCCGACATCCGGCTCATCGACGAAGACGACGACGGAGTGCGGGTGACGCTGACCGGGTCCTACCGGCCTCCGTTCGGTGCGCTGGGCGACGAGCTGGACCGGCTGCTGCTGCGCTCTGTCGCCACCGCCACGATTAAAGCCCTGCTGGCACAGATCGCCGCCGCATTGGAAGGCACGGCCGGGCAGGGCGGGGAGGAGGCCGCCTTGCCGTGGCGGCCCGTGCCGACTCCGGCGGCCTGACATTCGGGCAGCCGCCGCGTTCGCGCGAAAACCGGGAGTTAGGTGCGAGTTTCGCGAGTCGCAACCTTTCGTTCGGGAAAAGAGACTTTTCAATTGGCGAGACGGGCCGGATAAAGAGCGGACTGGCCGGGGTTACCCCGCCGCCCGGTTCCCGGGGCTCGCGTCGAGAGCGCCGTCGAGGAAGCGCTCCATCGGCAGCGTGGCGGCACCCAGCGCCACGGCGTCGGGGCCGAGCCCGCCCAGTTCGATCGACGTCTGGGCGAACCGGTGTGTCAGCGAGTGCTGCCTCGCCGCCTCGCGGACGGCGGGCAGGATCCGCTCGCCGAGCAGCAGGCCCGCCCAGCCGCCGAGGATGATTCGTTCCGGCCCGAAAAGGTTCACCAGGTCGGCGATGCCCGCGCCCAGGTACAGGGCGGTCTCGTCGAGTATCTCGGCGGCCCGCTTGTCCTGGGAGGCGACCAGCGAGGCCAGCGCCGACTCTTCGTCCTGCCCGCTCCCCCGGCGCCCGTAGCGGTCGAGGATCGCGCCGGCGCCGACGTAGGCCTCCAGGCAGCCGCGGGATCCGCAGCGGCAGGGCCGCCCGCCCACCTCGACCGTGGTGTGGCCCCACTCCACCGCGACCGAGGTACCGCCCAGCCCCGGAGCCCCGGTGACGATGCTCGCGCCCATCCCGGAACCCATCAGGCACACCACGGCCTGGCGCATGCCGCGCGCGGCGCCGAACCAGAGCTCGGCCTGGCCTATCGTCTTGGCGCCGTTGTCGATGTAGAGCGGGAAACCGCCCGCCGGCTGGAGCAGCCGCCCGAGCGGCACGGCGTCCCACCCGTAGGTCTGCGCGTAGACCAGCGTCTCCGGGCCGTCGTGCTCGACCACGCCGGGAACGCCGACGCCAGCGCCCAGCACCGCCGACGGGTCGCACCCGCCGTCCGCCAGGACGCTGGCCAGGCCGTCGCGGACGCGGTCGGCCACCATGTCGATGCCGTGCTCGTGCGGGTCGAGGGCGTACTCAGCGCTGGCGCGCACCGTCATCGTCATATCGAACATCTCGACGCGGATCCGGGTCTCCCCCACGTCCACGCCGATGACGCACCCGTAGCCGGGGTCCATCCGCAGCAGGGCTCGCGGCCGCCCGCCGTCGGAGTCCACCAAGCCGGCCTCCGTGACGATGCCATCGCTGATCAGCTCGCGGACGACGTTGCTCACGGAGGCGGTGGACAGGCCCGTCGTCCAGCTCAGATCCTGGCGGCTGCACGGCTGGCCGAAGAACAGCGACCACAGCAGAACGGAGCGGTTGTCCCTGCGCAGATCCCTTACCGTCGACCGTTTACGCTCAGCCACCGTTCCGCTCGCCCCCCTTTGGCTTTTTCTTATTACAAGTACGCAGTGTAAACGGTTGACGTGGGCAGACGCGCTAGCGGGGCCGGCCGGCACCCATAAATGCCGGCCCGCACGGCAGTGCGCGGGCTGCCGTGCGGGCCGGGTGAGAGGGGGGCGTCAGTACTGGTTCAGGAACGCATTCGCTTCGGGGCCCGCGAACTGGGCGCCGTAGCCGGCGTTGACGACCAGGGTGCCGACCGCGACATCCTTGGTCGGGTCGAAGGCGATCAGCCAGCTGTTGGGCTGGTCCTGGCCCTGGATGTCGGCGGTTCCTGTCTTGGCGTAGACATTCGGACCGAACCCGATGCCAGCCGCCGTCCCGCTGCTGACCACGTCCCGCATCATCAGCTTGAGCTGCTGGTCCGTGCTGGCCGGCAGCGCGGTGGCGGTGACCTGCTTCGTCCCGGACACCAGGACCGGCTGCTTGAACATGCCCATGTCGAC
>Ga0306921_10006636_pt1 | contig 12083 bp, 7 predicted proteins | sample sta12Cox44000080_FD_203760 | JGI IMG/M metagenome (GOLD analysis project Ga0306921, IMG submission 203760) | Lab enrichment of tropical soil microbial communities from Luquillo Experimental Forest, Puerto Rico - statoxic.12C.oxic.44.000.080 (v2)... | ecosystem: Environmental > Terrestrial > Soil... | reverse complement strand
CGGCCCTGCCGGTTCAGCTGCGGTTCCAGCCGCCACCAGATGTCGCGCGCGACATTTTCCGCCGTGGGGATCACCCGGTCAAACGGCGGCACTTCGTAGTTTAGGAAGCGATGGTCAAAGGGCTCAACCACAGTACGCTCCAGCACGTCCTTCAGCTCTTTCAGGTCCAGGACCATGCCGGTCACCGGGTCCGGCTGGCCTTCCACACTCACTTCAAGCACATAGTTATGACCATGTCCATGCGGATTGGCGGCCATGCCGAACAGTCTCCGGTTCTCCTCGTCGGAGAGCTCGGGATTGCGGCAGATGTGGGAAGCTGAAAACTCGACCTTGCGGGTGACGAACATGGGTCCCTTTGTTGGACTCTTCGGACCTATCCGGGGATACAATAGATTATAGTTTTTTGCCATGCAAACCGTCAAAATTAACCGGCTTCTGCGGGCGGCGATCGGTCTGCTCGCGATGGCGTTGGTCTATGTGATCTACGCGGCTATTCATGAACCTATCGTGGAAGCGGGAGATAACGCTCCCGATTTCACCGTGACCACCGATGCGGGCCGGGCCGTTTCCCTATCCAAGTTTGGCGGCAAACTACTGGTTCTGAATTTTTGGGCTTCGTGGTGCCCGCCGTGCGTCGAAGAAACGCCCTCGTTGAGCGCCTTCGCACAGCAATACGCGGACAAGGGCGTAGTAGTTCTCGCCGTCAGCGTGGATAAGGATCCGGAGGCCTACCGCAAATTTGTCGAGAAGTATCATCCCTCGTTCCTGACCGCTCGGGACCTGAAGATTCACGGCGACTACGGCACGTTCGTCTACCCGGAGAGCTACGTGATCGATGCATCGGGCAAGGTGCTCCGGAAATACGCCGAGGCCAAGAACTGGATGAACCCCGACGTGGTCTCCGACATCAACTCCTTGCTTTAGGCGTATGCGCTCGATAGCCGCCGTTTTAGCGTTGTTGTTTGGGCCGGCTTGCGTTTGGGGCCAACTGGCCGACGGCGTGCGCGTGCTGGTCGAGCAGAACGATCTGGCGACCGCCGAGCGCGCGGTCCGCGCGGTGCGCGCCAAGGGCGGGGCCACGCCGGAAGTAGCCGCCGCGATCTCCTGGCTGGGCCGTGGCGCGCTCGCTGCCCGACAGCTTGACCGAGCCGAAGCCTACGCCACCGAAGCCCGCAACCTGGCTCTGCCGATGCTGGGCGTGCGGCGCATCGACGCCGACCCCTGGCTCGCCACGGCCGTCGGCGCTTCAATCGAAGTCCATGCGGGTGTGCTTGCGGCACGCGGCGAAATTCCTGAGGCTTTGGCCTACCTCCGCCAGCAACTCAAGATGTGGACCGGCACATCCCTGACGGAACGCATCAGCAAGAACATCAATCTGCTCAACCTTGAAGGCAAGCCGGCGCCCGCTTTGGAAGGCGTCTCTCTTTCGGCGCTGCGGGGCCGCCCGGTTCTGCTGTTCTTCTGGGCTCATTGGTGTCCCGACTGCAAGGCCGATGTCCCCGTGATTGCGGCAGTCCAAAGGAGATTTGCGGCCGAGCGGTTGGCTTTAGTCGGTCCGACGCGGCTTTATGGATATGCGGCGGGAGGCGATCCGGCGACGCCCCAGGCCGAGAGGCAGTACATCGAACTGATACGCCAGCACTACTATGCGCCTCTAGGCGCGTTTCCGGCGCCTGTCAGTCGCGCCAATTTCCAGACGTATGGTGCCAGCACGACCCCCACCATCGTCTTGCTGGACGGCGGCGGAATCGTGCGTTACTACCACCCGGGTGCAGTGACGGAAGCCGAATTATCCGCGCGCGTTCAGGCCGTCCTGCGCTAGGCGGGGCGCCCCAGGATTTCCACGATTCGCTCGGCGTCATTCGGGACGACCACGGGCGCATTCGGGAAACTGGAGCGGATCCGGCTTCCGTCCGGCGCCTCGAGCGCGCCGGTATGATAGCGGTAGATGTAGTCGGGATCCTTCAACACGTTACCGGTCAGAACGGCGACAACGTCGGAGTCCGGAGCGATCACTTCGGCTGCGGTGAGCTTGCGGACTCCGGCTAAGGTTGCCGCCGAAGCCGGCTCGCAGCCGATCCCGCAGCGTCCGATCACCGCCTTGGCATCTGCGATTTCCTGCTCACTGACCCTTTCGACTACGCCTTCTGAAGTACGAACCTCATGCCGGGCCTTCGGCCACGACACCGGGTCGCCAATTTTGATGGCAGTCGCCAGCGTCTCCGGATGAGCGACCACAGGAAATTTACCGCGTTTCGGGCGGCGCATGAATTCGTAGAACGGCGCGGCTCCTTCAGCCTGAATGACCGCCAGCCGCGGCAAACGGTCGATCAGGCCCAGTTCCTTCATCTGGCGCAGCCCCTTGCCAAACGCCGCGGTGTTGCCGAGGTTGCCTCCGGGCAACACGACCCAGTCCGGCACGCGCCAGTCCCGCTGGTCCATCAACTCCGTCATGATGGTCTTCTGCCCCTCGATACGAAACGGATTGATCGAATTGAGCAGGTAAATCCCCAGCCGCTCCGCCAGTTGCCGCACCAGCGCCAGGATCTGGTCGAAGTTGGCCTCGACCTCCAGCGTGCGGGCGCCGTATTCGAGGGCCTGCGCCAGCTTGCCGTACGAGATGTTGCCGTGCGGGATAAAGATGATTGGCTGCAATCCCGCCGCGCTGGCATAGGCGGCCATGGAGGCCGACGTGTTGCCGGTGGAAACGCACGCGACGCGTGTCATCCCGAGCCGCAGAGCCTGCGCCGTCCCGCAAGTCATGCCGTTGTCTTTAAACGAACCGGTCGGGTTGAACCCCTGGTGCTTGAATACCAGGCGGTCCAGCCCTCCATACTGTGCGGCCTGCCGCGATTCGAGCAGGGGCGTGTTACCCTCGCCGAGGGTCACCACGCACGAATGGGAGGAGAGGAATGGAAGGAGCTCCCGGTAACGCCACACGCCGCTCTGATCGAGCGGCGCATTGGAGGTGCGCCGCTCCCGCCACAGCCGCCGCAACATCGGTGCCGACTGCTCCGGGGGCTCGTACGCTGTTTCGAGCAGCCCCCCGCACTTCGGGCAGTTGTAGATCACTTCGGTGATGGGAAACCCGGCGCGGCACTTCTCCTCGAAACAGACCAGTCGAGCAGCCATGAAGTTCCCATTGTAATCTCCGCAGCCGGCCCCAATCGCAAGGATGCCCGAGCCTGTCGCGGTTCACTTCAAGCTGCGGTCGAAGAATTCCAGTGCCAGCTCGTTCATCTGCGTGGCCGCCTTCCCTCCCACGTTGTGGGCCTTCTGTGGGTAGAGCATGAATTCGAACTGCTTTCCGGCCTGCTGGAGGGCATTGACCAGCTGCAGGGTGTTCTGGAAGAGCACATTGTCATCCTCGAAATTGTGCACCAGAAGCAGCTTCCCACTGAGTCTCGCGGCGTCTCGTGTGAGCGCGGTCTGTTCGTAGGCCTTCTGATTGTCCTGGGGCAGCCCCATGTATCGTTCGGTGTAGATCGTGTCGTAATTCAGCCAGTCGGTTACTGGCGCTCCCGCAAAACCTGCGCGAAACAGGTCCGGCGCGCGCAGCAGCGCATTCACGGTCATGAATCCGCCGTAGCTCCAACCGCGGATACCAATCCGTGCCGGGTCGGCGAACCCAAGCGAAATCAGGTAGCGGACACCGGCGATCTGGTCAGCCAGTTCGTTGATCCCCAGTTGGTGGGCAATCACCGTCTCAAAGGCGTGGCCGCGTCCGGTGCCGCCTCGGTTATCGGCTTGCCAGACTACGTATCCCCGCTGTGCCAGCACTTGATCGAGGCCTACTCCCGGCCACGCATTGCGCACCGGCAAGGCTACGCCAGGCCCGCCGTACACGTTGACGACCACCGGATATTTTTTCCCGCCCTCGAACGCGGCGGGCTTGATCAGCCGGCCGGCGAGCTCGGTTCCGTCCGCTCCCCGGAAGTGGACGATTTCGGCCGGCAGAACCTCGTATTCGCTTTCCTGGGTATTGGCAGCACGGTAGACCGCGGTTTCGCGCCCGTCCGCGGTGTGCAAAGTCGTGACGGGCGGTGATACCAAACTCGAAAACGTATCCAGATAGTACGAACCGCCCGGGCCCATTGACACATTGTGCGTGCCGGATTCCAAGCTGATACGCTGGGCGTCGCGGCCGGCGAAGTCGACCGAATACAAATGCTGTTCCAACGGGCTCGGCTCCGACGAGCTGTAAAACACGCGGCCGCGGATTTCATCCACTGCGTCAATGGCAGTGACTTCCCAACTGCCATGAGTTAGAGCCTTCGCCTCCTTGCCGTCGTTCGAATAGAGGTAGATGTGCCGGTAGCCGGTCCTCTCGCTAGTCCACAGGAATCGGTCGTCCCGAAGAAAGAGCAGGTCGCCCGTCAGATTGATCCAGAATGGGTCGGATTCGCGGAACAGGCTCGCAGTTGCGCCGGTTGTCCTGTCGATGGTGAAGGCCTCCAACTGGTTTTGCACGCGGTTGGTTCGTACGACGTAGAGGCGCTGGCCGTCCGGCATCCACCCCGCGCGCGCGATCAGGCAACTGTTGCGTGTCTCACCAACATCGTACCAGCGGGTCGGGCCGCCGCCGGCGGCGACGACACCCAACCGCACATCGGCATTGTTCTCGCCGGCCTGGGGATAGCGCTCCGGCTCGAACACCGCCCGCAGGTGGAGGAGATCTTCGTGAGGGAACAGCGGCTCGCGCGAGGTATCGAACTGAAGATACGCCACCCACTTCGAGTCGTGCGACCACCAGAAAGCGGTCGTCAGCCCGATTTCCTCCGGATAGACCCAATCGAGGCCGCCGTTTAAGAGCGTGGACGCGCCACCCGAGGTCAGCCGCGTTTCCTTGCGGGTATCGACGTCCACCGTATAGAGATCCGAGCCGCGGCGAAACAGAACCTTTTTCCCGTCCGGCGAGAGCTTCGGATCGATCTCCGCCACTGCGGTTTTTGTGAGCTGCTCCCAAGTGCCGGTTGGGACATGGATGAGGAAGATGTCGCCGCCACTCGTGTAGACGAGCGACTGGCCGTCGGCCGACCAAGCGATTCCGCCCGTATGTGCGTGCCGGTCGGTCCATTCCGCAGGCCCGTCTTCGGGAGGGTCCAGGGCCGCTCGATCGAGCGCTTGGAGCGAAACGATCGCTTTTGATTGTTTTGCGGCGGCTAGGTAGAGACGCAGGTCGCTGCCTTGCCGGAAAGCGAAGGTCTTTCCATCCGGGGCCCAATAGGCGGTGCCTGGCGTCGTCCTGTTGAACGCCGCACGCGTCAGATCACCGAGCGCCTCGAGTGTGATCGGCTTCTTCTGTGCGACGAGCGTCGACGCGAACGCGAGCCACAGGCAGAGTCTCACGCTACTGATTGTACCCTGGGCAGAGGATCGCGCTAAGCCAAATCTTCGGCCCGAATGGGCAGCTTGCGCACGCGTTTGCCGGTGAGGGCAAACAGCGCGTTGGCGATTGCCGGCGCACTGGTCGGCGTGCTGGCTTCTCCGATGCCGCCAGGATCCAAGTGGTTCTCAACCACGTGCACTTCGACGACCGGCATCTCGTCCATCCGCAGCGGATCGTATTGGTTGAAGTTCGCCTGCTCGACGCGCCCGCGGTCGATCGTGATCGCGCCTTTTAACGCCGCCGACAACCCATATACGATGCCGCTCTGAATCTGCTGTTCGAGAATCGCGGGGTTGACGACTTGGCCGCAATCGACCGCGCACACCACGCGATGGACCTTCGGTTTGCCCTTCTCGAGGGACACTTCGGCCACCTGTGCGTTGAAACTGCCGATGTTGTTGACGAGCGATATGCCACGAGCTCGTCCGGCCGGGAGCGGTTTTCCCCAGCCAGCCTTCTCCGCGGCCAGTTCCAACACGGCCAGGGCGCGCGCGCTCTCTTTTTTCTGTAGCATGTGGCGCCGGAACTCCAGCGGATCCTTGCCGGCAGAGTGTGCCAGCTCGTCGATGAAACCTTCGGTAAAGAAGGTGTTCTGCGAATACCCGACCGATCGCCAGTAGGTGGTGGGGATGCCTGGTTCCGCGACGTGATATTCCACCTGCACGTTGGGAATGTCATAGACCAGGTCTGCAATACCTTCCACGGCGGCACGGTCCACACCGTTGTTCAGCCCGGCAAATGAGGGGCACGCGATGCGGCTGGTGAACGCCACCGGCCAGCCGTCGGCATCCAGTGCGCCGGAAAACGTCGTGTAGGACGCAGGCCGGTACATGTCGTGCTGCATGTCGTCTTCGCGCGACCAGGTAAGCTTTACCGGAGCTCCCACGGCCTTGGAACACTCGACGGCGTCCGCGATGAAATCCGTGCCGCCCCGGCGTCCGAAACCGCCGCCCAGAAAGAGCGTATGGATCTCGACTTTTTCCGGCGGCAGCCCGGTGATATTGGCGGCCGTAGCGCGCGCAGCGGTCTGAATCTGCGTCGGAGCCCAGATGTCGCAACCATCGGCGCGCACGCGGGCCGTGCAATTCATCGGCTCCATGGGCGCGTGCGAAAGATACGGCGCCTCATAAACCGCTTCGATTTTCTTGGCGGCGCTCGTCAAGGCTGCCCCGGCGTCTCCCACTTTGCGCGCGACGGCGCCTGGGGTCGCCGCCAGATCCGCGAACATCTGCCGGATCCCCGGGCTCGACCATTTCGCGACCGGGCCTTCGTCCCACTGAACCTCGAGCGCGCGGCGGCCTTCCATGGCGTTCCAGGTGTTGTCGGCGACCACGGCAACGCCACTCGAAATCTGGACCACTTGCTTGACGCCCGGCACGGCCTTGGCCTTGGTGGCATCGAAGCTGGCGACTTTTCCGCCGAATACGGGGCACTTTGCCACCACGGCGTACAGCATACCCGGGACCTTGGCGTCGATGCCGAACACTGCCGTCCCGTTCACTTTGAGCGGCGTGTCGAGGCGCTTGAGCGATTTACCGACATAGCGGAACTGTTTCGGGTCTTTGGTGGCGGGCGTGGGGGGGACCGGGAGTTTCGCGGCGGCCTCGGCCAGGCTGCCGTAAGTCAGGCGCTCGTTGGTCCCGGTATTGAGAACCACACCGTTTTCCGCTCGGCACTGCGACTTGTCGACGGCCCATTTTCGTGCCGCGGCTTCCACCAGCATTTCGCGTGCGCTGGCCCCGGCTGCGCGCAACGGCTTCCAGGAGGTGCGCACGCTCAAACTTCCAAAAGTCCCTTGCAGGGGTCCGTAGAGTTTGGGGTCCACACCTGCGATTTCGGTGCGAATCTTCTTCCAGTCGCACTCGAGCTCCTCCGCTAAAATCTGCGAAAGAGAGGTGAGCGGGCCCTGCCCCATTTCCGACTTGGTGAGCACAAAGGTGATCGCGTCATTGGATCCGATGTGCACGTAACCGTTCAACTTGGCCACCGTGCCCGGCGTCTGGGCCGCCAGCCGCTCCGGCAGGGCAAACGTGAGCGTCAGGCCAGCTGCGCTGGCGACGCCGGTCTTCAGAAAATCGCGGCGATTGACCTTTCTCACACCGATCATGCCACACCTCCTTGCCTGGCCGTGCCGTTCGACGCAGTCAGAATCTCCGATGCGCGGTGAATCGCCCGCCGGATGCTCTGGTAGGTTCCGCATCGGCAGAGGTTCCCCTTCATAACTTCATCGATATCCGCATCGGTCGGCCGTGTTTTCTTGGCCAACAGAGAAGCCGCCGCCATGATCTGCCCCGATTGGCAATACCCGCACTGCGGCACATCGTTTTCGATCCACGCGCGCTGCACCGCGTGCGTGCTATCCGGCGAGAGCCCTTCGATGGTTGTGATGTTTTTGCCGGCTACGCTCGAAATCGGCGTGATGCACGAGCGAATCGCCTGTCCATTCAGGTGCACTGTGCACGCGCCGCAAAGCGCCATGCCGCAACCGAACTTGGTCCCGGTCAGGCCTAGCGTGTCGCGCAAGACCCAAAGCAGCGGCATAGCCGGGCTGACGTTAACCGTCTGCGACTTGCCGTTGACGTTGAACTTGATTTCTGCCATCGAACCCTCCTGGCGTGCGGTCTTTCAAAAGCTCCTTAAAAGATATCACTTCCCTTACCATGGATGCATGCAAGCTGTCCACCTGGAGAAGGGGGCCGTAAGGGTTGTTGATTTGCCGCGTCCCGCCCGGCGCGAGGGGTTCGCGCTGCTCCGGCTGGTCTGCGCGGGGATTTGTAATACCGATCTCGAATTGCTGCGCGGATACTACGGTTTCACCGGCGTTGCCGGCCACGAGTTCGTTGCCGAGGTGGTGGAGGCCGATACGCTGGCTTTGATCGGTAAGCGGGTAGTCGGCGAGATCAATGTCGCCTGCACGCGCTGCGATTGGTGTCGGCGAGGCCTCGGTCGACACTGCCCGACGCGCACCGTGCTCGGCATCGTGAATCAGCCCGGAGCGTTCGAAGAATTCTTCGTGCTGCCGGAGCGCAACGTTTATGCGGTCCCCGAGGCGATTCCCGCCGAGCGGGCTGTGTTCACCGAACCTTTAGCCGCCGCATGCGAAATCCTCGATCAAGTCTCGATCCCCGAGGGCGCCGAAGTCGCCGTCCTGGGCGACGGCAAGCTGGGCTTGTTGATCGCGCACGTGCTCAATCGCCGCGGCTATCGCGTGCACCAATTCGGCCGCCACCCGGAAAAGCTCTGCCTTTCGGCGGCCGCCGGCGTTGCCACTGAAATCGCCGCCGACGTCGCGCCCGCCGCCGCCTACGACTGGGTCGTGGAAGCGACCGGCAACCCCGACGCCCTCGCGAAAGCCGCCGCCATGACCCGCCCGCGCGGGACGCTCATTTTGAAATCGACGGTTCACGGTCTGGTGGGCATCGATCTGGCGCCCGTCATCGTGAATGAGCTGACGCTGGTCGGCTCCCGCTGCGGGCGCTTCGAAGCGGCGCTACCCCTCCTCGATCACACTGAGATTCCTCTGGAACAGATGATCTGTGCCTCCTACTCGCTCAGTGAGGCGCCGAGGGCGTTCGCGCACGCCGCCCGCAGAGGCGCGCTCAAAGTCTTGCTTTACCCCTAGGCGGCACGGGCTGGCGTTCGGGAGCCTTCAAGGCGTGGCGGCCTTTGCTTCTCTCGGTGGAAACTTCAGTTCCTGCTGACAAAATTTTCGGAACCGGTCGCCGTAGGTGTCCTCGGACAGCTCATATGCCTGCTGAACCAGCGAGGAGGCTGCCCATCTGCGGAACAACCTCATCCAGCCCTGGTTGTCGACATGCTCGGACTCAGTGTCGAGGTGCAGGTCCAGGTACACGTTTTCCATTAACTGGAGAATCGTCTGACCCAGGTACAGACCTCTGCGCTGGCCTCCGAAACCGGCGTCGCGCGGATCCGCTCTCGCCCTCGCCCAGTCGGGGAACAACTGAGGATCCAGGTAGGCCAGGTCGGGATCTTTTCGGATCTCGTCCCACAAACGGTTGAGTTGCTCGGCATGGTGAGCGAAGTGCTCCTCGGTGAACCTGCTGGGAAGCGCCCAGTCTTCGCTCATAGCTTGCATCAGGCTCTCGAGCTCGCCCCGACGCGCCGGAATCTTCTGACGCGCGAACGCTTTCTCCACGATGTGGTCGCCGAGAGCCCGGTAGCTCTCAAACTGGGACTCACTGAAGAACTGGTCGGCCGTAGATTCGTGCGGGAACGCGGCGTGCTGGGCCTTGTATTGTAAGACGTCGGAAACCTCGTCTCCGGTTAGTGACGCCTTGAGATAGATAAGATAGCCGGCCTCGGCTTCGTTCGGATTCCCGTCGTAATGAATGCGACCGACGGCGCAATGCGCTCGCGAGCGCGCGTTCTCGTCTCTCTGGCGGATCTGTGAGGTATCGATCACGATCTCAGCTCCAAAATCAATGCGCGCTTTGCGCACCAGGTTCCCTAAGCCCTCCAGCACCAGGTTTGGGTCCTCCTCAGCGTCGCACGCAAGAATATAGCGGCAGCGGCGGCGGATCAGCTCATAGACGCCCAGGTTTTCAAAATGTCCTCCGTCGGAGAGATAAATGTAGCGATCGTTTACATCGGCGGTGGCGAACAGTTCCTTGAGCAGGTACCACAAGCCCCAGCGCGAGAGCTGTTTGCCCGGACCCGCTTTCGGACTTCGGAGCCAGAGCCCCAGGCGCACGTTGAAGAAAGTCATCAAGAACGCGACGGGCGCGGAGGTATGGAATCCCATGTTGGGACTTACCGCGGCCCCCGAAGTCGCGACGCACGACCCCAAGCGGATGCCGGTTGCGAATTTTCCGATATGTTCGGTTTTTTGGCAGCCTGTCTCGGTCGACCCGCTTCGGTAGGGCGTAAAAAAGAACGAGGTAGCGCGGCGCTCCTCGAGGGCAGCGTTCTCTCCGCCGGTAAGATTGAGGGTCGTGTTGATAATCGGCACAGGACCGTCGTAGCCTTCCTGGGCGCGCAGTTTCACCAGCCCGAAGTCGTCGGCGAAATCAAAGCCGGTAAACAGGTTCGGACGGCGCCTTCCCAGCGCGGCTCGCGCTGCTCCCAGGTAACAGCGCACCAGGCGGTTGCGGTAGAACGGATTCATCGACGCTTCGTTGATATCCACACGCCACGCAAGCAGCAGGAGCGCGGCGGCACTGATGGCGGCGGCGATCGCGAGTTCGCCCATTTGGGAGCTCGAGATCGACCAATCCAGAGTTTGCCAAACGAATTGGCATTTGCAGTCCATCGTCACCGCGAGCAGCTGATTTAAACCAGCTGACACGAAGATCAGCAGCCCTGCGATGAACACGAACGGCGCCAGCTTCGCGAGCATCTCTTTGTTCGAGTTGCCGCCTTCGCCACCCGTATCGGGGCTGCGAGCGGCCGCCAGGCCCCTCCATACGGCGGTGATACCGCCCAGGGTCACCGAGCCGGACAGCCATTTCACCCAGGTGCCCTTCATCACGAAATCCGCCAGCCACGGGGCATACACCGCGGCGCTGCCGAGCGTCAACGCGGCCACCGAATAGATGGCCAGGAAGGCACCCAGCCGGCTCCACCATTCTCGGCGCGAGTCGTCGATGGCACGGCCCAATAGTCCGATTTGCAGAACGACGGCCAGGCCGAGAGCGGCCAGCATCATAGGGGCGCCGGTCATCCCCGCCAGCCATTGGGCCTGGGAGTGGCCAATCAGGCCAGTCAGGCTCGCGTACCACTGGGCCGTGGCGTAGCCAAGCGATGCGACGAGCGCTCCAGAGAGGCAGCCGATCGCAAAAATTCCCGGTAGCCAAGCGAGTCCACGAACCGAGTAAAGCAACGAGTACCAGGCGGCCAGCCACGTCGCCGCGGCTACGGCTCCACCCTCCCAAACCGGTAAGGTCCACAGATCCGGTCGAGCCGCACCTGCCGTTCTCCAGAGGGCGGACGCAAAGCATGCGGCGGCCACTAGCAACGGAACTAACACCGTGACTTGCAGCCAGCCTTGTGCGTCTGGTCCTTTCTGGCTTTCTCCCGCTTGCTCTGGCCGGAGTCGAGTTGGGATGAATTTGGCGAAGCTTCGCATGCGCGGCCGGACTCGTGTCTCTGTCCGATCCGCGGACTCGCCTTCTTTGTCGGTTTCCCGCATGCGCGCCAGGCGGTAAACGATCTGAACGGCCGCGATGGCGAAAAGCACTAAGGCTGCCAGTGAAGTTGCGTTGGCGGGTAAGTTCGTGAAACCCCACTCCAAAAACCGCGGCAACAGCAGCAGCAGCGCAAACAGGCTGACCAGCATGGATTGCAGCAAGATCGTGTTTCTGAGCCACACCATGGCGATGGTCCAGGTGTCGGCGCTGAAGAATCCCGTTTTTGGCGCCAGGTAGTTGCTCGACTGCCGGAGATGATCGAGGGCACGCCGGCGTTGTTCCGCGTCTTTTAGTCGGTCCTTGCGACAAGCTAAATACCAGGAGCCGATGTAGCCGCCTCCGGACACCGTGGAAAGGTAGTCGACGAAGGGAAGAAGCTTGAGCTGCTCGAGGCGCTCGAGCACACCCAAATTGAAAGTTGCGCTGCGGATTCCGCCCCCGGAAAAGGCCAGGCCGAACAGATGATCCGGACCCTTTTCGGAGCCTTTCAATTCGCTGCGGATCGCGTCCTGGATGCTTTCTGTCATGCCGGAAAAAAGTATACGTCG
>Ga0306921_10006635_pt1 | contig 12085 bp, 10 predicted proteins | sample sta12Cox44000080_FD_203760 | JGI IMG/M metagenome (GOLD analysis project Ga0306921, IMG submission 203760) | Lab enrichment of tropical soil microbial communities from Luquillo Experimental Forest, Puerto Rico - statoxic.12C.oxic.44.000.080 (v2)... | ecosystem: Environmental > Terrestrial >... | reverse complement strand
CGTGTCGATCACCGTCAGCGGGCCGGCCGCTTCGGCGCTGACGCCGGTTTCCTCTTCAAGCTCGCGCATCGCGCCTTGCGCGACGGTCTCGCCCAGTTCTAGGACGCCGCCCGGAAATCCCCAGCGGCCCGGCATCGGCGGGTTGGCGCGGCGGACGACGAGGACGCGGTCCTCGCGCATGACGATCGCCAACACGCCCACGATCGGCCGCTCCGGATAGCGGCGCCCCTCTTTTCCGAGAGGCCCGCCACCCCGGTCGGCGCTCACTCGGCCGCAGCCGCCTTTTCGGTGTAGATCTCCGCGCCCTGCTCGAGGAACGCCTTTGACTTTTCCTCCATCCCAGCCCGCGCGTAGTCGCGGATCTCCTGGGTGATCTGCATCGAGCAGAATTTGGGGCCGCACATCGAGCAGAAATGCGCGAGCTTTGCGCCTTCGGCCGGCAGGGTCTGGTCGTGGAACTTTTCGGCCGTCTCGGGGTCGAGCGAGAGGTTGAACTGGTCGCGCCAGCGGAACTCGAAGCGTGCCCGCGACAGCGCGTCGTCGCGCTCGCGCGCCGCCGGGTGGCCCTTCGCGAGATCGGCGGCGTGCGCGGCGACCTTGTAGGTGATGACCCCCACCTTGACGTCGTCGCGGTCGGGCAGCCCCAGATGCTCCTTCGGAGTCACATAGCAGAGGAGCGCCGTGCCAAACCAGCCGATCATCGCCGCACCGATGCCGCTGGTGATGTGGTCGTAGCCCGGCGCAATGTCGGTGGTGAGCGGGCCCAAAGTGTAAAACGGCGCCTCGCCGCATTCCTCGAGCTGCTTTTCCATATTGACCTTGATCTTGTGCATCGGCACGTGACCGGGGCCTTCGATCATGACCTGGACGCCGTCCTCCCAGGCGAGCTTGGTCAATTCGCCCAGGGTTTCGAGCTCGGCGAATTGCGCGCGGTCGTTGGCGTCGGCGATCGAGCCGGGCCTGAGGCCGTCGCCCAAAGAGTAGCTGACGTCATAGGCCCGCATGATCTCGTTGATCTCGCGGAAATGCGTGTAGAGGAAGCTCTCCTGGTGATGCGCCAGGCACCACTTCGCCATGATCGAGCCGCCGCGCGAGACGATGCCGGTCACCCGGTCGGCGGTCAGCGGGATGTAGGCGAGCCGCACGCCGGCATGGATCGTGAAATAGTCGACACCCTGCTCGGCCTGCTCGATGAGCGTGTCGCGGAACAATTCCCAAGTCAGCTCCTCGGCCTTGCCGCCGACCTTCTCGAGCGCCTGATAGATCGGCACAGTGCCGATCGGCACGGGGGAGTTGCGGATGATCCATTCGCGGATCGTGTGGATGTTGCGCCCCGTCGACAGATCCATGACCGTGTCGGCGCCCCAGCGCGTCGCCCACACCATCTTCTCGACCTCCTCGGCGACCGAGGAGGTGACGATCGAGTTGCCGATATTGGCGTTGATCTTCACGAGGAAATTCCGGCCGATAATCATCGGCTCGGTTTCCGGGTGGTTGATGTTGTTTGGAATGATTGCGCGACCGCGCGCGATCTCGTCGCGGACGAATTCCGGCGTCACAAATTCCGGGATCGATGCACCGAACGACTGACCATCCGCCGCGCCGTCGCGCCGCATCTTCTCGCGACCGAGGTTTTCGCGGATCGCGACATATTCCATCTCAGGCGTGATGATGCCTCGCCTGGCATAGGCGATTTGGGTCACTGCCGAACCCGGCTTGGCGCGCAATACCTGGCGGCGGCCGCGATCGAAAAGCGACACCGCGCTCGCTTCGCCTCGGCGTAGGCCGTTGTCCTCCGGTCTGATCTCGCGACCCTCGTAAAATCCGACATCGCCGCGTGCCAGGATCCAGGGCTTGCGCAATTCGGGCAGGCCGCGGTTGATGTCGATCGCGATCGCCGGATCAGAATACGGGCCGGAGGTGTCGTAGGCGCGAACCGGAGGCTCGCCGGCCGAGGGGTCGAGATCGATCTCGCGCATCGCAACCGAGACTTCGGGGTGCGTCCTGCCCCGCGCATGTACCTTGCGGGAGGCCGGGAAGGGTCCGGTGGTGACCCGAAGCTCCTCGACCTTCGGCATGAGCTTCGCAGCTGAGAGTGGAGCGGAATCGGGCATCGTGGATCTCCGTTGCGCCAGTTGCACGAAGACCCGGGAGCATCTGCGAAGAGGAGGGCGGCTTTTGCCGCAGCGTTCCTGTCCCTACGCCGGTACGACCCGGATCAGGTTCGAAGGGTTGCCGCGCCCCGCTCCCGTGGTTGGGTTCGGGCCGGCGACGTCTCAGCCCCCTGCCAGGGCACCCCTTGGACTCGGAGATTATCCGCAGAGTACCCCCCGTCGGTCAAGGTTGCGGTTAGATGACGGAAAGAGCGGTAGCAGCGACCGCCAAATACCCCGATCTATTGATTTCACCGTGCAGTGCAAAAACAGCGCTGTTTATCCAAACTTTCGTCAAATTCGATTCGAAAATCGTGGCGGACAACTTTTTGACGTGCAATAGACGGCACAATGACCAAACACGGTTAAGGTCAGCGGCGCCTGGTGGCAGTTGCGACCCCCATCCTACTCATTGGCCACCAGTGCGCAGTGCCAATTCTCACAATCGAGGGAGGAGCTGATGGAACGCAGCTTCATATCGCGGCACGCTTGTTCTGTCATTGACTGCGGATTATCTGGCCGACCACCGCAAGCCGACAAGTCGAGATACCAGGCTGCCTGTGTGCTGACCAAAGAAGCCTTTTGGATACTGGCTCTATTGTCCTCGTTGGGTGTCTGGGCAGCTCTCTGGGCGGTTGCCGCATCATTGGCCTCGGCCTGGTTGCAGTAACACTACCGCTGTCTGGAACGAATGCTGCAATTGCCAAACGGTTTACTCATTGCCAGGGAGACATTTATGCATATGCTCTCCACCGAAGACTGCCAAACAGTTATTGCTGAATACATCCGCACAAAAGGAGTGACCCGCTGCCCCACTGCCTGCGTGGTCCCAACACAGGGTTCAGTGACAGAAGCCGATCGCGCAGCGCTGGAAGAATACCGAAGCGAACGGGACCGGCAACGGCGTGAGAAGGCCGTCGCCCGCGCTAGGCTATTTTGGGGCGTCGACAGCGCTTTCGGGTGAGCGATCAGCGCCGGGGTATGGCCCCGAGGACGTGGTCGACAGCTGCGCAATAGGTCGGGGACGGCGCCAGTGAGTGGCGCCGCAGGCAGGCCTCAGTAAATTTGATCACATGCTCGTCGCCATTGGCAAGAGCGCGATCAATCAGAGTGACAGCGTCCTCTGCGCACGACTGGGTCTCTTCGCCCATGGCCTCGGTCCCGAAGCACGCGTAGAGCGCACATCCGGACTGCCAGGCATAACGCAACGCCAGACGAGCAGTGGCCTCGCCGACATTGGGGATTATACTGCCGAGTGCCGCCAGGCTGGTGACGCCATGAATAAACACGATCGTCGTCAACACGTCGCGGGCGTTGGCCAGATAGAGCCGTGCGAATACGTCGGTGAGTTCCACCAGCAATCCTTCGATGTCCCCACGAACATCCAACAACGCGATTACCGGCGGAAATTCGGGAAAATCGTCGAGCAGGGCCAGCGAGGCGGTAATGTTTCTCAGACTGGGCCGACGATGCGGCGCAATGACAGGAACTTTCGCGATGGCCTCGCGCGGCGCCAGCGGTCGCTCCGCGGCACGATCGCTGGAGGGTAGTTCCCGATAGGTGGCCGCCCAGCTCGCAAGCGCGTCGCCGAGCTCGCGCCTCCGCCATTCTGTCTCGGCGACCGCCAGGCTGCGGACGGCATGGCCGACGCGGATGACGCCGTGCGTCGCAGCGGCGCAAAACCCCGTCGCCAGCCGGCCCGTCCAGCGGTCGAGGATCCGGGGCCAAGGCGCCTGGCGCAATTCTTCGGCAAAGAACTCTGTCCAATCCGTGAAACGATCGCGCCGGCCCAGCGCACCGCGCCAAGTCTCGGGCCCGATAGCCCCGCTGGCGGGAGGACGCGGTAGCAATCTTTCTTGGTACCGAGCAATCCACGGCATGACCGCGTCCGGGCGGCCCATGGCGCAAAGCGCCTCGGCGACCATCGGGGCGTGATTGCTGTTGCCGTTTTTCAGCTCGATATCGTACGCCGCGAGAAGTTCGAGCGCATCTTCTAGTGGCTCATAACAGGAAGTAGGCATCTCTTCACCTCCATGCCTGCGCTCTGTTCGGCGCCGAGGAACCGCCGCGAAGCATGGGCGGAAATCCGACGGGCGCCGTTCAACCCGCGGCCTCGGCGAGATCGATATTATCGGGAGTGCAGCGCTAATGCACAACGCCGCGCCCCGTCCTTTATCCCGAACGGTTACCGCCTCGCAGCTCGAGGGCGCGGCATCCCCGTCACCTTGCCGGCGAGCAGAACCAGGCAGCCGGGCCAGTTGATCTGCACCAGGGTGTGCCGTCGGACGCAGCGATTGGATCGATCGTGAACTCAGGAACGGTCTATTACGATCGCGAGAACCATGTTGCGCAAAATTAAAAATTAGCGCCGACAAAAACAGCGGCGCTGTTTCACTCGGTCTGGTGATGCTCGCAGGCTGTACTAACCCCCGGGCTCGCCGGGACAGGCGCCAGCGCTCGCACCTGGCATGGCGCGAGTCTGGGTTCTGCGGCAGGCCGACCCTCCGGAAGAAAACCTCGAGGGAAGAGGGCTCGCGGGTCGGTGGCTGGAGCTTGGTAGAGCGCCAGCGCCTTGCCCTCGGTTTCTAGCGACTCGCGCATGATCGCGCCGATGTCGGTGCTGTGCGTATCGAGCAGCGGGCCGATTGCCAATGACGGGTATTCGCCGAGCAAGGTGGTCATTTCTCCGGCTTGCTGAGCATGGGTCAGCGACTCGGCCGCCTGTTCCCGCAGCCAGGATACGATCGGAATTCGACTATGGCCAAATACGAGAAACGAATAGTGCGTGTAACGCACCTCGCCAGCCAGCTCCGCCTCCAGAATGCGGTTGAGTAGGTCCACCGCGCCCTCCGCTTTTCCAATTCGGCCATCGCCGTCAGCTCCTCGGTTTCCGTTCTCCCTCAAGTGCCTGTCTGCTAAACTGCGTGGCACTGGGCTTTGTTCCGAGGCGAGAAATGTTTGAAGATTTCGGAAAACCTAATCTGGTCACCTTGCTGACCTTTGGGCTCGTCTCGGCGATGCTGCCAAAATTGCTCCCGCAGATGTCTCCCGCGGTTGGCACAGCGGTTAAGCTGGTCATCGATCTGCTGGGCGAGTCCGAGGCAGAAGCCACCGAAGAGCTGATCGAAGCCTTGGTGTCAAGCACGATCGCCGAGATAAATAAAGAAGTCTCCCGCACGACCAATCCGCACCAGACCCGTCAGGCAATTGAACGTACGGTTGCCCAGTTCAAACGCCGGGCGCGTCATCGCGCGCAAAGCTGGGGGACGAATGAGCACGACGGGCAGCACCGGTACCGGCGACATCTCACCAAATTGCGTGAGGCAGTGAATCGCTCAAAGGACCAACATGCTGGCCGGAGCCGCGACATTCTCGACGATCTTGGCGAGAGCCTTGAGGAGACCGCCTATTGAGAAGGGCTCGGCTGGGTGAGCTGCGCCCTTCGCAGTACCTCGATCGCCAATAGCGGGGCTGCACCGGCGGCCAGGGACACCGCGAAATCGCGGACGCCGAGTGCCGGTCCGAACAGGTTTCGAAAACCGGGGAGGAACAATGCAGCGGCCTGTGCGGCGAAAGCGCCGCCGAGCGCGCCAAAGAAGAACCGGTTGGGGGAGAGCGTTCGTTCAGCGAGGATCGGTCCATGCCTCGAGCGGCAGGCAAAGGCGTAAAAGAGCTGCGCCGAGACGAGGCTGCTGAACCCGACGGTCTGACTGGATTGTGCCGAGCCGCCGAGCCGAACTGCGCAGGCCTGAGCGGCGAATGCGCTCGCGGTGATCAGGCTGGCATCGCGAGCCAGAGTGCCGAATTCGGCCGTCGAAACGACCGGCTCGTTCCGATCCCGCGGTGGCCGGGCCAGCAAATCGGGGGTCGCTGGCTCCATGGCGAGCCCAAGCGCCGGGAGAACATCGGTCAAGAGGTTGATCCACAAGAGCTGCAATGGGCTGAGCGGATGAGCACGACCGGCTGCGCCCGCGACCAGCATGAAAATGACCTCGCTGAGATTAGTCGCCACGAGGTAGCGGATCGCCTTGCGGATATTGATCGCCACAGTGCGGCCGCGCTCGACCGCACTGGGCAAGGAAGCGAGATCGTCCTCGAGCAGCACGACGTCGGCAATGCCGCGCGCGGCCTCTACTCCGGACCGTCCGAGGGCGACGCCGATATCAGCGGCGCGCAGTGGCGGCGTGTCGTTGACGCCGTCGCCGATCATTGCAACAGTGAGCCCGGAACGCTGCAGCTTTTTTACCAGCTGCAATTTCTGCCCCGGCGCAACTCGCGCGAACACCCGCGGCAGATCGCCGTCGGGATCGAAGCTGGATAGAAATTCGTCTAGCTGGCTGGCCTCGACGATCTCCTCCCGGTTACCGTTCGAGAGGCCGAGCGCGGCGGCGATCGCTACTGCAGTTGCCTGTTGGTCGCCAGTCAGCATAATACTCGTGATGCCGGCCCGGCGAAAGGCGTCGATCAGGTTTGGCGCAGTCTCTCGGATCGGGTCCGCCATTCCGACGAGACCGGCCCAGATGAAATTGTGCTGGATTCGCGTGCCGGTGTCCCTGGGCCCAGCCGACCGATAGGCAACCCCCAGCACGCGCAGCGCATCATCGGCCATTGCGAGGTTCTCCGCCTCGATGATGCGCCGATCCTTAGGACCGAGCGGTGCGACAAGGCCATCGTGTAGCTGCCACCGACAGAGTGCCAGCACCTCACTCGGGTCGCCCTTTACGATAACGAGCTTCTGGTCCGCGACGGCATCGTGCACTGTTACCATGTAACGCCGATTTTCTGCGCGTTCCACAGTCCCGCGGCGCGGGTGGCGGGCGCGGCTCGTCTCTATGTCAAGGCCCGCTCCAATCGCGGCTCGAACAAGCGCCACCTCGGTGGCCGATCCGTTGGCATCTCTGGCGGACGCATCGAGCAGCTCGGCATCGTTGCAAAGGGCGGCGAGCTCAAGCAGGCGAGCCAGCTCGCGATCCGTCCTGCCATCCACGACCATTCCGCGTTCAGTACGGAATTCCTCGCCGACCAGACGCGCTCGTGTCTCGTTCCAGTACACACGAACGACGCTCATATCGTTGAGGGTCAAGGTGCCCGTTTTGTCGAAGCAGGCAACGTCGACCGCAGCGAGCCCCTCGACCGCGCTCAGCCGTCGGATGATGATCCCTTCGCGGCGCAGATCTTGGATCGCGAGCGCGAGCGTCGTCGTGGCTAGGGTTGGCAGTCCTTCCGGCACCGCCGCGACCGCCAGCGAGATAACGGTTTTCAGCAGTGACCATAGCCCAAAGCCGCGCATCAGGCCGATCACGGCAAACAGCCCGCACCCCGCCATCGAGCCGAATACCAGTTGGCGGCCGAGCTTGTCGAGCTGACGTTGCAAAGGTGTGGTCGGCTGATCTTCCGAGCTCAATAGCGATTGGATGCGGCCGAGTTCGGTTTCCGGGCCCGTCGCCGTGACGACGGCGCGTCCGGCTCCCCCTGTCACGACGGTGCCGCGGAAGACCATATTGCGACGGTCGGCGATCGCTGCGGAATGATGAGCCACGACATTGGCCGCCTTGGCCACTGGAATGCTCTCGCCGGTCAATACCGCTTCGTTCGCGGTGAGCAGATTGGCCGCAATGACCCGCGCATCGGCGGGGACCAGTTCGTCGCGGCGCAGTTCGATGAGATCGCCAGGCACGAGCTCTTCGGCCGGCACGTCGCATTCCCTTCCATCACGAACGACCCGCGCCACCGGCGCGCGGCTTTCCCCGAGGCTGCCGATCGTCTCTTCGGCGCGCGCTTCCGCAATAAAACCTATGGCGCCATTGAGCCCGATCACGCCGAGAATGATCGCGGCATCGAGGAGCCCGCCGGTGGCGATCGACAACAACGCGCCGGTCGCCAGCAGCGCAATCGGCAGGTTCTGAAACTGCGATACGAGGATTTCGAGCTGCGTCCGGCGGCGTATCGGCGGTATCGCGTTGGTGCCGATTTCGACGAGCCGCGTCTTTGCTTCTGTCTTTGACAATCCGTTTGGCCGGCTCTCGACGGCTCCGATAACCTCGTTCGCGTCCATCGCGTGCCAGGCGGGGCGACCGGGATCGACCGGGGAACTTTCCGGATCGAGCACACGTTCAGCAGTCTCGCCCAATCTCCGGGTAATCTCGACGAGGTCGCGGGCAGTGTCGAACAGCACCAATACGGTGCCTGTCGAGGCACTTGCGCTGACCCATCGGATGCCGCGGCCGGCGAGACCCACTTCGAGGGCGCGTCTTACCCGCTCGTTACGTTTAAGGCCGGCGACGCTGAAGCGGGCACGGCCAGGCACCGCCGTATGGACCGGCAGGATGGCGGGCTGGTTCAAATTTGCTCACCCGGCTTGTCCAGACGCGGCCGCGACTGCGGGGTCCGGGCCGCGATCGCTCCACAGCCCGATCAGGTCACCCGCGTACCACAGGAGTGTGGGGGCAGGCGTATCGATCCGGCGCCGCAGCAGCTGCAACACGCTACCGGCCAGCAAAACGGCGAAAAGCACCCCGCGAATGTCGATCTGGTTCTGCGTCCAGCGGCGCAGCGTTTGGTCAGCGGTCTCGAAGGATCGTACGGCCGCGCGGTTGACGATAGGCTCCGATGATCCCGCGAAGGCCGCATCGAAATCGATGTCGAACAGATCGTTCTTGGCGATCGCTTCGAGGAAAAGCCTCTGCGGATCCGAGAAATGGATCAGAACGCTGGCGGTGATAGGATTGGTTTCGACGCGCTCGACACTCTCCCACGTGGCGAGTCGTTCGGCGACAGCAGCGAAGAAAGCTGTGTCCCGGCGCTTTTCCGGGACCCGTATCCGCAACCGCCGAGCTGTGAAATGGCTGATGCGGGCAGCGGGCAGGCTAGGCATTCGGCGCGCCAGCCTCCCTGGCAGGCCTATCGCGCAGCCTCACGACCTCATTGGCCGGCAGCGGGTCGTCCGCCGCACCGGCCACGGTCTGTTGGGAATCGTATTCGGCGCGCGCCTCGGCCATCATATCGCTGGCAAACTCGCCCAGCTCGGCCGCTCGCTCGCGGCCCCGCTCATAGAGCGCGATGCCGGTCTTGAACAGGCGCTTGGTCGCCGGCCTGAAATTGCGCTCCAGTCCGGGCAGGATCAGCGGTGCGAGCAGCCCGCCCGCGACCCCGGCCAGCGCAGCCGTAATAATCGCCCCAATGCGCCCACGCGATCGCTGAGGAGGAACCGGTTCTTGCTGCGCCATGGTCAATGCTTTTCGCGCGAACCTTCGCGTTGAACGGTAGAGCCGCTGGGCGCCGGCATTTCCACCCGGGCGTGGCTATTGCCCTCTAGTTCGCTCTTAGCCTCGGCGACAAGGTCGGTGGTCAACTCACCAATTCCCGCTACGGTTTCACGATAGAGCATGATCCCGCCCTTGATCACGGTCTTGGCAACGGGACGCAGAGCCCGCCCGATCGTCGGCAGAACCGTCGGACCGAAGAACAGCGCCGCGGCGCCGACCGCCACCCCTGTAATCGCGTTGCCTTTGAACATGTCGTCAAGCAGAGCCATTCTCGTCTCCATTCACCGGTTGCCGGCAGCCTCTTGGTACGCCGCTAATTCTGTTAAACACTCAAAATCGCGTACGTCCCAACCGCTGTCATGATTTTTTAACATAGAACCTCAGGCTCAGCTATCGCTGTCGCGAAAACCAGGAGGATCTTGCCGGTGCGCCAGCTCGACCTCCTTTAGGCGATGAGCCTCGCCCGCCTCGATGCGGGGGATTGCTTCTGGTGAAGATCTGCAATTCACCGGCCGCCCAAAGCGGCCAGACGCGTACTCGGAGCGCGCAATCCACGGGGTCGCGAAGATCTGGGGGAGCCGCGCCGGCATCACCAGACCGACACCGGTTGCCGGATAGTCGTAGAAGTGTGACCCACCTCACACTTACGCAACCGTAACGGACTTAACTAAGGTTTTGGCAGGTGCGGCTATGATCAGCGCCCTCGGCGCCCGAGACGGGGGCAGCCATGCGGATCCATTTTTCGACCGACGATCTGATGCGCCTCGGGGCGCTACCATCCGCAGTCGTTTGTAACCCCACACAGGCGCCACCCCGAGTCGGTTCCGCGATCTCCCTGAGCGTCAATATGCTGTCGTCGGTGCAATCGATCGCTCGGCGAGCGCGCGACAACTATCCTCCGGGATTAGAATTTCGCGTCGGAGAGGGCTTGCCACCTCAATAGCGTGGTGGTGGCGGGTAGTACGCGCCGGCTGGTGGATAGCCGGGTTGCGGGCCGTAGCCTGGAGCCGGCGCGTAAGCTGGTGCCGGCGGAGCATATTGCGGTGGTGAATATCTGTGGGATGCCATGCATTGCGCGTAATACGCATTGTATTGCTGCTGCAGGTATCCCGCAGCGTTTTGCGCATTCGCCGCACCGACCCCGGTGCCGACAAAAGCACCCGAGGCCGCCCCGATGCCCGCACCACGGCCACCACCGACCGCAGCTCCGAGAGCCGCCCCGAGCCCCGCGCCGAGAAGAGTGCCGCCGATAGCCTGAGCATTTGCTTGCTCGCGTAACGGTGCGATCTGCGCGTCGGCATATTGCCGGCATGCTTGGTCGTCATAGTAAGATTGCGCCATAGCGCCGGTGCTCGTCGCGAGCGCCAAAACCGTACCGATAAAACTGGTGGCGCCGAGCCTCATAGAATAACTCTCCTTCCCGGGCTGATCGTATCGAACCGCCGCACCCCTCGCCGACGGACGACCATGACAGGTCGATCGGTAAGCCATAAAGCTTAAAACCGTCTATAGATCACCGCGTTTTTAGGCAGGAGGCACACTGCCCCATCGCTGCTGTCGAGCTGCGCGACGTCGCTCAGACGTACTCACCCGGTCCTGCGACTACACTGCTTCGAGATCTTCGAGAATTGCCCGCATCGTATCGGGCGCTTGGCGATCTCCCGCTTGTGGCGTCGAGGAGAAACCCGGCACGCGGTAGCCCCTCGCAGACATGCACTGAGCGTACATCGTGTCGTATGGCATCGTTCTCTGCGCGGCAGCGTATTGCCGGCAGATCGCCTCGGTCAGGGCCGCGCGATCATAACCAAGGCCGGGGGCGGTCTGGGCGCTGGTGGGGGTCCCCGCGATAAACCAAAGCAACGCCGTGGCGCAGCTGGCGCGCCAGGAAGTCTGGTTAAAACAGCAATTCCGATAGGCGGCGAATAATGCGGTCGGGGCGGATCGGGGAGTCGGGGTGCAGGCCCACGCCGTAGCCGTCGTGCCAGATCGCGTAGATGCCCAAACGCTGCGGTGCGGCGATCTCCCATTCGAGGTTGTCGCCGACCATCCAGGTCTCGTGCGGCCCGACACCGAGTATTTCCATCGCATGAATGTAGGCCCGCTCCTCGGGTTTACCGAAGCCGTGCTCGCCTTCGATCTGGATGTGGTCGAAACGGTGTTCGAGAGCGAAACGCACGACCTTGGCCCGCTGCGGCTCGGCCGCGCCGTTGGTGATTAGCGCCAATTTGACACCCAACTCCTTCAACCGATCGAGGGTCTCATGCGCATCGGGGAACAGCGATAACTCCTCGTCGTGCAATGCGTTATAGGCGTCGGCCAAGGCGTCACCGATCGCCTCGGGCGGCACCGGATGGCCAGCTGCCGCGAGCGCGGCAAAGGCAGTCGCGACGATCCTGCGGCGAGCGGCGCCGGTGCGGTGGCGCCAGTATTTGTGCCGAGCCGGATCGGACCATAATTCGGTCGAGGCCGTTTCGATTGCTCGCGCAATGACCGTCGCCTCGATCGGCCCGAGCCGGTCGGCAAAGGCCGTTATCGTCCGCCGCCACTGTGACTGCGCCGGCCCGAACGCGACGAGGATCGTGTCGTCGAGATCGAGCAGGATCGCGCGTGGCAATTTCATGCGATCGACGCCGGGGCCTGCGGCACAGACCGCCAGAATTGGGGGTC
>Ga0306921_10006634_pt1 | contig 12085 bp, 13 predicted proteins | sample sta12Cox44000080_FD_203760 | JGI IMG/M metagenome (GOLD analysis project Ga0306921, IMG submission 203760) | Lab enrichment of tropical soil microbial communities from Luquillo Experimental Forest, Puerto Rico - statoxic.12C.oxic.44.000.080 (v2)... | ecosystem: Environmental > Terrestrial >... | reverse complement strand
GCGTCGCATTGCTCTGCTGCTCGAGCCCGGTCCAGGTGTAATGCGCCACCGGCCGATGCCGCCACAACACCCGCGCCGCCTCGCGGATCGCGTCCGCATCGACACCCGAAAGCTCGGCGGCGGTCTCAGGAGACATCGCGCGGCATTGCGCGGCATAAAGAGCGAAGGCCGTCCGGCAGGCGATCGGCCCGTCACGGCCGGCGACCACGAAGGCCCCGGATAACCCGAGCCGGATTGGCGGAAACTCGTAATCACGCGTGGTCGGGTCATAGCGGACCGCCGTGCGGCGCCCCTCGTCCCAGGCGACGAACCCCTCCCCGCCGGCCGCGAGCGCCTCGGCGCGCAGCAAGGTGCCGTCATCCTCGCGCACCAGGAACGGGCCGTTCGTCCATTCTCGGACAAAATCTTCGTCGAACCAGCCCTGCTCGATCATCACCCCGGCCAGCGCCAGCGCCACCGCCGCATCGGTGCCGGGCCGCACCCGCAGCCAGCAATCGGCCTTGACCGCGAAGCCGATATGGCGCGGATCGACGACGATCAGCTTGGCGCCTCGGGCGCGCGCCGCGGCCACCCTGGTCGCGGCAGCGAGCAGCGAGGTGCTCGGATTGTGTCCCCACAACAGGATGCACCCGGCCTCGGCATAATCCGGCGTGCCGATGCCGGTGCCGGTGGTGAAGGCGCGGGCATATTGGCGGTGCCGGGCGCAGATCTCCCACGCGTTACAGTTGTTCGGCGAGCCGAAGGCGTTAATCAGCCGGTCGATCCACGGCTGCGCATCGGAAATCGCGGTCCCGGAGCTGGTCGTGACCGCGAAGGCCACCGCCTCGGGGCCGCTCTCGGTCGCGATCCGTCGCATCGCAGCAGCCGTCTCGTCGAGCGCCTCGTCCCACGAGATCTGTTGCCATCCGGGATCGGCATCGCCCTTCGGCCGGGTGCGGCGCAGCGGATAAAGCAGACGGTCGGACGCCTCGACCAGCGCCGGCGAGGCGCGTCCCTTGGCCCACAGCGCCTTCCCGGTCGGGTGCGACGGGTCCGGCTCGATCGCCACTACTCGGCCGTTCTCGACCACCGCCTCGCAGCCGCAGCGCGAGACGCACAGCGGACAGAAAGCCGGGATGTGGCGCCGGGAATTTTCAAACATGGTGTCCTCAACGTGCCTCGATTTGCGTAGGCGCCTTCACCGACATTCCCCGGATTTCCTGGTGTACTGGATGCAATTTTCCGTCTCGGCAGGGCGCGCGGCAACGAAATTCGATCGCAGCCGACCCGCAGACAGCCAAAATGGGGCAAGGCTCAGCCTCGTAGCGCCAGGCGACCGGTAACGTCTGTTGAAGAAGCTGACGGGCATTAAATACGGGCTTGGTCAGCGCGACCCATCGAGCGCCACTGCGCCGGGTCGACGATGTGACCGTGATCGCGGATCCAGTCGTTCGGTGTGCGCTGAGCACCGTCGCCGAAGACACGGTCCAGTTCGCCGCTGCCGTCACCGATCCACGCGTAGCGCACTTGGTTCGCGGCGGCAACGAAGCACGCAAAATCGTCGACCCCGAGAATCGGCGCCCGGCTATAAACCCGCTCGCTCGCCCGGTCGCGATAACTACCGCTGCGGCGAGCCGCGTTAATCGCCGCCTAGTAACTAGGGCGCGGGCCGCCAAACAGGCCGGCGATGCCCATCAGAAGCGGCTTGCTGTCACGCTGCGCCCAAGTCTCAGACGAAGCCCGGCATGATAATCTCGATGATCGCATCGTTGATACGCCTCTGTTCCGTGCCCGGCTTGTCGTAGTTGCCACAGTGCTGCGCCACGACGAGGTCGAGCGCGGGAAAGACGTACAGGCGCTGGCCGCCCCAGCCGATCCCGCCCACCCAGCGCTCCCAGCGCTGGGATGGGCCGGCAGGAGACGCGCCGAGGTACCAGTGATAGCCGTAGCGGCGCCCATCCGCGATGGTGGCCGCGGGGGTCAATGAGCGTTTCAACCAGTCACCCGGCACGACCTGTTGTCCGTTCCAGACGCCGCCGGCGAGCACGAGTTGACCGATCTTCAGGAGGTCGCGCGGCAGCAAGCGGAGGCCTGATGCCGCGCGGAATTCACCATCCCGGCCTCTCGCCCAGTCCACGGGACCAAAACCCATCGGATCGAACAGGACACGATGGCAATAGGCGAGCAACGGTTCCTCGGTTCCCTTGGCGATCAGGCGACCGAGAAGCGCAGTGGCACCGCCACAATAGGTCCATTTCATGCCCGGCTCGCTGACGAGCGGCCGTTCCAGGATGAAGCGGAAACGGTCAGGCGCCGCCTCCATCGCATTCTCGGCGTTGCGCGGGTCGCCATAAGGGATCGTGAGTTCGTCCCAGTCGAGCCCTAGCGTCATGCTGAGCACGTGATGGACGGTGAGGCGATCGCGGCCAGGCTGGTTGGCAAGGTCGGAGTATTCCGGAAACTGCTCATATAGCTTATCTTCGGGTGGAGGGAGGTTCCCGGCACCGAGCGCAATGCCATACGCCAGACCGACCACGCTCTTGGACACCGAGCGCAGGTCATGCGGTACGTCCGGGCCGAAAACGACGGTGCCGAGCGCCCCTCGGCTTTCCGCCTCATCGTCGCCCTGCCCATAGTATTCGAAGACAAGCCTGCCGCCCTGGCTGACCAGAAGGGTATGCAGGCCGGCCACCTTGCCATCCTGCCGTGCCTGCGCCAGACGTTGAGCGATGTCTTGCGATAGAGATGTCGCAAACGCGGAGGGCGCGATCGTCAACCCGGCTCCGACAATGGTCAGCAGATGGCGGCGATTGAGTTCACTCATACTTTCCTCCCGGGCGGCACGATGCGCGGTTGCAGATCAGCGTCGCTGACAAACCCCTGACGCAATGCAGCGTCCAATTCGGCGGCCAGATCACCGGCCTCGTCGATATGGTCGAGCATCAAGCGCCGCACCTCGTTCGCATTGCGCTGTCGCGCCGCCACGAGTAGACGGCGGTGAGCCGCGACGTTCGCATCGCCGAGCCTTTTGTAGGCGGGATGAGCCGGCTGATTGCCCAGAGTCACGAGATGGCGCAGCAGCTGATTAATCACCTCGCATATGAAGCGGAGCAGAGCATTGGGATTGGCTGCGGCGAGCACGTCGTGGAAATGCAAGTCCTCCTGCCGCTGCGCACGAGCTTGAGCGGCGCTCGCGGGAACCGGCGCGCAGATGTGGATGCTGTGCTCCAGCGCTTCGAAGTCCGGGTCGGTAAGATGCGCAACGGCGCCAGCGGCGAGTTCGGGTTCGAGCATTCGCCGGATCGCGTAGATTTGCGCCACGTTGAGGTCGCGAAAGAAAAGGTAGTTCTGCACAAGTTGGAAGGTGCGTTCGAGTGGCACTTCGCTGATCGTGGCGCCGCCCGCCGGGCCGGTGCTCACCGTGACCAGGCCCTGGACCTCGAGCGATTTGAGCGCTTCGCGCGCCGTTCCCTTGCTGATGCCGAACAGCTCCTGCAAAGCGGTTTCCTTGGGCAGCTTGTCACCCGGTACGAGCCGCCGCGCGGCGATCCAGCGCTTGATCTCTTCAACGACCATGTCGCCACGTTTTTGCACACGGAAGCTACGTTGCATCTGCATCTAGCATATTTATCATGATAAATATGCTAGATGCAAGAATTACAGCCGAGAGCTACAATGGGGCGATGACTCAGGACAATCTCGGCACCGCGCGCTTAGCGGCGAGAAAGCAGGGACGGCACGTGTGCACGAGGCGGGCACGCGCTACAAAACCTTCGATTTGCGCATGAACGTTGAGGCGACAGACCTGGTCGAAGAGGACGGGCGGATCGTAGGGTTGCACGCGAAGACACCGGACGGGACGCTCACGATCCGATCGCAATTGGTTGTCGGCTGTGACGGACGTCATTCGACGGTGCGCGAGAAGGCCGGTTTGGAAAGCGACCACTACGGAGCACCGATGGACGTGCTATGGTTTCGCATGTCGCGCAAGCAGAGCGACAACACAGATACTTTCGGCCATATCGAGGCTGGCAAGTTGATGGTCATGCTCGATCGCGGCCATTATTGGCAGTGCGCGTATGTCATTCCAAAAGGTGGAATTGAGCAGGTGAAGTCGGAGGGCCTTGAGACTTTCCGCAAGAGGGTTGTCGAGATGTCGCCGTTTCTGGCCGATCGTGTCGGCGAATTGGAGAGCTGGGATGATGTCAAGCTTCTCAGCGTGACGGTCGATCGACTGCGAAAATGGTGGCGACCTGGGCTGATCTGCATCGGCGATGCGGCCCACGCGATGTCGCCGATCGGCGGCGTGGGTATAAATATGGCGGTGCAGGACGCGGTTGCTGCCGCCAACCGGCTCGCCAGCCCGCTCAGGAACGGAGAGTTAAGGGACGACGATCTGCGGGCGATCCAGGACCGCCGCACCCTCCCTATCCGCTTTACACAGTGGCTGCAGCTCACCATCCAGAGGCGGATCATTGGCCGCGTTCTCGAAAGCCAACGGCGGCCGAAACCACCGCTGTTTTTCAAGCTCTTCGGGATTTTTTCCGGCTCTGCGTCGCATTCCGGCCTGGTTGATTGGGATCGGCATTCGTCCCGAGCATGTGCGCATACCGGAAGCCAAACCCCTGTAGTACATGCGTAGGGATGGTTCCCGGACCACGCATGAAGCTGGCGTGGCTCCTGCCTTGCCGCTCGGTTCTCGAAAAATCTGTTATCAAGAATGAAACCAGCGGGCGGGCAGGGGTCGGATTTGCGGAACGAAAATTCCTGTCGTCAATACAGTGCACCGGGCAGTGCCTTGTTGACCAGCTGGCCGACGGCCTCGACGATCCGGCGCCATGTTGCCTGGCCGTGGTAATTGTTACGCCCGGCGAACTCGTCAGCGCGGTCCAGCATCAGGGGGGCGGGGCGTCAGATGTCGATCTCGGGAATCAGAGGTCACCAGCCCGCGATAACCTCATCGGCATGATGACAGTTCGGCGTCGATGACCGGCTATCCGCGCGATCTCGTCGGCTATGCCGAGCAGCCGCCGGACCCGCGTTGGCCCGGTGGGGCGCGGCTCGCCGTCAATTTCGTCCTCAACTATGAGGAGGGTGGCGAGCGCAGTGTGCTGCACGGCGACAAAGTCGCCGAAACGCGCTTGACCGACCTTCTCATGCCGGCCCCACTCCAGGGCGCGCGCGATCTTAATATGGAGTCGGCCTACGAATACGGCAGTCGCGTCGGCTTCTGGCGTCTCATGCGCGTCTTCGCCGAGGGGCAGGTGATCCCGACCATCTATGCCGTCGGCATGGCGTTCGAGCGCAACCCGCAAGCCGCCGAGGCGATGGCGCGTCAGGGCTGCGATGTCGTCGATCACGGGTGGCGCTGGATCGACTATCAGGGCATCGATGAAGCAACCGAGCGCGAGCATATTCTCCTCTCCGTCGAGACCATTTCGGCGACTGACCGGAAAGCGGCCGATCGGCTGGTACATCGGCGCGCCGAGCGCCAATACCCGGCGCCTTGTCATCGAGGAAGGCGGGTTCGTTTATGACAGCTACGCCTACAACGACGAACTACCCTATTGGACCTACGATTACGGCCGGCCGCATCTGATCATTCCGCACACGCTCGACGACAACGACAGGCGCTTGGCGCGTGGCCAGGGCTGGGGTCAGGCCGAGGATTTCTTTGTCTCGCTGCCCGACAATTTCGACGCGCTCTACCGCGAGGGTGAGCAGACGCCAAAGATGATGACCGTCGCTGTGCATTGCCGTCTCGCCGGCATGCCGGCGCGCGCCGCCGCGTTTGCCCGTTTCGTCGATCACGTCCTGCGCCGTGACCGCGTCTGGATTTGCCGACGCTACGAGATCGCTGAGCATTGGCAGCGCCAGCACCCGGCGACCGGAGAGAAAGAATGAGCTATCTATAGGCCCTTGCGAATGGCTTGGATCGCGCCTTGCAGACCAAGTGTTAGACCAACATGGATGAAATGCTGCCGAACACCACGATCACGACCGATGCCACGCTTTTCCGCGAGGAAGCGGAACGGGCTCGCCATTACGCAGCCGCAATGACCGACAAAAAGATCATTGATCAGCTGAACGAGATCGCGACGCTCTATGACGAACCCGCCGCCGGGCAGGACCCTGGACCAACCGGCCGCGAATAAACCGAGCACTGCCTTTGCGTGCCCCCAGATTCGCCAGAACCGGGATCAGGCAGCGTCTCCCAGCCTTAGTCTGGAAGATACTTCTCCTCCATAGAGCGCAGACGCGGCTCGTCCAGAATGCGGCCATTGCTGGCGACGCCCCAGGGACTCTGCGCCGCCTGGGCCCGCAGCGCGTCGAGAGCCAAGGTGCCGCGCTGCTTAAAGTCACTCAAGAAATCCCAGTTGGCCTGCAAGCCCGCCATCGTGGTCAGCGCCGGAAACCAGGCCGCGGCGGCGCTGGCGGCCTGCTGCGCCTGCAACGAGGGATACGGTGACAAATCGGCGGGGATCAATGGGGCGACAGGTCCGGGAATGAGGCGGATCGCCTCTTTGATTTCCTCCCAGCTGCGCAAGCCGCTGAAGCAGACGACATCGACCTGCGCTTCGGCTTTGTAGGCCTGGCAGCGTTCGATAACCTCGGCAAAGCTGGCGCCCGGCACGCCGGCGAGATCGCACCGGGCCATGATCACAAAGTCCGGGTCGAGAGCCTGTTTCGCATCCATCGCCGCCCGCAGCTTGCCGACCATCTCTGCAATCGAGATGCAGCGGCGACGCGGGCCGGATTTCACCGGAAACGTCTGGTCTTCGATGTGGGCGCCGGCGATGCCCGCCTGAATGTATTCCCGCACGGTGTAATGCGTACTGATGGCATCGCCGTAGCCTGTGTCGGCATCCGCGAAGACCGGGATCTCTACGCTCAGGACGATTTTCCGGGCGTTGTCCACCATGTCGCGCATACTGGTCCCGGAGTCGGGCCAACCCAGTTGGTGCGCCGAGGTATTGCCCCCGGACATGTAGAAGGCGTCATAGCCCAGCGCTTCTGCCATCTTCGCGCCAATGGGATTGATCCCGCCCGCTAAGACAAATAATTCGGGCCGTTGAAACAGAGTCTTCAATCGGGTCGTCACGCGTTGACGCTCTGGCATACGCTGTCCTCGTGTGTGACCGAACGCTAGGCGCCCACCGGCACGGTGGCGCTGATCCGCGGAACTCCCACCGAGCGCGTCGTGTGGCCCTGGCCGGTGAGGTCGTCAGCGAGGACGACATCACCCGGCCCAAAACGGCGCGTGGTGCCATCGCCGATCCCGATTTCCATCTGCCCCGCGAGAATAAAAATGTATTGCCGCCGGGGCGCGGTATGCCAATCGCTCCAATAGTCCGCAGGGAAACAGCGGAACACGAGGTTGGAACCCGCCCGAAGCGCAACGTTTTGGCTCCCCTCGGCCGGCAACGGGAGATCTTCAAAATGGGTCTGGCCGTCGTCGCCCGTATGTATCCGTACGATCATGCGGACACCCCTTCCCACAGAGAGCACGTCTCTTTAACTGAAGATGAAGCCTTAGTCTCGGAATCGATTGGGACCTGGGCTCTCGACAAGGTTCATAAAGCGGCGCGCCGGGGATCGATTCCCAAGGATTACGCCGTTTATGATCGCCAAGTACCTGTCGGACAACGATATGCCGGCCGAAATGGCATGGCCCTTCTTTGCGATATAAGACGTTATCACGAGCGAGATCGAGATTGGCCGCTGCGGTGCGCTTTAGAGGACCTTGCTGGTATGGTGATCCGCTCTCCCGCGAGTTTAGCGACCGATCCCATCGAGCGTGTAGTCGTGGTCATGAAAGACGGTGCGGCGCGAGAAGCGCCATGGGCCGCCGTCCTCTTTAATCAGCTCGCACGCGTAACTGCCGGGCGGAAGGCTACGGTGGTTGCCGTCCTTTGAGATGAGCACCAGCAGATAGGCACTGGCGGCGGCCCGGTTACCGGTGATCGTCATGGCGATATTGCTGACCATGTGACGAAATTGCGTGCCCGCGGCGCGTTGAGCCGCGAAGCGGCCGGCGAAGGCCCGGATTTCGTCGCAGCCGCTGATGTCGATGACCGGGCTCTTGAGGATCGCATCTACCGTGAAGCAATCGACCACGACCTCAATCTCGCCATTGTCGAGCGCGCAACAATAGCGCGTGAAGAGATCGTGGATCGCTGCACGATCTTCGAGGTTGCTTTCGCTCATTCCCTGTGTCCTTAGTCAGGTTTGTCCGGCCCAAGTCGTTGGGCGAGTGTTCGAGATGTTATGCTCTCTCACAAACGCGTCGTGTAATGGATGCACAACGAGACCGCAGGATAGCCTGCCACGGGTGTCTTCAGATCCTTGCTGGACCCTGAACCAAGCCGCTATCTCGTCGGGTCGTCTTGTGCGCCAAATGCCGGCCGCAGGGTGTCCAACGCTGACCAGGAGAGCACAATGGTCCTTAAGATCGAGCGGTTTCAGCCGGAAGGCATGAATGTCAGAATGTCGGGCGGAAAGCCGTCCTACTCGCACGTCGTGACGGTGAGCGGCAGCGGCAAGATCGTCTACACCGCCGGCCAATTGGCCCGCGACATCGACGGCAACTGCGTCGGCATAGGCGACATGCGCGCGCAGATGGAACAGACCTTCCAGAACCTCGACCGGTGCCTCAAGGCGGCCGGCGCCAGCTGGGCCGACGTCGTCAAGACCAACACCTTTGTCACCGACTTCGACGAGTTCCAGAAGTGCGCCGACATCCGCATGCGCTATCTCGGGGTGGCGACCCCGACCAGCACGACGGTCGGCGTTACCCGTCTCGCCGGACCCGATTTTATGATCGAGATCGAGGCCGTCGCCGTCGTCAATTCCTGAGAACTGGGTCCGGGCCGACGCCGGTACGGCGGCCCGGAAACCGCCGCCCTATCCGGGAGCCGCGCCGCCATGATCCCTCTGCTCAAATCTGGGCGAGGATCTAGCGGGAGGTTGGAGACCGGCATCGACGGCGGAAGATTTTTCGCGCGTCCGTTCCTCAACCGCCGCGCGCAAGGCCGCGACCGCCGGTTGAAGCGTGACGATCGGTTGCATATAGCCGCGCCGTTCGGGCTTGCCGATCTGTTTGCACTGCGGCTGCGGCCGAACCCCCGACGCTTCTCCGCCAACTTCTCCCAAGTCGCCGCCGGCGTCACCCGCCGGTGGCCGGAAGTCACGGTGGAAGGGCCCAATCCGAAAGGCGCACCGCCGCCACGTAATTAGCCCGATTATCACGTAGAGCGGCAGCCGACAGGGAAGGGGCCCGAGCTACCTTTTATAGGTCGTGAGACAGGACGTTATAACCAGCAAGCGGACATAAACCGGTGCCTCTAAAGCCTCATTTGGAACCCATTTAACAGGCATGATTGATTCAACGATCACTACAGTGTTGCATCGCCGGCGGCGGCCCCGCGGGAATGATGCTGGGATTTCTGCTGGCGCGCTCGGGCGTTGACGTTGTCGTGCTGGAAAAACACGCCGATTTCTTCCGCGATTTCCGCGGCGACACGGTCCACCCTTCGACCCTTGAGCTGGTGTGCGAACTGGGCCTCATCGATGAGTTCCTGAAGCTGCCGCATCAGAAGGTCGAGACGCTCACCGGGCAGGTCGGCGCCGAGCATCTGAAGATGGTGGATTTCCGCTATGTACCGACGCGCTGCAAATTCATCGCGCTGATGCCGCAATGGGACTTCCTCAACTTCTTGGCCCAGCAGAGAACCAGGCGCTATGCCGGCAGATTCGCGTTCTACAAATGTGTCTGCAGGGGTCGGAGGACTGGCTGTACTGTGCCTCGTTCCCGGAGGCGAAGAGCCGCGATTTTCGCCGATCTCTGGCCGGCTGACGCGATCGTTTCGGAAATGACCTCGACCAGTTTTACCGACGTCGAGGCGGAGCGGCGGCATCTCCGCCGCGAGCGCGATTTGGCGGAGCTGTGGTCGGCAGTCGGTTCCGCGAGCGGAACTCATAACTGCTGTCACCATCGGACGCTGCGTACAAGGGCGGCCTGGCGCCCATCGAACGCGACCTCGACGATCCGCAGACGCCCAGGACGCGCGCGCCGACCACTGTGCTCGTCTCGGTGGGCGGAGACACTCTAAGACCGCGCCGATCGGCCGCCTATTTCGAGATGAAGGTATCGGTGCCCGAATTCGAGGCGATGCTGCGGCGCCAATTCGACACCCTTTACCGCGAAGGCGAAACGATCCCGCGCGTCATGGCGATCGCAGTCCACCCCTTTGTCACTGGCCAGCCGCATCGGGTCGGGGCTCTCGACGCCGCGCTCGAATACATCTGCTCGCATGCCGGCGTGTGGCGCGCCACCGGCTGGGAGATCGTGCAGCACTTCCTGGCGCAGCAATCAAAGTGAGCGGCGGCTGCCGTTTATAGGCCCGCCATCCCGAGCCTGACGGGGGCCGTTAGCTACAGGGCCGGTCTGACCCGCGTCGGCTCAAAGACTGAGGCCCAGCAGGTTCACCTCGAGACCCTCGCGAGCGGCGAAGAGGATACCGATCAGGCCGTAAGGCAGTACTTGAAATCCAGACCCGCTCGGTGCCGGGGCGACGACGCGGCCGCTCGGCGGGAAATTCTTGCCGACGCATTCGACGGGAGCTGGATCTCCAGGTCGGGGGCATGCCGGGCCATCGCGCGAGAAGGTATTGCTGTTGGGTCCGGGCCAAGGACGGTAGCTATTGGGATAAGGGAGCTTGCCACGGCATCGCGCACCCGGGCGAACATCCATTGACACCCGCGCCGCGGCGGTCGAGCGGGATCTGCGGCCCGACCCCGAACCAGTAATTGTCCGGCCCCATCCGGCTGGTCCGGGGCATGAAGAGCGGTATCCGCCGCGACGGTTAAGTCGTTGCTGACAACGCGCAAGACGCGGCGCATCATTTCAGCCGGCCAGACCCCGTCTGCGCACGGCGAGCTATTTGACGAGCGCGAGTATCTCGCGCAGTCGCGGATCTTCAGCCGTGCCGAGCCACTCGAACAGGACCATCTCGGTGGTGACCACCTCTGCGCCGTTCTTGCGCATGCGCGCGATTGCGGTTTCCTTGCTCTCGGCACGCCGCGAGCCGACGGCGTCGCGGGCGAGGAAAACCTGCCGCCCGGCGCGGAGCAGTCCGAACACCGTCTGCAACACGCAGACATGGGTCTCGCAGCCGCAAACAACGATGTCGCGGCGGGCCGGAAGTCGATCAAGAAAGTCTCTGTGTCGGCACGCGTCGAACGCCATCTTGTGCGCCGTATCGGCCGCACCCGCATGCAGTTCCGGAACGGTCGGCCCGAGGCCTTTGGTGTTCTGTTCAGTGAAGAGCAGCGGCACGCCGAGCAGTTGGGCGGCATCGACGAGCCGCCGGGCGTTGTCGAGGACAGCGGCGGCGCCTTCGATCACCGGCATCAGCCGCGACTGGAAATCGACCAGCAGCAGCGCGGAGGTCTCGCAGGTGATCGATGGCATTGGTTTCAATGCCGCCGGGAGCGGCCGTCGCCGCTTGGGCCGGAACTCCCCGCGCTGCGCGGCGATGCCCAACTCCAGGCTGGCGGCGATGCGGTGGGCGCGCTCGACAAAATGCGCGGCCGCCGTCGGCGGACAGACTTCGTCGGCGGTCGCGGCAAACAGCGAAAGCCACCGGTCGAAATGCGGCGTGTCGACCGGCAGCGGCAGGTGCGCGACCATCGGCTGGCCGTGATAGCGACCGCTCATGAGCGCGACTGACGACCAAAACGCGCAAATCCGTGTGATATGCCGCTCCCAGTCCTGCACGGAGCCGTCGAAGATTGGGCCGAGTAGCGGGTCGCGCCGAGCGCGGCCGTAAAAGGTGCGCACAAGGCGTTCGATCATCGCCTCGTCTATGCCGGTGCGCGCGACGATGTCCGCGACGATCAGATCGCGGTCTCGCGGCCCCTCGGTTGTTGCATCCTGGCTCATTCGGCTCCCATCGGCGACAGAATTTTGGGGCGCTTATCGATATAATTGGCCTATATGTTTGCGGCAAGCGGCTCGCCGCGATGCAACGCCCGGTCCCGGTGAGGATCCCAATGCGATTGACCTTGCATACCGATTACGCAATGCGTGTGCTGATGTTCGCCG
>Ga0306921_10006629_pt1 | contig 12090 bp, 12 predicted proteins | sample sta12Cox44000080_FD_203760 | JGI IMG/M metagenome (GOLD analysis project Ga0306921, IMG submission 203760) | Lab enrichment of tropical soil microbial communities from Luquillo Experimental Forest, Puerto Rico - statoxic.12C.oxic.44.000.080 (v2)... | ecosystem: Environmental > Terrestrial >... | reverse complement strand
TGGCTCCGTTCCGGGCGCGCGCGACGGCCTCGGCTCCCGGGTGCGTACGGGCCGGATGCTACGCTCGTTGCCCAGCCGGGATGGCTTGTCCGGGTCTCGCTTCTCCGACGTGTGTATGGGCCGGATGTTGGGGCGATCGTTGCCCAACGGGGAAGGCTTGTCTTTATTTTGATTTTGGTCTTGATCTTGGTCTTCGTCGGGGCGGGAACGGGTTGCTGTAACCGCTTCGCGGGGAAGGACGCAGACCGAATTGCGTAAAGCCTCTAGCCGGGAGGATAGCGTCTCCACGGCCTCGACCAGAGAATCGAACTCGGGGGACGGCGGCGGGGAGCCCGAATTATTGCGGGCCGCGTCGAACATCCGGCGGCGCGCGGCGGAAGCAGCGCGGGCGAATTCGTCTACCTGCGCCTGACTTGGGTTGAGATCGATCTTCATTACTCTCCTCCGTTGTTATCATCGGCTCGCTTCTCGTGTGCCTGCTTCTTATGATTGTTCTTCGTTGGAGCCTCCGCCTGCTCAGGCGGCTGCGCGGGCGGGCGCGACAACAGGTCGTAGCGCTTTCGGTATTCCGCGATCAGCTCGCGCAACGGTTCGATTGCGTTTTCGAGTTCAGGTCTATCCCGCATACCGAGCCAATTTTGCGTGCATTGTAAGACGCGATGGAAACGCAACAAGCTGAAATACCGGGGCCGCATCTTCCACGATTTGCGCCGGACTGCGGCAACAGAATTAATCCGTTCCGGCGTGCCCGAGATCGTAGCCATGAAGATTACTGGGCACGCTACGCGCTCCATGTTCGACCGCTACAACATTGTCCGCGATGACGACGTGCGTCGTGCTCTGGAACAACGCGAGGCTTATACGCAAAAGCAACACGCCGGGCAGCCCACTGCTAGCCGACGCCTGCAATAAGAAAGCGGTAAAAAATCCGCCGAAAGCGGTAAAAATCCGCCTAACAATGGCCAATTCATTCGAGGCCGTTTCTCGCGTAAATTCTTAATTGGGTGGGGGATAAGAGTTGGTTGCGGGGGGTGGATTTGAACCACCGACCTTTGGGTTATGAGCCCAACGAGCTACCAGACTGCTCCACCCCGCATTTTGATGATACAAAGTTGTAAACATCAGGTCAATTGCTGGAACGGAAGAGGCTTGCGTAAGTCGACGTATGGTGTAGGCTGGCTACGTGAAGCGACACCGCAAGTTCACAGATTCGAATAACCCAGCCGTGCTGTGGGCGCGCTATTCCGAGATTGCGTTTATTATTCCGGCTGCGGTGGTTGTCGGACTGCTCGTGGGAAAGCTGCTCGATTACTGGCTGCACACGCACTGGATTTTTCTCGGCGGAATTATTTTTGGTGCGATCGTCGGGTTCGTGCGGATGATCCGCATGGTGACGCGGGCCCAGGACTGAAGCTCGGGCGGTAAGCGCCGTGGGCGGCGCAAGTTTCGCAAACTACATTATGTCGATGGAGGTTCTTGTGAGAAGGACCACAAGGATGTGTGCGCGCATTTCGGTTTGGATTTCGCTCTGGCAAGTGGCCGCCACCCTGACGATGGCGGGGCAGTCGCAGCAAATCCAGGGTACTTACATGGACCTCACGCTGGCGGGGAACTGGCAAAACGCAAAGCAGTACGCGGCCTCCCAGTCGGGAGCGGATATTTACTACGATGCGGGTACGGGAGCGCTATTGCTCATCCGGCAGCAGGCCTCGCTGCAGAGAGTGGGTGACATCGCCAAGTATTTCGACCCTCCCAAGGGGGCGACCACGGAAGCGGCAAGTGTGATGTCGGAGGCAGAATTTCCCCTGCCCCTGGCCTATACCCAGAGGATCTCGAAGGACCTCGGCAGTGGCGCAAAACCGCCCAAGATGTGGGAAATCAAGGATGGGGAAGGGAATCCGCTGTGGTTCTATGTGTCACAGCTGTTTGATGAGTATCGCACCAGGGATCGCGGGGGCTCCTCGGAGGTGAGCGAGGAGTTCGAGCCGGTTCATGTTAACAAGGCCGAACAGCGTTCTGTGTCGGGGGGAGACGAGCTGCTGTTTGAAGTTGAGACGGACAAGCCTGCCAATGACACGGCGCTGAGACGCTTTCACATGCCAGCGGCGTTCAAGGACCAGCGCGTGCGTTATGGCTGGGTGCAGTTTGCGCCCGGCGGGATTGGTTCCGGGCAAGGAGTACTCTCGGTGGCGTTTGGAACGCCGGCCAATTCGAAGCTGACCATCGACGAAGTGGCCACCGGGCTGAGCACGGCGAAGATAAAGCCGCTGTAGGTATCGGCGGGCAAACAGGATGGCTGTGTGCACAGTAGTTGTAAGCCATGACTGGCAGTGATTCGCCCACAAGCGAAACTCCGGCAGAACGGTTCTACGGGGCGGCGCTGGGAAGAATCCGCAGGTTCATGCTGGCCCTGGGTGTTGCGGGCCTGGTACTGTGCGTGGTCCGCTTCGAATGGGCGGTAGCCGCCGGGTTTGCGATCGGCGCCGTGATTTCTTACATCAATCATGTCTGGCTGGAGCGGGTGGTCGCGGCCATAGGCGAACGAATCACCAGCGGGCAGAGGCGGGAACGAGGCGGCAGCATCGTGGCGCGGGCCCTGCTGCGCTATGCGTTCATTGCGTTGGGAGCGTATATTATATTCAGAGTTTCTCGAGCAGGACTCTATGGCTTTTTGGCAGGCATTTGCCTGACAATCGCCGCAATCGCCTGCGAAGCCGCGGTGGAGGTTTACGTCGGGCTGCGGCGCGGACTCTGATTTCCTAATCATTTGAATGACATACGGAGAGTATCTTCTCTCGGTGTGTCCGCCTACGCGGCACAGATTCACGGGGAAAGAAATTGCGATTTTATGCATGAGCAACTGTGGATTACCGCACTTCTAAATCGATACTTTGGCACCCTGGCCAACACGATTCTCGGCGTTTTTCACATTCATTCGCCCCATCCGCAAGCGCCCATAACCAATTACGTCGCCATGCAGATCGTGGTGTTCGTTTTCCTGGTCATGGTGTTTGCGCTGGTACGCGCAAGCTTGTCGGTCGAGAATCCCAACCCGCTGCAGCAGGTCTTCGAGAGTATCAACGGGTTGGTCAACCAGCAGGGCCATGACGTTATTGGCCACGGCTACGAACGTTTCACGAATTACCTGGTCACGCTCGGCCTCTTCATCCTGACGTGCAACCTGATCGGGTTGATACCGGGATTCGAAGCGCCGACCGCGATTCCTTCCGTACCGCTGGGCTGTGCCGTCATCACCTGGCTCTACTACCACATGTATGGCCTGCGGGAAAACGGGCCGATCGGCTACTTCAAGCACTTTCTGGGTCCGGTGTGGTGGATGGCTCCACTGATGTTGGTAATCGAAGTCGCGAGCCACTTGGCGCGAATTCTTTCGCTCACTGTCCGTCTGTTTGCCAACATGTTTGCCGGCGATATGGTCACCCTGGTGTTCTTCTCGCTATTCCCCATTGCCATTCCGGTAATTTTCATGCTGCTGCACGTGGGCGTCTCGTTGGTTCAGACGTACATTTTCGTGCTGTTGGCGACGGTATATATCGGCGAGGCGGTAGCGCACGAACACTGACAAGTTTGCCGCCAGCGTGAGGGCGTCCGTACGGTATGACGTCAACCACCCACTGGCAGCGATTCATAAGGAGAAACCTAATGCGGAAACTAACGATTGGAGTCTTTTCTGTGCTGGCGATGATGATGTTGACGATGCCGGCATACGCACAGGGAGGGGGTGCCGCCCCTGGCACGAATTGGGTTGCGATTTCCTCCGGCTTCGGCATGGCGATCGCCGCCGGACTGGCAGCGCTGGGCCAGGGCCGGGTGGGTGCCGCGGCCTGCGAAGGCATGGCCCGCAACCCGGGCGCGCGTCCGGGAATTCTGCTGGCGTTCATTCTCGGCTTGGCGTTCATCGAGTCGCTGGTGCTGTTCACCCTGGTTATCATCTTCGCCAAGGTCGTCTAGTTCCGGCTGCGGCACAGCAAAACGCCCTGCCTGTGGACAGGGCGTTTTCCATATACGGCTAGCCGAAGCCGTTACTTGATCAAGTCCTGGGCAGCGCGGATAGCCCCGGCCAGCACCTGGTTGGGCATGACTCCGAGATAAATGGTGGCGATCAGGCTGATCGCGATGGCGGCCCCCAGTCCCGCCGGCACGCTGGCCACCGGCGCTTCCACGCGCTCGTCTCGCATATACATGTAGACGATAACCCGCAGGTAATAGTAGGCAGCAATGGCGCTGTTGACTACGCCGATGATCGTCAGCCCCACCAGGTTTGACTGCAACGCGGCAGAGAACACGTAAAACTTGGCAAAAAAGCCCCCGGTAATCGGGATGCCGATGAGCGAGATGAGGAAGATGGTGAGCGTGGCCGCCAGAAGAGGGGATCGGCGACCCAGCCCGGCGTAGTCCTCCAGGCTGACGTAGCGTTCTCCCTTACCCGCCAAATGCGCAACGATGGCGAACGCGCCAACGTTCATGGCCGCGTAGGAGGCGGCGTAAAAGATGGCGGCGGAGATCCCGGTAGTTTCCGCGGCGGCAAAGGCCACCAGCAGATATCCGGCGTGCGCGATTGAAGAATAGGCCAGCAGGCGCTTGACGTTGTCCTGCACCAGGGCGCAGAGGTTGCCGATGGTCATCGACAACACGGCCGAGACCCATACCAGCCAGAACCATCCCGGGGCGCCGGTCGCGAAAAGTACGCGCAGCAGTACCGCGAACGCGGCCGCCTTGGGGCCGGTTGACATGAACCCGACGACCGGCGCCGGCGCACCTTCGTAGACGTCAGGTGTCCAGACGTGGAAGGGAGCGGAAGCTATTTTAAAGCCCAGGCCGACAAACATCAGCGCGACAGCAAGGTAAACCACTACGGAGTGCGGGGTGTTCAGCAGTTGCGCGATGCGATAGACATTGGTGGTTCCGGTGGCGCCGAAGACCATGGCCACGCCATAGAGGAAAAATGCCGTGGCGAATGAGCCCAACAGAAAGTACTTCAACGACGACTCGGCGCTTTCCGCGGCCTGGCGGCGGAATCCAGCCAGGACGTAGGTGGAAATCGAGGATATTTCCAGGGCGATGAAGATGAGCACGAGCTCGATGGCCGAGGACATCAGCATCATGCCGACGGCGGCGAACAGCATCAGCGCGTAATACTCGCCGGCCTTGATTCGCTGAACTTCCAGGTAATCGAAGGAGCTGAGCAGGACGACCAGCGTGATCAGAAGAACCACGAAGTGAAAGAAGATGCTGAAGGCATCGACGCGCACCGTGTTGAAGAAGGCGTCGCCGTAGTACCGGGACTGGATCGCGGTGGCGGCGAGCCCGGCGAGCACGCCCAACAAGGCAATGATGCCGAGGGGCTTTTTGGAGTCGTGCGAGCGGATTAGGGGATCGACCATCATGGCCACCATGCCGAAGATACTCAGCACAATCTCAGGGAGTATGCGGATGTAATCAACCGTCGGAATCATCGTCCGCTCACCTGCATCAGGGCCTGGGCAAAGTGGACCGATGCCGGCGCACAGGCCCGCAGTCCATTGGAAAATTGTGTCAGGGCGTAGGCGACCGAGGGATCGATAAAGTGAAGCCAGAGATTGGGTGCCACCCCCATGACCAGCGCCGCGATGGCTAGCGGCCACATCGACACCCGCTCGCGGGCGTCGAGATCGGTGAGGTTCTTGTTGGCCGGATTGGTAACCGGGCCGTAGAACAAACGCTGGTACATCCAGAGCAGGTAGCATGCGCTCCAAATCACGCCTGTTGCCGCGACAATTCCGTAGACCTGCCGCGCCTGGAACGCACCGCTCAGGACGAGGAACTCGCCGATGAACCCGTTCAGCAGCGGCAAACCGATCGACGACAGCATGATGAAGGCGAAGAAGGTGGCGTAAACCGGCATAGGCGTGGCCAAGCCGCCATAGTCGGAGATCTCATAGGTGTGGCGGCGGTCGTAAATCATGCCCAGCAGCATGAACAGTGCCCCGGTGGAAACCCCGTGGCTCAGCATCTGGTACACCGCGCCGTCAACGCCGATCTGGTTGAAGCTGAAGATGCCGAGCACGACAAACCCCAGGTGGCTGACCGAGGTGTAGGCGACCAGCCTCTTCACGTTGGGCTGTACCATAGCCACCAGGGCGCCGGAGATGATGCTGATGAGCGCCAATACGATGATCCAGGGCGCATTGCGCTGGGACTCGTCGGGGAAGAGCCCGAGGTTGAAACGCAGCAGGCCGTAAGTTCCCATCTTCAGCATCACTCCCGCCAGCAGCACCGAACCCGCGGTCGGGGCTTCCACGTGCGCGTCCGGCAACCAGGTGTGGAGGGGGAAGAGCGGCACCTTGACGGCGAAGGCCAGGAAGAAGCTCAGGAAGAGCCATTTTGCGGCGCTGTCGAAGTCCGGCACCTGCGAAGTCTGGATGGCGTGGCGAATTACCACGAAGTCGAAGCTGCCGGTGTTGGCGTAGAGCCAGATGATTGCGGCGAGCATGAACGCCGAGCCGATCATGGTGTAGAGGAAGAACTTCACTGCGGCATAAATGCGCCGGCCATGGCCCCAGATGCCGATGATCAGCGCCATGGGGATGAGGGTGGCTTCCCAGAAAAAGTAGAAGAGAAAGAGGTCGAGCGCGACAAAAACCCCGATCATCGCCGTCTCGAGCAACAGCATCAGGATGAAGAACTCCTTCACCCGTTCGTGTATGGACCGCCAGGAGATGAGGACGCACAGCGGCGTCAGAAACGTAGTCAGCACCACAAGCCAGAGGGAGATGCCGTCCATGGCGAGGTGATAGCGAATGACAGGATGCGAGATCCACGGCAGGTTCTGCTCGAACTGGAAGCCGGCGACGGCATGATCGAAATGCCAGGCCAGGTGCAGCGACGCCAATAGGGTGACGAGGGAAACGCCCAGGGCAAACCAGCGAATGTCGCGGTCCCGGCGGGGAAAAAACAGCAGCAGCAGGCCGCCGGCGAGAGGCAGGAAGGTAACGATCGTGATGATGTTGTGGTTGATGTAGTTCATCGCACAGCCGTCCACACCATGAAGCCGATCACGGCCGCCGCCCCCAACGCGACCCATCCCGCGTAGGAACGGATGTTGCCGGACTGCATTTGCCGCACACCGTCGGAGACATCCTGGGCTCCGACGGCGCTTTCGTCGACGGCGCCGTCGATAACGGTGACATCGATCCCTTTCCAGAGAATGTTGGTTGCGATCATGACAATGGGCTGGATGAACACCGCATTGTAGAACTCATCCACCTTGTACTTGTCGAGCACGAAGGTGTAGAGGCCACCTGCGCGGCGGGCCAGCTTGGCAGGCAGGTCGGTACGCTTGTAATACAGGAACCAGGCGCCGAGAAAGCCGATGGCCGCGGCGGCCACGGAGATTGCCATGAATGCAAGTTCGGTGCCCGTCTCTTTGGGGTGAGCTTCCGCGCCCGCCGGCGCCTTCGCGGGCGCGGGCGAATACCTCAGGAACACGGGCTCCAGGAAGTGGTCGAAGTGGTTCGAGCCACCGAGCGCCGGCGGAATACCGACCCAGCCGCCGACGACCGAGAGCACGGCCAGGATCATGAGCGGGACGACCATGATGCGGGGGCTTTCATGGGGAACTCCCTGCCCGTGATCGCTGCTGTGGGCGGCGTGGGCATCATGGAGGGCGGCGGTATGCCCGGCATGCGGGCCGTCGGCACCGTGCGCGTGTCCCGCGGTTTCCGGGTGGGGGCCCCGATAGTCACCGAAGAAGGTGAGGAACCACAGGCGGAACATGTAGAACGAGGTCATGGCACCGGTAATGAGACCAATCAGCCACAGCGCCTGGTTGCCGCTGGTCCAGGTCCTCCAGAGAATCTCATCTTTGGAGAAAAACGCGGCCAGGGGAGGGAAGCCGGCGATGGTGAAGGTTGCAACCGACATGCACCAGAAGGTGTAGGGCATGTACTTGCGCAGCCCGCCCATGTGGCGCATGTCCTGTTCGCCGCCGAGGCCGTGGATGATGGCGCCGGCCGAGAGGAACAGGAGGGCCTTGAAGAAGGCGTGAGTCATCAGGTGGAAGATGCCGGCGCCGTAGGCCGCCACCCCGCAGCCCATGAACATGTATCCCAGCTGGGAAATGGTGGAGTAGGCCAGAACCTTCTTGATGTCAGTCTGCAAGATACCGATCGATGCGGCAAAGATCGCAGTCAGGGTCCCGATGATGGCGACCGTGGCAAGCGCGATGGGCGAGCGATCAAAGACCGCGCTGGAGCGCGCGACCATGTAGACTCCTGCGGTTACCATGGTGGCAGCGTGAATCAGGGCGGAAACCGGGGTCGGCCCTTCCATGGCGTCCGGCAGCCAGACATAGAGTGGAATCTGCGCCGATTTGCCGCTGGCGCCCACCATCATGAGCAGGCCGATCGCGGTCAGCAAGCCGGCAGAGGCCTCTACCGGGTAAGCGGCCAGGGCTTTGAACACCGCGTCGTACTGCAGGGTTCCAAAATGCTTGATGAGCAGGAAGAGGGCGATGAGGAAGCCAAAGTCACCGACGCGATTGGTGATAAAGGCCTTCTTGCCCGCATTCGCGGCTGATTCCTTGAGAAACCAGAAGCCGATCAGTAAATAAGAGGCCAGGCCGACCCCCTCCCAGCCGACGAACATGAGCAGGTAATTGTTGGCCAGCACGAGGGTGAGCATGAAGAACATGAAGAGGTTGAGGTAAGCGAAATAACGGTAGTAGCCGCCCTCGTGCTCCATATAGCCGACCGAGTAAACATGGATGAGGAAGCCGACGCCGGTAACGATGAGAAGCATGACCAGCGAAAGCTGGTCGAGATAGGTGCCGTACTCGGCGGAGAAGGTGCCGCCGGTAACCCAGGTGGCGTAACGCTCGATGTGAGGAATTTGATCGGCCGGAAGCCCGACGAACTGCGTTGCCACCCACAGCGCGTAGACAAACGCTGCCGCGGTCGATCCCAGGGCGAAAAGGTTGACCACCGTCTTGGGAAAACGCTTGCCCAGCAGGCCGTTGATGGCGGCCCCGGCAAGCGGCAACAACGGAATGATCCAGAGATGAAGGCTCATAGTTTCAGAAGATTGATGCGATCAACATTGAGCGTCTCGCGGGTTCGGAACACGGAAATGATAATAGCCAGCCCGACGGCGGCCTCGGCAGCGGCCACCACCATCACAAAGAAGACAAAAACGTGGCCGCTGAGCGCGCGCCACTCGGCGGCGAAAGCGACAAAGGCGAGGTTTACCGCGTTCAGCATCAGTTCGATGGCCATAAAAATGGTGATTATGTTGCGCTTGATCAGAAAGCCAGCCACACCGCAGGCGAAGAGAACGGCGCTGAGAACCAGGTAGTAGGAGAGGGGAACCATCTATTCCTCCCTCCGGGCGAGAACCACGGCGCCCAAAATTGCGATGAGAACCAGGATCGACGTGACCTCGAAAGGCAACACGAAGTCGCGGAAGAGCAGGTGGGCCACGGGATTTGGAGCACCGAAACTCTCGGTGCCGTGCTGAACCTGCGGGCCGCCGATGGCAATGCGATCGAGCCCGGCATAGTGGCCGATGACCCATACGCCGATAGTCAGGCCCACGACCAGGCTGGGAATTCCCAGGCTTATGGCCACGCGGCTGCTGTGGGGCAGGACTTCTTCTTCGCCGGCGTTCAGCAGCATGATGACGAAGACGAAGAGCACCATGATCGCGCCCGCGTAAACGATGACCTGCACGGCGGCCACGAACTCGGCACCGAGCAAGAGGTAGAGCAGGGCCAGCGAGCCCATGACCACGATCAGCGAGAGCGCGCTGTTGATGGGATGTTTCTGCACCAGCAGGTTGATTGCGGCACCCACGCACAAGGCAGCAAAAATCAGGAACAGAGCAAGATGCATGATCTTCACTTTCCCGGGCGCCGGCTGCGGCCGGGCTACGTCCTCGTACCCCTCAGCGTTATCGCAACGCCACCACCAGGCTGGTGACGATGATGTTGGCAATGGCCAGTGGCACCAGGAACTTCCATCCGAAGGCCATCAACTGGTCATAACGGAAACGGGGAAGGGTGCCACGAACCCAGATGTAAATAAAGATGAAGATAAATACCCGCAAGGCAAACCACAAAACCGGCAACAGCGACCGCAAAAGCGGCGGCCCAAACACCGGCCCGGACCATCCTCCCAGGAACAGAACCGAGGCCAGGCAGGCGACGGTGATCATGTTCGCGTACTCGGCCATGAAAAACATGGCGAATTTCATGGAGCTGTACTCCGTGTGGTACCCGGCGACCAGCTCCGTTTCCGCTTCCGGTAAGTCGAAGGGGATACGGTTGGTTTCGGCATACGCCGCCATGATGTAGATAAAGAAGGCGATGAACTGGCCCTGGAAGATGAACCACTTGGGAATGAAACCGAGCCAGGTGCCGGACTGCGCGTTGACGATGTCGCGCAGGCTGAAACTGCCGGCCAGGATCAGGACGCCGATCAGCGAAAGCCCGAGAGCGATCTCGTAACTCACCATCTGTGCGCACGCGCGCAGGCTGCCCAGCAGAGAATACTTGCTGTTGGAAGACCATCCCGCCAGGGCGACCCCATAAACACCTATCGAAGTGACCCCGAGAATAATGAGCAACCCGATGTTGACGTCGGCGATCTGCAGGGGGGTGTGCACTCGGCCGGCGCTGATCCATGGCCCGAAGGGAATCACCGCGATCGAGGTTAAGGCCATAGTCACGGAAATGATCGGGGCCAATAAATATAAAGGCCTGTAAACGTAGGGCGGTGTGAGATCTTCTTTAAAGACAAACTTTAAGCCGTCAGCGAGCGGCTGCCAGATTCCGAACGGACCGACACGCGAGGGGCCCCAGCGGTTCTGCATGTGGCCCACGACCTTGCGCTCCATGAGGACGGCATAAGCCACGGCGGTGAGCAAAATGAAGACCACCAGCACGATCTTGACGATCGACACGAGAATGTAAGTTCCAATGCTCATGAATGGGGTAACGCTGCCTTGTTTCCTGCGGCCCGGGGCCGCGCCTAGTACGGATACCTATGACAGATGAGCGCCCGACAGCGGCGCCACGAGCTAATCGGCCGCCACTTCCCCGGCCGGTGCAACCAGATGGCGTTCGATCACCGAGTTCAGGGTGGCAGAGTAGCGTCCCAGTGTTCCCGATGTAAACAATGTATCGTTCGCGGGCAGGATGAGCCCGGGATCCCCGGCTCCCCCGGTACCGGTGATCTGCACCAGTTGGGTGTGCTCATCTTGGCCGGCCAGCAGGTTCAGCCGCGAGATGTCATAGCCGGGAACCAGTCTCTGAATCTCATCCAGCATGGCAGTGGGATCGAACGCACTCATCTTCGGCTCGAGGTTGTGGGCGGCGAGCCAAACTGCGTGCATATCCGATTCACCCGACTGCACCCCGCGTGTCTGACCCATATCGGCGCGCACGCCGCCGCCGGTGAACGGGACCAGTTTATGCACGTCATATCCCATGGCCTGGGCAATGCGGACCATGCACTCGAAATCGCTGCGCGTGCCGGCGAAATCGCCGGCTTTCTTCAGGAGCTGGAGATCGCCCGCCGTATTGGTATAGCTGCCGGCTTTTTCGTAAGCGTTGGCCACGGGCAGCACCACGTCGGCCAGGGCGGCGGTTTCGGTAAGGAACATGTCCTGGACAACCACAAAGGTTTTTGCCAGGGCGATGGGATCGAGGTTGTAGCGCGCAACCGGGTTCGAGCCCACCACGTACAGCGCTTTCAGATTACCGTTCCGGGCAGCATCCACCATTTGCAGCAGATTCAGCCCCGCGGTTGCGGGTATGGTGTCGACCCAGTTCTGGTGGAAGCTGGTGGCGCTATCGAGGGGAGCGTAGCCGGGCAGGAGGTCGGGATAAAGTCCCATGTCGGCTGCGCCGCGGGAGTTGGCGTAGTCTCCGAGGCAGAGAAATTTCGCCCCCTGCGCCAGGCCGAAGTCGATCAAGGTTTTGACCGCGGCGCCGCGGAGTTCCGAGCCGAAGACGATCACCAGTGCCGGCTCGGCTTTCAGCCGGTCGCGAAGCTCGTATAGCGCTTCTCGCCGGAAGTTGGCAGACAGGACTGA
>Ga0306921_10006628_pt1 | contig 12090 bp, 12 predicted proteins | sample sta12Cox44000080_FD_203760 | JGI IMG/M metagenome (GOLD analysis project Ga0306921, IMG submission 203760) | Lab enrichment of tropical soil microbial communities from Luquillo Experimental Forest, Puerto Rico - statoxic.12C.oxic.44.000.080 (v2)... | ecosystem: Environmental > Terrestrial >... | reverse complement strand
TCCGCGTCTTTGCGAGCGCTCGCGGGATCTCCGCCCGCCCATCGGACTTCAACCCGCACATTGCGACCGTCGATCCAACCCAACTGATGCAGGATCTCCTTGAACACCGCGAGACCAGCCTGCTGGTCGGTCTCGCTTGCCGCGGCCATGAGCACGCCGATCCCCCGCATCTGCTCGCGTTGCTGCGCCCACGCCGCGAACGGCCAGGCGCCGGCTGATCCAACAAATCCTTTGATGAAATCGCGTCGTCGCATTGCCCTCCCCGGGGATCGCCCGCATGAGAGTCTTACTTAGTCTTGCGATTGGCGACGCGTAAATTTGACCTCAATAACGGCACTACCGCGATGTCCACTTTGGGTCATAAGCGGACATATGCAGTGCGAAACGGCATGTCCGCTTTACCCCCAAAAGCGGACATTCCTCAGCGTGGTCTGAGCCAGATCACGCTGGCCTGATCTGCCCGGGCTTAGAGTCTGGCGGTGCAGCACAGGAAAGCTGTGTCATGCTCCTCAGGGCCCAATTCAATCACTACTGCGAAGTCGTCGGCCGTGCCTCAGCGTGCGTCGCGTTTGTGTCCGCTCAGACATCCCTTTGTGCTGATCGGCGTTTTTCCACTTTGCCGGTTTCGCCTTGCATAGGTGTCTACTTGCGCTCCACGAAAAGCGCGTGACAGTCCTCGGGACCGACATTCTCAACGGAGTGCCCGGGGTTGATGGGCACCACTCGCGCCGTGCCGGCTTTGACTACGCTTGGCGCGCCCGTAGGCTTGCCGTCCGGCCCATAGACCACGCTTGTGCATTCGTTAAGGTAATAAACGATCGACGGAACTGGATGCGAGTGAAGCTTGTCGTGGACGCCTTTCTTGCGAATGGAGTCGATCACACGAAAGTTCTGGTCTTCGAAAATGACCTTATAGACATCCGGGTCCCCCTCGTACGAGGGTGGCGCGTTCTGCGCCATGGCGGCTGATGACGCCAAAGACACAAGCGCCATCGCGCCCAATGCGAGCGTGATACGACAAATCATTGCAGTTCTCCGTTGTGATGAGACGTTTTTCCAAGGCTTAGGATTACGCCGATCCTCGAGGCAGTGCACGAGCCTATGTCCGCTTTACCCCCGAAAGCGGACATGTGCAGTGCAAGAGCCCGTGTCTGCTTTGGGCCAATAGCGGACATTCTGCGCTGCGGCATAAACTGCCGCTATTCGATCACCTCGTCGGCGCGAGCGATCAGCGTCGGGGGCACAGTTAGGCCGATGGCTTTGGCGGTCTTGAGATTGACGATAAGCTCGATCCTTGTCGGCAGTTCGACCGGGAGATCGGCGGGCTTTGCGCCTTTGAGTATCTTGTCGACGTAATCGCCGGCGCGGCGGAATAGGTCCGAGTAGTTCGGGCCGTACGACAGAAGGCCTCCGCTTGTGACGTAGCTTCGGCTGCCGTGTATTGTCGGGAGGCGCGCAGCCAGCGCCAGCGTGTTGATCTGGATCTGGTTGTCTGCGATCAACGGGTCGCCAACGACGTAAAGTGCCTGCGCGCGACCCTTGAGAGTCTCAATCGCCAGCGCGATGTCCTCAGCGCGCTTGACATCGAGAGGCATGATTTGAAGGGCGAGCTTGGCAGCCGCTTCCAGGAGCTCGCGTACATTACCCATGGCGGTCGGATTGTTGACATTGGCGATGTAGCCCAATCGGCTGAGACCGGGAACAAGCTCGCGAAGGACTTCAAGCCGTTTGCCAGCAAGATCCGGCTGCTCGTTCGACAGCCCGGTTATATTGCCGCCAGGTCGCGCGAGTGAAGCCACGAGGCCATCACCAACCGGGTCGGATGCGAGCGGAAACACAACGGGAATGACGGCCGTGGCTTGCTTTGCAGCGACGATGGCCGGCGATCCCAGTGCCACGATCACATCGACCTTCAGGCGAACGAGCTCGGCGGCAAGCTGCGCGTAGCGCTCATTGCGCCCCTCCGTCCAGCGATACTCGATCGCCAGGGTGCGATTCTCGATCCAGCCGAGTTCGTGCAGTCGCTGCAAAAGCGCGGGGAGCCAATAGTTAAATGCGGCAAGGCTGCTACCGAGCATGCCGACTGTCGGCAACGTGCCCGCTTGCTGTGCGCGCGCCGTGAGCGGCCACGTAGCCGCGCCACCGAGTAATGCGATGAATTGGCGCCGCTGCATGTGCCCCCTTAAGGACCGCGCATGATGCAGTGTTCAAAGGCTAGCACTTTACGGCGTCAATGTCCGCTTTGCCCCCAATAGCGACATTAAATGTGACATATGGAATGTCCGCAAAGGGCCAAATCGGCCCAAACGGTTGCCAAGCGGTTGCCAATGCTCGTGTGCCACTTTTAGCAAACGCCGTCGCCGCACTTCATCTCACTGAATTCTTGCGGAGAAGGTGGTGCGCCGGAAGGGATTCGAACCCCTGACCCCCAGATTCGAAGTCTGGTGCTCTATCCAGCTGAGCTACCGGCGCCTTTGCAGGAGAAGGTGGCGCGCCCGAAGAGATTCGAACTCCTAACCCCCAGATTCGTAGTCTCATTCGAACCAATTCTCTGACGTTCCTCGACTTTCCCTGAGCGATAAATCGTCACTTGTTATTTCGGCTCCTAGGCTGATATCGGGAGATTCCGGTGCATTCCGTTCCGGTATTGCCCCGGTGTTGCCCTAGGTCGAAAGAGAGCTATCAGATGAGCCAGCGAATTACAAAGCGGACGCTGGGCACGATACAGGCCGCTGAAAGAGAATTCACGATTTGGGATGATACCGTTACTGGATTCGGCCTTCGTGTTCGACCGGGTGGCGCTATGTCCTATGTAGTCGTCTATAGAGCCGGCCTCGGTCGCGACGCGGCGGTTCGGCGGTACACTATCGCTTCTGTCGGAAAGATCGCCCCAGAAGATGCGGGCGCGAGCCAAGGTGCCCGCCATAGTTTTCTCTTTAGGACGTAGCTACCTTGATCTTCTTTTCCTTCTTGTCGATCGCAGCCCCCTTCGTCTTCTGCTTGTCGGTTGCGGCCGCCTTCGTGGGCTTCTTGGTCTTGCTGGCGCGCTCCACGTAGTCCGTCGGCGGCTCGACCAAACGCGCCATGAAGCGCTCGACGCGCTCGGCCCATAGCGCGATGAACTGGCCGCTGGTCAGCGCCTCAACTCCGCCCTTGATTTTATTTTTGAGGTCCGCCGGGACGTTGCCCCAGACGGCCTTGCGCGCCCATTTCTCGCCCTTCTCCTGGCCCTCGCTAGTCAGGTACATGTTCTTCCAAGCCAGCTGTTGTGGCGCGGCATAGTGAAAAGCACAGCCTTGATAGCCTTGCTGGTGGATGCAGTAGAGTTCAGCGGCCGTGACCTCACGACCGATGTCCTTCTCGAACTCCGCCGCCTCAGTCGCAAGCTTTCTGGCGGCTGCGATTGAGCAGTCTCGGATGTCATAGATGTCACCCTGCCAGTATTTGGCAAACTCCCAGTCGGAAAGCTGGAACAGGCACTTATAACTGCCGGTCCTAGCTTTCGGATTGTAGCCGGACTCGATCTCAGCGAACGCTTTCATCATCCGCACGTCGACATCGAAAAGCTTTGCTGCCTGCTCGATCTCGGCTCGTATGTTGTTGGTGTGCGGTCCGCGGGTAGCGCTGATCTCGTCTGGCAACGGCACCGGCGTCCAATGCGCGACACTTTCAGCGTGTAGAGAGAATGGGAAAGTGAGCGCAGAGATGAGGGTCCCGACGGCGAAAGATTTACGCACCCAGTGCGCGAAAGCGATACGTGGCAAGTCTGTCACCTCCGAGCCGCCCAATGGTCTGCGGCCCCGTTTTGCGGTGGGTTAACCGCGTTTGGCGATGGAGTGAGCTGGCTTCAATGGCGGGTGCGCTGCCGCAAGTTAGATATATTAGGCGGCGGAAATGGAGACGCTCCTGAAAACGCCAACAGCGACACGGCCAACACGATAATTGCAGCCATCCACATTTTTCCTTGCGGACTGACCTACATTGTTTGTGAACGTCTCGCTTGTGAGTCCCTGCCAATGATTTGTTGGCCGAAGACCCTTACTGGAATACAGAATTTTTAGTTGAGAGCCGAGGCGGCAACGTCAAACTGATTGATTGGTTCGACGAGATGCTATGAGCTTGGAAACGACCGGGCTCGACATGTCCAAAAGCTGACACGCGCCACTCAGCAAGTTCTAGGCTGGCGGGTACTCAGAAACAGCGGCCGCCGTATCTACATTCGAGCTGAAATTAGAGTTGATCAAATCAGCGCCTTGCGAATGCGCGCTGATGAGATCGATGGCGATCACCGTCGCGACGACAATGATGATCTGCGCCGCGGCGTCACTATAGTGAAAGCTGCGAATACTCTCATACAGAGTTTGCCCGATGCCGCCCGCCAAAGCTAAAAGCGCCGGAGCGACGGGCGCATTCGACGGCACCCTTAACGTTGCCGACGCTTATGCAGCTCTACCCCCCGCTGAGCAAGCGGGGCTGAGGCCAATCGCCGGGTTGGTCCACGGCATCTGCGACGGCATTCCAGATTTTATGGCCTTCACGGTCACCGTCATCTTGAAGCATGCTAGCTTTTTTTCGAGCCAATTTGCTCGCTGCAGCTCCATGACGAGCCTTTAGGAAGTGGGCGTATATCAGAACCGCTTCGTCCTGCGTTGGAACCCACATATCATCATTTCCAGTGTTGGATTGTTCCGAACTCTTGTGTGACAGTAGTGTGACTGTGTGACGCTAGATTGCAAGCACACTTTGGTACTACCCAGCGTTGGGCACGGTGGGACGGACATTCCGAAGGCTTTCGATCCGGTATGAAGCAGAAGCCCTTTCGGCTAGGGCTTCGCGTGCCATTGCGCTGTAAAGGGGCAAACCAAAACAATGCGGTTTAATTGCATCCTATTGTGCAGTGCCAATGTCCCCCTGCCCGCCCGGTAACAGTGGCCTCAAAAACATGTGAGTTCACGTCAGAGAACTTTCATCTGCTCGCCAAGCTATCGTCCAACTGCGCACACAGGTTCGTCGCCCGTTCAACAACTCGTGGAAGGTAATGATGGTCGACAGACAGCGAACGTCGTTTGACCCTGAAACTCTCTCGCTCTTGCGGCAAACACTCGATGACGCGTGGGAGAGCTTAACACCTGTGCAGAGAGTAATGACGAGCAGAACACTGCTAGCTGAACGCATTCTCAAGTCAGCAGCAAAGGGCGAGCGCAATCCGAAGCGCCTGCGTGATGAGGCCCTGATGTTATTTGCCGCCTAGCAGATCAACACAGCCAAGCGAACTAAGCTCTAGAAAGCCGGGACATTGGGTCCGCATTGACCCAATGTCCGCTTGGGGTCAAAAGCGGACATTTGCAGTGCAAAAAGTTATGTCCGCTTTACAGCGAATAGCGACACCAATTGTGTCTAACAGCGACCTGGGTAACCCCGTCATCGAGACCGGGAAACTAGGTGGTTCGGTCCTGTTGACTTCGCGCCATCCCTCGGGCTGGCGTGGCCGGATTGGCGCAGATCACTATTCAATCGGATTGTCGACCGCTGCAGCTTAACAATTCCTCTACCTTCTCGACCGCCTTGCCGATCACGCTAGGAGGCTCGCCGGCTTTCAGCTGGTGCTTAACCTCGATAAGCAATCGGTTGGCGGCGTTGAGACGTCGCGCAAGGGTAGCGGAGACGTAGAGTGCAACGGTCGGATTGACAGCAAGCGTTGCCTGCGCGTTGGCAACATAGAACTCAGATTGCTCCAGAGCCCTCACGTCTGCCGTATGGGGCTGGTCCAGAAGGACGGCCAGTTCGCCGAACACCGAGCCGCGTGCCGACACGTTGGCGATCTGCATCCCATCCTTGACGACCTCCACAGCGCCACTCCTGAGGAAAAGTAGCTCGCCCGTCTTTGAGCCAGCGGTTAGTACGGCTTCGCGGGCTCGATGCGTCACCACGGGCAAGCGCGCAAGCCTCCTCTCCAAGGTCTCGAAATTCGGAATCAGTGAGGGCATAGGCCGTCCCTTTTTCAGTTTCCAAGCATTAACTTAAAGAGACTACTACATAGGGGCCCGCAAGAAATGACGACAGATGACAAGGTTGATGTCCGCTTCCCCCAAAAGCGGACATTCTGGAGCGTGAGTGATAAGTCCGCTAAGGGCCACTTGCGGAAGTCTACTCGGCTCCGATCAGCTCATTGAGTTCTCTATAATGCGCGGTTTAGAAAGATCGGCAGACCGCGCTTGTGCGCATAAATAGGTCGGTAGCGTTCTGTGTTGTACATGCTGGTGACGTCTACTTTGCGCGGGCCAAGCTTGGGATCTGGAATCGGCACAAGGTCAAAACGACCGTCCACCAGCGCAGACATCAGACCGCTTTTGCCCTCGAGAATCGCATCGTAAGCCATGTTGCCAAACGTAAGTGCCACCAGCTTATCGATAAAATCTGGATCGCCCGACCGTAGATCATAGGTGAGATCAGAAGTGATCGTCTCCTCGCCAGTTCGTTTTTTGATCTCGTCGGCAAGCACCTCGGCCACGTTCGCCTTCCTGCGGTGTCCGTATGGGTCCGGCCCGCCGCGCTCCTGCATCGCATAGCCGTCCCACGTGGCGCCCTCGCTAAGCACAATCAGAGCGTAGTTGCTCGGGTTAGTGCGTTTGTCGTCAAGGAGTAGCTCGATAAGTTTTTCAAGCTTCACCTTGTGCTCGGGGATAACGCAGCGAATCGAGGTGGCGTACGCGGTGTAGAGTGCCGTAAATCCTGCATCACGCCCGAAAATGCGAAATACGCCGATCCGCTCGTGTGAACCGACAGTGGTCCGCTGCCGCTGGATGGCATCACTGGCGCGCGTGATTGCAGTTGAGAAACCGATGCAGTACTCGGTGTTGCGCACATCATTGTCCATGGTCTTCGGGATGGCAATGATCTTGATGCCGAGTTCGTGGAGCTTGGCAGCATAGCTTAGCGTGTCATCCCCACCGATGGCGATCAGGTGATCGATGCCGAGAGCCGAGAGGTTGGTAACCACTTGGGTGGAGAGGTCCCAGGTCTTGGTCTCGACGTCGTCTTTGCTCGCTGAGGCCGGAAAGTTCTTGCCCGCCAAATGGGTGGGTAGATTTCGTATTTTGGCAGGGTTAGTGCGACTCGTGTGGAGCACTGTACCGCCATGCCTGTCGATTGTGCGCGTGTTCTCACGAGTAAGTTGAATGACGTAATGCGCGCGGCTGGCCGGGTCATCGGCGTTCAGATGCGTAAGCGCTTCCCAGCCGCGACGGAGACCTAAGATTTCGATATCGTTCTCGCTGCTACGATACGTGGCGCTCTTGATAACGGAATTGAGCCCAGGGACATCACCGCCACCGGTAAGCAAACCAATGCGCTTTACAGCCATGACTGCCCCTTTTCATCTCCCAACGGACAGGCGGACGCCGCTGCACTAGCCATTAAACTGATGAAATTCGCGCCGTCTCACCGCCTGCCACGAGGCGCAGGAAAGGGTATCGGCTCAACTTGCCCACTTGAAGGGGGCGAGCCAGGGAATTCCCGCTTTGGGCCGAAAGCAGACGTTCGCGCCGCAAAAAAGTCATGTCCGCTTTACCCCCAAAAGCAGACATGTGGCAGTGCAAACCCGAATGTCCGCTTTGGGCCAAAAGCGGACATTACTCGATGACCTCGTCAGTAAGTGCGAGCAATCGAGGCGATATAGATAAACACTCCCGCCGTCTCATTACCTCCCCCGAGGCTTAGACCGGGCATCGTAGTTTGCTGGAAGGGGTCTGGCGCGTAAGGCAGCCGATGTCCGCTTGGGTCATAAAGTGGACATTCCGATCGGATGAACCGATATTGATCTTGATCAAGGGTTCGGAATTTCGGCACGATAGTCATCTTAGTCTATCGAAAAACCGATTGGAGGGGTTGATGTTCAATCTTCGGCGTGTGATTAAGCTTTGCCCAGCATTCACAGTGGTAGTGGCCCTGCTGGCTGGTTCTGCTTCGCAGTCTTACGCAGAGACCGGTACGGTACGTCTGAAAATCACCAAGGTCGGGTTTATCGTTGGTGTCGGTGGTGGCTCCGGCACTCTGACATTTCAGGGCAGGCAATATCGGCTGAGCGTTGGTGGTGTTAGCGCAGGTACTATTGGGGCGGCAGGGGCAGATTTAGTTGGCACGGCATCAAATCTTCGGACGGCGGCTGACATCGCGGGCACCTATACGGCTGTTTCGGCCGGGGTTGCCGTGGCGGGCGGCGCGAAAGCAGCAACGCTACAAAACACGAACGGGGTAGTTCTGCGACTGCAAGGACGGCAAGTAGGTTTTGAGGCCTCCCTAAGTTTGAGCGGCATGACAATCTCTCTGCAGTAAGAGAGAGAGCTGTACCTCGCTCTTGCTGGCGTCTGGGTTGATGGAGTGTGGTAGCCCCAATGTCCGCTTTGGGTCAAAAGCAGACATATGCAGTGCAAAAGGGCATCTGCTTTACCCCACAAGCGGACATGTGCGGTGCAAACAGAAATGTTCGCTAAGGGCTAGAAGCGGACACGAGCGACCTATCCCATGGCGATCAGGCTCCCTCGTTCGCGTCGCGAGACGATCTCCATGCGAAGGGTAACAATTGCAAACACCGCCCAACCGCCATGAAAAAGAACTCCCGCGGCTATCACCAAGCTGCCGGGAATCGGGCCAATGGCGGCGCGCTGCAGGACATCGGTGAAACTAGTTAGCGGCGCCGGATGAATAGCAAGCTTACCATAGTACGAAATAGCTTGGATCACGAAGATCCATGCATAAGTGCGGCGAAGGCGCCGGCCGACCGCGCGAGCGAAGCTAATGTGATAGCGCGGATCAACGTAGTCTTTTGCCAGCAGCTCCGTCCAGCTGGGATCACGTCGCACGCCTTCGCCTCGGATCATGGGCGCATAGAAATCCGTTTCAAGCAACCGCGCGCGCGCCCGCCAAACGTTGAAATAACGGTAGCGGCGTGCTTCGAACAGAAGGAACACACTGACCAAAAGACCGACGAGCACCATTGGGAGGGGTGATGCCTGAGCGCTGCTGTAGGTCGCCGACAGCGCAATGCCCGTCGTGACCACCGCCCAGTTGGTCGAGCTATCCAGCCGCGTGCGCCAAACCGTGCTTCGGTAGACTTCACCTCGGTAGAGATGAGCAAGTGCGCCAATCTCTGCGATGCTGAACTCAGACTTTCGAGCGGTTGGAAGCGTAGGCTCGTGCACATCGGGTAAGGTCATTGATCTGCATCCCAGACCGAATGAGCCGGCTCGACATTATAACTGCCGGGTTGATCGTAAAGAGTCATCGCTCCCCCCTCAATTCGCGAGCATGACAGGTATCATGGCATTCTCTAAAACGTGTTGAGTCGCCCCTCCGAATATCACCTGTCTCAACCGGCTCTGGGTGTAGGCGCCCTTGATTAGAAGATCGCAGCCTAATGATTGAGCCGTCGCGAGGATGGTCTCACCGGTGCTTCTGCCATCAAGTTCAGCCTTCTTTAGCTCAGCACCAATCTCGTTGCGCCGCAGGTATTGGATGAATTGTTCGGCGGATGGTCCCGATACTTCAGTGCCGCCGATGACCGTTAGCACCGTAACCCGATCTGCTTTTTGCAAAAGCGGCATCGCAAGTGCAGTGGCGCGTGCCTGCTCCGTGCTGCGGTTCCACGCGATCAACACATCAGTGCCGATTTGATCTGGAGATGACGGAGGAGCTAATAATATCGGCCGACCGCTCTCGAACAGGCCGGAATTAATCGCTCGGTTGTGTAAGCCAGTTGTATTTTTATCGGACCGACTCATCACAATCACATCGAAAACACGGCCATAGTTGCCGACGAAGGCGTCGCCCTCCGGCGCATTGTCTAACCAGCCAAATGACGGACGATCTGCCGTTGTGGTTGAACGCGGCACGCCGTGCTTCCGCATGAACGACTCAAAGGTCGTTCGTGCTTGCACCTCAATTCTTGCAGTTTCTCGGTGATCCGTCTCGGTAAATTCTGCGATTTCCCAGCGCAGTGAAACCCCCTCAATATAACTGTCGCATCGTCGCGCCAGGATCAGCGCCGTCTCGAGGGCTGAACTCATTGCGGCATCGTCTTCCGTCGGAACCAAGATCGTCTTCATTGTGGTCGTAGCCTCATCGATTGCCGTGGAACGCGCAATCTAGGCCGGACTTCAGATCAACCGAGGCACCCCAAAGTGTCTCCCACCAAATGAAACCTGATCGCCGGCCGTTGCGCCTAAGCGACGAGCGGCCACGCAGCGACGCGTTGCCGACAAATGCAATGATCCCGCCGCCTCATGGCTTCGCCCGTACCGAGGACTCCATTGGGAATGAAAAGAATATCACATTTTTGGGTCGACGTTACGCTGGCCGCCCTCATGTCCGCTTTGGGTCAAAAGTAGACATGTGCGGTGCAAAAGAGCATGTCCGCTTTAGCCCCGAAAGCGGACATGTGCGGTGCAAAAAGTCATGTCCGCTTTACCCCCGAAAGCGGACATGCGCGGTGCAATTTGAGATGTCCGCTTTGGGCCGAAAGCGGACGTGACGACTATTCGATCACCTTATCGGCGCGCAACATGAGACCGGCGGGAACGGCATAGTTGATCGTCTTGGCCGTCTTTAAATTGATGACGAGTTTAAACTTGGTGGGTTGTTCGATCGGCAAATCCTCCGGTTTGGCGCCGCGCAGTACTTTGGCGACCATTCCGGCGCGCTGTCGGAAAACATCGATAAAACTCGGACCATAACCGAGCAGACCACCTTCTTCGGCCGTTTCCGGCCATTGATAGATCGCCGGTAATCCCACCTCCGCCGAGCGCGCGATAATGACGCGGCGGTTGAGATGCAGCATTGGCGAAGACAACACATTGAGTGCGGCCGCGCCCCGGCTGCTCGCATCGTTTATCGCTGGCACCAGATCGTTGGCGCTCGCGGCATAAACGATCAACAGTTCCTTTCCGCGGTTGCGCGCTGACTCTTCCATGACCTTAAGATATTCCAAGCTCGCCACGTTGGAATCGGCTAGCGCGGCGATACGACGCGCGTCTGGCACCGCCTCGAGCAGGATGTCCTGTCGCTTACCGTCCAGATCGGACGACATCAGGTTGATGCCGGTGATATTGGCGCCCGGCTGGGACAGTGATGCGGCAAATCCTGCAGCAACCATATCCTCGGTCATGACGATCAGCGGTATGGACTTGGTCGCTTTTTGGAACGCACCCGCAATGAAGTCGCCTCCAGTCGTAATGGCATCCGGTGCGGCCTGGAGTATAAGGGGGACAACTGCAGCGGCTTGTTCGTTGCTCGTCGGCAATCCGCCAACGATCACCAGATTTTTGCCTTCAACAAAACCCTGGATGCGCAGCTCATCGAGAAAAGCGAGACTCGCCGGCTCGTCTCGGCCCACAGGCAGCACGAGTGCAAGCCGATAAACACGACCCGGTTCCTGCGCCCGCGCGATGAGCGACCATGTGAGCGTCGCACCACCGACGAGACTGATAAACTCGCGCCGTTTCATTGCCTCCCCCAAAGCGCGGGACGCGGGCATCGTAGCGGTTTGAATGAGGGTCGTTAAGGGATGCCCTGTGTCCGCTTTGGGTCAAAAGCTGACATGTGCAGCACACAAGCTCATGTCCGTTATGGGCCAGAAGCGGACACATACAGTGCAGCAAGCCATGTCCGCTAAGGACCAAAAGCGGACATACGTCGCGGACGCGACAAGCACTTGCTGTTTTGGTAGGTTGCGTAGAGGTGATCTACATCTCACACATAGGCAACACCGGGCCGCAGCCTTATTCACAAACTTGTCTCAGATGATGCGTGCGTGGCAGAGCAAGTACCGCGGGCGGCGGCATCGGCGGCCGTGGCAAGCAGAACTTTTTCCGGGTGCCCGTGTTGGATTGGTGCAGGCGGGGAATCTGGGCGATGTCGTGCACACGCTGCCAATGGCCGGCGCGATCAAGGCCGCCTGCCCGAGCGCGACGATCGTGTTCATCGGCCGGCGCTATACCGAATCCCTGGTGCGGGCTAGCAGGTACGTCGATGAATTTTTCGACGCCGAGTTGGCGAAGCGCGATGCCGATGCCGTTGCCGCGCAAAAGCTCGATA
>Ga0306921_10006627_pt1 | contig 12090 bp, 10 predicted proteins | sample sta12Cox44000080_FD_203760 | JGI IMG/M metagenome (GOLD analysis project Ga0306921, IMG submission 203760) | Lab enrichment of tropical soil microbial communities from Luquillo Experimental Forest, Puerto Rico - statoxic.12C.oxic.44.000.080 (v2)... | ecosystem: Environmental > Terrestrial >... | reverse complement strand
GACGACAGAGGGGGCGCGCCTTGATCTCGGCTTCGGCGCGGGATCGTTCAAAAGCGAATTGCTGCCGGGGGGTGAGCTTGCGTTACGCCAAGGCGAGCTGCACGCCATCTATGCTCCTGAAATCGGTCAGCTGCGACTGGCCAAGTTCGATCTCGATCTCGGCGGCGGCTCGGTCCTCAACATCAAAGGAAGCCTCGAATCTGTCACTCCGGGAATGATCGCGGGGACGGATCCAGCGCCTTCCCACATCCCCGGCACACTCGGCGTCGTGCTCGCCGACGTACCCGTAGCGAAGTTCGCAACCCTGTGGCCGCCGACCCTGAGCCGCGGCGGACGTCGTTGGGTGCTGGCCAATGTCCACGACGGCGTTCTCGATCAGGCCGACGTCCAGCTCGATCTCGCGGTCGATCCGGCCGCACTTTCTGCTGATGTTGTCTCGGCTCGCGGCTCGATGCGGTACCGCGATCTGACGATCAACTACTTCAGCGGGCTGGCCCCGGTGCGGAAAGTTGGCGGCACCGCCACGCTCAAAGACAAACGGCTTGAGTTCAGGCCCACGGGCGGGATGATCAAATCCACCCAAGTCGTCGGCGGATCGCTCGACATCACCGACCTCGGCGCACCGGTCGAATGGCAGACGATTGATCTCACGCTGGCCGGGCCGATCCGCGATGTCCTCGAGGTTATCGACGTCAAACCTTTGCGCTACGCCCATGATATCGGGGTTGATCCCGCGCATGTCGCCGGGCGAACCGAGTTTAACCTCCACTTCAGGTTTCCGCTGTTGCGAAATCTGAAATTCGACGATGTCGAATATAGCGTTAGGGCGACCCTGACCGGCGCCGCGATCACTAGGGCTGCAATCGACCGCGACCTCAGCGACGGTGATTTCGCGCTCGATATCAGTCCACCGGGTATGCATCTCCAAGGGAACGCGCGCTTTGACGGCGTTCCGATAAGCATCGACGGCGGCGTAGCCTTTAAGCCGAAAAACGGGCCGCGCGGCCGATACCGCGTCGTGCTGACGATCGACGACGAGCAGCGGCGACGGCTCGCACTCGACTATCTACCCGACCGGATTAACGGACCGATCGGCATCGCTTTGACCTATTCGGTCCTTGATGCAGGTCGCGCCGAGGCCGAGGCGTTGTTAGATCTTCGCGCTACCAGCCTGTCCGTGGCGGAGGCAGGCTGGAGCAAAGCGCCCGATGTTCCGGGCACTGGGAGACTCATACTCGATCTCGTGAACGAGCAGATCACGCGGCTGCCTGAGATCGAGGTGAAGGCGGCGGGTCTCTATGGGAAATTTGCGCTCGCGCTCGCGCCCGACACAGAACGTATCCGGCGCGTTGACATCGAGCGCCTCGTAATCGGCGACGATGACATCGCGGGTCACGTTGCACGCCGACCGGACGGCGGCTGGCAGGTCGACCTTCATGGCCCGAGATTCGATCTGTCCCATTGGTTGAAAGACTCGGGCAACGACGGTCTGTCGCAGCATTCCGACGCGGACCCATCGCTGCTGATCGATGCACATCTAGGTCGTTTGATCCTCGGGCCGCGGCGTCAGGTTCGCAACGTATCGGCACGCTTGTCGCGCGAGGGGGACAGGTGGCAGAGCGCGCGAATCGACGCGCGCTTTGTCAATGGCCATGAGCTCTCCTTGCGGTTCGGCAGCCAATCCGAGAAACGAGGACTCAGCTTCCTTTCGGACGACCTCGGCGCGACCTTGAGCCTTCTCGATGTCACCGAAAATATCGTCGGCGGGCGGGTAGCCATTACTGGCCAGGTTTCGGACACGGCCGGCAAACGCGTCCTGCGCGGGCATGTCGACGGCGATAACTACAACCTGATCCGGGCACCAGGCCTCGCCAAGGTTCTGTCGCTTACCTCGCTAAACGCGATCGGCAGCATGCTTGGCGGATCGGGTATCCCCTTCAGCACGCTGCGCGGTGATTTCGCTTACAGCGAGGACCGTCTCGTCGTCGAAAATCTCCTCGCCTATGGTGGAGCGCTTGGCGTGACCGCCAATGGCCTGCTCGAACTGGGTCCGCACCGCCTCGATATCCAAGGCACGATCGTCCCGGCCTACGCGCTGAATTCGATCATCGGCAATGTCCCGGTACTCGGTTCGTTGCTGCTCGGCGGCGAGGGACAGGGTCTGTTTGCCGCGAACTACCGGGCCACCGGATCAGCCGCCGATCCTCGGGTCTCGGTCAATCCGCTGAGCGCGCTCACTCCGGGGTTCCTACGCCGGCTCTTCCAGCCCAATTTCGGTATTCCGCCGTCGGTCGAGGAATCACTGGGGGCGCAGTAACGGGATTGGCAGGCCGGATCCGGTGGAACGAACCGGAGGCACTGCGCTGCCGGTCTCGGTGGGCCGCAAGAAACGAAGGCGCGATACCGAGCCAGCGGCGGCAGCGGCACCAAAGGGGCGAAAGACGGTAGGGTAGCGACCGCCTCTCCCTCTCCCTGCCGCGACGGGAAACTCAGGGAAAATCTTTTTTCGGGGCTCATCCCGCCCCGAAAGTCAGTTTCTAATCAAAGCCTTGCCTGCGAATTTTCGGCCGAATCGAAGGCGCGGCAGGGAACCGGCAGGGAAAGCTCGAAAATCCTCGGATCGCCGTTTGGCATCGACCCATCAGCGTTATCACGTTAATCCGTAAATTGATTGTTTCGCAATTGTGTTATATAGTACAGAACTACGCTGCGGCAAGCGGGCGGCAGGTGTCGTCCGCGCCGCGCGGGGTGAGAAGAACGGTAGGAGCCCCAGGTCCGAGACGAAGTGCGGTTACGAGGTCGGCCGTGGCGATGGAGGCCCTTTGCGGGACCCGTTGATGCGCCACCCCTCCCGTTTTGCGCCAAGGAGCCATCTGCACCGTCGCCATCATCCCGGCCGAAAGGACTATGCCTTCCGGCACCTGATTAATACCGGAATGCGCTGCACCAAGCGCACCGAGGCGAAGATCGGATTGATGTTGGCGAGCGTTTGCCCGGTGAGTTGCGCGTTTGCGACGTTGATGCCGCGCGCGAGGCTAAGGCAGGCATCCGACGCCTGCCATGCCTATGAAGACCGCTATGACCGACCCGCAGCTTCTCAAATCGACCATCAAGGTCTGCATGTTCGACCAGTACGGCACGGTGGTGGACATGCAGACCGGCCTGGTCGAGGCCGCCACACCCTTCCTGAAGGCCGGGCAACCCCAACAGCTTCGTCACCTGGTGGCGCCGCACGCATTTCGAGAATTCGACGATCGACGCCTTGCTCGGCAAAGAGCATACGCTCTATCGCGAGATCGGCGAGCGCGCCGTCGCCTTCGTGATGGACCGTGCCGGCATTTCCCATACGCCGGATGAGGTCCACGCCCTTGTCGCCGCCATCGAGCGCCTGAAGCCGTTTTCCGAACATTGGCGAGGGTGACGGAGATGATCCGGTCGAAGGCAACGCCGTGATAGTGGCGCGCGGTTTCCAGCATGTCGTGGTCGCCGTTCGAAAGCACGGCCAGCTTGTAGCGCGTCCGGAGGCGGTCGAGCGCGGTGGCACTTACGAAACGGCGGCGGATCTGATGGGCGTGGTGCCTGAGGAAGTACTCTTCATTGCCAACCACGCCTTCGACTGCATCGGCGCCAAGGCAACCGGAATGCGCGCTGCGTTCATCGATCGTCGCTGCCGTCCGTTCGGCGCCACGCCGCATCAGCCCGACCTGATCGTGCCCAACATGACCGACCTGGCCGATCTGATTGCCTGATATCAGCTGTCCGAATGGCTCACACGCTGCGCGGCGTCCACCGTAGGTCAGTCTTTTGGGTGGTTGGTAAGACACACGCAGCATCCCCCGGAACCCCACGGCCGGTTTGACGCGCGGCTGATCTCTGACTAACGTCAGAGATATGGACCACGCCGCCATCTCGCTGACCCGCGCCTTCAACCGCACCGCCGCCGAGCGCATCGGAGTGCTAACGGACCAGTTCCTCGGGCGCGCGCGTCCTTTGGGGGAAACGCGGGTTCTGTGGGAAATCGGGCCGGATGGGCTGGAGGTGCGCACCTTGCGTGCCCGGCTTGAGCTGGACTCGGGCTATGCCAGCCGCGTGCTGCGCGCTCTAGAGCGGCAGGGGTTGGTGGCCGTCACCGCAAGTCCGGACGATGGGCGCGTCCGCCGCGCCCGCCTCACCGAGGCAGGCCTCGCCGAATATGCCGAGATCAACCGTCGTTCCGATGCGGTGGCATGGAGTTTTCTCGAGCCGCTCAGTGACAGCCAGCGCACCCGGCTGGTCACGGCGATGACCGAAGTGGAACGGCTGCTGCGCGCCTCCATGATCGTGTTGGCGATTGAGGATCCCGCCACCCCGGACGCGCAACTCTGCCTGACGCGGTATTTTGCCGAGCTGAATACACGGTTCGAGACGGGCTTCGAAGCCGCGCCGACCCTCGCGGCCGCGCTGCACGACTTGGCCGCGCCGGCCGGCATGCTCCTGATTGCCCGGCTGCGCGGAGAGCCGATCGGTTGCAGCGGGCTGATCCTTCATCCCGACGCACCGCTGATAAAACGGATGTGGGTCGCCCCGGCGGCACGCGGTCTTGGCCTCGGGCGGCGGTTGCTGCGAGAATTGGAGCGCCTGGCGCGCGAAACCGGCGCGCGGACCATCCGGCTGGATACGAACCGCGTGCTGCACGAGGCGATCCGGCTCTATCGCAGCGCCGGCTACCGGGAGGTGCCACGGTTCAGCGACGAACGCTACACGCATCATTGGTTCGAGAAGCCGTTGTAATTCTTGCCCGCAATCGGTGCCGCGCTGTAGTGGCGGCCCATGACCGCGTATCTGCGACCGGAGCGCTGGTCGCTCTGAGGTGCAAGCGGTCGTGGCTCAGCTGGATGGCGGGCGGGGCGCTAAACGCTGCGCATCAGTGCATGCCGCTTGCGGCCGGCGCTGAGCTTGATCATCCCGAGCGGGTCGAGGTCGGCGAGAGAGACCATGCGTGTCTCGTTCTCGACCGGCGCGTCGTTGATGCGCGCGCCGCCGCCGCGGATAAGCCGTCGCGCCTCGCGGTTGGAGGCGGCGAGCCCGGCGCGGCTGAAGACCTCGAAGGCGGGGATGCCGCCGGCGAGGAGGGCGCGCGGCACGGCGATCAACGGCAGGCCGCTGCCGCTGCCGCCGCTTTCGAAGACTGCGTGGGCGGTCGCGGCGGCCGCTTCGGCCGCTTCCCGGCCATGACACAACGCGGTCGCTTCGGTCGCCAGCACCTTTTTGGCTTCGTTGATCTCGCGGCCGTCGAGCCGCTCGAGCCGGGCGATCTCATCGATCGGCAGCTCAGTGAAGAGGCGATGAAACCGACCGACATCGGTATCCTCGGTATTGCGCCAGAACTGCCAGTATTCGTAAGCCGACAGCTTCTCGGCGTTGAGCCAGACCGCGCCGCCGACGCTCTTTCCCATCTTTGCGCCGGATGCAGTCGCGACCAGCGGCGTCGTCAGACCGAAGAGGGCGCGTCCGTCTACCCGCCGCCCGAGCTCGACGCCGCCGACGATGTTGCCCCATTGATCGGAGCCGCCGATCTGCAGTTCGCAGCCGAAGCGCCGCGCCAACTCGACAAAGTCGTAGGCTTGCAGGATCGGATAGTTGAATTCGAGAAAGCTCAGCGGTTGATCGCGTTCGAGCCGGAGCCGAACGCTATCTTGGGTCAGCATCCGGTTGACCGAGAAGTGGCGCCCAATGTCGCGTAGGAGCGGGATGTAGCGAAGCTCGTCGATCCAATCGGCGTTGTTGACCATAATGGCGTCGCTCGGTCCGTCGCCGAACTCGATGAACTTGGCGAAGACACCGCGGATTCCGGCCATGTTGCGCGCGATTTCGGCGTCGTTGAGCAACGGCCGCGCCGCATCCTTGAAGGACGGGTCCCCGATCCGCGTAGTGCCGCCGCCCATCAGCACGATCGGCTTGTGACCGCGCTTCTGGAAAAGGCGCAGCAGCATAATCGACATCAGGTGGCCGACGTGCAGACTGTCCGCCGTGCAATCGTAGCCCACATAGGCGGTGATGCAGCCCTTGCAGAGACGCTCGTCGAGCGCCTCGAAATCTGTGCATTGATGCACAAAGCCGCGTTCGAGCGCGGTGCTGAGAAAGGCGGAGCGAGGTGTCGACATGGCTGCGTCATCTAACATAGGTGCCGAGACAGGGCCACAACACTCCCCGCGGCTGTGGCGCGCGCTCGGCCTGATGAGCGGGACTTCCCTCGACGGGATCGATGTCGCGATGGTCGAGACGGACGGCCGCGAGCGGGTAATCCCCGGTCCTGCGCTGACAATTGCCTACCCGCGGGAGTTCCGCGAAAGGCTACGCTCGGTGCTCGGCGGCGTTGGTGCGGTTGCCGAGGTCGAAGACGAGCTGACCCGTCTCCACGCCGAGGCGGTGGAGCAGTTTCTCGGATGCCATTCCGGAACCGCCATCGACGTTGTCGGACTGCACGGCCACACGATCTTGCATCGCCCGGCTGGGCGTCGCACCTGGCAGCTCGGCGATGGCGCGCTGTTGGCCCGCCTGCTGGGCTGCGACGTGATCGCCGACTTCCGCTCGGCCGATGTTGCCGCGGGCGGCGAAGGAGCGCCGCTCGCTCCGCTGTTCCACGCCGCTCTAGCCGCTGCTCTGCCAAAGCCGCTCGCGATCCTCAACATCGGCGGGGTCACCAACGTCACCTGGATCGGCGAGGAGACCGAAATTCTTGCCTTTGACGCCGGGCCTGGCAATGCGCTGATCGACGATTGGGTGCGGCAGCGCACCGGTGCGGCGGCCGACATCGACGGTGCGTTCGCCCGCGCCGGGCGCGCTTCGACGGCGCACATCGCGGGATTTCTGACACTCCCGTTCTTCGGGCGCCCGCCGCCAAAATCCCTCGATCGGGACGAGTTCCAAGCGATGGTGCCCGAGGGCCTTTCGCTGGAGGATGGCGCTGCCACGCTGACCGAGATGACGGCCGCTGCTGTCGCGGCCGCGGTTCGGTATTTCCCGGTGCCGCCGCTCGAATGGCTGGTATGCGGCGGCGGGCGATGTAATCCGGTGCTGATGGAAGCGCTGCGCCGGCGGCTCGGCGCCTCTGTGCGCCCGGTAGAGCAAGTCGGCTGGGACGGCGATGCGCTTGAGGCGCAAGCCTTCGCCTATCTGGCAGTCCGTTCGGTCCGAGGTCTGCCACTCTCTTTGCCTTCGACGACCGGTGTTTCCCGGCCGATATCCGGCGGCCGATTGTTTTCCCGCCCCCAAAGCCGGTCTAAGGACGGTCGGCGTAACCCGGGATTTGTTTTGTCCTAGGCCGAGTGGGCCGAAGCACCCGGCAGCAGCTCGGTACGATAGGTCGGTCGCAGAATTTCGAGCCGCATCGGCACCGGCGTGCCGAGCCAAAGCGCATTCTTGCTGTGGTCGTCGTACGAGCTCTCGGTCAGTGGATGGATCAGAACGTCGAGGCCCTCGCGGTTCAGCATCAGCCAAGGCACGACATTTTGGAACTCCTGCGTCTCAAAGATGACGCTGAACTGCGATATCGGGTGCGGGCCGATCGGCTCGTCGCTGAAGGCTCCGGGTTTGACGGCGAACTGGCCGATGATCGTGTCTCTCAAACGTTCGGCGACCGGCCGGGTGGTCGGGTCATAATAGACGTGGGCGTGATAGCCTTTGAGTTCGGTCACTGGTGGTCCTCCTGTTGGTTGGTTGCGAACGATACCTACTTAACAGTAATTCGCCATCTATCAAATCGATTGATCATATAGTACTCATTCGTTTCATGGATATTCGCGCCGTCGACCTCAACCTGCTGAAAGCCTTCGACGCGCTGATCAGAGAACGCGCCGTGACCCGCGCGGCCGGCCCCGTTGGTCTGTCGCAGCCGGCGATGAGTCATGCGCTCTCTCGCTTGAGGAGCCTCTTTGCCGACGATCTGTTCGTTCGCACTCCCAGTCACATGGAGCCGACAGCCCGCGCGCGTGAGATCGCCCCCCTTGTCTCGACTGCGATCGAGCATATCGAGGCAGCGCTCAACCTCGGCATCGGCTTCGATCCGGCGAAAAGCACCGGTATTTTTACGGCCGGCACGGCTGAATATGCTGAAGTGGCACTCGTCGAGCGTCTTGCGGAGACCTTTGCCGCGCAAGCCCCTGAGGCGACGTTGCGCCTGACGCCGCTAACCGGCGCCGAAGCCGCCGAGCGGCTCGATAACGGCGCGATCGACGTGGCGGTTGCACACCTGCGTGCGTTGCCGGGGCATCTCGATTCGATGCTGCTGCTGCGCGATCCATTCGTGCTGGTCGCTCGCCGGGGCCATCCGCTTGTGGCGCAATCGCTATCGTTGGAAGTCTATGCGGCGCTCGACCACGTCCTCGTCTCGCCGCGAGGCGACACCAGCGGCGCGGTCGATCGTGCCCTTGCCGATTTCGGGTGAAGCGCCGAATCGCGCTGTTGGTAGCGACGTATCTGGCGCTGCCGGCCGTCCTCGCGTCGTCCGATCTCGTGGCCACGGTACCGCGACGAACCGCTCAGCATATCGCCGCGATGGCCGAGATCGAGATCATGCCGCTGGCGATCGATCTCTCTGTGCCCGTTTCGATGGCTTGGCACCGCCGTGCGACGAGCGAATCGGCGCAGGCCTGGTTCCGCTCGCTGCTGATCGAAGCGGCGAGAGAATAATCTGACCTCACCCTCATCCAGAGCGATCGATCGGAGCCTTCGTGGCCCACGTTACCCGTGATTTGCGCTTGCTTCCCGGTGCACATTCGGCCATGATGAGAAGAGTTCGCATTCGCATCTAGGCTGGAGCGCACAATGGTTCGTACCGCCAGGTTCGCGGGGTTCTTCGTTCTTGCCTTTGGAGCGCCCGCGCTGGCAGATGATCCCAGCTTTTCAATTGTGTTGAAAAACAACCAGTTCGTTCCGAGCGAGGTTCAGATACCCGCCGGCGCCAAAGTCAAGCTCGTCGTGCGTAACGAGAACCCGACACCATCGGAATTCGAGAGCACCCAATTTCATCGCGAAAAGATCGTGCCCCCCGGCCAGGAAATTACCGTTTTTGTCGGGCCTCTCGATCCGGGCAGTTATGAGTTTTTCGACGATTTCCACCCGGAGACCCGTGGCCATCTGGTGGTCAAGTAGCGAGAGCTGAGATGCTGGCGACCGCGATCATCGTATTCCGCGAGGTCCTCGAGGCATCGCTAGTAGTCGGCATCGTGCTGGCGGCCAGCCGAGGCGTGGTGGGCCGCGGGGTCTGGGTGACCAGCGGGATCGCGGCAGGGGTCCTTGGCTCCGCGCTCGTCGCTGCTTGCGCCGAAGCGATCGCCGCCGCGGTCAATGGCATCGGGCAGGAGCTGTTCAACGCCGCGATCCTGTTTACCGCGGTGGCCATGTTGGGCTGGCACAACGTCTGGATGAACCGGCATGGGCGTGAGCTGGCCGCGGCCGCGGCTTCGCTCGGCAAGGCGGTGCTCGGCCGCAGTCGGCCGCTCTACGCATTGGCTCTGGTCGTCGGAATCGCCGTGTTGCGTGAGGGCTCGGAGGTCGTGCTCTTCCTCTATGGGATCGCAGTCGCCTCGGGAGTGGGCGCCCTTAGCATGTTAGGAGGCGGGATTTTGGGGCTTGCCGGCGGCGCCGCGATTGGCGCGGTGATCTATTTCGGGCTCCTCGCGATCCCATTGCGCCAGCTGTTTACGGTGACGAGCTGGCTCATTCTGCTGCTCGCCGCCGGCATGGCCTCGCAGGGCGCGGCTTTTCTGATGCAGGCGAACCTTTTGCCGTCGCTCGGCAACGAGCTCTGGGACACCTCCTCGATTCTGAGCGAACGCAGCATGCTCGGCGTGCTGCTGCACGTGCTGATCGGTTACTCGGCACAGCCGGCCGGCATCCAGGTCGTATTCTACCTCGCGACGCTTTTCGGCATCGGTACCTTGATGCGGGTCGTAGGGCGCGTGCCACCAAATGCGCCAAGCCGGCCGGCCGCGGCCGCATCCGTTTAGTCTGAGCCTTCCCCCTGTCCCATACGGGTAATTCGCTTCTGGGACGCGAATGCGTTGCATTAGCACGTTCGTCATCGGCGCAGCTCTAACGCTGGCAACCGTGGTTCCGGCTGCGGCGGATTTCAAAGTCCGCACGCCGGATGCCAACCCCGCAGAGATTTCGATCGAGCCTCTGGGCGACTATGGCCACGATCCGAATCCGGCACACAGCGGCGAGCTGGGCCTCACCCAAGAACTCGAATACGGGGTCAACGGCTTTTGGCGCACCGAGCTCGAGTTCGAGCAGAACCGGGACGCGGGTCCCGGGCAGTCACTCAATTTCAGCCAGGTTACTTCAGAAAACTTCTTTGTGTTCACCGAGCGCGGCCAATATTGGATCGATGCCGGCCTCTTCGCCGAGTTTGGCAAAGCTACCATCCGGGGCAACCCGAACGAGTTCACCTTGGGCCCGATGTTCCGCAAGGAAATCCTCGGGACGATCAACACTGTAAACCTTTTTATCCAAAAAGAAGTCGGCCCCAACTCCTCGCAACAACCGTTTTTCGTGTACGCCTGGGAGACGCGGCTCGCCCTCGGCACACCGATCGAACCGGGCTTTCAGGCCTATGGCAATCCGAGCGGGTTCGAAGGGTTCAATTCGCACTGGCCGCAGGACAACCGTATCGGCCCCCAGGTGTTCGGAGTTGTTTCGAACATAGGGCCCGGTACCCTCAAATGGAACGCCGGTGTTCTGTTCGGTGTGGGCTCCGCGGCGCCGCGCCAAACGATCCGGTGGCAGCTCGAATACGAAATCCACTTCTAAACTGCTGGGTTGGTCCGAATCACGGAGCCGCAAGACCGTGATACAGCATCACGCCGGATCGTGCCCCAGGGGGTGGTGTAAGAGCGGCAGTGGGTTTGCGCTCTCCGGCGGGTTTGGCCGTCTTGGTCAGGCTGCCGCGGCGGGCAGCTTGACGAAGGGATCATCGTTCAACGGTGCGATGGTTTCCAGTGTCATGTAGCGGGCCCGCTGGACCGCCCATTCATCGTTTTGCTCGAGCAGGATGGCGCCGACCAAGCGGGTAATGGCGTCCTCATTGGGGAAGATGCCGACCACCTCGGTGCGGCGCTTGATCTCGCCGTTCAGCCGTTCCAGCGGATTGGTCGAGTGGATCTTCGGCCTGTGGTCTTTAGGGAAGCTCATAAAGGCCAGCACGTCGGTTTCCGCCGCGTCCATCAGGGCGGCCAGTTTGGCGACCTTGGGTCTGATTTGATCGGCGACCTGGCGCCACTGGCTTCGTGCGGTTTCGGCATCCTCCGGGGCAAATGCAGTGGCGATGAAGGCGGCGACGACACGCCGCCCCTGCTTGCCGGCATGGGCCAGCACATTGCGCATGAAGTGCACGCGGCAGCGTTGCCAGGAGGCGTGCAGCACCTTGGCAACTGCCGCCTTGAGCCCTTCATGGCCATCCGAGATCACCAGCTTGACACCGCGCAAGCCACGCCGGGCGAGCGTGCGCAGGAAGGCTGTCCAAAAAGTCTCGGCCTCGGAGGCGCCGACCGTTAAACCCAGCACCTCGCGCCGGCCATCGCTGTTGACGGCGACGGCGACGATCACTGCCACCGACACGATGCGCCCGTTCTGGCGGACCTTCACATAGGTTGCATCGGGCCACAGATAGGGCCAGTCGCCTTCCAACGGCCGGTCCAGGAAGGCGCCGATCTTGTCGTCGATCTCGACGCACAGCCGACTGACCTGGCTCTTGGAAATCCCGGTCATGCCCATGGCCTTGACCAGCTCATCGACCGAACGGGTCGACACGCCCTGGACGTAAGCCTCTTGGATCACCGCCGCCAGCGCCTTCTCGGCCATCCGGCGCGGCTCGAGAAACGCCGGGAAGTAGCTCCCCTTCCTGAGCTTGGGAATACGCAGCTCGACGGTACCCGCGCGGGTCTCCCAATCGCGATCGCGGTAGCCGTTGCGATGGTTGATCCGCTCAGGGCTGCGCTCGCCGTGCGCTGCGCCGGTCAAGCTCTCGACCTCCAATTCCATCAGGCGCTGCGCGGCAAACCCCACCATCTCGCGCAGCAGATCAGCGTCGGCGCTCTTTTCCAGCAAGGT
>Ga0306921_10006624_pt1 | contig 12091 bp, 11 predicted proteins | sample sta12Cox44000080_FD_203760 | JGI IMG/M metagenome (GOLD analysis project Ga0306921, IMG submission 203760) | Lab enrichment of tropical soil microbial communities from Luquillo Experimental Forest, Puerto Rico - statoxic.12C.oxic.44.000.080 (v2)... | ecosystem: Environmental > Terrestrial >... | reverse complement strand
CCATACGCAAAATACGAGATGTGAAACTGGCCCGGCAAGAACGCGCTGTACGTGGCTAGAGCCAAGAAGAAAAAGGCAAGATAAGCAGTGAGGATGACAACTTCTCGGAACTCATGAGCAGCTCTTTGTTTTAGACTTTTTTTCTCGGAATTGTCGGCATGCATGTAGCCCTCCTTCAACCACGGGAGGCATTGGCGCGGAGAAAGCTGGTAGATAGTCCAAGACCGCGCCTCTCATAGATACGCCAAGCAAAGTATGGAGGGTACTGTCGATTCTGACAGGTTTTTGGAGCAGTCTATTCTTTCGGATAGCGTCGTCTCCACTCTTCCCGTGCCAATCGCAACTGTGTGGGCCAGGGATCATGCGTGACGCCAACTCTCGGCGCAGCGAGCGCACGAACCTGTCTTCCAAACTTTTAGTCCCCGGCAACGGCACGGCGATTTGGCGGAATGCGAATGCCATGATCACTCAGCAACCCCTTACCGATGTTCTTTAGGGACGCATCGAGCTGATTGGCTGTCATGGATTCCACAATTCTCACCTGGTCCCGTCGAACCAAGAGAACATGGCCCTTATTGGTTTCGGGTGTTTCAGGAAGAAATACGACGCAGTTGCCCTCTTGATCCTGCTCGACAATGTAGGCAGGCTGCCAGTACTCCTCCCACCTAATCAATGCACTCGCGTACGGAATAACCTTCACCTTGTTTTGTAGCTTTTCCTCAGCCTTGGCTTTGTAGCTGTCATAGTCAGGGACGTATTTTGATAGTTGTCTTTCTGCGGCTCTTGCAACTCCCCCTATAAAGGAGTAACGCACCAAGAATCCAGTCACGATCCAAATCGCTATCGTTAAAAGCCCAGCGACCAGGCTAGTTCCGCCGACACCCAGAATGGATTTTATGCCAAGCATTTGAGCAATGTCGGCGCCAATCGAACTGAGAGATTTCCACGCTTTGTTTATCACAATGAGAAACACGTACAAAGGCAGTAGGGCTAAAATACCAGAGATTGTTATGTCACGAAATTTGGCGAGAAAAGTCTTCATAACTCCCCCTCGCTAAGCTTGATATAAGCAATCCAACCAGTTCTGCGAACGAGAATCTACGTCGCCAGGAGGCGATCGTTGGCTGGGGTTTTTGTTGACTGGTGATGGCCGCGCAGGACTATCCTACGCTCTGTTCGCGAAATCGCCAGCCTCAAAAGGTCACCTCAAACTCCGCAAGACCGTCGGAAAAAACTCAGTGGGCGGTTTGGCCGGTCTCCCGGCAGAGGTGGGAAGCTAATTGTACATCACGGATGGCACATACTTCATTTGCCGCAACGTATAATCTAATTCGAGCAACCCATGGTGCCGCCCCTCCCCTCGTCTGGCGAAGAACTTGCCGCACTGCTAAAGGAGAATGGCTATGACACCAATCCCCGAGGGCTGGCTCGCAATGACCGGTCGGACTACTTTTTTTCGTCGAATCGGGAATCGGCGTTCCTGGACATAAATGCGGATGCAGTTCGCAGGGACGGAAGGGTTCCAAAGCGTCCCATCCGACTTAAATTCTATCTTGCGGTGCATGCTAATGGCTCTGTCCTCTGGGAATTGGAATACGTAAGAGAGTTATTAGGCGGCCAGGAGTCAGAGTCCCTGGACCGAAACCCACATACTCCTGAGAATGCGCCATGGACACCATAAGCGGCTTATACTTGATTCGTGCGCCGATGTGTAGGGGCACGGGGCGTTGCGTTCCGTTGGCCGGTCTCCCGGCAGAGGTGGGGAACTCGATTGTCCATCATGGGCTATTTGACACCCTCGTTGGAAAGACTCTGATAGGCAGCAACGAGTCGCGCTACGGTTATGGCGAGGTAGAGCACACCACTGACTCCCTCCAATGCCGTGAGCCCGCGTGCCGTAGGGGTGGCGGGGAGCACATCACCGTAGCCTACCGTTGTGAGCGTAATCAGGCTGAAGTAAAGTAACGTCGCGCGGGTCACGCTCGTCGCGTGCGGTGCCACCACGACAAATGACCCCGCGTGAATAGTCTCGATCAGGCGGTAGACTGAGAACCAGAATATCCCCAAGATCAGGTAAAGACTCACCGACGCATAGAGCCGCCCGCTGGTGATGACGCCCGGGCGGCCTAGATACGCGAACAGCGTAACCGACGTGAAGCCAAAGAAGACGGTTGAGAGGACATGGCTCGCAATGACGAGTGGTCGCATTGTGGGGCAAAAATGAGCGCCGAGGTGAACCAGGATGACGCAAGCAACGAGAGGCACCGCAACCCTTCGAACAGCGTGTTGATCGGAAAGCTCGAAGGCAGCCGCGATGAGGATCATAGAGAACAAGACCAGCGCTACTGGATCACCGATTCGGCGATACTCGTCCAGTGGGTGGGCCAGCACGAGAAAAAACACCAAAGACAGCAGCAAGAACAGCGAGTGACGGTCTTGAGTCGAAGCTTTCATCGGTTCTTACCTGGGCAGAGGCGGGGACTTGATTGTACGTCATGGGAATGGCGTTCCGACATCGCGGTGCTAAGATGCGAGCATGCTCGCCGACAAACTGCCCTCGCGGGAACAGATTCAGGCGGAACTCGAATACCGCGCCACGCACAAAATCGACTTTTTTTCCCCGACTCAGAACCGCTGCGCAGGGAACTATACGTCAAGCACATGGAGTTTTTCGAAGCAGGCTCCAATCACAACGAGCGATTATTTCTCGGAGGGAATCGCGTCGGAAAGTCGGAAGGCGTCGGCGCCTATGAGTGCGTGCTTCATCTCACCAGGAACTATCCCGCATGGAGGCGAGGCCGGCGGTTTTCTCATCCTGTTGCCGTATGGGCCGCCGGCAAAGATGCCAAGACGACCCGCGATATTTTGCAACTTGCCTTGCTCGGTCCTGGTCCGCAATTCGGCAGAGGAATGATCCCCGCCGATGTAATCCTCGGCACCACGCCAAAGCCGGGCATCCCCGAGGGTGTCGAAACCATCTACGTCCGGCACATCTCTGGCGGGCGCAGCGAAGTGCAGCTCAAGAGTTTCGATAGCGGCGTCGAGAGTTTCTACGGAACCAAAAAACACGTGGTCTGGCTCGACGAGGAATGCGAGCCAGGTATTTACGGCGAAGTTCTCATGCGCACGCTTTCGACCGTACCCGGTGAGCCGAACGGCATCGTCCTTGCGACCTTGACCCCGTTGTGGGGCATGACTTCTTTGGTGCGCGACTTTCTTGAGGCTCCTAAGGGACGGCCCGAAATGCTTTACCCAATGCACCTGGGACGAAGCCCCGCATTGAGTCCTCCGAATACCAGTTGCTGAGGGAGGTAAAGACTTTGAGTCTGCCTCCATACATCAACTGCTCGCAGGCGAAGATGCCCGCTTCGACGGCATTGACGGCGGGCTCGAGGTCGAGTCCTGCTTTCTTGTAAAGCTCGAGGAGTTGCGTGCCGTCGCGTTGCGAACGTCCGCGAGCGGCTGGATCGACGACGCCGGGAATCCAGCTTCCTCGCTGCTTGATAGCTTCAACGTGGATGTGGGGCTCGTCATGGGCGCGGTAATGTTCCGAGTACAAGTACAGGATGCCGCTTTCGCGGTCCTGGGCGCCCCAAATAACGGCTGTTCTGTTCCAGCCGACATCCATTCCGTAAACGCGAGGCCAGTGCCCGGGAATGTCGAAGGGCTTGCAGAGAATGTCTTCGTCGCTGATTTTGTAAATCGCGCCAGAGCCAAGCTGGGGGATTCCGCGAGTCCTGGCATCGCGCTGGAAGCTGGGGATGGACTTCCACAACTCTTCGCGTGAGTTCCGCATGTACCGCCGGGATCAGGAAGGCCGCATCGTCAAAGAGTTCGACCACCTCATGGACGCATTCCGCTATCTCATCATGTCCGGCCGCGACCGAATGAAAACCAAACAACCGCCGAAGCGCGAGCCCCAACTGGTCTACGAATATCCCCAGCGCGATAGCTTGCGATGGATGCAATGAGCAAAAAAAAACACCCATGCCTATTTTCACGGTAAATAACGGAAAATCAGCGATGCGGTGAAGATACTAGGTCTCTAAATTATTGAATTTATGGCGCGCCCTGAGAGATTCGAACTCCCGACCTTCTGGTTCGTGTTAGATCGTCAAAAACTTCTAAATGCCGCTGCTGGTATCGCTTACGAGCCAACGCGCCACTTATTTTGCCCTTAAGTTGGACGGAAGTTGGACGGAAAGTGTGGGTGAACCCCTTGTGTTCCGCAAGAACCTCATCGTTCTGGGTTTTCGCCTGCGTTTCACGCCGCCACTTTTTCCAGTCGATATTCGTGGTGCAGCCCGCTCACGACAGAACTCGCTTGTGGTGCGTCGATCGGAAATTCATCCATGTAACAACGTGACTCAGCCTCACGGTATCTTGTTGATTTTAAAGTCGGCCGGAGTTTTCACGAACCACGGGGACTCGACAACTCAGATTTTGGGTCGAAGCCAGGCGTCTCACGCTGGGAACGATTCGAGAAGTACGAAATCGGTACCGGTGGGTACAACATGGTTAAGGCGAAAACCGGCGCGAGCCAGAAGGTCGCGATACTCGTCGACTGTGCGCTCAAGGCCGCCAGTGAGAACCAGCATATATAGATCGATGGCTTTGCCGAGCGAAGGCTGGTTGGGTTCGGAAAGGCCCATTTCCACGAGAAGGAGCGCACCGTTCTCGGGAACGACCTTGCGGCAATTTCGGAGAATTTGCAGAGCCTCGTCGTCGTTCCAGTCGTGGATGACGCTCTTCATTAGATAGGCGCGCGAGCCACAAGGGATCGCCTCGAAGAAATTGCATGCTTGCAACCTTGTGCGCGGGGTGATGTCACCGGAAAGGAAACCGCGCTCGCTTGCGCGATCGAGGACATGCGGTACGTCAGCCAGAACACCACGAAGCGTTGTGTGAGTCTTGAGGATGTAAGAGAGAAGGATGCCATTGCCTCCTCCGATGTCGGTAAGGCTTTCCCAAACGGAGAAATCGTAAGCGGCGGCGACGGCGGGACCGATGAGATTCGAAAAACTGGTCATGCCGTCGTCGAAGATTCTGGCGAGGTCAGGATTTTTCGCAAGGTATGCGAAGGAATCCATGCCAGAAAGCATGCGCCGAGAAGGAAGGCCCGTCTGGAGACTGTAAGCGAATTCCTGAAAGGGGCGCGCCACAAATTCGGAGCCACCAAAAATGAAGAGTGCTCGCAGCGAGCCGGGGACGTCCGAACGAAGAAGGCTAGATAGCGGGGTATTGCCGAAGGAACAAGGAGCGAATTCCTCAAAGATGCCCTGGCTTGCTAACGCACGGAGTGTGCGGTAGAGCGCGCGTTCATTGAGCGAAAGTTCGGTAGAGAGATCAGAGGTCTTGCGGAAACCTCGCTCGATTGCGTCGGAAACGCCGAATTTTGCGACGGCGCAGATGGCCTGATGCACGGCGAAATGGCTTCGATATTGAAGGAGTTGTGCAACTGGATTAGTGGTCGGGGCATGAGTGCTCATTCTGTGACCTCCGAAGCAAGAGTTGGCACGGATGAAACTGAGGAAGAGCGGGCGGCATAGCGGTATGGACCGAGGCGAGTGAAAAGAAACGACGCCAAAAGCATCGCAAACAAGAAGAAAAGAAGCGGGGCGTTGTAGGAGTGGGTGCGATCAAACCCGACGCCCATAAGATATGTGCCGAGAGCCCCCGCGAGGACAAAACTTGAGAAACCGAATCCATAGATTGTGGCGAAGGAACGTAGGCCGAAATACCGGCTCACGAGAAAAGCAATGACTTCCACTTCCGAACCGAACGCCAATCCGACCATGAACGCGGCGGCGATGGCCAGGGATCCTGAGGCGCCCGCAGCGAGGATCGCAATACCGACTGAGGATTGTCCGAACAGCAACCCGCAAACGCGCGGAGCGAAAAAACGATCGAGGAAATAGCCTGAGCCTGTACGTCCGAAGAGCATAGCTAAACCGATGATGGAAACGGAAATCGCGGCGGCTTGAGGGGAGGCACCTCGATCGCTCAGCAAGGCGGCCAAGTGCAAGACACACGCATGAGCACTGCAACCCGCAAGAAAAACGGCGGTGATGAGTAGCCAGAACGTGTGCGATGGCCAGACCTGGTGCCAGACAAGTCCCTCTCCCAGGGAACTGACTGTCGCATGAGAATTAACCAAGACCGCGCCGTCCGGGAGAAAACCCTCACGACGGGGATCTTCCTTGAGGAAAACCAGCAAAATGAGAACGGGTGCAAGGAGAATGCCTGCGCCGAAAATGGCATAGGCGGACCGCCAGCCGACATGGTCGATGAGGTTCTGAGCGGCAGGAGGATAGGCCATCGCGGCCAAGCTACTTCCTAAGCTCATGAGACCGAGAGCAAGTCCTCGATGCCGGTCAAACCATCGCGAGATGACAGCACTGTAGGGTACTGGACCGGAGGCCGGACCGAGGACCCCAAGCACAACATAGAAAAGGTAATACTGCCAAAGGGGCGCACCGATTAGTTTGGCACATATGGCGGTGACGCCGACGAGCACGGTGGCCGGTACAACAACCCGCTTTGCGCCAAAGCGGTCGATCAGGTATCCGACTATAGGAGTAACTGACGCCGTGCATATATTGTGTAAAGTAAAAGCCAAGGCGACGGAACCTCGTCCCACGTGGAAGTCTTGAGAAACGGCTTTGAGAAAAACGCCAAAAGAATAGACGCCGATTGTAGGTTCGCTGAAAAAGAGCCCGAGGGCGGCGACGGCAACAACCCACCAGCCATAAAAGGCGCGACTGTGTGATGAAGACAATTGGATTCGTTGGTTGACCCGAAAGTGATTGAGCGGTTCGGCGTCTAGCGTGCGCCGGAGGGTAACACACTGGGACGCTGTATAGAAACATTTTAGAGTTCACTGACAGGCGGACGGGAATTATCTGCTCACACGATCAACTGCTCGTTGTTGTTCGCGAGTAGGGTTGTCGAGCATCCAGTTAATGCTGGCGGGTTAACCGCGCGGACGAGGTGCGCAATAGTTAGGTGCTACTCAGTGCCCAAACCGACCACTCGCCGGTATTAAGCGGGCTCAATCCCCCCGCACAGTGGATATTGGAGGGTCGCTGCTGAGACTTCCTGGCGTTATAGCACTAGGCCCCATACAGTTACGGCGATCTCCGCCAGAGCCGAGCCGGTCCCGCATCACTCTGGATTCCGATGGAGCAAAAAACATGGCTCCTTCAGACACTCTTTGCAACCCCTCACCACTCCATTGCCCGGACATAAGCCCGCTAATCGAATGAGCAGTCGATCCTAAGAGGAGGTGACCAAGTTCATGGGCAAGAACGTTGCCCAGAAGCCTATGGCTCAGTTTCCGTGCTTCCGCAAGTTCTTGCACGCGGTCGTAGAAGACATACCCGTGGTAGCCCACACCTTTCTCGTCCAGCGTGGCGACGCCGAGTACATCGGAGCGATTACGGACTTGCTTGCTCACCGCGTGACCCTGGAGCTTCAGCACCAGATGCGTGCGATCAGTGATGTAGCAGCCGGCGGGTTGGGCGTTCTCCATTTTCGGCGAGCAGTTCAACCAAACCGTTTCCAAGCCAGCCTGCTCGAAAATCTTATGCGCTTCCTCCTCCGCGGCCAGCAAAAGCTCAGCGGGCACATCGGCATAGTTGTGTACAGAGATACTAAGCATTGGTTTCGAAGATTCTGTGGCGGGTGCGTGTTGGGCAAAGCAGGCAGAAGACCACAGGATCGTCAGCATTGCGCAACTGCTAAACCTTCTGTTCATGGAGGTCACCTCACCGGCGACTCTGCTTTCCGTGAGCAGGTACCTCAATGCCGTGCGGGTAACGCGCGAGTCAAACGACGATGACGGGATAAACTGTCTGAGATCTGTTGCTTATAGCAGCCAGTAATGGGAGGCGAGCTGGTATAGACTTCTTCTTTGTTGGCGCGTGAATGGCCCCTCAATCTCAGCTTCCGCAATTCCTTCGGTTCGACGTTTTCGCGGTGGACGTTCGAGCCGGCGAATTGCGTCGAAATGGGGCCAAGCTGAAGCTACAAGAGCAACCATTTCAGGTCCTCTGCGCCCTTCTGGAACATCCTGGGGAGTTGGTCACACGAGAAGAACTGCGCAGTCGGCTGTGGCCGGCAGATACCTTCGTAGACTTCGATCACGGTTTGAATGCCGCAATTCGAAGACTACGGGAAGCACTGGGCGATTCCGCCGAAATCCCCCGTTTTGTGGAAACCGTAGCGCGGCGGGGATATCGCTTCATTGGGAATGTTGAGATACCCGCGCCTACTGTATCCGCCGAGCGGAGGCTGTGGCCGGTGCGGTTCACCACCAGGAAAGCAATTTTGGGGGGTCTAGCGGCGTGTGCGCTTGCGCTGTTGTTCTTCAATTACAGACATTTCTTCGGGTCCAAGGCGGCTCGGCCGGTTGTAATTCCTGCGGTCACGAGCATCGGCGAAAAATATACCCCGAACATTTCGCCAGATGGACAGCATTTAGCCTTCGCTTGGAATGGTGGAGCCAGCCCTTACTTCAGCATCTATGTGAAGCTCATCGGGAGTGAGGAATCGCTGCAACTGACCAAACAGGCGTCCATCGACTTCAATCCAGTTTGGTCGCCCGACGGCCGTTACATCGCATTCTGTCGCATTGCGCAAAATGAACCGGGCATTTACATCATCCCTGCATTGGGTGGTGCAGAGCGCAGAGTGCGAAAGACCCTTTGGGAAGAACAAGAGTTCTATGAGGCCATTGGGTCGGTGGGCCGCCTCTCGTGGTCACCCGATGGGAAACGACTCGCGTTTTCTGATCGCGCATCCCTCAATGAACCGCCCTCTATTTTTCTATTAGAGCTCGATTCGCTGGAGGATCGCAGACTCACCTTCCCGCGTTCGAGAGGTGATTTCGATCCTGCGTTCTCGCCCGATGGTCAAACCTTGGCCTTCAACAGAAGAGGCGCCGGTATCTACACAGTGGCGGTTTTAGGAGGGGAGGAACGACGTGTTATCTCAGGCACCTACTACTGGGGACTCGCATGGACCCCGGATGGCCGCCAAATTGTTTTCGCAGATGCCATTTGGCCGGTTAGTACCGGTTGGCTTTGGAAGATATCGATTCACGGGGGTGTGCCGGAACGACTGCAGTTCGGTCAAGAGGGAGTCGAGCCTTCGATTCGCGGGAGCCAATTAGCGTATGTACGTCAGACGGCAAATCTCAATATCTGGAGAAGGAAACTTAATCCATTGCGTTCGGCCAGTCCTCCCGAAAGGTTCATCTCTTCGACAAGGATGGAGAGTGGTCCTCAGTTCTCGCCTGATGGGAGCAAAATTGCCTTCGAATCCACCCGCAGCGGTGCCTATGAAGTCTGGATGTGCCGAGTCGATGGAAGTGACCTCACTCAGCTAACTCACTTCAACTCTTTGACTGGCACTCCACGTTGGTCGCCCGACGGGCAATACATTGCTTTCGACTCCGATGCTCCTGGCAATACAGACATTTTTGTTATCGATTCTCTGGGCGGCGTGCCTCGTAACCATACGCGCGAGCCTTCCCAGGAAGTTGCGCCAAGTTGGTCGCGAGACGGCCATTGGATATATTTCGCGTCGGATCGCACTGGCAGTTGGCAAGTATGGAAGATACCTTCGACCGGTGGACCCGCGGTTCAAGTGACGCGTCAAGGAGGATTTGCAACCTTAGAATCGCCCGATGGTCGATTCCTGTATTATGCGAAAGGATTGGAAGTTCCAGGATTATGGCGCATTCCGACCAGCGGCGGCGAAGAGGCCGAGTACATAAGCGCCCTGAAACCAGGTTACTGGGGCTATTGGGCCGTGGTCGAGGGCGGCATTTATTACCTCGATATGGCACCGAAACCTGGGATCAATCACTTCGACATTACTACCCTTCGGTCTACGCGAGTTTTCGATCTGGAAAACCGTCCCGCGTGGGGTGTGCCGGGGTTGGCGATCTCTCCGGACAAGAAGACAATCCTTTACACACAAATGGATGCGTTGAATAGTGACATCATTCTTGTGGAGAACTTCCGATAACCTGATGTAGTGTTGCGTGCCCAGGCCGGAAAAACGACGCAATGCCCCAGCAGGCATTTCCCCCCCCACGCGGTCCCAACCATAATCAGTTTGAGACCTGACCAAATTCCATGAATTCTTCTTGCCCAACGCGCTCACCTTCCTGACTAATTGCACATCACGGATGGCAGGTACTTCGGCAATAACCCCGTTAATCGGGAGAGCGCCGGGTTAAACCGGCATGTTGTAGGGAATGAAAGAGTCCCACAAGAAAGGAGAAAGCGACTCCATCTTGGCCCCGAGTCTTGCGGGAGGCATCGCGAGACGTCGCTCGAAGCGTAGACAGGGCTAAAAAAGATTTTGGGCATAACTTCCGGGTGTCGGCAACGACGGGAAATGCTCTCAATGAGCCGCTAAACCCTGAAGTCATCAATCGAGGCCAAGAGCTTCCTCTAGAGGCTTTTGCAACTTGCAGTTGCCGCTATTCGAACCGATTTTGAGCGTACGCGTAATCTTTCCCCAACGATGCATCGGATTCTCTGTACCCGTTAGGTTCTCTGCAGCCAGGCGATTGTGTGGCCTATCAATGCCGTTCGCGACAGGGGAAGAACAGCCAACTGCAAGGCGATCATGAGCACCACATCGTAGATGGTTGCTCGATGCAGCGAGCGCCGGGTCCAGAGATCGTAGGCCACCAGAAGCGCTGGAAAGCTGTTCACAGAGGTGTAAAAGACCGCGAGATTTTCCGATACGTTTCCCACTATTGGCCAACGCGCAATTGCAGGGATAATGATCAGAAATGTAGCGCACAGAACAAGCCGCTTGTGCGTTGGTGCATCACGACGAGCAAGAAAAGCCCATGCGATCAGAAAGGAGAAGAGGCAGAGGATGAGGATGTCTTGCGCGGTAATGATTTGAAGGACAAACGGAGGGACGAATCTTCTCTTTATCCCACCAATCAGTATGGCGAAGCCGGTAATTACCATAAGCGGCGCCAAGACCATTCCGGCAATTCCTAGTCGCATGTGCCAGGGTGTACGGCGGCTTGCGACAAGGGAGACTTGGGCTACAAGCAGGGCAATCCAAAGAGTGAATAGCGCACCGTGAACATGAACCACTGCGCTGGGGAGTTTCGCCCAGAACACGCCGGCCAGGAAGTAGGTTCGCGCAAAGCCCACCGCGACCGCGATCAGAACCAGTAAGGCTATTCCGGAGAAGAACAGCCTATCCTGTTGCCCGGTGCTTTCTCGGTGCTGAGTTTGCGAAACCGCCGCGGTTGCCATCCAGATGCTCCTCTCAACCAACAATCTCTCAACTAGCCGTAGTTGCGCATACGAAACGAGGGTTCTCTGTGACGAACTCAGTTTCGAGAGATCTACCGGAGGGCGCTAGTAAAAAAACGACATGGAGGTTCGAACCGGAGTATATTTCTCGCGCCGCCATGTTCCCACACTTCCAAATCCCAACCATGGAGCTACGGTCCTTCATTCAGTTCTACATACAGGTGAAGAGGAGCCGTTGGGATCCTCTAGTGATCCTCCCAATACCTGCCCGCGCAAGCCCGATGATCGAATTCGTATTTGGGGACCGTTTCAAGTTTTGCGACTGGGGATCACAAAACGAGGAAACCGTGCCAGCTGCATCCCTAGTCGGCATTCTGACGCGTCCGCACGTCACTCTGCTGCACCAGGGCACCTTTCAGTCGTTCATCGTCATGTTTCAGGCTCATGGCCTGACAGACCTCTTTGGTGTTCCAGCGAGTGAGGTCACAAATCACACTTATGATTCGGACGCTGTCTTGGGCAAGCCGATGAGGGAATTAGAGGAACGCCTCGGCAACTGCGAGACCTTCCAGCAGCGAGGTTCAGTTGCAAACCAGTTCTTCGCAGAACGTTTGAAGCATGCGCAAGCTATTGATCGGATAGCTTTCGCCGCCAATCGGATTCTGAACTCTAGTGGGAAGTTGCCCAGCGCGGACCTGGCGAGGCAAGCCGGAGTTGGCGTCCGCCAATTCCAACGTGAGTTCTACGCGCGTTTCGGTGTTAGCCCGAAATTGTTCTCACGCATCGTGCGATTCCAG
>Ga0306921_10006621_pt1 | contig 12092 bp, 9 predicted proteins | sample sta12Cox44000080_FD_203760 | JGI IMG/M metagenome (GOLD analysis project Ga0306921, IMG submission 203760) | Lab enrichment of tropical soil microbial communities from Luquillo Experimental Forest, Puerto Rico - statoxic.12C.oxic.44.000.080 (v2)... | ecosystem: Environmental > Terrestrial > Soil... | reverse complement strand
CATAGATATTGCGAGACGGACCGCGGATATTGCGAGACGGACCGCTCTAAACAATCAGCGAAGATCGGCTAGAGGACAGCCTGCCAGGTCTGGTCAGTGCTGTAAGCCGCCTGACCGTGGCGGGACCGTGGCTGGCGCCCGGGAACTGGGCAGTCTTCCTCAATCTCGTCAGAGAATTGCTAAAGCCGAGGGGCCGGTGTAAAACAGCCGGCCAGGAGGTCAGCCGGATGATTTTGTTCACGTTGCGCTGCGCTCAGGAACATGAGTTCGAGGGATGGTTTCCGGATAGCAACAGGTTTGAAGCGCAACATGCGGCCGGAGAGATCGCCTGCCCTTACTGCGGCAACACTTCTGTAGAAAAGGCGGTGATGGCGCCCCGTCTCGGCCGTTCGCATGAGGTGATGGCGCCAGCTCAGCTCCGCAATCTTCTAATCGAGATGCGCCGACAGGTCGAGACTCATTGCGATTACGTCGGGAATCGATTTGCTGACGAGGCCCGGCGCATTCATTACGGCGAGACGAATCCACATGCCATCTACGGCGAGGCAAGTGATGCCGAGTCCCGCGAACTGGTCGATGAAGGGATCAGTTTCGGTCGGCTCCCTTGGATCCCAACCAGCGACGGCTGAAGCCGCTCGGCTCCTCCTCACCGTCGCGCTCCCATAACGAGGTAGTTAACCTCGACATCTCGCGATAGCACCCAGTCGTCAGCTAGGGGATCGTAGCTGATCCCGGCGATCTCGGTTGAGCAAAGTTTATTGCGGCGCAAGCCAAGGATCAGCTCGGACGGCCGCAAAAATTTACGCCAGTCGTGGGTGCCGCGCGGCAGCCAGCCGAGGACATATTCAGCGCCGACAATCGCGAGGGCGAACGATCGGGCGGTGCGGTTGAGGGTCGCAATGATGACTGCTCCTCCGGGCGTCACCAGAAGGCCCAGGCATCGGTAGAAGATCTCGGGATCGGCGACATGCTCAATTACCTCGAGCGCCAACACTACGTCGAAGCTACCCCCGGCGTCTGCGAGCGATTGGGCATTCGCGATTCGATAATCGATCGTCAGGCCTGCCGCCTGCGCGTGAGACCGCGCCGTAGCTATGGCCTCCGCTCCGGCGTCAACGCCGGTCACGGAAAAACCGAGCCGGGCCAAGGGCTCTGCCGCTAAGCCGCCACCGCAGCCGATATCGAGCAAGGTGAGGCCAGTGAACGGACGCAGTTGGCGGGCATCGCGCCGGAAATGTGCCAACAGCCGCGAGCGGATGAAGCCGAGTCGGGTGGGATTGAGTCGATGCAACGCCTGGAAGTTGCCTTCTGGGTCCCACCAGGCACCTGCTTGCGCCGAAAAACGGCTAAGCTCCTCGTTGTCTATGGTCGCGCGGCTCGCGAGCACGCTCGATCCTCTTCCTTTGTTTCGGCCGGATGGCCTAGCGATGGACAAAGGAGTATGTGACGGGGTTCTCAAGCAGGCAACTGCTGGAAAGGTGGTCAAAACTGATATGGCGCGCCTCGTGCAGAAATTCGGCGGCACATCTCTCGCTGACGTGGAGAGAATACGGATGATTGCCCATCGCGTCAGCCGCGAGGTCAAAGCAGGCAATGAGGTTGCGGTTGTCGTCTCGGCGATGGCTGGATCGACAAACCAGCTTGTTGGGTGGACGCGTGAGATGAGCCGTCTCCACGATGCCCGCGAATACGACGTCGTAGTCGCTTCCGGCGAGCAGGTGACCGCCGGCCTGCTGGCCCTTGCGCTGCAGGACTTAGGAATCGACGCGCGCTCTTGGCTCGGTTGGCAGATCCCGATCCGTACCGACGGGGTGCACGGCAAGGCGCGCATCGAAGCGATTGATGTAAATGAGATCGACCGGCGCTTAGCCCAAGGCCAGGTAGCAGTCGTAGCCGGGTTTCAGGGGATCAGCTCGCGTGCGCGCATTACCACCCTAGGCCGCGGTGGCTCGGACACCTCGGCTGTGGCCCTCGCGGCTTCGCTCAAAGCCGATCGCTGCGACATCTTCACCGACGTCGACGGAGTCTACACCAGTGATCCCCGGATTGTTGCGAAAGCGCGCAGGCTCGATAGAATAACCTACGAAGAAATGTTGGAGATGGCTTCACAGGGTGCCAAGGTATTGCAGACGCGTTCAGTCGAGATGGCGATGAATCACCGGGTGCGAATCCAGGTTTTATCGAGTTTCACGGATAGGCCCGGAACCCTAGTTGTCGACGAGGACGAGATCGTGGAACAGCAGGTAGTGAGCGGCATTGCGTACAGCCGCGATGAAGCCAAGATCACGGTGCAGAAGGTGGCGGATAGCCCGGGTGTAGCGGCCGCGATCTTCGGCCCGCTGGCGGACAACGCCATCAATGTTGACATGATCGTTCAGAATGTCTCGGAGGACGGCCGAGCTGATTTGACCTTTACAGTGGCGCGGGCGGATCTGGACCGGGCCGTATCCGTTTTGGACGAAAGGCGGGCGCTCCTCGGCTTCGCGGCGCTGAAACCGGATGCAAACGTGGTTAAGATTTCGGTGATCGGGGTGGGCATGCGCAGCCATGCGGGCATTGCTAAGCAGATGTTTCAGACGCTCGCTGAAAAGGGCATCAATATTCAGGTAATTTCGACCTCCGAAATCAAAGTCAGCGTTTTGATAGCCTCCGAATACACCGAACTTGCCTTGAGGGCGTTGCACACGGCCTATGGGCTCGATGTCGAGGGATGACAGACGACATCCGTGGAGCTGAGTTTGCGGTAGCCGACGGGAGCGCGGCGGGCAAAAAGGGTTCCTTGCGCTATCGGTTGCGGGGCGAACTTGACCGGCTGTGGGCGCGTGGCCGGGCCCTGCTTGGCTGCGATCTTGCCATAATGGGCGGTGCGATGACCTGGGTGTCGGAGCGTAATCTGGTCGCGGCCATTTCCAACGCCGGCGGCTTCGGGGTTATCGCCTCCGGATCAATGTCGCCGGAGCTGTTGTCCGCCGAAATCGCCGCGACCAGGACTCTGACCAAGCAACCGTTTGGGGTGAACCTAATTACCTTGCATCCCCAGCTACTCGATTTGATTGGCGTTTGCGCTGCTCAAAAGGTTGGCCATGTCGTGCTCGCCGGCGGCCTGCCTAGCCGTGCTGCGATGAGTAGAATCAAAGAGAGTGGCTCGCAGGTGATCTGTTTTGCGCCGGCGCTCGGCTTCGCGCGCAAGCTTGTGCGCATGGGCGCGGATGCGATCGTCATTGAGGGTAGCGAGGCGGGCGGGCATGTCGGACCCGTTTCAACCGGGGTATTGGCGCAGGAGATCTTGCCACATCTTACTGATATTCCGATTTTCGTTGCCGGGGGCATCGGGCGTGGTGAAGCATTGCTGGCATATCTCGAAATGGGGGCTGCCGGCGTCCAGCTAGGCACTCGGTTCGTCTGTGCCGAGGAATCTATCGCCCATCCGCGCTTCAAGCAGGCCATTATCCGCGCGACGGCGCGGGACGCAGTTACGTCGCTCCAGCTGGATCCGCGTTTTCCGGTAATCCCGGTCCGTGCGCTAGCAAATCCGGCAACCGAACGGTTTCTCGCCGTGCAGCGTCAGGTAGTCGATCGGTTTACGCGAGGAGAGTTGTCTCAGAGGGCGGCACAACTGGAGATCGAGCACTTCTGGGCCGGTGCGCTGCGTCGCGCGGTGATCGACGGCGACATCGAAGCAGGCTCTCTGATGGCGGGCCAGAGCGTGGGCTTCGTAACCCGGGAGCAGAGTACCGCCGCAATCTTGGAGGAAATGATCAATCAAGCGCTTCTCGTGCTTGCCGCTCGCTGCGCAGGAGTTCCCAATCCGCTGAAGCTGACGTCGGGGAGCCAAGGCGTAAGCGCATGACCGACGTTTCTGGGGGTGTCAGTGGAACCCGTCGTCTGCTGCGCCGCTTGCGCGACATCATGGCCAGCTCAGCCAACGCACAAGAGCGACTTGATCGCATCGCCCGTATTGTCGCCGGGGAGATGGTCGCCGAGGTTTGTTCAGTTTATGTGATGCGTGCGGGAGAAGTTCTTGAGCTGTTCGCCACCGAGGGATTGCGCCCTGAGGCAGTGCACCGCACAAGGCTGCGCGTCGGCGAGGGCCTTGTCGGGCTGATCGCGGCTACAGCGCGCCCCTTGGCGTTGGCTGACGTGCAGTCGCACCCTGGCTTCGCGTATCGGCCCGAGACTGGGGAAGAGATCTATCACTCGCTAATGGGAGTCCCGATCCTGCGTGGAGGTCTGGTCCTCGGCGTACTAGTCGTGCAGAATCGGACCTTGCGGCATTACGCTGAGGACGAGGTCGAAATATTGCAGACGATCGCCATGATCGTCGCGGAACTCGTCGCTAGCGGGGAACTCGTCAATCCGATCGAAATCGCGCAGAGCCAGGGCGGAGCGATGGCCGTTCGGCTTGTCGGTGTTCGGCTCAATCCCGGGCTGGCAATCGGGCCGGCCGTGCTGCACGAGCCGCGGCTGATGATCCGTCAAGTCGTTGCCGAGGACGCCGCCGTCGAGCTCGATCGGCTGCGGCGAGCGGTTGTGGCAATGCGCGCCTCGGTCGACGAGCTGATTGTCGCGAGCCACGGGCTTGGCGCAGGCGAGCACCGCGATATTCTCGAATCATATCGAATGTTCGCCTCCGACCGCGGTTGGATCACCCGCATCGCCGATGCGATCCGCAGTGGCCTAACCGCCGAGGCGGCGGTGCAGAAGGTTCGTGACGAAACCAGCACCCGAATGATGCAGGCCAGTGACCCCTACCTTCGCGAACGCCTGCTCGATCTCGACGATCTTGCCAACCGGCTGCAGCAACATTTGTCAGACCGGCCGCCGAGTGCAGCGTGGGCCGAACTCCCTCCCGAGTTTGTCTTGGTCGCGCGAGCGATGGGGCCAGCAGAGCTGTTGGACTATGCCCGCGGCCAGATCATCGGTCTTGTGCTCGAAGAAGGCTCGCCGACCGCGCATGTCGCGATTGTCGCGCGTGCTCTCGATATTCCCGTTCTCGGTCGAGTCGAAAATGCTACGAGCCGTATCGAGAGCGGCGACGTCGTCATCGTGGATGCCGATCACGCTCAGATCCTGATTCGACCGAGCGAGGACGTTCGACAATCTGCGCTCGCGACGGTAGAAGCGAGAACCCGTCGACTGGCTTTATACAACAGTCTTCGCGCCGCTCCGGCGATCACCCGGGACGGGATCGGAATCAAGCTCCTACTGAATGCCGGCTTGCTGATCGATCTGCCGCAGTTGGCGGCAACTGGCGCCGAGGGGGTCGGCCTATTCCGTACCGAGCTCCCATTCATGGTGCGCGATACCTTTCCGGCGCTCAAAGACCAAACTGAATTTTACCGCAATGTCTTCGAACAGGCGGGTGGACGCCCCGTCGTGTTTCGTACTTTGGATATCGGCGGCGACAAGCTGCTACCTTATTTGCCGCATGCCGCAGAAGACAACCCTGCCATGGGTTGGCGAGCGATCCGAATCGGCCTCGATCGGCCGGCGATGCTGCGCGAGCAGCTACGTGCCTTGGTGCGCGCTGCCGAGGGTCGCGATCTGCTCGTCAAATTTCCGCTCATTGCCGAGCTTCCAGAACTCGAACGGGCGCGAGCGCTGCTCGATATGGAACTTGTCCGCGCTGCGGATGAGGGCCGAACCCCGCCGACATCGGTCAAGATCGGCGTCATGCTGGAGGTGCCGGCGTTGTTGTGGCAGCTGCCGGCGCTGTGCCGGCGTGTCGACTTCCTATCGATCGGCACCAACGACCTGCTGCAATTTCTATTTGCCTGCGATCGAGGCAATCCCCGGCTTGCCGATCGCTACGACCCCCTGTCCGCGCCGATGCTGGCTATCTTGCGCGAAATCGTCGCACAGGCCTGTGCATCGGCAGTTCCGCTGAGCATGTGCGGGGAAATGGCGGGGAACCCGATCGAAGCTATGGTGCTGATTGCGCTAGGATTTCGGACATTGTCAATGGTGGGGACCGCCATCGGCCCAGTCAAGACAATGATCCGCAGCCTCGATGTAGCTGCCGTCGCGAACTACGTTTTCGAAGTCGGAGCGAGGCCGGACCATTCGCTCAGACCAAAGCTAGAAGCTTATGCTCGTGATCATGCGATTGCTCTATAGCGCGGACCGCGGACTCGGGGAGTTTTTATGATTTATGGCCAATTGACTGTGCCCTTGCTCGGCGTTGCGTCGAGAAGGGGCTGAAAGCCGGAAAGGTGGGTGAGCACTAGCTCATTTGACGAGTTAAGTGTCATCGTTGTTGCGATGCCTTTAGAGCGACCGTTTCATGGTTTTGTTTCATAGGACCAAGCGTCCCGCCACAAAATACGAAGCAAACGGCCAAGGTCTGCCTGCTCCCGGACCGCGGTCTGCGGGTGACGCGTTGCGGCAACAGCGCGAAGCGCTTCACCGCGATCTAAAGGATGTCGCATGCGCTCTTCGCATAAAACCGGCCTATCTGGCTGCGTTGGAGGAGGGGCATCCAGATCGTCTCCCTGGCCCGGCTTACGCGGCTGGTTTCGTGCGCGCTTACGGTGATCATTTGGGACTCGACGGTGCGGAGATTCTGCGGCGCTTCAGGCTCGAAGCCTCCGGGCTCGACACGAAGCCTGATCTTTCGTTTCCCATGCCTCTTGAAGAGAAGAGCGTACCGGGCGGGGCAATGCTGCTGGTGGCGCTGATCTTAGCGGTCTGCGGATATGGGACGTGGTATTATTTATCGACCGGCGAACGTTCGCGACCCGAGCGGATCACCGAGGTGCCAGTGGAACTTCTGCCGCTAAAACCGGAAACGCCTGCGGCTAAATCGCTCCCTCCGCCAGCGCCGGCGACCACTCCGGTGAAGAGCGTGGGGCCTGCCGTCGGCCTGCCGTCGGTTCCCGCGCCGAGCAGCGAGGCCCCGGCGCCGACGGAGGCTTCGGCTGCTCCCTCCGATCCGACCTCGGCCGCTGTTGCGTCTCTCGCCACTCCGCCGGCACCCGTCGTTACCCCCGATCTGCGAACCACATCCGTTACCACTTCGGAATCTCCCCGTCCGGGCACCAGCCCCGACATCGGGTCGGGATCCCTGCCTGGGGTTGAAAAGGGCGTGCCATCGAGTACATATGGCGCGATTGACGGGCCGGTGCGAATTGTCTTGGCGGCCACCACCGACAGCTGGATTCAGATCCGTGACGCCAACCGTTCGCTGCTGTTTACCGGCTTGCTGAAGCCTGGTGAAAGGTATCGGGTGCCGGACCGGCCTGGCCTTTTGATGCGAGTCGGCAATGCGGGCGGACTCGACGTTACGGTCGACGGGAAGCCGGTGCCACCTCTAGGTCCGGCCGGCGCGGTGCGAAACGTGGCCCTCGACCCTGAAGCGCTCGCCGCGAAAAGCGAGATTCACGATTGAGCGTCAGTACACGGCATCCGCACTTTCTGTGCGCTGCTAAAACGAACTATAAGGGGATCATCAGAGATAACCCTGTGAGGTCGATGATGAGCGTCAGGCCCTACCGTGACATTCAACGCCGAACGTGCCGCAAGATCTTCGTCGGAGCGGTCCCGGTTGGTGGCGACGCGCCGATCACAGTTCAGTCGATGACCAACACGGTGACGAGCGACGTCAAAGCGACAGTCGAGCAGGTTCAGGCGCTCGAGCGCGCTGGGGCTGACATCGTTCGGGTCTCGTGCCCCGATCAGGAATCGGCGTTAGCGCTTAAGGACATTGTTCGTCAGGCTACCGTACCGATCGTCGCCGACATCCACTTCCACTACAAGCGAGCGATCGAGGCGGCGGAAAGCGGTGCCGCCTGCCTGCGCATCAACCCGGGCAATATCGGCTCATCTGCCCGAGTCCGCGAGGTGATCAAGGCGGCGAAGGATCACGGTTGTTCGATGCGGATTGGGGTCAACGCCGGCTCGCTGGAGCGCGATCTGCTGGAGCGATATGGCGAGCCCTGCCCCGAGGCCATGGTCGAGAGCGCGCTCAATCACGCTAAGATTCTCGAGGATAATGATTTCTTCGAGTTCAAAATTTCGTGCAAGGCATCGGACGTGTTTCTCGCAGTGGCGGCGTATCAGCAGCTTGCCGAGGTCTGCGATTATCCCCTCCACCTCGGGATAACCGAAGCAGGCGGGCTCCGCAGCGGCACGATCAAATCCTCGATAGGGCTCGGCATGCTCCTGTGGTCTGGAATCGGCGACACGATCAGGGTTTCTCTGTCGGCCGACCCTGTCGAGGAGGTCAAAGCTGGCTTTGAAATGCTAAAGTCGCTCAATCTACGCCGGCGAGGAGTAACCGTGATTTCTTGCCCGTCCTGCGCTCGCCAACAATTTCAGGTTATCAAGACAGTCGAGTGCTTAGAAGAACGGCTCGCCCACATCACGACACCACTGACTGTTTCTGTGATCGGCTGCGTTGTCAACGGGCCGGGGGAAGCACGCGAGACCGATATCGGCTTTACCGGCGGCGGGAATGGGACACATCAGGTCTATGTCAGCGGCTTGGCGGATCATCGATTGAAGAACGCGGACATCGTTGATCATTTAGTCGAACTGGTTGAAAAGAAAGCGGCCGAATTCGAGGCGCAGCGGGGAGGGGTTGAACCGGTTCTGGCACCGGCGAGGTAGCTGCAGCTATTGGGTCCTCATTGCCGGTTTAATCTGTTGTCGCAGTCTGTCATCAGTTCGCGAATTATGGCGAGTAGGCTGATGGGCAGACATTGGTTACCTGGAAGGGTATCCAAGCACGGTTTGAAATTGGTCGAGAGTGGGTAGGGGTAGAGCAGCAAGCGGTGCCACATCGATAGGCGCCGCTCTGCCGATTACCGTTTGAGTGGAACCTAGCGAAGGCTGAAGAAAACGGCCTGAGAGGTCTCGTATGCAACCCGTCCAGCCGGCTCGCGGTACCCAAGATCTGCTGCCTGAGGCGGCGCGACGCCATCGCCGGGTCAGCGAGACCGCGCGTCGCGCATCTGAGCTCTATGGCTTTGCTGAAATTGCTACACCGATCTTCGAGTTCACTGAGGTCTTCGCTCGACCGATCGGGGAAACGAGCGATATCGTTAGCAAGGAAATGTACAGGTTTCGGGATCGGGGTGGCGAAGACATTACCCTCAGGCCGGAGAACACCGCCGGGGTGGTTCGCGCCGTGCTGTCTAACGGGCTAACTCAGGCAGCGCCGCTCAAATTCTTCTATAACGGACCCATGTTCCGCTACGAGCGGCCGCAAAAGGGGCGATTCCGCCAATTTCACCAGATTGGCGTCGAGCTGCTGGGTGTCGCGCAGCCTCAGGCCGATATCGAGGTCATCGCGCTGGGCAGCCGGTTGCTTGACATGCTGGATATCCGCGCGCGCACCGTGCTCGAGCTTAATACGCTTGGGGATCCCGAAAGTCGGGCTGCCTACCGTGACGCATTGATATCCTACTTTTCTGCTTACGCATCCCAATTATCAGAGGACAGTCTTCGTCGGCTTGAACGCAATCCGCTTCGAATCCTTGATTCCAAGGATGAGTCGGACCAGCGGGTCAGCGCTGGAGCCCCTGAATTCCCGAAAAATCTTAATCCCGCGTCACAAGATTTTTTCTCCCGAGTGTGTGACGGCCTCGATCGGCTGGGTATTGGCTATCGACTTAATCCGCGTCTAGTGCGTGGCCTCGATTACTACACTCACACAGCCTTTGAATTCGTCACAACGGAACTTGGCGCCCAGGGTACGGTAATCGGCGGAGGACGCTATGACGGGCTGGTGGAGATGATGGGTGGTCCGGCGATGCCCGGAGTCGGCTGGGCCGCAGGGATCGAGCGGCTCGCGATGCTAATCGCTGAGCCGCCTGCGCCCCCGCGCCCGGTTGCAATAGTCCCGATCGGTCAATCCGCGGAGGCGGCGGCACTGACCGTCGCCGAGGTGCTTAGAGGCTACGGTTTTGTCGTGGATCTCAGCTATAGTGGAAATGTTGCCCGGCGCATGCGACGTGCAAGCCGTGTCAACTCGCGCGCTGCAGTGCTAATTGGTGAGGATGAGATCGCGCGGCAGGTAGTTGCATTACGCGATCTGGACGGTGGGCAACAGACCGAGATACCGATGGACCCGGCGCTGAACGAATTGCGGTCGCGCCTCCGGTTGTTCTACAGTTGAGCGTGCGAGTAATGGAGTCAGAACTGGAAGCACGTCTGCAGCAACTGGTTCGTCGTCACGCCGAGTTGCAGGAGGCGCTTGGTTCCACTGGACTCGGCGGTGTCGAATTCTCCAAATTGTCTAAGGAATACAGCGAGCTGACTCCGATTATCGAGCAGGTTGATGCGCTTGGCCAAGCGCGTAACGAGATTGCTTCACTCGCCGAAATGATACAATCGCCTGAAGATTCGGAGTTGAGAGCCCTGGCCGCCCAAGAGCTACAATCGTTACGGGAGCGGCTGCCGGACCTGGAAAATCGAGTCAAAACGGCCCTGCTGCCGAAGGATGCCGATGATGCGCGCAACGCAATCCTCGAAGTCCGGGCGGGCACCGGCGGCGAGGAAGCGGCGCTGTTCGCGGCCGAACTCTTTCGCATGTACCAGCGCTATGCTGGGTTGCGCGGTTGGCGGTTCGAAGTTCTCGACCTCTCTGAGACCGGGCTCGGCGGTTTCAAGGAAGCAACTGCGGCGATCAGTGGGCACGACGTATTTGCGCGACTCAAATTCGAATCCGGCGTTCACCGTGTCCAGCGTGTGCCCGAGACCGAAGCGGGTGGCCGCATCCACACCTCTGCCGCCACGGTTGCGGTGTTGCCGGAGGCCGAGGAGGTCGACGTCAGGATCGACGACAAGGATCTGCGCATCGATGTCTTCCGTGCCAGCGGACCAGGAGGCCAATCGGTCAATACGACCGACAGTGCGGTGCGAATCACCCATTTGCCAACCGGGCTCGTAGTCATCCAGCAGGACGAGAAATCGCAGCACAAGAATAAGGCGAGAGCGCTGAAGGTGCTGCGATCACGGCTTTACGAAATGGAGCGGCAAGAGCGGGATAATGCCCGCGCTGCAGAGCGCAAGAGCCAAGTCGGCAGCGGGGATCGGTCAGAGCGCATCCGCACTTACAATTTTCCGCAAGGCCGAGTAACCGATCACCGTATCAATCTGACGCTCTACAAAATTGACAAGATAATGAGCGGAGAGTCGCTCGACGAGATCGTCGACTCGATTCTCGCGGAGGATCAGGCTGCGAAATTAGCCGTCGTGGCGGATCGATCGTGATGGAGGACACGCTCGGGTCAGCCCTTGCCGAGGCCGGTGCCACGCTGTCTGCAGCTGGCCTCGACGAACCGCGCCGGCGGGCGCGCCGGTTGGTTGCCGGCTTCTTTGGCATCACGTTGACTGAACTGCTGAGCCAGACAGACCGGGCAGTAGAACTGCCGGCTGTTCAGCGATTTCGAGAGTCGCTGTTTCGGATGGCGAATGGAGAGCCATTGAGCCGAATCCTCGGCTGGCGTGAATTCTGGGGGCTCCCTTTTTCCTTGTCGGCTGATACCCTCGATCCAAGGCCGGAGTCAGAGACCCTCGTCGACGCAGTAATCCGGCGCCTCGGCGACCGGAACGCTCCGCTGAGAATTCTCGACCTCGGTACCGGAACCGGCTGTTTGCTGTTGGCCCTGTTATCCGAATGCCCGGCCGCCGCCGGCGTTGGTGTCGACGTCGCCCCCGGAGCGGTGATAACCGCGAGGATGAATGCCGCTTCGCTGGGTTTTGGGGCCCGGACACAGTTTTTTATCGGTGATTGGGGTAGCGCGCTGTCGGGACCCTTCTCGGTGATTGTGGCGAACCCGCCTTATATTGCCAATGGCGCGCTCGCCGGTCTGCCTCCGGAGGTCGGTCATCATGATCCTCGACTTGCCCTCGATGGCGGGGGAGATGGTCTCGCGCCCTATCGGAGGATCGCCGAGGATCTACCTGCCCTGCTGGCGAACGGCGGTGTCTTTGCGGGGGAGGTCGGGGCCGGGCAGGCCGCCGGTGCTGCCGAGATCCTGAAAGCCCGGGGACTCCTGATTGACGCTATAGAGTGCGATCTCGTCGGAATCGAGCGATGTATCGTAGCGCAGCTCGACGAAAATCGTCCGGTCCGGGTGTCCCTTGTG